>Ga0114931_10009183_pt1 | contig 11879 bp, 11 predicted proteins | sample 2SBtaG_FD_89579 | JGI IMG/M metagenome (GOLD analysis project Ga0114931, IMG submission 89579) | Deep subsurface microbial communities from Kolumbo volcano to uncover new lineages of life (NeLLi) - 2SBTROV14_V59a metaG | ecosystem: Environmental > Aquatic > Marine > Volcanic | place: Kolumbo...
CCTTGCCGGGTTTACATCTGGGCGTTACCAAGCCCAATTACACTAGAGACGAGCCCTATACCGCCACACTCTATGGCAACCAGAGGATCACCGCCCCGGAGGCTATCGGTGACGTACGGCACTTGATTCTTTCCGTGGATCCGGCGGCGATAGCCTATACACCGGGCGATGCGCTAGGTGTGTGGTTTCGCAATGATCCGGCACTTGTTGATGCTGTGTTGGCTGTTACGGGCCTGGAGGGCGACAGCACCGTACCGTTGGAACGGGATGAACTCGAACTGCGACAGGCGTTGAACGAGCGCCTTGAGCTCACACTGCTGCATCCGCCAAGTGTGCGTGGGTGGGCCAAGCTGGCAGACGATGCGTCCTTGCAGGCAATTGTCGCGGATAAGGACCGCCTGAATAAGTATGTACAGGGACGCCAGATTCTGGATCTTATCAGCGAGTTTCCGGCTCGGCCCGACGCAACGGCCTTTGCCCGCTTGCTACCACCATTAAAGCCTCGATTCTATTCGATCGCTTCCAGTCAGGCCGAGTATGAAGACGAGGTCCACCTGACAGTCGGTTTGGTACGTTACCGTGCCTTTGAGCGAGATCACCTGGGCGGGTGCTCTGGTTTTTTGGTCGAACGGTTGGACGAGGATGAGCCGGTTGACGTGTACGTAGTGGAGAATCGGGCCTTCCGTCTGCCCGAAGACGGCACTGTGCCGATCATAATGATCGGTGCAGGTGCTGGTGTTGCGCCTTTTCGTGCCTTCCTGCAGCAGCGTGCTGCTAACGGTTATACGGGTCGCAACTGGCTGATATTTGGTAACCGCAACTTCCATGCCGATTTCCTGTATCAGGTGGAGTGGCTGAAGTATCGCAAGGCAGGTTTGCTGAACCGGGCAGATCTGGCCTTCTCCCGCGATCAGGCGGACAAAATTTACGTACAGCACCGTATCCGGGAGAACGCAGAGAATTTCTACCGCTGGCTGGAGGGCGGAGCTCACCTCTACGTCTGCGGTTCCATCCGCATGGGCAAGGCTGTTCAGCAGGCACTGGAGGACGTGGTGTACGAACAGGTGGGGCAGTCGTTGGAGCGTGCTCGAGAGTTTATTGAAAACCTGCGCTGCCAGGGGCGCTATCACCGGGATGTTTACTGATGAATACGAAGGTCAATGAAAACGAACTCATCAAGGCACGCAGCAACTTCCTGCGTGGCACCCTCGAAGAGGGGCTGGCGGACGGCTTGACCGGTGCGTTCGCCCCGGACGATACTCAGATAAGCAAGTTCCATGGGTTCTATCAGCAGGATGACCGTGATCTCCGGCACGAGCGCCGACTACGGATGCTGGAGCCCTATTTTCATTTCATGCTGCGGGCGCGTTTGCCGGGGGGGGTGTGCACGCCCGGGCAATGGCTGGTGATCGACGAGATCGGGCGAAACCTGGCCAACGGGACCCTGCGGCTTACAACTCGGCAGACCTTCCAGTACCACGGTATCCTCAAGCGTAACCTCAAGGATCTGATCCAGGGTATTAACCGAGCCCTGATCGACTCCATCGGCGGATGCGGCGACATCAACCGTAACGTTTGCTGCAATCCAAATCCGCTGGTGTCGAAGTTGCATCACGAGGTCTACACCTGGGCCCGGAAGATCAGTGAACATCTGCTGCCGCGCACTCGGGCTTACCATGAGCTGTGGCTGGACGAGGAAAGAGTGGCCAGCACCGAAGAGAGCGAGCCCCTCTACGGCCCCACCTACCTGCCTCGCAAGTTCAAGATCGCGGTTGCTGTCCCGCCACACAACGACGTCGACGTCTGCGCCAACGACCTGGGCTTTGTCGCTATTGCTGAAGGCGATCGACTACTGGGCTTCAATGTGCTGGCTGGTGGAGGTATGGGCACCACCCACGGGGATCGATCCACTTTTCCACGGTTGGCGGACGAGCTGGGTTTCGTGGAACCGGAACACGTGTTGGCAGTGACCGAAGCGGTGGTTATCGTGCAACGGGATCACGGCAACCGTCTCGAACGGAAAAATGCCCGCCTCAAGTACACCATAGAGCGGATGGGGCTGCAGGCCTTTCGCGCTGAGGTAGAGAAACGCGCCGGTATTACTTTTACTTCACCGCGCACAGTGCAATTCACGGACCATGGCGACCGCTACGGCTGGGTTGAGGGCACTGACAGTCGTTGGCACTTGACGCTCTACATTGAAAACGGCCGGGTGGCGGACGGGCCGCAACGACAGCTCCTCACCGGCCTGCGCGAGATTGCGCAGGTGCATCAGGGCGACTTCCGCATCACGGCCAACCAGAACCTGATCATAGCGGGCGTACCCGCCGGCGAGAAAGCGCACATCGAGGATCTCGCCAGTACCTATGGCCTGTTGCGCCAAGATCTGTCGCTGCTGCGGCGGAGCAGTATGGCCTGCGTCGCCCTGCCGACCTGCCCGCAGGCTATGGCTGAGGCAGAGCGCTACTTTCCGGGCCTGCTGGACAAGATCGATACACTGACGCAGCGGCACGGTATCAGCGACACCAACCTTGTCGTGCGCATGACGGGCTGCCCCAACGGCTGCGCCCGCCCCTTTCTGGCCGAGATCGGTCTCGTGGGCAAGGCGCCGGGCCGCTACAACCTCTATCTAGGTGGGGACGGCACGGGCACCCGGATCAACAAGCTTTACCGGGAGAACATCGACGAAGTCGATATCCTGGAAACCCTTGACGCCCTGTTCCAGCATTATGCGAAGGAACGAAAGGCAAAGGAGCATTTTGGGGACTTTACCATTCGTGCCGGCATCGTCTCCCGCGTGGACAATCCGGCGAATGACTTCCATGACTGAGCCGAACATCCATGCATTGCAGTCCGAACAAGGGCAATCTCAGGAGCAGGCACTGGCTCATGCCAACGCCTGGCTGGAACAGCACCCGGCGGAGGAACGGGTGCGCTGGGCGCTGGAGCAACTGCCGGGGCAGCATGCCCTGTCGTCCAGCTTCGGCATCCAGTCTGCGGTTATGCTGCACCTGGTGACGCGGTTCTTGCCAGATATCCCGGTGGTGCTGGTTGATACCGGGTATTTGTTTCCAGAGACGTACCGCTTTGTGGATGAACTGGTGGAACGTCTTGGTCTCAACCTCAAGGTGTACCGGTCATCGCTGTCGCCGGCTTGGCAGGAAGCGCGGCTCGGCCGCCTGTGGGAGCAGGGGGTGGACGGCATTAAGCAATATAACTACATCCACAAAGTGGAGCCCATGCAGCGCGCCCTTCGCGAGTTGGAGGTTGGTACCTGGTTTGCCGGTCTGCGCCGAAACCAGTCGGCTTCCCGGTACCGTCTGCCGGTTGTGGGTGAACAGTTCGGCTGCTACAAGGTGCACCCCATCATAGACTGGGGTAACCGGGCCGTACACCAGTATCTGAAAAAACACCGGCTGCCCTACAACTCCTTGTGGAACCAGGGTTACGTGTCGGTAGGTGACAGACATACCAGTCAACCGCTGCAGCCGGACATGCTGGAAGAAGAGACACGCTTTTTCGGGCTGAAACGCGAATGCGGCCTGCACGAGTAAGGACTGACGCAAATGGTTCAAGAAGAAGCCATGCCACACAGACTGACCCATATTGAGCGGCTGGAAGCCGAAAGTATACATGTTATGCGTGAAGTGGCGGCTACCTTTGGGCGGCCTGTCATGCTTTATTCCATTGGCAAGGATTCGGCGGTAATGCTGCACCTTGCCATGAAGGCCTTTTATCCCGGAAAGCCACCTTTCCCACTGTTGCACGTCGATACCGGGTGGAAGTTCAGGGAAATGATCGAATTTCGTGATCACCGGGTCCGTGAACTGGGATTGGAGCTGATCGTGCATACCAATTCGGAAGGGATAGAGCAGGGGATCAATCCGTTTACCCACGGAAGCCGGATTTATACCGATGTGATGAAAACAGCGGCACTGAAACAGGCGCTGGATCAGTACGGGTTTGATGCGGCGTTTGGCGGCGCAAGGCGTGACGAGGAAAAGAGCCGTGCCAAGGAGCGCATCTATTCATTCAGAGACAGGTTTCACCGCTGGGATCCGAGGAACAAGCGGCCGGAACTGTGGAACTTGTTCAATGGTCGTGTCAACCAGGGTGAAAGTATCCGCGCCTTCCCACTGTCAAACTGGACGGAGCTGGATATCTGGCAGTACATCTGTCGGGAAAATATCCCCATTGTGCCGCTTTATTTTGCAGCCGAACGGCCTGTTGTCGAGCGCGACGGTATGAAAATAATGGTGGACGACGAACGCTTCCCGCTGGAGTCGGGCGAAACGCCGCAGCTCGAGCGGGTGCGGTTTCGTACCCTGGGTTGCTATCCACTGACAGGTGCCATCGACTCGGATGCGGACAGCCTGCCAGCCATCATCCGGGAGATGCTGCTGGTACGCACCTCGGAGCGGCAGGGTCGGGCGATTGACCGGGATCAGGTCGGCGCCATGGAGCGTAAGAAACGGGAAGGTTATTTCTAAGGAACCTCTGATTCGTTCGTCATTCCCGCCTGCGCCGGAATGATGAGTAAACAATTAATCAGAATTTGCCTAATTATCGGTTGATTGGTCAGGAAGAGATTATGTGCGTTGAGGAATACTCCAGTGCCGGTTCGATAGAAACCCGGCTCGATCAGCATGAAAGCAAGGATATGTTGCGGTTTTTGACCTGTGGCAGCGTGGATGACGGCAAGAGCACGCTCATGGGACGGCTGCTTTTCGACACCAAGGTGCTCCATGAGGATCAGTTAGTTCCGGATCGCACAACAGATAAGATAGATCTTGCACAGCTGGTTGACGGTCTGGAATCGGAGCGTGAACAGGGTATTACCATTGATGTGGCGTACCGTTATTTTTCGACACAGCACCGGAAGTTCATCATGGCCGATGCACCTGGCCACGAACAGTACACGCGCAACATGATTACAGCCGCTTCTACCGCAGATGCTGCCGTGGTTCTGGTTGATGCGTACAAAGGTATGCGGCCACAGACACGCCGGCATAGTATTGTCGCCGACCTGTTGGGAATCTGCCGGGTTGTTGTTGCCGTTAACAAAATGGATGTAGTCGGATTCAGTCAGGAAGTTTTCGACAATATCTGTGCCGAATACCGCTCCATGGCGGGCAAGCTGGGATTTCTGGATATTATCTTTGTCCCCGTTTCTGCTCTGGAGGGCGATAACGTCGTCTGGCCGAGCACGCGCATGCCCTGGTATTCCGGCAAGACGTTGATCCGGATTCTCGAAGCGTTGCCCAACGAACAGGATGGCCACACAGGCGAATTCCGCTTTCCCGTCCAGTATGTCAACCGGCATGGGCGGGACTTTCGCGGTTACAGTGGAACGGTTGCATCCGGTCGGGTTCGCAAGGGCGATACAGTGACTGTTCTTCCGTCAGGGTTACGCAGTCGTATTGCGGATATTGTCAGTTACGAAGGCTCCCTGGACGAAGCGGTCGCACCGATGGCCGTGACCCTGTTGCTGCAGGACGATATTGATGTTGGTCGTGGTGATCTTTTTGTACACGTAAATGCACCTTGCCGGGTCACGCAAAGCTGCACGGCTCATTTGATCTGGATGGCGGGGGAAGCCCTGCGATTGCGTCATCGTTATCTGATGAAGCTGTGCGTGCGCGATGTCCCTGTCCGTATTCCGTATATTGAATGCCGGATTGATATCAATACTCAGGAAGAAATACCTGAGAGTACACTGACGTTAAATGAAATTGGCCGTTGTTATCTGGAACTGGAGGTGCCTGTTGCTATGGACAGCTACTGGAAAAGCCGGCAGACAGGCAGTTTCATTTTGATTGACCTGGTGAGCAACGCGACGGTCGCAGCCGGTATGGTCATCGACACTCATGCCGGCGAGAGCCGGCGCACGGTGGACTATGTGGCATTTGAAAAGGAACTGGAGACGCTGGTTCAAAAATATTTTCCGCATTAGGAAAACATTCGTCGTGTCGGCGAGGTGGCACGTCTGATGGTCTATGCGAGGCTAGATCAGGGAATTCACCGGCATTGACAGCCCCTATGAGGTGCCGGCCAATCCTGCGATTCATATACAGACAGACAATCAGAGTATATCGGAATCGCTGAATCAGATTCTGGGTTACCTGCTCGAACAGGGCTTTCTTAAGGAAGACTACCGGCCGGTGCCGGTTGCCAACGACTAGCCGGCCCGAAGCAAGCTGATGTGCTGCTACTCGGTTTCCTGATTGCCGTCCTGATATCACTGACCGGTGTCGGTGGCGGCGGAGTGATGACACCGGTACTGATTTTCTGGCTCGGTGTGCCACTGGAAACCGCGATAGGTGCAGACCTGTTGTATATCGTGGCCACCAAAGCGATCGCGGTGTTGGGTATGCGCGGGTAGGGCAAGTATGCTGGGATCTGGTCCGGGACTTGTTATTGGACAGCCTGCCTGTAGCGGTGACTGTTCTCGGGTGTGTTGATTTGTTGGGTAACGTCGGTGGCCAGTCTCTTTATCGGCTGGCGGTTGGTCTGGCGTTGATCGTGACCTCACGGCTGCTAACAAGGTACATCCTATCATCGGCTGAGGAACCCGGGACATCCACCGCTACCTGCAAGTGCCACAAAACCTTCCTTACCACCCTCTGTGGGAACGGGGCTACGTTTCGGTGGGCGATATCCATACCAGCCAACCTTTGACAACTAGCATGCAAGAAGAAGAAACCCGTTTCTTCGGTCTGAAGCGAGAATGTGGCCTGCATGATTGAATGCAGTCGCGCAATCGGTGCCCGCATCCCGACGTCGCTCGCCGTTATGAATTGCAGATTAATCCTCTGGCGGCCCTCTATTTCATTATTAATGATAATAATTAATTATTAATAATTTTACATGATGTATTCGCCAGTCGATACTTTTCGCAAATGTGGCTTTTTAATAAAGAACGGAGCGAAAAGACGATGAGTAACGATATTGTTTGGCATTCCCATCCTGTGGATCAGTCACTGCGGGCGGAGATCAAGTCTCAACGACCCTGTGTCATCTGGTTCACGGGCCTGAGTGCCTCTGGTAAATCCACTTTGGCGGGCGCCCTGGAAGCGCTCCTGACCCGACAAGGCTATCACACCTATCTGCTGGACGGTGACAACGTACGCCATGGTCTTTGCCAGGATTTGAGTTTCAGTGATGCTGACCGGCAGGAGAATATCCGGCGTGTAGGCGAGGTGGCGAAGCTAATGGTTGACGCAGGATTAATTGTACTGGCTGCCTTTATCTCACCTTTCAATGCCGACCGCCGGATGGTGCGCCACATTCTGCCGCCGGAAGAGTTTGTGGAAGTCTTTGTTGATACACCGCTTGAGATTTGTCGGCAACGGGACCCCAAGGGGCTGTATCGACGGGCTGAGCGCGGCGAGATAAAACAGTTCACTGGCGTTGATAGCCCCTACGAACTGCCGCTGGATCCTGAAGTTCATATTGATGCGGGACGTTTGTCGGTGCGTGAATGTCTCAACCTGCTGTTGGATTATCTGCACAAGCAGGGTGTCCTTAAGGCGGGCTACGAGCCTGTATCCCAGTCGAGCCACTAAAGTGGTGATGCTCTCTGTCAGATAACTTTGGACTACTAGACTGATACCATCGTGGCTTTGATACTTGGTTGAAATAATCGGATTGATGGAAACTGGATGGCTGGCTGCTGGATTTATTGTGGCCACCCTCGTGTCCGTCACGGGGGTGGGGGGCGGTGCGATAATGACACCGCTCCTGGTGTTCGGGCTGGGCGTGTCGCCGCAGACCGCCATCGGTACAGATCTCTTGTATGCGGTGATGACCAAGTCAGGTGCAGTGGTCTTACACGTCCGTGCGGGGCGGGTACGCTGGAATATCGTATGTCGGATGCTATCCGGTAGTCTGCCGGCGGCTGCGGTTGCTCTTGGTACTTTAGCGTACATAGATACCAGGGATTACCTGGAAGGGATTCTCAAGGCAGGGCTTGGCGCGGTATTAGCGTTGACAGCCGGCGCCATCCTTCTTCGGGACCGGTTTCAGACCGTTAACGTGCCTGAGAGGAATGAAGCATCAGTGATCGCATTCGTGGCCTCGGGTGTGCTGTTGGGCACCATGGTTGCTCTTACCTCAGTCGGTGCCGGTGCACTCGGCGTGGTCTTGATGGTGTTTCTACTGCCACAGCTTTCAGCACGCGAGATTGTAGCGACGGATCTTGCGCACGCATTGCCACTGACGCTGGTAGCGGGCCTGGGTCACCTGGCGTTGGGGCATGTGGATTGGGGAATGCTGGCCTATCTGCTGTTGGGTGCAGGGCCGGGCGTGGTGGCCGGAAGTTGGCTCAGTGGTACGGTGTCTGACGTGTACTTGCGCCGCGGCCTGGCTACAGTGTTGATCATGGCTTCTGCACTGATGATGTTTTGATCAGAGGCGAACGGAATACGCAACATCAAGGGCAATATTTGATTTCATTATTAAGGAGTTTGCATGAAACAGGTTGAACCACTTTTTGTTAACCATCACTACAATATCAATCAGGAGGAGATGACGATGCATCAGACAATTACACCCCCGTCCCATGTATTCGGACTGGTCCCTGATCTTTTCGATGAGGATGGCTTTCTGATTGATCCGGACCAATGGACCGAAGAGTTGGCTCACCAGATCGCCTCGGCGGATGTCGGGCCCTTGAAAGATGCCCACTGGAAGATCATCACCTTTATCCGCGACCGCTATCTGCGTCTCGGTGCTATGCCGCCGATGCGCCGCATATGCCGCGAGTTTGGATACGAAAGGGATGCCGTGAAAGGTTTGTTCGGCGGTTGCCTTCAGCTGTGGCGAATCGCCGGTTTGCCGAATCCAGGAGAAGAGGCCAAGGCGTATATGGATTGAAGTGGTCTGTTTTCTGGTGCTTCCTCCGGGTCAGTGGGGGATTGGCGTAGCGCCATGTTTTATAAAAACTCTACCTCCAATTTCCAGGTGTTCAGTCGCCTTGTAAGGGGCGCATAGGGAGCAGTAACGATGAAAAAGATTTCACGGCGTAATTTTATACAGCTCACAGGCGCGGCAACGGCTGCCGGCGCCATTGGCGGATACAGCAGTCTGGTGGCGGGGGAGGCCGAAGCAGGCACCGCCGCCGCGGTGCCTGCGGTACTGACGCGGCAGGCCGCGGATCTGCCCAGGGCCAGGGGCCAGCGGGCGGTCGTGGTCGGCGGTGGATGGTCCGTGTGCTCCGCAAATATTACCCGACAGCACAGTTGCGCTGGTTTGATGGCGTAGGTTAGCCATGCATTGAGAGATGGGTGTATGCTAAGCAAATGGAAACATTCTCCCGTATCTTCAGCGTGTTAGGTGAATTTACCCATCTTGCACGCGCGATCTTTACTGACGGTATGCATTTTATTGCCTTATGTCACTAGTGTCCGGTTAACTTGAGGTCTTGGCTCAGCAACCTATTATTTACAAAGTAAAAATATGTCATTTCAGCCTGTCACCGACTTGAACCGATTATCCGGTTTGCGCGACGCTTCTCCCCGGCATTCCGGGTCGAGGCGTTCAGTCCATGTTCACAGGCAAACTCGTTTTCACGCAGGCAATGGATCACCTGCCACTGCATACCTTCCGTCGTTGCGTCCAGCGCTACGATGGCAACCGATATATCAAGCGTTTCAGTTGCCAGGAACAGTTCCGTTGCATGGCCTTCGCCCAACTTACCTACCGCGAGAGCCTGCGGGATATCGAAGCTTGCCTCAATGCCCAAAGCAGCAAGCTATACCACATGGGCATACGTTCCACTGTCGCTCGCAGCACATTGGCAGATGCCAACGAGAGACGGGACTGGCGTATCTATGCCGACTTTGCCCAGTCACTGATTCAGATCGCCCGACGCCTTTACGCTGGCGAGGATCTCGGACTCGAACTCGACAACACGGTCTACGCACTCGATGCTACAACCATCGACCTCTGTCTCACCGTCTTCCCCTGGGCGCACTTCCGGCAGACCAAGGCAGCGGTCAAATTGCATACACTGCTCGATTTGCGCGGCAATATCCCTTCGTTTATCCATATCTCAGATGGCAAACTGCACGACGTCAACGTGCTGGACTTACTTCTGCCAGAACCCGGCGCATTCTACGTTATGGACCGAGGCTATCTGGACTACGAGCGACTCTACCAGCTGGATCAATCGAAAGCCTTCTTCGTTATCCGTGCAAAATCCAATCTTCAATTCCGCAGAGTTTCTTCCAGCCCCGTGAACAAAGAGATTGGGTTACGCTGCGATCAGATCATCAAACTGACCGGTTACAAAACCAGCCAGCGATATCCAGACGTTTTACGCCGCATCAAGTTCTACGATGCCAGCACCGACAAGCGGTTCGTCTTTCTGACCAACAACATCACACTCCCTGCACTGACGATTACCGAACTCTATCGATACCGCTGGCAAGTCGAATTGTTTTTCAAATGGATCAAACAACACTTGCGGATCAAATCGTTTTTCGGCACCTCGGAGAATGCCGTCAAGACTCAAGTCTGGATCGCGGTCTCCGTCTACGTGCTCGTTGCCATCATCAAAAAGCGGCTCGGTATCAAAGCCAGTCTATACTCGATCCTGCAAATTTTGAGTGTAACTACTTTCGAAACAATGCCTATAGATCAACTGCTTACTGGATGCGACCAAGCCATGAAAAATGATGAAACCATTAACCAATTGAATCTGTTTAACTAATTCCCCGGACACTAGTGGCCTTATGTGGGCGATCCCGTGCCGCGTTGGCTGCTGAAAATCTATTCCTCAGAAAACAGCTTGCCTGCTACCAGGAGCGTAACGTCATACCGCGACGCTTCGACAATGTAACGCGATTTATACTGGTGCTACTCTCGCGCGGTTTTGCATGGAAAGATGCGCTGGTGAATGTCACGCCAAAGACCTTCATCGGATGGCATCGTGCGGGGTTCCGGCTGTTCTGGCGCTGGAAGTCGCGGCCAGGGCGACCACGGATACCGCTGGAACTGCGTGCACTCATCCGCGAAATGTCGCGAGATAATTCTGGCTGGGGCGAGGAGCGCATCGCCAATGAACTCTTGCTCAAGCTCGGGATCCAGATCTCGCCGCGTACCGTTCGCAAGTACATGCCCAAACGCCCACAGGGACAACCGCGTGGCGATCAACGCTGGTCAACCTTCGTGGCTAATCACGCCAAGGTGATCGTTGCCTGTGACTTTATGACCGTGGTCACGGCGACGTTCAAGTGTATCCATGTGTTTGTCATCATAGAACTCGGAACACGGAAGCTATTACATCTCCATGTCACGGATCACCCAACGGCGGCCTGGACACAGCAACAGCTTCGAGAAGCGATACCTTCGGACCATGGCTATAATTTTCTTATCCATGACCGAGACTGCATCTTCTCTTCGCAGCTCGATCAGTCGATTGCACGCATGGGACTGCGAGTACTGAGGACGCCTTATCGAAGCCCCAAAGCTAACAGCTTCTGCGAACGTGTGATTGGTACGCTCCGCCGGGAATGCCTCGACTTTCTCATCCCACTGACGGAAAATCATTTACGTATTGTATTGAAGAACTGGATGACGCATTACAATCAAGCTCGACCTCACTCCAGCATTGGACCAGGAATACCGGATCCACCAGTTGACATCCCTGTTACACTACAAGAACATCGGCATCGTATTCTAGGATACCTTAAGGTTGTGAGTCATCCTGTACTGGGTGGATTACATCACGAATACGAGCTGGTACCAAAAGCTGCATGAATATTTGCGGACCACACCTCACAGGTATGAAACTAACACAGCCGGTTCGGTTCGATCTGCCGTTTGAGTGCTATAACCTGCTTTGATGTGCAATAACTATACCATACCATTATCGTAGA
>Ga0114931_10009184_pt1 | contig 11878 bp, 12 predicted proteins | sample 2SBtaG_FD_89579 | JGI IMG/M metagenome (GOLD analysis project Ga0114931, IMG submission 89579) | Deep subsurface microbial communities from Kolumbo volcano to uncover new lineages of life (NeLLi) - 2SBTROV14_V59a metaG | ecosystem: Environmental > Aquatic > Marine > Volcanic | place: Kolumbo...
AAAATTTAAAATTGCGACCAAAGGGAGTTTATTGATAATGATAATAATATTTTCATCGGTAGCTTTGATCATTATAGGGGGAGTCACTAAATGGGCTCAGACGACTATAGAGGCAAATAGGCAATTGGTAGTGAGAGAAAAAGCCATTCAATTTGCGGAGTCTGGTATTGACTATTATCGATGGCACTTGGCCCATGACAAGCAGGATTATCAAGATGGGACCGGAGAAGCGGGACCGTATGTTCATCAGATTTTTGATAAAGATGGGAATGTTATAGGGGAGTTTAGTTTAGATATTACCCCTCCTATTATTGGCTCTACCAAAGTCCGTATAGAATCGACAGGTATTCCTGCTAGCTCTACTGTTTCAAGGAAAATAAGGGTGGAAATGGCCATACCTTCCTTGGCTAAGTATGCCGTAGCCGCTAATGATGTCATGCGATTTGGTGAGGGGACAGAGGTTTTCGGCCCAATGCATTCAAACAAAGGTATCCGCTTTGATGGCTTGGCTCACAACATTGTCACTAGTGCCCTTTATTCTTATGACGATCCGGATCACTCTGGTGGTAACGAATTTGCGGTCCACACTCATCTTTCTCCGACTGACCCACTACCCCCAGCAGGTGTGCCTAGTCGATTAGATGTTTTTGAAGTGGGCAGACAGTTTCCAGTACCAGCCATAGACTTTACCGGCTTAACCAACAATCTCGCGAATATAAAATCGGATGCAGAATCAGATGGAGAGTATTTTGCTGCCTCCGGGTTTCAGGGTTATCAAATTATATTAAAAACAGATGATACTTTTGATGTTTATCGGGTGACTTCACAGACTAATCCACCTTCTTGGTGGTGCTGGAGTTATGGTCAAACTGGTTGGAATACTTGGTCTATCAATAATAAACAGTTTGTTGGTAATTTTAATATCCCAGCTAACGGTCTTATTTTTGTGGAGGATAATGTTTGGGTAGAAGGGGTTATTGATAGTGCTAGAGTCACTATTGCTAATGGACGTTTCCCTGACAACCCTTCCAACAGACCTCAGCTGACTGTAAATAATGATTTATCTTACACAAATTATGATGGCACTGATGTTGTGTCTCTTATCTCTCAAGGAAATGTAAATATAGGACTAGTTTCAGAAAATGATTTGAGGATTGATGCAGCTTTGGTTTCTCAAAACGGTAGAGTGGGGAGATATTATTACAATAGTTATTGTGGATCTAGTTATATTAGGAATTCAGTTACTCTATACGGTATGATAGCCACTAATAAAAGATATGGTTTTGCTTATACCGATAATACTGGTTATCAAATTAGAAATATAAATTATGATGCCAATCTTCTTTACGGTCCTCCTCCATCTTTCCCTCTAACCTCGGATCAATATGAGATTCTCTCTTGGGAAGAAGTGGAATAATTATGATATGATAGAAAAATGAAAAAACGTAATCTAGTAGTAGCTAATTGGAAGATGAATCCAGAAACCCCAGAAGAGGCTAAAAAGATATTTAGTAAGGAAAAAGCAGTAGCAAAAAAACTTAAAAATATAGATATTTTAATTTGTCCTCCTTTTCCATTCATCTCTCTTTTTTCAAAGATTACTGTACCTAAAAATATGTTTTTAGGTGCTCAAGATGTGTCAACTGAAAGGAAAGGATCTTTCACAGGAGAGACGAGTGTCGATATGATAAAAAATTTGGGAGCTAAGTTTGTTTTAGTGGGTCATTCGGAAAGGAGAGAGATGGGAGAGAGTAATGAGACAGTAACTAAAAAGTTGAAGGTTGTTTTTGATGCTGACCTGACTCCTATTTTGTGTATCGGAGAAAAAGAGAGAGATAGAGAAGGCACTCACTTGGCTTTTATAAAAAAACAAATCAAAGAATGCTTGTCTGGTTTGCAGAAAAAATATTTGGTAGGCATTCATATTGCTTATGAGCCTATTTGGGCGATTGGTAGATCATACAAAGAGGCTATGAGTCCGACCGACATTCACGAAACAGTTTTATATATCAAAAAAGTTTTAAGTGAGCTTTTTGGTAGAGATATTGCCACTAGTGCCAAAATTTTATATGGTGGCTCTGTTGAGCCAGAAAGCACTGCTCCTATTATGGAATATGGTGACGTAAATGGTCTTTTAGTCGGCCATGCCTCCCTCAAACCTGAACAATTTTCTGAAATCTTGAAAGCTAGCAATTTTAAGAGATAAAGTATTAAATACTAAGGCAGAATCAGCAAAAATTAATGAATCTGATAGTATGAATCTATAATGAATTCTTACGCTTTTCATGTAGATATAAATAAACAAAATCAAAAGCTGTCTTTAAAAGATATAAATACAGCTAGAAATAGATTGAAACAGTTGAAATAGTAATAACATATATGTTATCATAAAAATATGAATAAAAAAGAAATAAAAAGATTAGAAAAGAAAGGAATAAAACTTATCCCATTTTCTGAAATAAAAAAAGAGTGGATGAAAGATCCTGAATATAGGAAGCTTCACGAAGCTTCGGCTTTTGAGTTTGGGATTTTGAAGGCTATTATTATTGCTAGAGCTAAGCAAAAATTATCTCAAAGAGAGTTGGCGGAAAAAATTGGAGTTAAACAATCTGCTTTAGCTCGTTTTGAATCTGGTCGGACTAACCCGACACTTGGATTTATTAAGAAAGTGGTTTCAGGTTTAGGATTAAAAGTGACGGTAAAGTAAAAAATATGATGAAATTAATTGAAGAGGCAAATATAAAAGAGGGGACAAAGGTGCTAGTAAGGGTAGATTGGAATGTCCCCGTCAGCGACAACGGAGAGATACTTGATGGTTCGCGTATAGAAGTAACTATCCCCACCATCAAATACATAAAAGATAAAGGTGGGGCGCCTGTTATAGCCAGTCACTTTGGGAGAAAGGGTGCTTCTATAGAACCTGTTATTGATTTTGCTAAGAAAAATTATCCCAGCCTAGAGGATGGAGTAGAATTTTTAGAAAACTTGAGAATAAACTCTGGAGAAAAAGAAAATAGTGAAGAGTTTGCTAAAGAGCTTGCAGGCAAAGCAGATATTTATGTAAACGAAGCTTTCTCTGCCTCCCATAGAGAGCATGCTTCTATAGTGGGAGTGCCAAAACTCCTACCGAGCTTTGTTGGACTTAGGTTTTTGGAAGAATACAAACATCTCTCTGAAGTTTTTGAACCCGAACACCCTTTTCTTTTGATATTGGGTGGAGCCAAGTTTAAAACTAAGCTTCCTTTGGTTAAAAAATTTTTAGATATTGCTGATGATATCTTTATAGGCGGTGCTAATGCTTTGTCTGCTTATAATAATCCCGCTATCGAAAACTCAAGGATAATTTTTCCAGAAGGTAAACTTGATGCTATGGATGCTAATCCAGAAACTCTTGAAATTTTGAATGAAAAAATAAAAGAGGCCAAATTTGTTCTCTGGAACGGCCCTTTAGGAAATTACGAAGAAGGTTTTATTGCTGGGACGACAGCCTTGGCTCGGATGTTAGCCGAATCAGGGGCTAAGGTTATAGTTGGTGGGGGGGATACTTTGGCGACTGTAAACAGAGATGTTAAAAAACAAATATCAAATCATGGTTTTGTCTCCACTGCCGGCGGCGCTATGCTCGACTTTTTGGCTAATGAAACTTTGCCTGGGATTGAAGTGTTGGAATAATCAAAAATCCGAAATACAAAATTTTTAAAAGCTGCAGAACGAGTCTCGCTTGTTAAAAATTTTGTATTTCGGATTTTTTATAAATTCTTTCTTATTTTCTCGGCGTTTCCTTCAAAGTCTTTCTTGTCACCTTTTATTTTAGAATTTGGATAGACCCAAATATGAGCGTGGTCTATATCTTCACCTACTATTTTTGAAAGTATCCATTCGGTATCAAAAGCTTTTTGCTGAGCTTTGGCTACTTTTCTAACTACTTCAAAATATTCTCCTATGTTTGGCTTGCCCGCCGAAGCTTCAGCGGAGGAGGGTACATCCCAGACCCATTTGTAATGTTTTTTAGGTATTACTTGGCAATGACCTACGGCGGTAGGGTTAATGTCTAAGAAAGCCATGAAATTGTCGTCTTCATAGACAATATGAGCCGGTATTTCTTTATTCACAATTTTACAAAATATACAATTTTCCATATCTAAATTATACATAAATAAATACTTTTTAAAAATTTTGTGGTATTCTAATTTTTAGAGGTGAACTATGAAAAATCCAAGCACAGTCAGGAATTTGAAGGAAGCTAAGGAGTTTGCTCGTAAATATGGTTATCCTGTGGTTGTGCGGGCAAGTTTTTCTCTTGGGACTATCGGGGAAGCTATTGTTAATGATCAACCTCAACTGGAGACTTCTTTTGAAAAAGCTTTGGAATCTTCTCCTGTCGGTGAAGTGTCACTTACCAGTATTTAGGTTGGTGATATTATATGGTTCGGCCCGCCCAAAAAGCGGGCCATATTTTTATGGTAGACTGTTGGTTATGTCTAAATACAAATTGAAAGAAATAATTAGCGAAGAGGTGGGGAAGGAGCTGAAGAGTTTTAGTCCTTTGGTTGCTCAACTTTTATATAACAGAGGGATAAAAACTAAAAAAGAGGCAGAGATATTTTTAAAGCCTGAATTTATAAGAGATTTGCACGACCCTTTCCTTTTGCCTGATATGAAAAAGGCGGTGGACAGGATACTTAAGGCTATTAAAGATGATGAAGAGGTTGTCATATGGAGTGATTATGATGCAGACGGTATCCCCGGAGGAGCGCTTTTTTATGACTTCTTTAAACTCATTGGTTTTAATAATTTTGAAAATTATATTCCAAATAGGCGGGTGGAAGGATACGGTTTGAATTCAGAAGGCATTAAAGACATCGCCAATAAGAAAACTAAACTTTTGATTACTATAGACTGTGGTATCAGAGATAACGAATATGTAGATGAAGCGAATAAACTTGGTATGGATGTTATTATCACCGACCATCACGAACCAAGAGACCCCAACTCTACGATCGGGGCAGGTGAGTTACCAAAGGCTTTTGCTATTGTGAATCCAAAAAGAAAAGACTCAAAATATCCAGAGCAAATACTTTGTGGTACCGGTGTTGTTTGGAAAATAATTGAAGCAATCCTTCAAACAAAAAGAGATTTTTCTAAAGATGGTCAACTCTTCGAATTACCTCAGGGTAAAGAAAAATGGCTTTTGGATTTGGTAGGACTAGCCACTCTCTCTGATATGGTGCCTCTAGTGGGGGAGAATAGAGTTTTGGCTCACTTTGGATTGTATGTTTTGCGAAAAGGAAGACGACCTGGTATATCCAAACTCCTATCAATATTGAGGATAAATAAAAACAATCTGACAGAAGATGATGCTACTTTTATGATTACTCCTCGTATCAATGCTGCTAGTCGCATGGGTCTTCCGCTTGATGCCTTCAAACTTTTGACAGCTGAAAATGAAGAAGAGGCAGGAGTCTTTGCTAAGCATTTGGATAATATAAACAAAGATAGAAAAGTAGCAGTGACCAATATTGTTAAAGAAGCCAAGAAAAAAGTAAAAGAAAAATTTGAAAGTTCTGGAGAAAAACCTGTCATCGTTTTGGGTAATCCAGATTGGCGTCCATCTCTTTTGGGTCTTGTAGCAAACTCGATAGTTAAGGAATATAAAAGGCCAGTTTTTTTGTGGGGTAGAGAAGATGGAGAAGCTATAAAAGGTTCCTGTCGCTCAGAAGGGGTGACTGACCTAGTAGCTCTGATGGAAAAAGCGGGATCGGCTTTTACTACCTTTGGTGGACATAAGATGTCTGGTGGTTTCGAAGTAGACTTTGAAAAAATTCATACTCTTGAAGATTTATTAGTTGAAGCTTGCGGTGATGTGGTGAAAAAAGGAGAAGAAATTCCAGTTGACGCAGAATTAACTTTGAAAGATGTCTCAGAAAAAACTACTTCCGAAATAAACAGTTTGGCTCCTTTCGGAATTGGAAATCAAAAACCAATATTTATTTTCCGAGATGTTATACCAACTAGGATAAATAGGTTTGGTAAAGGTAAAGGGCATCTTTCCATAAACTTTAGTGACGGGCGGGGCTTTGCTAGAGGCATCTCCTTTTTCACTTCACCTGATCAGTTTGGCGACAGTTTGAAAGAAGGTATCAAGACAAACTTAGTAGCCAATGTCGAAAAATCTTTTTACAACGGCTCCTCCGAAATCCGTTTGAGGATTATTGATTTTTTTAAATAACTCACTCCTCACTTCGTGTAGCCCTCTCCCCGAATAAGAACAAATTCTAAACGGGGCATGCTTACCTTAAGAGAGGGAAGAAAAAGTAAAATACAAAATTTAAAAAGCGAGACTCGCTCTGCAGCTTTTTCAAATTTTGTATTTTACTTTTTCTTAAGACAAGAAAAGGGATTTAGGAGGTTATATGTTAGAATCTTTTTATGAAAATAACAATTTATACGGACGGTTCGTCGAAAGGGAATCCTGGTGCAGGGGGATGGGGCGCTGTCATATTTGGAGCCCTTCGACAAGCTCAGGGCGATAACAACGAAGTTGTTATCGAAATCGGGGGCATGGAAGAAAATACTACCAATAACAGAATGGAAATGACTGCAGCTATTGAGGCATTGAAATATGTATCTGATAATTTTGTAGGTACCGAGGAGATTGAAATACATACCGATTCAGAATATTTATTAAAGGGAATCACTATTTGGATATTGGGATGGCAGAAAAATGGTTGGAGGACGAAAGATAAAAAAGAAGTTTTGAATAAAGATTTGTGGGAGAAACTTTGGGAGCTGACTCAAAATAAAAAAATAGAATGGAAAAAGGTACTCGGACATTCTGGGCACAAACTAAACGATAGGTGCGATGAGATCGCTCAAAATTTTGCTGATGGGATTTCTGTGAAGCTATTTAATGGCTTAAAATCAAGCTATAATCTGTTTCATCCTGTTAGAAATTAATATAAATCGAGATGTTTCAGAATATTATAAATATTTCTAACGGGATTCATTAATAAATTGAATGATTTATTCATTTGTAGTTTCATTTATTTTAGGAATTGCTTTTGAATCCATTTGGAGTGTAGGTTGGACTGTTGGTGTTTTGGTATTTTTTATTTCTTTGATTTTGTCTCTTTTGTTTTTCCGTTCCCAAGGGCAACCCTTTGGGACCGGGGCAGTTCAAGGGTTGCCCTTAATTCGGTTGGCTCGAGAAGAAAACCAAGGTCAGACCTTGAAAGGTCTGACCTTGGTTTTCGTAGGAGTAGCTTTTTTTCTAGGAGTATTAAGAATGTCGGTAGTCGACCATTCACCCGACTCGACTCTTTCTAAGTTCGTTAATCAAAAAATTTCTTTTGAAGCTGTCATTTCCGGTGAGGCAGACATAAGGGATACCACTACCCGTTACATCGTTACGCCTAACTTTTATTTAATGAATCAAAATTCGTTAAACGAAAATTTTCTGGAAGAAAATAAAATTTCGAAAAGTAACATATTGTTAGTAGCAAATCGTTTCCCCGAATTTAAATATGGTGACAGGGTTAAAGTTTCGGGTAAGCTGGAATTGCCTAAAAACTTTACAAACGAAAACGGAGATGAGTTTGATTATATCTCTTATCTCTCAAAAGATAAGATTCATTTTTTGATGTATAGACCAGAGATAGATCCCACTTCGTCCAGTTCCACAGGACTTCGTGGGACAAGAAAAATAGTCTCGGCTCTTTACTTTTTAAAAAATATTTTTATTGAAAATATTTCAGAAGTGGTACCCGAACCAAACTCTTCACTTTTAGGTGGACTTATATTTGGAGTGAAGCAGTCTTTGGGAACGGACTTGTTAGATGATTTTAGAAAAGTGGGGCTCATTCATATCGTTGTTCTTTCTGGTTACAACATTACTATCATTGCAGCCGGTATCTTCTTTGCAGTTTCCTTTTTTGGCAAACAAAGATTTGGTTTTATTGTCAGTGCTATTTCAATAGCTCTTTTTGCCATTATGGTTGGTTTAGGAGCAACTGTAATAAGGGCTAGTATTATGGCTTTAATCGCGATTCTGGCTAGATTTTTGGGCCGGCCAGCGGACGCTTTGCGATGGCTTTTTGTGGCCGGACTTTTAATGCTTTTATGGAACCCACTCATCCTTTTTTATGATCCATCTTTCCAACTTTCTTTTATGGCCACCCTGGGTTTGATTTTGTTTAGTCCTTTTATTTATTCTTTTATTTCTAAAAATAAGTTTCTAAAATTAATACCCGAAAAATTTGCTCTGCGAGAAATAGTTTCGGCTACCATCGCTGTTCAATTTTTTGTTTTACCACTTCTTATCCGAATGTCTGGGTTTGTTTCTTTGGTTTCTTTCATAATCAATCCACTCGTTTTGCCACTAGTCCCTTGGGCCATGGCCGCGGGCGCTTTAACCGGAGCTTTGGGTATAATTCCTTTGGTTGGAACAATTATTTCTTGGCCAATTGGAATACTTTCGTATTTTATTTCTCAAATAATAATTGGAGCTACTGAACTCGGAGCCTCCCTCCCTCTGGCCACCCTCCAAACTGGCACTATTTCTCTTTGGATGATCGCTCTTTGGTATGTGGGATATGGGTTTTTGTATAGAAAGTTAAATACCTCACCCCAACCAGATAAATCTGGTCTGCCCCTCTCCTAGATGCAGGAGAGGGGAGAAATATACAAAAATTCACGATCGTGAAAAAGTGTATAATTTGATTTCGTATTTGTAGCGATACATCGCTACATTTTGGTTTTGTATAAAAATATCCTGACGAAAGTCGGGATGTTTTTGATTCTAGGGAAGACGTTGATAGACGGTAAGTTATATGCTATCGTTGTAAGTAGGAAGGAGATTCACAATGGCTACTGCTACTGAAACTAAGGAGAAAGTTCAGAACTGCATTGATTGTCCGAATCACTTAGTTCTGCCAGATCCCGACCCAGATGATTGGTTTTGCGATGATGATGTGAAAGTTGTTTGCCAACTGGCAAATAATAAAAACATCACTGTCGCTTGCCGATCCTACAAAACTCGGAACGAATGCGAAACTCCCAAGTGGTGTCCTTTGAATAAGTAGAACCTCATCCGTCTTTGCTGAAAGAGAAACGCCTTGTCGTTCTCTCAGGCGAGGCGGTTTTCTTTTTATGCAAATTATACAAAAGTAATCTTAACCCGCTTCGCTTTACGTTTAGGCAATCTATCCAGAGGAGATTTAACATATAGTGGAGCTTTGTAATACTTTGAATGAGTAGGGTATTCAATGAGGGCTATCTCTTTTGAAGAGGTGATAATAGGAATAGTCATTATTATTGAGGGTTGACTTAAAAAATACAGAGTATATACTGTGTAATACTTGTCCCGTTAGAAATTTAATGGGACGGTCAAGATAATTATAATTTATGTGAAATTTTTAATGGGATGAAAACAACAACCAGTATAAAATTGGATAAAGGTATTAAGAAAGAAGCTAGCAAATTAGCTTCGGAATTAGGGCTTAATTTAAGTTCGGTTGTTAATGCTATCTTGAAAAAATTTGTAATGGAACGCAGGGTGGTCTTTTCTTTGTCACCAGAATTCAATGCTAAAACAGAAAAAGAACTTTTAAAAATTAAGGCAGATATTAAAAAAAGAAAAAATCTTATCGGTCCATTTCATAATTTAAGAGACTTGGAAAACTCTTTGATGAGTTAAGATATATTTATGCGTATTGAATATCATAGAAATTTTAAAAAAGCTCTTCGAAGACAACCAAAGAAAATTCAAGGAAAATTTTTAGAAACACTAAAAGTATTTGTAGAAAATCAATTTCATTATTCTTTAAATAATCATGCCTTAAGTGGCAAGTTTTTAGGAACTCGTAGCTTTGATGTTACAGGGAATGTTAGAGTTCATTATGAAGAGTTAGAAAACGGGATGATTTTAATGAACATCGGCACTCATTCTCAATTGTACAGTTAATTAAGCCTAATCCTCTTGGTTTTATGTTTATTCCGCGTCCTTAAAATTCTTTTCTACAACTTCCCAATTTAGATTCTCAAAAAAGTCTTCTATATATTGCTTTTTTCCGGAAGGCTGATAGTCGGCTACAAAAGAGTGTTCCCACATATCGAGAGCTAAAATAGGGGAGCAAGAGGAGAGGTGGCCGAGGTGCTGCTCATCTACCCATTGATTGAGAAGTCTTTTGGTTTGATGGTCGTAGTAGAGCATGGCCCAACCGACTCCTCGAGTCAGAGCCATAGCCTTAAATCTGTTAAGCCAGTTATCAAAGTCTCCAAACTCTTCTGCTATGGCTTTTTTGAGTTTGCTTTCTTCTAAATTTTTAGGACTGTCTTCAAAGCTGGCAAAATAGTATTCGTGATTTCTTATACCATTAAACTCAAAAGAAAATCTTCTTTGTAGTTCAGCTACTTCATAAGTATAGTTTTCTTGCCCTGAGGAATTCGAAGGGTTGGTGTTTCCAAATAGTTTTTCTATTTTTTCTAAGACCAAATTAGCATTTGTGACATAGCCAGCGTAGAGTTTTAGGTGCTCTTCGACTGTTTTCTCTGAAATTCCTTTTAATTTTGGAATCTTAAACTCTTTTACTTCAAATTTTTTCATAATATTATTTTATATTGACTTTATTAGATAATAAAGATAATTTTAACATAGAGGAGATCATTATGTGTATGCCGTATCGCACAAGAAATGGAATCACAATAAGGGGAGATCAAGCTTTGAAAAAAGCTTTTGAAAAGAAGTTTCAAGCTGAAGTTAAGGCGACAAAGGAAGCAAGAAAAGACGTAATACAATTTCTCTATCACGATACATCAAAAACGAGAGGGGAACTGATCAAAGTTCTGCAACAAAGAATTGAAGTGATCGAGGCAGAGAGGTCCATTGACGGATTCGTTTTAGAAGGTAAATCGAAAAACGAATCCTAGAAAGAGTCGAAACTCAAGTCCCGCCCGGCTGAAGCCGAGGCGGGACGTTTCTTTTTATAAAATGTTAGCATTAAGAAATGAAAACTCACAGAATAAAGCTAGTTATTTTGGTTATTTTGTTACTTAGTGCAATCTTTTCTCTTTATGTGGCTTTTAAAGAAGAAAGGAAAGGTATTTTAACGGTGGCTTTTTTGAATATTGGACAGGGAGACTCTATTTTCATCGAAGCGCCCTCAGGTAATCAACTTTTGATCGATGGAGGTCCGGGGAAGTCGGTTTTGCGAGAGCTTTCAAAAGTGATGCCTTTTTATGATCGCTCTATCGATGTGGTTTTGGCAACTCATGCTGATAAAGACCATATAGGAGGCTTGCCCGATGTATTAGAAAAGTATAAGGTAGCTATTTTTATGGAAACAGGTGTCCCAAGTGGTTCTTCTTCGTACAAAGAATTAGAAAAAATAGTTACAGAAAAATCCCAAGGGGTCCCCTTAGGAAATTTGAAAAAGATATTAGTTAGAAAGAGGATGAATGTTGATTTGGGAGATGGAGCAATACTGCAGATACTTTTTCCTGATCGAGACCCTTCGGGAATGGAAACTAACACCTCTTCCATAGTGGCTAGGCTAGTTTATGGAGAAAATGAATTTATGTTTACTGGGGATTCTCCTAAGTCTATTGAAGAATATTTGGTTCGCAAAAGCCAAGGTCAGACCTTTGGAGTCGGGGCAGTTCAAGGTCTGACCTTGGCTTCAGATGTATTGAAGGCGGGGCATCACGGGTCAAAGACTTCTAGTAGTGAATCTTTTGTTGAAGCTGTGGCTCCGAAGTATGCAATCATTTCGGTTGGTAAAGACAATAGATACGGACATCCTACTAAGGAAGTTTTGGATATTTTTAATAATTTTGGAGCAGAGATTTTGAGGACAGATGAGGATGGGAGGATTGTGTTTGA
>Ga0114931_10009185_pt1 | contig 11878 bp, 9 predicted proteins | sample 2SBtaG_FD_89579 | JGI IMG/M metagenome (GOLD analysis project Ga0114931, IMG submission 89579) | Deep subsurface microbial communities from Kolumbo volcano to uncover new lineages of life (NeLLi) - 2SBTROV14_V59a metaG | ecosystem: Environmental > Aquatic > Marine > Volcanic | place: Kolumbo...
CAATGCCAGTAAGATAGCGATATTCCGGCTGGTTTTCACGTAGTTATCACCCGTGACAGGTTGCTCGCGGCGCCACGATCGCGCCCGGTGGGCGTCGCGACAGGTTTTTTCTGGGCACTGTCGTGTCGACCTGAGTGTCCACCATTTTCTTTCTTGCATTCACGATTGCTTACAGCTATAAAGCCGTAAGTATGAGGCGGCAATTGCTCCAGCGCCGGGCTCGTCTGCTGAAGAGGATTCCGCCGCTCGATGACGTGCTGCGTGGCAGCATCGTCGAGCGATCAATCCGCTGCGGGCGTAAAGGGTGCCACTGCGCGCAGGGGCCGGGCCACCCGGCCACCTACCTCAGCGTCACGATGGCCGGAGGAAAGACCAAGCAGATATCGCTTCCCGGCCCAGTGATCGCCAGCGCGCGTCAGGGCGTGGCCACCTACCACACCTGGTGGGAGATCATGGACGAGATCTCGACCATCAACCATGAGCTCCTACGCCTGGAGCGGGACCAGATGCGCACGCAGGGACGACGAGGAAGCAGAGGAGGTGGGGATGGTGGATCTGGGAGCCGAGTTACACGGCGTCGGCGAGGGAGAACGCGCTGAGAGCTTTTCGATATTCTCCCGAAACCTCGATTTTGCATGGGTCAAGCGGATCTTGGAATCGACTGGCTCGGCCACAGTGCGCCGTCGCAAGCTTCCCGCAGAGTTTGTTGCTTGGCTAGTCATCGGGATGGCGCTGCTGCGAGATCGCTCGATTGAGGAGGTGGTCCATCACCTTGATCTGGTCTTGCCCGAGGCGCGCCGGTCCGCTCGCCAACGGGCCACGGTATCGAGCAGCGCGGTCGCCCAGGCCAGGACACGCCTTGGCCCGCTGCCTATCCAGGCCCTGTTCGTCGACACCGCGGCGCATTGGGCAACCCCCTCGGCCGACGCGCTACGATGGCGGGACTTGGCTGTCTACGGCGTTGATGGAACGACCCTACGTACGCACGACACCGACGAAAACGAGCGCGAGTTCGGTCGACCCAACAGCGGGCGAAGTCCTGGCGCGTATCCACAACTGCGCCTGATCGCTGTGATGGTCCTGCGCAGCCGCCTGCTCGCCGACGTCGCCCTGGGCCCCTACACCAGCAATGAGCAGCGCATCGCCGCAGAACTCTGGCCCAGACTCCCCGAGCGCTCCCTGACCGTCATGGACAGGGGCTTCATCAACTATGCGGTGTTTCACCAAATCGCCACACACGGCACCGATCGCCACTGGCTCGTGCGCGCCAAGTCCAACCTCAAGTGGACCGTCGTGCGCTCGCTCGGCCACGGTGACGATCTTGTCCAGTTGCCGATCCATCGCAAACTGCGCAAACAAACCACCGACCTCCCAGCAACCATCTCAGCCCGTGCGATCACCTACCAACGACCGGGGTTCCGACCCCAGGTGCTGCTCACATCCCTGCTCGATCCCGAAGCCTATCCCGCCGCGGAGATCGCCGTGCTCTATCATGAACGCTGGGAACTCGAGATCGGATTCGACGAAATCAAAACCCATAGCTTCGATGGCGCGATCACTCTTCGCTCAAAGTCTCCCGATCGCGTGCGACAAGAACTGTGGGGCCTGGCCATCGCCTACAATCTCGTGCGCCTCGAGATCGAGCACGTCGCTCGAAAACTCGACGTCGACCCACTGCGCATCAGCTATCGACACGCACTCATGCTCATACGAAACTTCCTCGTCAGCGCATGGTTTGCCCGCCCGGGAGTACTCCCCAAACGCCTCGATACTCTCCACCGTGAGGTCGCCCTACTTCTGCTTCCCAAACGGCGCAATCGTAAGTATCCTCGCGTCGTCAAAATCAAGATGAGCAACTACCCCAAGAAACCGCCAAAACCCTCACTGACCAACACCAAGAAAGCTTAACTTACTGGCATTGCACTTAGACCCGTCTCCCGAGGCTCGTGCAAGTAGTCGAAACTGTGCGCGTTCAGAGCGGCCGACGCGAACAGGTGGTCGAACCGCCGGCGCGCGACGATCTTCCCCTTGCGTTTCAGCATCCAGCTGTGGGCCGAGCCTGCGCCGCGATCAGTTGGCTCCGGTCGCCTCGGCTCCCTACGCCAACTGATCGCACCTACACTCGAATACGATCCCGCGGTGAAGCTTTCTGAGGCAGCACGCGCTTTTCGTCACTTTCGCGCGGGTCTCAATCGCCGTTTACAATAGGTCTTGGGTGTTCACCGAGGCCGCGGTCGAGTCTCTATGAATCTCGCACGAAGCGCGAGATCGTGTCGGCACCCTGACTCTCCCACCAGTCGCGTAGTCGGCCGGCACGTAGCCATAGATCGGCGACGTCGGTGGCCTGAGTTTCTAGGGGCTGCTTCAGATCAAGGTTGGGGCCTGGTGGTTCCAGCCAAACGTAGACGTTGTTCCTCGAGAGTTGCCACTCAAGGTCGTTTGGGTCAGCGGCGCGAAACGAGTCAGCATCGAATCTGGGACGCAGTCCATACAATTCGATATCGACAACGCCCCTATCTGGTACGAGGCGCAAATAGGCCGCGGTTCCTACTATCGGCCGAAGGGCTTCCTTGCCGACCCAAATCTGCGTGGAGCCAGACCGATTTCCGATCGTCGGAATCGGAAGGGCAACGTCCGCCGCCCGCGCAGCAAATTTGCGTAGTTGCGAGGTGAGCTCTGCATCGGTGGGTGCGACACCGCTCGAGCGACGGTGCTGCACGATTGCGTGTTCCACGATCAGCGCTAGCTCGCGGCCCCAGGCGCCTTCTTCGAGGAGGGCATCGCGTAGGGATTCATGGCTCACGCAATGGTCGAAGAAGTCGCGCTCGGCGGGTGCCCCATCGAGGTAGCCTTGGGGCGCGCAAAGAACGGCATATGCTCCCGCGAAGGTATCGGAAGCGGCCATCGTTGCCGCGCGGTCGGCGTAGGCGTTTGGTTGCTTGTCAGTGAATCGAGCGTCGATCTTGTCTTCGATCTGAACGATCAATGGATTCGCTGGATCACCAAAATGCGCTTCGATATCGGCCTCGCGTCCCCCCAGGGTCGATACGGAGTGCCGGACTTGAATCAGTTTCTCGTCCACGAGGCCTGATGCTTCCAGAAACAGGGCACGGACCCGCCCACTGGCGCGCAGCGCCATAACGATAACGAGGTCAACGTCCTGTTCGTAGATGGCAGGGTACGTGTCTAGTTCGTCCTCGGAGAAAATCATGTCTTCCGCAATCCTCTAGCCGTTGTGAGGAGGTTTGACTGACAGAAACGGGTGGCCCGCTCGCAACGGGTTCCGCAGCCGCCATCGCACCGCAATAGGCTGATCGCGTTCCCAGTCCACGAAGTCGACGTCCCCGCAGTACGTGAACGGCGTTGCCGTCCCGCGCGGAGTCTTGCCTGTTTTTCTCACGAACAGGTGGATTTTGACTCGCAGATTGGCGTGGTCTCGGATGAGTTTTCCGGTGTTGGTGTCTCTCTTTGTTTGGTTCTGGCTCTGCCACTCGAAGAGGTCGGGGGAAAGAAAGTGATCGGCATAACGATGAGCCTCCTGCATGCCGGCCTTCTCCAGCGTGACCAATAGGAAAAGATGGTTGCCCTTTTTGATAAACCCCTGGCGCCACAGATTCTGCTGATACTCGATACCGAACAGGCTGGGAATATTGGCGCGCATATACTCGGATCCCACCACTGGCTCCGACGGGCTCTCACGAGGGGCCGCTTTGTAAGTTCCGTCTTCGAGCTCGATGACGACGTGCTCGTCGCGGCCCGGCTGGCCCGCTTCCAGCCCGAACCATCCGCGCAGGAGGTCGGGGAGCTCGTTCTTTTCGGATCCAGCGCGCTCGGCGACGTTGATCGCGATTTTGACGAACTTGAATCGGTACATCTCGTTGTTCGCCATGACCGGCCAATAGCCCTCCGGAATTCCGGGCTGACGGTTGCGGTCGGGTAGGAAGAGGATAGGCGATCCGCCCGAGTGTGACACCTTGCAGACTATATGCGGCGACAGACTATTTTCGCCCTGGATGCGCTCGACATACTGAGCCAAGCGCCACTCGCACAGCTCTCGGGTGAACTCGGCTGTTTGCTCTGGGCGCGAACCGTCCAGCAGAGCGGTCGTCCGAAAGGTTTGCCCGTCGAGAACGAAGTACAGGTCTGAGCCTGTCGCCTTGCCACCGACCCAGGCCCTAATTGGGTGGTCGACGATCAGTTTTTGCAGCTGACACTTGTCGTCGATGCGCGTGCCGACGTCGTTGCGCAGTAGGGTTGTTCGGTTGGCCTGGTGGGCGAAGGCTTCGGTCAGCTGGTCGAGGTCGATCGCTCCGGGGAATCTGCCTTCCGCGATCATGCTCAGTAGGACCAACATCTTGTAGCTCTTGGTCATCTGGGTCTTTTCGAGCGCTTCGTAGAATTCCTTCGAGGCGTCAAAGGCGGCGGTCTGGTTCTCGTCGAGTCCACCCATGGTTTTGACGAAGCCGAGCCAGGAGCCGTAGGTGGTGCGCACGCTTGCCGGGTCGTACCCAGCGGTCCATGCCTCGGTGGCGCTGGGGCGGTAACCGTGCTGAGCCTCGAAATCCTGGTACCAGATGCGAAGGGCCTCGGCGCCTTTCGGGAGACGCGCCAGGTCGCGCAGGATGTCGATCGCGGCCAGGTCATAGGTGATGGAGCATCCGTTCGGCAGCTCGAGCTCGCCGCGCTGGTTTTGCTCGAGCGCCATGGCGAGCTGAGCCCGGCCTTCTTCGGCTCCGGGCAACAGGGTCATCGGACTCTTGAGGAAGGTGCGGTGGTTACCGATGTAGTCGATGATGGTGAGGTGGGACTTGCCCTCGGCTTTGCGCAATCCGCGACCGATCTGCTGCAGCCAGAGTAGGCGCGATTCTGTCGGCCGGAGCATGAGGACCGCGTCGACGCTCGGTATGTCGACACCCTCGTTGAACATGTCGACGGCGAAAACGACCTGGAGCTTGCCGTCGGCTAGTTCTTCGAGCGATTCGGCCCTGGGGTCGCTGCCCTCGCCGGAGTGCACGGCTGCGACCGACACGTCCCGCTCAGAAAAGAAATCCCGCATGAAATCGGCATGGCGCTTCGAGACGCAGAAGGCGAGGGTGCGCGCCGGCTTGTGTTCTTGCCACTGTTGCCACGCATTCTCGGCACGCGAGGATGTGGCGACTGCGGTTTCGAGGGCCTCGGGATCGAAACGTCCGCTGCGCCACGGGATGTTGTCGTACTCGACCTCGTCGGGAACTCCGAAATAGCGAAACGGAGCGAGGAGATCGCCGTTGATTCCCTCGACCAGGTCGCAGCGAAACACCAGGTTGCCACCACACAGTGCGAGCAGGTCGGCTCCGTCGGTCCGATCTGGCGTGGCGGTGAGGCCGAGCAGGAATTGCGGCTCGAAATAATCGATCAGCCGCCGGTAGGTGCTTGCCGCGGCGTGATGGAATTCGTCGACGACGATGTAGTCGAAGGCGTCGCGCTCGAAGCGATCGAGATGCGCCTTTTTGCCTAGGGTCTGGACGGAGGCAAAGACGACGTCGGCCTCGAGATCCTTGCTTTCGCCGGTGTAATGGCCGAGGACCGCTTCTGGGCGGATGGCGCGAAAGGTGGATTGTGCCTGGCGCAGAATCTCCTCGCGGTGGGCGACGAAAAGCACGCGATTGAAGGCGACCGAGTCGAACGCCGACAGCCAGGTCTTGCCGAGCCCGGTCGCGAGCACGACGAGGCCGGCCCGGTTTCCCGCAGCGCGGGTAGCGGCTAGTGCTGCGAGTGCACGTTGTTGGACTTCATGCGGTGTGGGTGGAGGCGGGGGCACCTCGCCGGCGACCTCGTGCGGCTCGGCGTGCGCGTCGGGCTTTCGACTGGCTTCGTACCTCTGAATCCAGTCCGGGGTGAGCTCGGTGGTTCGAGGATGGACGAAGAGCCGCTCGAACTCGGCGCGGAGGGAAGTGACAGCGGCCGGGTCGCTCACGCGGTAATTCCACTCGATTCCCTGCTCGAGGGCCCGCTTCGAGAGGTTCGAGCTTCCGACATAGGCGGCGCGGTCGTGCACCAGATAGGTCTTGGGGTGGAAGCCTAGCTCCGAGGTGGTTTGGAACACCCGAATCTCGGCAGAGCCGCGCGTCGAAGTCTTCAGATCTAGCAGTCTATGGAGAGCTCGCGGCTCCGTGACGTCGAGATAGTCGCCGGTGAGAATGCGGATGCGGCCGTCGCGATCGAGTACGTCGAAGAGATGCTGCTCGATCCGCTTCAGGCCACTCTCCAGTATGAACGCGACCGCCATGTCGACGTCGCGCGCCTTGGCGAGGTCGCGGGTCAGGCTGGCGAATAGGGGCTTGTCTTCCCAGCCGAGGATCTCGGGTTGCCCAGGGGGCCGTCCGTACCCTTCGGAGCTATCGCGTACTTGCGGCTCTGAGCTGAGGTAGTTTGCATTGCCGGGGATGACGAACCGGACACCTCCGCGCGGATCGTCGACGTCCCCGTCGTAGCGAGGAATGACGTGGACGTGTAGGTGCGGGACCGTCTGACCGCCGGCCTCGCCGACGTTGATGCCGATGTTGAAGCCGCTGGGGTGGTGACGCTCGAGGATATTGGCCCGAGCCGCCATCGTCGCCGCGACCAGCTCGGCTCTCTCTTCGTCGCTGGCGTCGAACCAGTCCGCAACGTGGCGGCAGGTCACAAGCAGCGCGTGGCCGGGTGAGACCGGGAACTTGTCCCAGAGCCCCAGAACGAGAGTGCCAACGTGAAAGATCTGCTCGGCATCGGGCCGGCAGAAGGGGCAGACCTCCTGGTTCATGCGGCACCTGGCGCCGGTCGCTTGGTGATGATGAGCTCGCCCGTAAGTCCGGAGTCGAGACATGCCGCGCATCTCCACCTCCGCACCGGTCGTTGAGCGGTGCGGCGAGCCTGGCAGATGGGGCACTGGTGCTCGTACAAATGCCTCGGCTGACTCCCGGGAAGCGGCGGGACCAAGGCCATCCGTACGCGGGGCTCGAATCCCGCGATGCGCATCAGCTCGCGCCATTCCGGCCCGTGCGGACGGCAGCGCCGGCGATGTAGCTCATGGACCGCGATGTGCGCTGCTTCGTGGCAGAGCACCTCTTCGAGTAGGGGGCGAGGGCGATCGACGAGAGCGGCGTTTAGGCGAACTAGCTTTTCGCGAGGCCGCGCACGCCCGAGAGAGACCCGCATTCGCGGTGAAAGCTCAACGGTGATTCGGTCCGCGAGCCCAGGCACGCCCCACAGCCTGGCCCATTCCTCCAGGGGTGCTTCGAGGTTGGAGATCAGATGCTGCGAATCAGGCGTGTCCACGCGTGTTCGGATACCACAGCTGCGCACATGAGCGAACTTCGTGTCTGTGTTGTGTCAGGCGAGTAGGCCCGGGGGCCTTTGTTCCGTTCCTTCTTGTGAGCCACACTCGATCAATACTCTCGGCGGGGGATCCCCGCGTTGGGATCATCCGGCGTCATCAGCTCGCGGAAGAAGTGGATTGCTTCGCTCTGAAGGTCGTCGGGGACATAGACGTTGACGTTCACCGTATGGGCGACGGCGCCGGCGAATTTGTTCATCTCTCGCCATGTGACTGGGCCATTCCGATTCTCCAAGGTCACCAGCTTCGTCAGGAGATCACCAGCTTTGCAGTGTAAGGCTATCGCCTTTTCGATCTGTTTCGGGTCGTCGAAATCCGCCCTCTCGAGATGAAGCTGGGCGAGCGCGCGGGCCATGGCTACCAGGTGTCGATAGAGATGGTGTAGGTCCAGCTCTTCTTTCGCATAGTTTTTCAGGAGAGCCCGCAGGCGGGGATCTTCGTCCCAGACCGCCGCCAGTGAATGGATGCGCAGCCACCCTCCTCAGCCTGAGCCTATGCCCGTGTCTCAGCCTACGAGCGAAGCGAGTTGCAAGTTGCAGCTATTGGCTATTGGCTATTGGCTCTTAGCTCAATGACAAATCGTCGACTATCGTCGCGCAGCGACCACCCTCCTCAGCCTACAAGCGAAGCGAGTTCCGAGCTAGCGCGATCGGGCGCAGCGGTAGTGGCAGCGCTCGCGATCTTCGGGGTTCTGGTGGCGCTGGTTGCACCGCTCGGTGCATTTGGCGGCGCTTTGACAGCCCTCGAGGCAGAGGGCGCGATCGTCCGGGGCGGCTTTGTAGAAGGCGTTGCAGAGCCCGGCGCAGGCATGTGCAGGCGACGGCGGGCCGTTGTCGGTGGCGCCGGCCTGCGCCGAAGCGCGGGGGTTGACGGCGAGCGGTGGCGGCGCCGAGTCCGCCAGCGCGCTGGGGCCGGCGAGGAGGAGTGCGAGGACGACGAGAGATAGAGCCAGAACGAGTGCGGCCCCGGTCGACGACGTCGCGGTGGGGTGTCGGATGCGCATCGCGGCGAGAATCGCCTGTGCTGCCAGCCGCTGCAAGGGGAAGCTGGGATTTCGCGTCGGGCCTCGATCCTTACAACTCTGCATGAGGCGACGGTCGCGTTGCCCGTGGGGACCGATTGGCATAGACAGTCGAAGTTCGGTTGCGGTCCTAGCTGCGGGAGGTTGCCTTGAAGAACGAAGAGAAATTGCGTGCCGCGGCTCTGTCGGCCGTGCGCAAGGCGGCCGTGGTCTGCCGCGGCGTACAGGCCAAGCTGGTCGACGCGTCGACCCTGGAGAAGAAGGATAAGAGCCCCGTCACCGTCGCCGACTTCGCGTCGCAAGCGGTCGTCTGTTCGGTGTTGCAAGAGTACTTTCCCGACGACGGAGTGGTCGGTGAGGAAGACTCGGAAGCGCTGCGCAGTGACGCGAACAGCGGGTTGCGCGGTGAAGTGGTCGCGCAGGCCGCGATCGGCCTGGGGCGCGGCGTCAGCGAAGGTCAGGTGCTCGACTACATCGATCGCGGTACCGCCGATGCCAGAGCGGAGCGCTATTGGACTCTCGATCCAATCGATGGAACCAAGGGGTTCCTGCGCGGCCAGCAGTACGCGATCGCTCTGGCGCTGATCGAGAACGGCGAGGTCGAGTTCGGTGTTCTCGGTTGCCCCAACCTCGAACTGAACGGCCAGGCTGGCGCGCTTTTCGTCGCCGCGCGAGGCTCCGGCGCGGCGGTGCTCGACCTGTGGGACGATTCCGACGCGGCCGGGCAGCCGATCCATGTGGCGCAGCTGACGTCCACCAAAGAGGCCCGCTTCTGCGAGTCGGTCGAATCGGCGCATTCCGACCACAGTGAGTCGGCGCAGATCGCGCAACAACTGGGGATCACCCTCGAGCCGTTTCGCATCGATAGCCAGTGTAAGTACGCTTGCGTCGCGCGCGACGACGCCTCGATCTACCTGAGGCTGCCGACCCGCGCCGACTACAGGGAGAAGATCTGGGATCACGCGGCCGGCAAGCTGGTGGTCGAGTGCGCCGGCGGACGGGTGACCGACGTCAACGGCCTGGATCTCGACTTCACCCAGGGGCGGTCCCTGGAGCGCAACCGCGGAATCGTCGCCACCTGCGGCTCGGTGCACGACGCCGTACTCGCGGCGGTTGCGGCGGTGCGCGGGTAGTCGGCCGCCGATTGGGCGTCGAGTAGGTGCACGCGCATATCAGATGCCATCAACTTGGCTAATTTTAAAATGTAGCCAGGTGAATTCACGCTTGTAAATCAGGTCTAGCACCTCATACTGTGGTTCTACACACAGAAAGGTGTTGGATGAGACTCCGTCGATCGATTTCGGCGGTGGTCGCAGCGCTCGTCGGATTGCATCTCGGAGCGGTTGCGGCCAGCGCCGAGCAGCCCGGGCGCACCCTGGCGCTGGATACGATCGACGAAGAGTTCTACACCCGTTTTGCTATCGACCCCGATCAAATGCGCCAGCAGCACATGCTGGCGGCCTTGATGGGGGCCAACCGGATTCGCCCGCGCAAGAAACGGCGATCTCTCGACCTGACTCCCCTGGCAGAGATGGCGATTGGCTACGCCCAGGGTCTCGGGCTGCCTCTGATCGAGCACCGCGACGCCAGGGGCAAACGGCCGGTGGCGGTATCGGCCAGCTTCGCGGTCGCCGATGACATGCCCGATGTGAAGTTCCATCTCGGCGATCGCCCGGCCGAACCGATGGGCGCCTTTTATCCGTCGAAGAAGGGCTTTCGATTTTCGGTGGTCTATCCGATCAAGGATCTGACCCTGCGCTTTGACGCCGGCGATGACAGCGAGTTCGGTAGCGCCGCCGTGATGGGTATCTCCTGGGTGCACCCGAGCAAGAAGTTCGCCGCCGGTTTCGGCTTGCCGGTCAAGCTCAAGAACGCGGAGAGCGACTTCGGCGCCATCTTCCAATTCAGGATGAAGCTCGACTGACGGGGTCGCTTACCGCCGGATTCCGAGACATCGCTGTCACGCCCGTTCCCCGCCCGCCCGCGCGCGGCATCAACGGCGCAGTCAAGGCTGGACTACGTCGAGAAATTCGAAGCGGCTGAAATCGCGGTCCATTGTGATCAGCCTGAGGGCGCCGGCGTCGCGACATAGTGCGGCGATCGCCGCGTCAAAGACGAGATTGCCCGAGGCCCCGGCGGTGATCGAGACGTCTCGCAGGGTCTGCCAGTAGCCTTCATCCGGGGTGAGTAGGCGCACGGAGGGACTCTCGAGGAGGTTGTCGACAAACGAGCAGGCGACGTCGAGTGGGGACGGCGGGGCAAAGACACGTGGGTGTGTTACCACCCGGAGGAATTCGGCCACACAAAAAATCGCCAGGCCCCACGGTGTCCTTCCTTCGGCCAACTCGTGTACTCGCTCGGCCGATCGCACGTGCATGGGATGTTCGGCCCGGTGCGCTGCGATCAGGACATTCGTGTCGAGGGCTGTCATGCCTCGTTGTCGCCGATGTCCTTCGGCGGGCTACTCATGAAGTCGTAGAGGATGCAGCGGTCGTTTATGTCGACCGCCGGCGGATGCGTACCCCGGATCACGGGTAGCTCGAGTCGAAATTTTTTGGTCCCGCGAGGGCGTGGCCGTAGGCGTGCCCAGAGTGACTCTTCGAGAAAAGACTTCATCGACTTGCCCTCCGCAGCCGCTCGCCGTTTGAGCTCCGCGAACAGCGCGTCGTCGATCTCGATGGTGGTCTTCATATGGGTTACCCGTACCATAGATGCATCTCGATGGCCAGGATGTAGTGAGGCGGATTGCCAGCACATGGAACGTCACGCAGCGAGTCGGTGCGCTTGCGGGGTGTTCGGGCCGGCTGTTGAGCCCGTCTCAGACGGATCGTCTCAGACGGATCGTCTCAGCGGATTTTGGCGACGGCGCGATCGAGGCGGGCGAGGACGCGGTCTTTGCCGAGTACTTCGGCGAGCTCGAAGATGCCGGGGCTGACGCTGCCGCCGGTCAGGGCGACGCGCACCGGTTGGGCGAGCTTGCCGAGCTTGAGGGCGTGTTTCGCCATGATCGCGTCGAAAGCGGCGTGGACGGAATCGGCGTTCCAGTCTTCGACTGCGGCGAGTTGTTGGCGCAGCTCGGTGAGAACTTCCGGCGATGCTTTGGCGAGGTGCTTGTTGAGGGCTTTCTCTTCGTACTCGAGGTCGTCGGTGAGGTAGTAGCGGGCGCTGTCGACCAGCTCGACCAGGGTTTTTGCTCGCTCTTGCAGCGTCGCGACCATCGCCGCCAGCCAGTCGGCGTCGCCGGGAATCTGCCAGCCGCGTTCTTCGATCAGCGGTTTCACTGCCCCGGCGAGCTCGCTCGGCGACAGTGCCTTGAGGTGCTGGAAGTTGACCCACTCGAGCTTCTCCGGGTTGAAGACGCCGGCCGACGAGCCGACGTTGTCGAGACTGAAGAACTCGACCAGCTCGGCGCGGCTGAAGAGCTCCTGGTCGCCGTGCGACCAGCCGAGTCGGGCGAGGTAGTTGTTCATCGCCGCCGGTAGGTATCCGAGGTCGCGGTAGGC
>Ga0114931_10009186_pt1 | contig 11877 bp, 8 predicted proteins | sample 2SBtaG_FD_89579 | JGI IMG/M metagenome (GOLD analysis project Ga0114931, IMG submission 89579) | Deep subsurface microbial communities from Kolumbo volcano to uncover new lineages of life (NeLLi) - 2SBTROV14_V59a metaG | ecosystem: Environmental > Aquatic > Marine > Volcanic | place: Kolumbo...
AAGTGTCCGGGATAGCGGACGGTTTTGTAGTCGTACGCGTCGAGCGTTCCGCGGAACGAGTCTGGACACGTGCTCGTTCCGCCCGAAGTCACCGCCGCCTCGCAGATGCCGATCGGCTCGGGAAACTCGATTTGCTCCAGCTCGGTCAGCGTCGGCACGTCGATCCGCTCGCCTTTGCGAAGAAACTCGCCGAACCCGCTGTACTCGTTGATCAGCCCCTGGAAATTGAACAGCAGTTTGTACCCCAGCGGACCGACCGGTTTCTCAGGCAGACCGCCACAGCGGACGTGCGCCTCGCGCGGCTTGTCGAGTTGTGCGACGCCGTGAGCGGCGAGGATGTTTCCCAAGCCGGGCGCCAGTCCGCAATCGGGCGCGACACTGATACCGGCGGCTTTGGCGCGCTCGTCTCGTGAGAGCTGTTCGCGCACGATCGCCGTGTTTCCGCCGAGATCACAGAACGACGCGCCCGCGGAGATGGCGGCGTCGGTCAGTGCGACGTTGAAGCGGTACGGCACCGCGGAGACGGCGACGTCCGCGCCGCGCAGCACGTCCGCGACCGCGCGCTGGTCGGCAATGTCGCACACGCCGGCGGCAAACAGCGCGGCATCAGCGGGCAAGAGTTGGCGCAAACGCTGGACGGCGCGCTCGGTGGCATCCGAGTCGATATCCACGAGCAGTACGCGCTTCGCTTCACAGTTCTTCGCAAGGTCGTAGGCGATTGCGACGCCTTGCCGCCCCGAGCCGAGCACAACGTATTGATACGCCATCGACGCTCCCCTTTGTTCGCTTTGGATCGGCAGCGTACAGCGCCGCGCCGCGCTCGAACAGCGACCGCGCCGCGGTTCAGGACGCGCACGCCTGGATTGTCCCTCACGCGGCTCGCGCGTATGATCCCCGCACGATGAATGATCACACGCACAATCCCGAGGCGGCGGTCCGCACCCTCTCTTTCGCTGAAGCAATCACGCGGCGAAGCTGCGCGGTTGTCGGCGTCGCGCTACTGATGGCGGCGGCGGCTCAGGTCAGATTCTACGTGCCCGCATCGCCGGTGCCCGTCACGCTTCAGACGCTCGTCGTGCTGCTGGCGGGTGTTTCGCTGGGGCCGATGCTGGGGACCGCGGGGATCGCGTTCTATCTGTTGCTCGGGACGGCCGGGTATCACGTGTTCGCGCTGGGGTCGGCGGAGGCTTGGGGCTTCCACGCGCTGATCGGCCCGAGCGGAGGCTACTTGCTCGGATTTTTGCTTGCGCAGCCCGTGCTCGGCATGCTCACAAGCGCGCGGACCGATCGATTCCGTACACGCCGACTCGCGCTGGCGCTGCTGTGCGGAAATATCCTGATCTTCGGCTGCGGACTCCTCTGGCTGCACGTCTGGTCGGCCGCGGATTGGGCACGCACGCTTGAGTTGGGTCTCTGGCCGTTCGTGCCGGGGCTGCTGCTAAAGACCGCGCTCGCGTTCGGAATCAGCCTTGGCGTCTCGAAACGGGTGCGGCGTTTTTTCAACCCCGCCTGACGGCATCATTCCAAAACCGCTCCGCTTTGGGAACGCTCCTGTGGCCTCAAATCGCCGCGGCGGCGGGGTTTGTCGCAATTTCTTGCAACATACGCGGAATTAGCCCGTAGGATTGTAAGGAGACCGTATGCCGCGCCTCTCGGTGCGCATCGTCTCGCAAGAGAACCGCAACCGCTTCGACAGGATTTGATTTTGTGACGCGCCGCTGTTCCGCATGCTCGCACGACGTCCCGGCCGACAGTCGCTTTTGCCCGGCCTGCGGCGCTGCGCTGGCCCGGGACGCGATCGCCCAGGCCTCGACGGTGGCGGCCGGTAGTTCGGTGCTGACCTCAACGAGCGGAAGCGGAGCAACCGCGTCGCAATCGATCGATCACGGGCGATTCGTGCCGGGGATGCTGGTCGGCGACCGCTATCGAATTGTCGAGCGGCTTGGGCGCGGCGGCATGGGCGAAGTCTACCGCGCCGACGACCTGCAACTCGATCAATGCGTCGCGCTCAAGTTCTTGCCGCAGGCGCTCGCGAAAGATGAGGGTCGCCTCGAGCGTTTTCGAAACGAGGTGCGCGTCGCGCGAAACGTCGCTCATCCAGCGGTCTGCCGCGTGTACGACATCGGGCAGATCGACGGCGATACCTATCTTTCCATGGAGTACATCGACGGCGAGGATCTCGCGTCGCTGCTGCGGCGGATCGGCCGCGTGCCGGAAGACAAGGCGGTCGAGATCGCGCGGCAGTTGTGCGCCGGGCTGGCGGCTGCACATGAAAAGGGTGTGTTGCATCGCGATCTGAAGCCGATGAACGTCATGATCGACGGTCATGGCAAGGTGCGCATCACGGATTTCGGTCTGGCGGCGTTGGCGGAAGAGCTCGAAGGCGCGGAGGCGCGTTCGGGAACGCCGGCGTACATGTCACCCGAACAGCTTATCGATCATCAGTTCTCCGCGCGGAGCGACATCTACGCGCTGGGGCTGGTGCTGTACGAGTTGTTCACGGGACGCCGCGCCTTCGAGGCGCGCTCGATCGCCGACCTGACGCGGCTCCAGAGCGAAGAGACGCTCACCAGCCCTTCAACGCTGATCGAAGGATTCGATCCCGCCGTCGAGCGAACGATTCTGCACTGCCTGTCGCGCGATCCGAACGATCGACCGGAGTCCGCGCTGAAGGTGGCGGCGGGCCTGCCCGGCGGGGATCCACTCGCCGCCGCGTTGGCAGCCGGCGAAACCCCGTCGCCGGAACTGGTGGCGGCGACGGAAGGCGTCGAGGGGATGCCGCCGGCCGCGGGCCTGGCGTGCCTGATCGTCATCCTGCTGGGGATCCTCGGCTATCCGCTGCTGAACGACCGCATTCAACTCCACGCATTCGTACCGCTGCCCAAACGTCCCGACGTGCTCGCCGACCGCGCTCAGGAAGTCCTGCACTTTTTGGGATATCGCCAGACGCCTGCGGACAGCGCGTTCGGGCTCGCCGTGAATCAGCAACTGCTCAACGAGATCGAAGCACGCGATCGCAGTGACCTCAGATGGACCGCGCTGGTCGACGAGCGGCAACCCGCGATCGAGTTCTGGTATCGCCAGAGCACGCGAAATCTGGTTCCCACGAACCGCCGGAGCATCCTCGACTACGACGACCCGCCACAGCTCGAGCCGGGAATGGTGCGCTTGAGACTGAGTCCGGTGGGCAATCTGCTGGCGCTGGACGCGACGACAACGCAGCGCGTATTGCCCGAGGTTGCGGCCGAAGCCAAAGCGGATTTTGCCGCGCTGTTTCGCGAGGCGCACTTGAATCTGGGTCGATTCCAGCGCGTCCCACCCGATCGCGTGCCGCCGGTGTTTTCCGACGAGCACCTCGCCTGGCGCGGGCGCGTGCCGGGCAACACGCTGCGGCCGGTGCGGGTCGAGGCGGCGGCGTATCACGGACGCGTGGTCTACTTCCGTGTGCTGACCGACTGGCGCGCGAGCGGCGAGCCGGCTTCGCCGCGCATCACCCTCGCAAACCGCGCCAGCCGAGTGCTCGGCGTGGCGCTGCTTGCGGCGGCGATGATCGGGGCGCTGTTTCTGGTTCATCGCAATCTGACACTTGGGCGCGGCGACCGGCGCGGCGCATTCAGACTCGGATTGTTCATTCTGTCGGCGTCCTCGCTGGGGTGGCTGCTCGGGGCCGACCATGTCCCGGCGCTTTCGGACGAGCTGCGATTGATCGCCAACGGCGCCGGCCAGGCGACCTTCCTCGCCGCGATGTGCTGGTTGCTTTATATCGCGATCGAACCGCTCGTGCGGCGGCTCTGGCCGGACATGCTCATCTCGTGGAGCCGTTTCGTTAGTGGGCGTTTCGCCGATCCACTGGTCGGGCGCGACATTCTAATCGGAGGACTGTTCGGCATCTTTGGAACCATGTTGCTCGCGGTGCGGCATTTCGGCGACACGTGGTTCGGCGCACCGCCGCCGCCGCCGCTGAGCGCCGCACTCCAGACCTTTCTCGGTGTTCGACAAGAAATCGTCGAGTTGTTGAATCTGCTGATCACGGCTGTGTTGCAGCCGATGTTGCTCGTGGTAATCCTGCTCGTGCTCTTGGCGGGGTTGCGTTATCGCTCGGCGGCGGTGTCGGCGTTTTTTGTGGTGATCGTGGGGGTGCTCACACTGGGCGCTTCGCGCGCCGGTGAGAGCGTCTATCTCGACCTGGCGTACTTCAGCGTTCTTGTGGCGGCGGTGCTGTTCGTGTTGCTGCGCTTCGGGCTGCTGGCGCTGGTCTTCTCGCTGTTCTTCTATCTGCTCTTGCAGAATTTCCCGATCACGCTCGAGACCTCGGCGTGGTACTTCGACAGCGCCCTGTTCGCGATGGTGCTCGCCGGCGTGATCGCCGCATATGGGTTCTACGCCGCGCTCGGCGGCCGGCCGCTCTTGCAGCCCGAGACAGTCCGGCGATGAAGCAACCGCCAGTCGTCGTCCGCCACGGGGGGCGGGACGCTACAAATGCCGCGGGTGGCACGGCCGTGTCGGCCGTGTTCGAGTCCGGTGCCACGGCCGTGTTCGAGCCCGGTGGCACGGCCGTGTCGGCCGTGTTTTCGGTTACGACTCCACACGTGCTCGCGACACCAGTTTGTCCGCCAGACGCGTCGGCTCAGGCAATCGATAACGCGTCACCGCGGCGAGCGTGATGCGGACCGCTGAGGCGTGGTCGCAAAGATGCCCGGGACTGACAAACAGCGGCTTGACCGAGTCCCGCGTCCGCACAACTGTCCCGATCCTCTCGCCTTTGCTGACAAGTTGTCGAGTCGAGCCGCGCGCCCCGCGCGGCTCCGTGTGTTCGCCGCACAGGCGCGACTTCGCGCATCCAATCGTCGGCAGATTGATCCACAGCCCGAGGTGACAGGCGAGCCCGAACCGCCGGGGATGCGCCAGACCGTGCGCGTCGCAGATCAAGGCGTCGATCGGCGTGCGCACCGCCCGCAGCGCCTTGATGACCGCCGGCAGCTCGCGAAAGCTCAACAGACCCGGGATATAGGGGAAGTCGCACGGCGCTCGCGCGACACGCTGCTCGACGACCACGCCGACACCGCGATCCCAAACCACCGCGCCCGCGACAACGCGCTCCCCGTCGCGTGAGAAAGCCGCGTCCACGCCACAGATATTGCGCGGCAGGCGCGACACGGGGCGTAGAGCAATGCCGCCGGCCAGTCGTTTCTGAAGCTCGATCGCCGCGCGCGCATTCTTCGGCCAGCGATGCAAGACCGGAATTGTCATGCCGGCGCGGATGCGGAACAGCAGGCCTTGAAAACGCCGATCGCCAGGTCGATTTGTTCCACGGATACGTCGAGGTGCGTGACCGCGCGAACGCGCTGTGGGCCGGTCGTGAACATCCGCACGCCGCACTCTTCCATTCGCTCTACGAATTCACCCGCGGTTCCCAGCGACGGATCGATGTCGAAGATCACGATGTTCGTCTCGACGTGATCGGGATTGAGCCCGATGCCGGGCAGTTCGGCGATCGCTTCGGCGAGTCGACGGGCCTTGGCGTGGTCCTCGGCGAGACGCTCGTAGTGGTTGTCGATCGCGTAGAGCGCTGCGGCGGCGAGGAATCCCGCTTGCCGCATCGAGCCGCCGAACATTTTACGGAACCGCCGCCCGCGCACGAACACGTCTTGCGAGCCTGCGACGATCGAGCCGACGGGTGCTCCGAGGCCCTTGGAAAAGCACATGGAGACCGTGTCCACGTGTTGTGCGTAGTCGCGCGGCTTGTGGCCGGTTGCGATGCACGCGTTCCACAGCCGCGCTCCGTCGAGGTGAAGGTGAAGGCCGAGTCGGTTTGTGATTTCTCGGATTTCGGCGACGCGCTCGAGCGGCCAGACGCTGCCGCCGCCGCGGTTGTTCGTATTTTCAATCACGACGACGCGCGAACGCGCGTAGTGCTCACTGAACGGGCGATAGGCGGCTTCGACGTCCGCCGTCGTGAATACGCCGCGCTCGCCGCGCACGGTGCGTACACTGCACCCCGAGAGGGCGGACGGCGCGCCGGTTTCGTAATTGTGGCAATGCGTCGTCTCGTCGAGGATCAGTTCGTCGCCGGGCTCGCACGCGCAGCGGATCGCGATCTGATTGGCCATCGAGCCGGAAGGCACGAAGAGCGCCGCTTCCTTGCCAAGCAACTCGGCCATGCGATCCTGGAGGCGATTCACCGTCGGGTCGTCCCCGAGCACGTCATCGCCGACCTCGGCGTTCATCATCGCGGCCCGCATCTGCGGGGTTGGATGTGTAACGGTGTCGCTGCGCAGATCAGCGATACTCTTCATAGCGCGCCCTCCAGCGTTTGGCGGTTTTGCGGACAAGCCCGCGGACGCGCTCGACTTCTTCTTTCCGCATTCGTTCGATGGTTCCCTTCCAGAAACGCTCGGGCTTGACCTTCTTGATCTTGCATATCTTTGTAACAGCCTTGTACGCACGCAAGTGCTTCGCTTCGTCCTCGCCGCCGACGTACTTGAGCAGAAACTCCGCCGCCGCGGGTGTGGACTTGCCTAGCGCAACCTCCGCCTTCTTGTCTTTGGCGGATGCTTCAAAAAGCGCATCGGCCGCGGTGTTCGTCGAGAGCGTCGCGAGAATCCCGTAAATCGTTGGCCGCGTGCGCGCGCTGAGCTTCTTACGCTCGAGCATCTGCACGAGCGTTTTGTCGGCGGACATGATCCGAAAATCATCGATGAGCTTGAGCGCCAGCCGCACGTCAGATGGTTTGGAATCCTCACCTTCCAGGACCGGCTTGAGCTCGCCGTCGAACAGCCGATTGCGGTAGTTGCGGAATACGAGCACCATCTTCTGCGTGAACGAATCCGCGTCCGCGATGCCCGACGGCGCAAGGCGATCGATCAGCTCACCTTCCGGCGTCGTGAAGATGATCTCCATGTTCGTTCGCGGCGGCAAGTGCCAGCTCTTGAGCATGTCGCGATAGCGGCTTCGCGAAAGTTGGACGCGAACGTACTGCTGCCCGACGGCTTTGACGCGCCCATCACGGAAGGACGCTCGCTGCGCCGTTTCAATCGAGTTCTCCCGGTCGCCGCTGCGCCCGACGATGTAGAACATGATCGGCTGCCTCGTTTTCTTCGCGGTTGCGATCTGCTTCTCGACTTGCAGATCCCATTTAAGACCCTGCGCGGTCACGGGTCCGGCCGCGACAAGAAGCGCCGATGCGAATGCCGCAGTTCTAAACATGGGATTCCTCCGTCAGTTTCGCCCCATCGTGATGCCCCATTATTGTATGCGACGCTTCGACGAAGCGTGAAGTCCGTGACGACGCGGTTTCTTCACGCTAACGCCGTTTCCTACGGCGTGTCGGCGGCGGGCCACTCCAGACGCAGCAGGTGCAGCGTCGCCTGGGTCGGACCGGTCTCGCGATGAACCTCGCGCGCGACGCCTCGCAGCGCCGGTTCCGCCAGTAGGCGCGCCAGCAGTTCATCATTCCCCGCAAGCTCGTCGCCGGGTCCGGTCTCGATCGCGAAGTAGTCCGCCTGGTACCCGGGCGCACGGTCGAGCGCGTGGCTGCGCATACCCGCATAGCGCTGCTCGGCGTCCGCCGCCTCCTCGGGCCAGGGTTGAAACCTCATGCCGGCGTAAAACGCGACGCGCGTCTCGCTGTCGCCGCTGAGCAACAGATGCTCACGCGCTTGCTTATCGTGCGCGACCAGCCACTCCGCCGCGCGACGAAGATGCATGTCCGCGAGATGCGGCACGCGCAGCGCGTACTTCACCAGCGGCGTCAGCGCGGCCAGAGTCACCGCCGCAGCGAGCCACCAGCGACCGGTGCGCATGCTGAAGACGCGCACTTGTTCGAGAAATATCGCCGACGCCGGCAGTAGAAGACTGATGACGACCAGCGTATGTCGCGGGTTCAGATAGCCGTTGCGCGCCAGCAACACGCAGGTGAGTGCGAAGTGAAGCGCGGCGCACGACACAAGCCCGAACAGCACCGGTCCGAACAAACGCTTTCGCAAGAGAATCAACACCGGAATCGCCAGCAGCGGCACGACCACACGCCCCGCACGAAACGTCTCGAGCAGTGCCAGCGGCGCGGCCTCGAACCACGCCACGTCGCGAAGCTGCAAGCGGGCCTTCTCCGGTTCGGAGCGCGGACCCCAGCGCGCTTCGTAGCGTCCGTCCCCCGTGGCGGACGTAGAGCGGACGAGCCCTCCGCCGGCGCAATCCCCGTAGACCACGAATGAATCACGATTCGCCGCCGGCGCAATCGCCGCCGTTGGGGCATCCGCGCCCGCCTCGAACTGTTGGATGGGCGCTTTATGAAGCTTCGTGCTCAAGCGACCGCTCGCGACCCAGTACGGAGCCGCCGCGATCAAGAATCCCGCAAGCACCAACAGCCCGCGACCGACCAGCGATGCGCCGCGCCGCGCGTGAAACTGCGTCGCCAGCACCGCAAGCGCCGCGAGCGCGACGACCGCCCCCTCCGGGCGCGTTAGAAACGCCAGTCCGCTGAGCACGCCGCATCCAAATGCAACACCGCGCCGCTCGAGCCGCATCAGCAAAATCGCACCGGCGAGATAGAAACTCAGATGCATCGTCTCCGACATCACGTCGGCCGACAGATGCGCGTACCAGGGCAGCACCGCCGCCAGCGCCAGCGCCCACAGCGCTGCGTTGCGCGGGTCGAGCTGCGGAAAGAGCCGTTGAGCCAGCTCCCGCGCCAACAGCCCGCACATCACCACGAGCAGCATGCCGAACGACACAGACACCGCCTGTCCGCACGCCTGCCAGAGCAGCGGCGACTCGTCAAACCCCGCCGCGACCAGCGCCCGCTCGACCGCGAGGATCGCGGCGGCGAAGAGCGGGTGCTGCCCGTACTCGTCCGAGCGGAGCGACGCGATCCCTCGCTGACCGAGGTCGCGCGCCTGCCAGCAGTAAGCGACGCCGTCGCGCGAAATCGTCGGCAGCTCGATGATGATCCCCGCGCGCAGCAGCACCGCGCCCGCAAGGACGAGCACGACCAGCACGCGAAAACACAGCTTCGCGCGCTGCTCGTCCGTCTGACTTACGCCTGATTCGGTCATCGCGTGCAAGTATAGACCACGCCCGGCGGAACCTGTCCAGCACCCGCCGCGCAGGACGCTCTTCGGTCAGCGCCGCGACCGTCGCAGAGCGTGCGGGTTTTCGATTGTCGATCGAAGAACGCTTCCTTACCGGCACGCTCTGGTCACCTGCACGTCGCTCCGAATACCGTCACTCGAACGGAGCATTGTTCACCACCCGCCGAAACGCTCGGCTACAATGCCCGGACGCCGCGCCGCTTTGGGGGTAGGTACATGAGATGGCCCGGAGGAGTTCATGCTGCCGGCCTTTTTCGCAGCCTTGACGGGGGCGGTGATTTCGTGGCGCCTGCTCCGCTTCCGCCGGCAACCGACGGCGGCGTTCAGCCTCGCGGCGCGTGCGACACTGAACTTGCAGGCGCGCCACTCGAGTGCGGTTCGTCTCGAAAGGCCTCAGCAGTCCGCCGCTAAAGTCGTGTAGCGGCCCGCGCCCCCGCGGGCCGTCGTCTAAGTCACCGTTTCCGACTGTCTACGGCGGGCGAGGGCGCCCGCCGCTACATCGTCGCTCGGCAATCTCCACTTTTGCGGCGGACTGTCAGGGGCATCCCGCGCCGAACTGGCTGAGCAGCAGCGCCAAGTCTTGCAGGTCCACGTCGCCGTCGAGGTCGCTGTCGCCGGTGCTCGGATTCAGCGTTGAGCCGAATTGCGTCAGTACTGCACTCAGATCATCGAGATCGACGTCGCAGTCGAGGTCGAAGTCGCCAATCAAGTTTCCATCACGCACCAGCGGCTCGAACACAGTGAGGTAGCGATTGGCGGCAACGTTTGTCATCGTCCGCGTCAGTCCGGACGGCCAGCGGATGCGAACCTGATCGGCGATCGCGTGCTCGCCGAGGCCGAAATGCGCGTACAGCGGGCCGGTACAGTGGAACGAACCGCCGGACTGCGATTCACGCATCATCGTCGTCGGCCCGACCGTGACGTAGACGCGCGTCCCGATTCCGTCGCGGTTTGAGGTGACGCCCTTCGTGTCTACGATCAACCACGAGCGGCCTTGAAAATCGGTGATGTTCTCGTAGAGCAGCGGAGGTCCCTCGGTCGGCGTTACGATGATGTCGAGGTCGCCGTCGTGATCCATATCAAACGAGATGAGTCCGAGTCCGGTGAGGCGCAGTCGGCTGCCGCGTGTTCCGAACGTAAAGTGTCCGGTACCGTCATTCATGTAGAGGGAACCGTGTCCGGATTGGGTCACCATGGCGAGGTCGAGATCGCCGTCGTGATCCCAATCGTGAAACTCGCAACCCCAGCCGAAGCCGATTATGCGGCCTTCGCCCCTCTCGACGCCGCGCTCGCCCGCTTCCATGGTGAAGTTTCCGACCCCGTCGTTCACGTACAGGTTGTGGCTGCCGATGGTGGAGGAGTAGATGTCGAGGTCGCCGTCGTTTTCGATGTCGCCGACGGCAAGCCCCATGTCCGCGCCGTCGTTGGTGACGCCGACCTGCGCGCTGACGTCGACGAACGTTCCGTCACCGAGATTGCGGGCCTGATAGTCAACCTCGAGGTCGATGGCTGCATGGATGTCGGTGAATCCGTCGTTGTTAAAGTCGGCGAGCACTACGGACCAGTGCGGTCTCTCTGCGGTGAGGTTCGCGCCGATCCCCGTGCTGCCGTCGACCAGGTTGAAGATGCCCTCGTTGCGCACGTAATTGCCTGTGCCGAAGAAGTGCATCAGCACGACATCCAGGTCGCCGTCGTAGTCAAGGTCGGCGACCGCGGTGCCGCCGGTGCGATATCCCGACCGCGCCATCCCGTCCGAGTTCACCCCAGCCACAAACACGCCGCCTTCGTTGACGAGATAATGGAAACCGGAATCCAGGAAGGTGCCAAACCAACGCGACAGAACGAGATCCTTGTCGCCGTCATTGTCGAGATCGACGAGGTGCGCCGAACTCGAACGTGGCAGGGCGTCTGGCAGAACGGAGTCCCTGACGTTCGTGAACGTCTTGTCACCGTTGTTGTGATAGAGTTGAACGGAATCCGCAGTCGCACCGACGAGCACGACATCGTCCCACCCGTCGCCATCGTAGTCACCGATTCCGACACCTGTGCCCATCGGGCCGATCCCGCTGTAGATCAAACCGCTCGTATCGGAAATGTCTTGAAATCGAACGCCCTGCGCCTGGGCCGTAACCGCCAGCGCACCAACCGTGAATACGATCCAGCCGCGTGTCAGCATCAGAACTCTCCGCATCGAAATGTACGCGAAAATTAGACGTTGGCACGCACGACCTATCCGAGTCGCGCGCACCAACCTGTATCCAATATAGGTGCCGCAAGCGAGGATTGCAACGAAAATCCGCGCGCAAATCACTCGGGCACAGAGCGGTTCGTGACACAATCGGCGGAGCTGTCGTCCCTGCGGGACTCCATCCGCAAAACCGCCCGTCTTCGATCCCGACACTGAAGTGCCCGGCTATTCTCAACGACCCCAACGAGGCGATAATAAAACCATCGAGCCGAACACGTGTCCGCCTGGCAGTCCGCCGCAGAAGTGTGGCATAGCCGCCCTCGGCTGTGTTTCCGCGGTGTCAGGGGCGATTCTTGGCGCCCAAGCTACTTTCGCCGCGAACTGCTGGAGTGTCACGGGTGCGTAACAGAATCCGCGGTCTGCAAGACGGCTCGGTAGCGTCGTCCCCCCGTGGGCGACGTAGAATGGCGACGGTGCCGGCCGTGCATTCGGTTCGCCGCGAAGACGTCCGCCACGGGGGGCGGACGGCACGGGAAGACGTCCGGGACAGAGCCCGGACGCTACTTCTTCCGCGGCTGTTGCGTAGCGTCGTCCCCCCGT
>Ga0114931_10009188_pt1 | contig 11877 bp, 13 predicted proteins | sample 2SBtaG_FD_89579 | JGI IMG/M metagenome (GOLD analysis project Ga0114931, IMG submission 89579) | Deep subsurface microbial communities from Kolumbo volcano to uncover new lineages of life (NeLLi) - 2SBTROV14_V59a metaG | ecosystem: Environmental > Aquatic > Marine > Volcanic | place: Kolumbo...
GGTTGCAGATCCTCCTCGAAGGAATCGAAGTCGAGATGGCAGTGAGAGTCGATCAGGAAGACCCCCGGCGGCATGACCGGGAGGTCGTCGATCGTGGTGATCGCGGGGCGCTGCATCGTGTCGATGGGTTGTCCAGAAGTCTTGGATGGGCCGTCCAGATGCTCAGTCAGGACGGTCTGCTCACGCGTCCTGCTTTTTCTGGACGAGATCGTCCAGTAGTACCTCGATCTCGATGTCGTCGTCCTCGATGCGCAGGATGACGGATTGTTTGAGTTTGTTCTGCCTGATCACGGTTCCGGTGCCTTTCACCGACTCGGCGGTTGTTCCGATATTGGGGAGGACTTTGCCGAGTTCCCGGTAGGTGTCGTACTCGTAACGCAGACAGCACTTTAGGCGGCCGCACATGCCCGCGAGTTTTGACGGCTTGAGTGAGAGGCCTTGTTCTTTGGCCATGCGGACCGAAACCGAGCTGAACTCGCGGAGCCAGCTCGAGCAGCACAGTTCGCGCCCGCATGGTCCAACGCCGCCGATCAGTTTGGTCTCGTCGCGGTTGCCGATGTGCTTCATCTCGATCCGCGTATGGAGGGTCTTGTTGAGGTCGCGTACGAGATCCCGAAAATCGACGCGTTTCTCAGCGAAGAAGTAGAATGTGATCTTGGAGCCGTCGAATGTGGACTCCGCCGAAGTAAGCCGCATCGGCAGGTTTCGCTCGCGAATCCGGTGTGCGCAGACCCGTTGCGCCTTTCTCGCTCGCAGTTGATTGACCTCCTTCTTCGCGAGCGCTTGCGCGTCAGCTCGCTTGAGGACGCGTGGTGTCCCGGCTTCGACCTGGTTGGGGTCGACCGTTCTCGGGCCGGAGACGACGGTGGCGAGATCGGTGCCGCGGCTCATTTGGACCAGCACTCGGTCGCCGCGCTGGAGCGGTAGACCACCGGCGTCGTAGTCGTAGAGTTTTCCCGCGGGCCTGAACTGGATACTTACGATCGAACTCTTCGCTCTCGATGGTTCCGTGGAAGTCGACATGCTCGAGGTTACAGGCTGGCCAGCTTCAGGGCGGTCGCTTCGGCAAGCAACGGGCGGTTTGGATTGCGGCGGCGGAGCAACCGGCGGCTCTTGGCAATGATTGCGAGGGCACGCAAGCGTTGATCGATCGTGTCTGCGTCGATCTCCCCGGCGAGTACTGACTCGGAGAGCTTGTGCTGGAGGATTTCCTCCAGAAAATCTAGCCGTGAGGTCATTTCCTGTTCCGTGCGTCCCGCTTCGTCGACGAACTTGACGATCGAAACATATCCGCCGTCTTGCAGGCCTGCAATAGAAGACTCCAGGCGGTCGATTTCACCGCTATCGATCAATTTGTGGATCTCGAATGCTCGTCCGGGACTGCCGTGGGTAAACTGCACGAACTCGTCGGATGCGATGGCATCGACACCGTGGTCTTCCAGGATCGCGCGTAACGCCTCGTCGTCGAGGGGGCCGAATCCGACGCGCTGGCACCGCGACCGGACGGTCGCGAGTAGACCGCCGGGGCTGTCGGTGACGAGGATGATGATCGCCCTGCCCGGGGGCTCTTCGAGAGTCTTGAGGAGAGCGTTTTGGGCGGCCACGGTGAGGCGGCTCGCCTGGTCGATCACAACTACTTTGCATGGACTGTCGACGGTTGCCAGGTGCACGAAATGCTTGATATCGCGTGCGAGTTCGACTCCGATATCCTTCTTCCCCGAGGCGGGGGCTAGCAAGCGAACATCCGGGTGCGAACCTGCGGCGACACGCAGGCAGCGGTCGCATTTGCGGCACGGGGACGGATCTTCGCGGCACACGACCACCTGGGCTAGCTCGTTGGCGACCAAGCACTTGCCGACCCCGGGCGGGCCGGTGAACAGCAACGCGTGGGCCAACCGATCCTCGCGAAACCGACTGGCCATCGATTCGCGAATCGCCTCGTGACCGATCAATCGCATCATCGCCCAATCTCCCGTGGGCTTGTCGGGGTGTCAACCGAACGCCCGCGGTCGCGGCGCCGCTCTCGGCGGACTGGGGTCGCCGCGCCGCCGTCGCCGAGGACCAGCCGAATTCCGAACAGGATCTGCTGCGCGGTGCACGGCTTGGTGATGTAGTAATCGGCGCCCTCGCGGTAACCCTCGAGTAGGTCGCGATCCTGCTGTCGGGCGGTCAGGAGAATCACCGGAAGTCCGGCGGTTGTCGGAACACCGCGGATCTTCGCCAAGACATCGAGACCGCTGGTTCCGGGCATCATGACGTCGAGCAGAACGACGTCGGGTCGTTTGTCTATCTGTGCGTAGGCCTGCTCGGCGCAGTCCGCCAGCAGCACTTCGAACCCGCGTGCGGAGAGGATTGCCTTGGTGAGGGCTAGGGTGTCGGTGTCGTCGTCCACCACCAGGACCCTTGCTGTCGGAGCGCACCGGGTCTGCGAAGTAGGTTTGCGGCCTTTGCCCTCAACCGTCATCACGCCACCCGACGATCTCGCCGCGGTGGCCGATGATCTCTGGATGTAGCGCCGCGACGCGCACCAGGGCACTGGCATCGTAGCGAACCGTGACGTCACCCGCTGCCCGCAGAACCTCGCCCGGGCGTGCTTGAACCAGGGCTCCGAGAATTCGGACCCTGGAGGTGTCTTCGAAGAAGATGTCACCGGCGACCAACAGCAGGCCTTCGAAGGCAAAGTCGCCGGTGACTCGAAAGTCTCCGTCGATCAGCCAGAGTCCCGATCCGCTTGCCGAGGACACGGCCACCGAGGCGCTCGATGCCCATGTTGCCTCTGGGTAATAACCGTTTGCCTCGACGGCGAGCTGCCGCGTGTCGGCGAGCGATTTTACGAGTGCAATCGATTCGTCCAGTCCCGACCAGTCGGTGGCGATTGCAACCGGCCTGCCCGTCAGGGTTGCGCTGCCAGCGAGAAGGTTCTGCAGCGAGGTCACGGCGCCGTCGTCGCTCGTCATTCCGATCGCCGGGACTCCGTTCCCTTCCGACTCGTCGCCGTCGATGCGAAGACCGGCGCCAGCCGATGCGACTGGCCGTGCGGCGGCCGAGAAGAATGCTGCCGGTACGAAGGGGCGGTTTGACCGTTCGACGGTCGTGATCAGTTTGCGCTGTGCTCGGTTGCGTCCGAGCGATGTGGAGATGATGTCGATATGTGTCGCAGAGGTCTTGTGCAGCCGAACGTCGACTTTGAAAGAAGCTGGGAGCGGTCCGTCCACGGCGCTCCCTGAATAGGGAAAGCCGGCTCCATTGCCGAGATCGAGTCGTTCGAATCGCGGTTCGTAGTCGAAGTCTGCGAGCGCGGCTGCCAGGCCAGTTTCGGCTGCGAGCCTCGCCTCCAGGGCCTCCCGCGTGCGTTGTTGAATCAGGAAGCTGGTGCGCGCCTGGTTCGACGCGAGTGTGCCGATCATGACCAGGAAACCAATTGCCAGAATGGTCGAGATCAGTGCGGCGCCGCGGTCGCGGGTGGTCGTCGATCGATGGCATGCGGCCCAGCTCGTGGTTTGCTTCATTGGTGACTGCGATGATTGCGAAGAGTGACGACGGCAACGTGGCGGGTAGGACGCAGCGCGGCATGCTGCGGCAGTGGCAGCGGTGGGGCGAGGGTCAGCGTGATTTCGACGTAGCGGACGCGCGCCCGCGCCGCACTCGTCTCGAGTTCGCTTGTCTTCATTTCGCTGTCGTCAGCCGCAAAGAAGCGAAATCCCGACTGGCTGGCGACGATCCGTTCCACCATGGGCTGTGGTGGCGCCTTGCCCAACTGGCGGTAGAGTCGGTTGCTGTCGGCGTCGATGAGGTAGGCGACGCGTTCGTTGCTCGAAGTCGTGACCCCGTCCAGATCGAGATCCCGCGTGAGACCGATTTCTGCCGCAGCGGCACGAACGAGTCCGAGGTCGGCGGAGAATCGGCGGCCGTAGCCGACTTCGCGCAAATCTCGACCGATAATTCCGACAGCGATGCGGGCGGTCTCGTCGAGGTCGTCGGCGATCTGTCGTGCCTGCACTGCGTTGAGGGATAGGGTCGCAAACGAGTGCAGGACCGTCGCCAGAATCGCCATGAAGAATGTCGCGACCAGGCTGTCGAGGAGAGTCCATCCCGAACGGTCCACCACCCACCGAGTTACCGTACGCGGGCGGGCTCGTCGTTGCCGCCTACCGAGTTCCCCGGCCCCGTTGATCGAAAGTGGTTTCACGACCTCGACCAGAACAGCCCTTCGAGGGTCAATGACTCGGCCCGACCGCTCTGCCAGCGGATGATGACCTGGTATCGGGTCAGGCCCGGGTGTCCAGGGATCGGTTCGGTGCTCCAGGATTGTTCGAAGCCGTCGCGCACAACGGGGATGTCTTTGGTCCCGGCCCGCAGATACTCGACGATGCTCGCGCCGACTGTGGTCGCGTGAAGCCACGCTGCACTGGTCGCCCGGGTTCCCGTCGAGTTGGCGAGCGTATGCAGGAGAGAGCCGCTGACGATGCCGAGCAGGCCGAGGGCGACCAGTGCCTCCATGGTGGTGCTGCCGCGGCTCCCATCGATCATCGCCGCACCTGCACTCTGCCGACGAGATCGACCACGATATGCCTGGTCGCACCGTCCGGTCCGAGCAGGGTGATGGTGCCGAACGTGCCCGCGTTGCCGCGCGGTTGGAAGCTGACCGCGGAGCCGCGGGCAGTGCAGCTGGAGATGCGAACACCCCGTGGCAGCAGGCGTGGGCCACTCGGAGCCGAGTAGGTCCCGTGGGCGGACTTCACTTCCCGCGTGTACGAGGCGGATCCTTCTTCGAATCGGAGTCGGAGCGCCTTCGCGCGCGCTATCGCGCCGATCCGAGCCATGCGCAGATCGAGCGCGACCTGGCGGACCCCACTCTGTAGGCGCCAGGCTGCGTCGAGCTCTGCGAATTCGAATACGGCACTCGCGGCCAGGATGCCGCTCAGGGTGAGCGCGGTGAGAATCTCGAGGATCGTGATACCGGAGTCATCCACGCAACCTAGAATAGGTGCATACGTATCTAAATGTCAAGTGTATCAACTTGGTCGAGTTATCTTAGATTCAGAGTCGGGTGACGTTGAGGTACCACGTCATCAACGGCTCTCCCGCGAAGAGCGCAACCACCGCTCCAGCGGCGAGGAAGGGGCCGAACGGGATGGCCATCTGTCTCCCCTCACCCCGTCGCATCATCATCGCCAAGCCGAGCAGGGTGCCGCTGAGCGAAGCCACCATCAGGGTGACCGGGACGGCGCGCCAACCGAGGAAGGCGCCGATCATTGCGAGGAGTTTGACGTCGCCGCCGCCCATCCCCTCGCGACCGGTCAGGCGGAAGTAGCCTTCGGCGATGGCGAAGAGGATGCCACCACCGACCAGAACGCCGAGAATCGAGTCTGTCCATGCGAGGTTTCCGGGGATAAACGCCGCGCCGACGCCGACCAGTATACCGGGCAGACTGATCGCGTCGGGAATGATCTGATGGTCGATGTCGATGAAGGTGATGACGATCAATGCCGACAGGAAGGCGAAGGCGAGGACCGCATGCGGAGCAGGTCCGAACGCCAGGTAGCTGGCGACCGCTGCAACGCCGCCGAGAGCTTCCACCAACGGATAGCGCAATGGAATCTCGACGCCGCAAGAGCGGCATCGACCGCGCAAGATCAGGTAGCTCAACACTGGGATATTGTCCCAAGGATGGATGGGTGTTTCGCACTTGGGGCAGTGTGATGCCGGGAATGCGATCGACTGCCCCGACGGGATGCGATGGATGCACACGTTGAGAAACGAACCGATGGTGGATCCGAATACGAATACGGCGAGTTCAATCATGATGCCTCGAGCGGTGTCGTTACCGCGTTCCCTCCTTGGCTGCCTTGGCGACAGTGCGTGCAGCCGCGCGTGGCGCGGACGGCTTCCTCGCTGATCGCGGCCGTTTCGACTTGGGACGGATAGTTTTTGCGATCCTGGATTCAGGCATTTGGGCCGATTCGATCCGCTCGCTTCTCATCAAAGAAATTTGCTCGGACACGAGTCCGAGCATGAAGATGATCACCCCGGTCGACAAGAGTAGGGCTGCCATGTTGGTGAAGCGATGCGCGGTAACGAAGGTGTAGAGATAGTACGTGAAACCAGTGGCGAAGAACCCGAGGCTGACCGGCAGGAACACGCGAAATGGGGCGAACAACGTCGCGATCTTCGTGAGAATGAGTAGGAATCTGGTGCCGTCCTGCCAGATGCGAATTTTGCTGGTGCCGATTCTCTGGCGGATGTCGATCGTCACATAACGCAAAGTGAGGCCGGAGCGCAGATAGGCGAGGGTCAAGGTGGTCGGGTAGGAGAAGGTGTTGGGCAGAAGTTCGAGGTAGCGACGCGCTTCGCTGGTGCGCATGCCGCGAAATCCGCTCGTCAGATCTCGGACGGGAAACTCACTTACGTAGGTGGCCAGGCTGTTGTAGACCGTGTTGGCGACCAGGCGATGCCAGCCAGCTTGGCCGCTTGCCGGGCGTTCGCCGACGACCATATTGTAGGTCCCCAAATGCTCGAGAATCTTCGGGACGTCCGCGGCCTGGTGTTGCCCGTCGGCATCCATGAGGATGACGTACTCGCGGCTGGCGTTGCGCAGCCCGGTCTTTACCGCGGCCCCGTTGCCGATATTGTACGCGTGTCGAATGACGCGCGCGCCGCTGGCCTCGGCTACCTCGGCCGTCGTGTCGCTGGACCCGTCGTCGACGACCAGGATCTCGGCATGGGGAACGTGTTTGGTCAGGGACTCGATCAAGGTCGAGATTGTTGCCGCCTCGTTGTATGCGGGAACGAGAATGCTGACGTCTCTGGGATCAACTGGTTGCATGGGGCACCCCTGGTCTTCGGTTCATGAAACGATCTCGTAGAGTCCGAACGCGCCTTGTGTGCGGATCAAGCGAAGGTGTCGAGTCGCGAACTCCGCCCATCGTGACATCTCCTTCTCGGTGAGGTCTTCTTTCAAGAAGCGCCCGAGGAGCGGAGCCGCTGCGGCGATGTGGCTGATCCCGGTACGTTTCAGCTCGCGTGATACTTCTTCCGGTGTCTCGGCAGCCCGTACCGCATCGCGGATGGACGTGCCGGAGTAGTAGAAATCGTACGTGTAAGAACACTTCCAGTAGTAGCCACGTTGCCCGAGGAAGGCCAGGTAGACCGTCGCTCCGGGTGGCAGGTGCTGGCTCGCGTACTCGGAAAGCGGAAACTCGGGAACGAAGCGGGTGATGAAATCCGAGCGGGATTCGCGCCCACTCAAATAGCCGAGCGGAGAGACGTCATTCCAGTAGAGACCGAAATGCCACAAGTTGAACGCGAGGCCGGCGGCGCCCAGGGCAGCGATCGCGCGGCCGGCCTGCGGCCTCGATCGGTGCAGCTCGTCCAGCGCGTAGGCGGTGAGAACTGCCAGCGGCACCAGGCTTGCGATCGCGTAGCGACTGCGAAATGTAGTCAGCAGAAAGACGAGCAGCAGTAAGGCGAACGCGGCAAGGGTCAGGAACTTCTTGGGTTGGCTTCGCCGACCGATCCAGAGTGCCGCGAATCCCAGCAGGAGTAGCGGATTGAAGACTCCGTCGAAGCGTGCAGGGTCGCCGTTCCGCCCGGTGACGAAAGCTCGAAAGGGAGTCGTCATGACTTCGAGCCAGGATTCGTTGTAGAGAAATCGCCGCCGGGTGAAGATATCGACGGAGGGTGAGTCCGGGCGCGGCGGGCCCCCGAGCATCCCGCGCATCAGCGGAAACATCGGGTTTCCGGTGTCGAGGTAGTTGCGCACCATCCACGGCACGAGTGGCAGGCCGGCCGCGAGCCCGAACACGAGTGCGTTACGGATGAGAATCCGCGGACTCTTGTTTGGCGCGAGAGCGATGGCACCGGCCAAGGCGACGACGATGGTCAGGTACCCGTTGTACTTGACGGCACCGGCACAGCCAGCGGCAAACCCGGCCGTCGCCAAGAGGCTGATTCGGTCGGTTTCCGACCACCTCAGGAGGGCGATGATGGACACGGTGGAGAAGAACAACAGGCCCAAGTCGACGTATGCACTGGTAGCCAGCGTGACGAAGGTTGGAGTCGTGAGAACCAGGATCGCCGTGAACGCGGCGATGGCGGGTGACACCTTTTCGATCAGATACAGATACAGAATCGACACCGCGCCGAGCCCGAACAGCATGTGCAGTTGTTTCGGTAGGCTTTCCCAGCCCTGCGCGAGCAGGGGGGTATAGAGGATGGTCAGCTGCATGGGGAAATAGGACTGCTCGGCGAAGGGAATGGTAACCGCGCGACCATGCTTCAGGTAGAGTTCCGGGATCGCGAGGTGGTGCGTGAGTTCGTCGCGGGCGAAGGGGGGCAGAAGGTTCAGAGTGATCAGGACGACGGTGACGAGGGCGGCGGCCGCGAGGTAGGGTTTTTGGGCGGATTTCGTTAGCGTGGTGGCAGCCGCCAGCACCGTGGTCATGCCGAGAAGGATGGCGGTCGAGGCGGGCCACAGCAGGCCGCACGCGGACGTTACGCACCACCCCTGGCTGGCTGCGACGAAGTAGGAGCCGCCGATCACGCCCAGGGCGACACCGCTGTAGAGCGTCAGGTCGAGCCGGTGCCGCTCACTCGGTATGTCGACTTTCATTTGAATTCCCGCCTCGAGAACAGACCGGCGGCGACCAAAAGCAGGAGCGCGCTGTACGACACGGCGTAGCCGGCGAGGTACACCAGGTAGGTGGCGTCGATGCTGGTGCCGTGAACGATCTGGTCACCGAGAACGAATCGGCCCAGGTCGGGTAGCAGCGCGTCGAGGACGGCTACGCTGAAGTGGATGAATGGGTTGGTGTCATCGGTGCGGAAGTAGTCGAGGTACTGAATCGATCGTCCAGCGATGAAGCAGCCGATCGTAAACATTCCGGCCAGCGTCGGGGTGACGACCAGAGACGAGAAAAATACCGCGAATGCGATCACGATCATGATTTCTAGAAGAGACGCGCCCGACGCAACTAGAATTCCCCAGTCGAGGTGACCCTCGATCAACGAAAGAAAGACGCTGAGCCCACTCGCCATGACCGCGACGATCAAGGCCAGGGTCAGGAACAGCCCGAGGAATTTTCCGACGACGAACTGCCACCGAGCCAGCGGCTTGGACAGGGTGTTGAAGATGGTTCGCTTGCTCAACTCCTGATGTAGAAGATTGACGCCGAGGACGACGGCGATGATTACACCAAAGAGCGAGATGCTCATCAGGCTAAAGTCCTTGACGTACCTCATCGAGTCGCCGATCGACGCGGAGCCGAAGATCGCGGATACGACGACCATGAGGACGGCGAAGAATAGGATCGAGTAGAGGACGCGATTGCGGACGGCCTCACGTGTCGTGTTGAGTGCTAGTGCGAGTACTTTGCTCATAGTTTTCGAGCCCCGTCGCGGGCGTGGCGATCGGCGCGCGACGGCCTGATGCCGCTCGCGTGCTGGGTTACTGCCGAGCACGGCTCAGTCGGCGCTGGGTGAGGTTCCGACATGACGGAGAAACTCTTCTTCGAGAGACGTATGCAGCGGTCTCAGGTTTTCGATGGAAACGCCGTGCGTCCGCACGAGATCGATTACACGATCGACGGACTGCTGGTTTGGCAAGGTGGCGGTGCAGGAGCGGCCGTTCGCGGAGAGCGCGACTCCCGGTAGGGTTGCGATTTCCGACCGCAGCGATTCGCCGGGCAGCCCAATGGTCAGTTCGAATTGGTCCGCATCGGAGTGGTCGGCGAGTGTGATGGTCTGTTGCAATTGTCCGTTGGCGAGGATTCCGACCCGATCGCAGATCGCCTCGGCGTCGGGAAGAATGTGGGACGAGAAAATGACGCTGGTGCCAGCGTCCCGGATGCTGCGGATCAACTCCCGCATTTGATGGCGCCCGATCGGGTCGAGGCCGGACATCGGTTCGTCGAGGACCAGCAGGCGAGGCCGGTTGAGGATCGCCTGGGCGACCCCGACCCGTTGTAGGGTTCCCTTGGACAAGCTGCGCAGAGCCGCGTTGATTTTCGGGCCCAGTCCGACCCGAGCGACCACCTCATCGATCCTCTTGCGGCGCTCGCCCCGTTCGACACCGTACAGGTCGGCGAACAGGGCCAGTGTCTCTCGCACGGTGAGGTACTCATAGAAGTAGGGCTGCTCGGGGAGGAATCCGATGAAAGCGTGAGCCGCCGTGGTCAGTGGCGCGTCCTGGAACGAGACGCGTCCGGAGGTCGGTCGCAGGAATCCCAGGATCAATTTGAACGTCGTCGTCTTGCCCGCGCCGTTGGGGCCCAACAGCCCGAAGCACTCGCCCGGGTAGACTTCGAGGTTGAGGGAACTCAGCACGCGGGTGGGCCGGAAGGTCCAATCGCTGCGATGGTCTTTGGTGAGATTCTCGATCTTCAGCATGGTCTCCATGGCTCTACTCGCTGGGCAAGAGGCCGCTTCCGGTTTTGCCCTCCAGGGCTCGCCGGCGAACCTCGCTGAGGTGCGTTCGTCCCGGTTCCTTCCCGGTCGAGGAGGCAGCCTTGCCCTCTTTACCGATGACGAAGTGGCCGCCGAACGGATCCCTGGGAATCGATGTCAGGTAACCTGTTACTTGCAGTTCTTGGACGGACGTTGGCGTTCGTCCCGTCGATCTGCGATAGGCGGCGACGGCCGCATCGATTTTTTCGAGAGCGGCCGCGGCCGCCGATTCCCGCATGTTGCGTGCGATCACCGAGCGAACGTTTGCCGAGTCGACGTTCTTCTCGAGATCGGCGAGAAACTCCATGGTGGCCTGGGGCCCTGAAGTCTCCCGGGTCAAGGTCGCTGCCAGCTGGGCGATTCCGGGATGGGCGCCCGGCAGAGTGGACGCTCGCTGCAAATCTCGAGCTGCCTGCTCCTTGTCGTTCTTGAAGAAGAAGCGAGTGAATCCGAGATAGTATGCTAACTCCCAAGAATTCGGCAGGGCCGTGGTGCCCTTCTCGAGTATTTTGATTCCCTGATCTACCTCGCCAGCCTCCCACGGCAGGATCAAGCCGGCGAATCGGTAGACGTGCTCCGCCATTGGATCGAGATCGGTCACCAGATCGCAGATGTGGGCCAGCCAGGTGTACGTGCGATCGCCGCGGTAGTGCTCACCGAAGTAGCTGATGGCGCGGAACCAGAGGATGTCGGCGAGGGCGTTGTGGTAACCGAGCGAGAACGGCTTCAACAGTTCGGCGCGCGGCAGATAGATCGGTCCAGTGTCGAAGTGCGAGCGTGCGCTTCGCACATCGAGGTTTTCGCGCAGAACCGCGGTCGCCAGCCCAAGGCTCGCGAAAAGAACGACAAACAAGATGCTGCGTAGTGTCTTCGTCATCGTTTCCGGGGAGCGATTATACCCTCAAAGTGTCGCATGCGAAGTCGAATGTTTGTGTTTGCGTTCGAATCGGGCTCGGCGGATTTGTATTGCGCGGCGGAGGCGATATTGGCTCGCGAGGGCGCGTGCCCGGTGCAAAAAAAAGGAGGGCCCACTGGGGGGCCCTCCTTCGTGTGTTGCTCTCAGTGTTGCGTGAGCGGAGCTTACTGCATCCCGCCGGCTGCGCTGTTGTAGTTGAAGGTGATGCCCGAACCGCTGGTCGAGGTCGACGTACCCGTGAAGGTCGGCTCAGCACCGCCAACAGCGGTCATCGAGAGGGTTACGGTCGCGGAGTTGGTGTAGCCCGGCAGGCTGGTCGCACACGCGCCCGCACTGGCGCAAGAGACATAGCCGAGGAAGCTCGCGAAGTAGGCTTCTTCCGACGTCGCGGCGTTGCGCAGGTCAGAGTTGGCGCGGGCGTCAAAACCGCGCTGACGGTACTGCGCGAACTGCGGGATCGCGATCGCTGCCAAAATACCGATGATAGCCACTACGACGAGCAGCTCGATCAGGGTGAA
>Ga0114931_10009189_pt1 | contig 11875 bp, 11 predicted proteins | sample 2SBtaG_FD_89579 | JGI IMG/M metagenome (GOLD analysis project Ga0114931, IMG submission 89579) | Deep subsurface microbial communities from Kolumbo volcano to uncover new lineages of life (NeLLi) - 2SBTROV14_V59a metaG | ecosystem: Environmental > Aquatic > Marine > Volcanic | place: Kolumbo...
GCGAAGATGTTCACCGAAGGCTGGAGCTGCTGGCGGGTTTCGGCGATGGGCCTGATCAACGTCGGCCGCAACGAGGGTTCGCAGATCATCCAGCTCTTCGGTCGCGGGGTGCGCCTGAAAGGACACGGCTTCGGCCTGAAACGCTCGAACGCCCTGCGCGACGAGGAACATCCCGATCACCTCATCGAGTTGGAAACGCTGAATGTCTTCGGCATTCGGGCCGACTATATGGATACCTTCCGCGATTACATCGACGAGGAAGGCGTGGTCAAGGAGAGCGACAAGGTGGAGATCGCCCTGCCGACCATTGAGAACCTCGCCCGCACCGATCTGAAGGTAATACTGCCTAAGAAGGACAAGCCCGAGTTTAAGGAAACCACCGTCCTGCCTCTGAAGAAGAAGACGCTGCGTCGCAATCCCTGTATTACCGCAGACTGGTATGGACGCCTCAGCAGCCTGCAATCACGCTACCGACTGACCGACAGCGACGATGACAGCATCCAACCCAAGCCACAGCACCTTCAGCCGCACAATCGTAAGTTTCTCAACTACGACGAGATCTACCTCGCCGCCCTGCGCTACAAGCGGAAGAACGCACTCTACAACCTCGAGATCGACCGAGATCAGGTGGCAGAGCTACTCGGACAGAAGGATTGGTATGATCTCTATCTACCCTCCGGGATTCTCGATTTTCGCGGCTTCGCCGATGTCGCGCTCTGGCAAGAGATCGCCACTGATCTGGTGCTGAAATACATTCGCAAGTTTTACGACTACCACCGCGACGAGCACGACGCGCCATTCCAGGAATACCGGACGATCCAGGAAATCCTCGATGACCCCGGCGAGACCTACAATGCGCAGTTCCTGCGCAATCTGCGCACCGAATACCTGGCCACCATTGACAAGAGCCGCGACCAACTCATCACCGACCTGGGAGTGATCAAGGCCAAGCTGGAGAGCGGGGAGTTGGCGGAATACAACGCCCACAATGTCGAGCTGTTCAACTTCGCCAATCACCTCTACCAGCCTCTCATCCACGTCGCCGACGGCGAACTGAAGGTCTCGATCAAACCCGCTGCGTTGAACAAACACGAAAAGCAATTTTGCCATGACCTGAAAAGCTGGGTCGCACGCGAAGCAAGCGGCTTTCTTGCCGACAAAGAACTGTATCTGTTACGCAACCAGAGTCGCGGCAAGGGGATTTCCTTTTTCGCCGAAGGTGGTTTCTACCCCGACTTCATTCTCTGGATTATTGAAGGCGAGAAACAGCACATCTACTTCCTCGATCCGCACGGCCTGCGCCATGCCCGGGCCTTTCAGGATGCCAAGATCCAATTTCACCAGACGATCAAGGAAATCGAACAGGAGCGCCTGAACGATCCCCAGGTAACGCTGGATTCCTGGATCATTTCACCGACGCATCGCAGCGCCATCGAGCATTGGTCCGACGGTAAGGATCCGCGGGACTTCCTCAATCATCATGTCGTTTTCATGTATGACGAACCCGAAGGCTACATTGATCAGATCTTGCGGGGCGGAGGCACGGTTGAGCACGTTGCGATGGCACTATTGACCTGATGCCAGCCCGGAAGTTCCCGCGCCGACAGTCTGGCCCACCACCGATTGAGCCGAGAGCAAGGACCGCGTCCGGCGAAAGGTCATCGGGTCATCCGGACCAATAATTCCAGGCCTTCCCGGCCCGGATAACTGGAATTCGGAACCCTTGTTTCAGCCATCGTGAATCCACCGTCCTTTTCAAAAAGTGATTCCAGTTCCTCGATGCTGCAACCGTGAGGCGGGCCTTCCCCCGGAGCGTGTTCCTCGTCGTAGGGGTCCAGGTAAAATACACCCAAAAAATTCCCGCCCGGTTTCAATGCGCTTTTCACAGCGGACACGTAGTCGGGCCGCCGTTGGGGATCGATCGCGCAAAAGCAGGTATGTTCCCATATCCAATCGAACGTCCCCTGATTATCTGGATGCAGGTCGAAAAGGTTGCCCTGCTGAAAACTCTCTTTTCCCAGGCGTGGAAACTCCTCCGCCCGAGCCACGGCCGTCGGGGAAATATCCAGCCCCACCACCCGAAGAAGGTCGTCTCCCCCATTCGCAACAATCGCCCTCACGTCGTGACCCGTGCCGCAGCCGGGAACGAGGACCGAGCCGGAAATTTGACCGGGATTCGCCTCCATCCACTCCAACAACGGCGGGGCCGGCGCCCCTTTGTCCCAGGGAGTTTCTTTTTCACGGTAGTGCTGTTCCCAGTCTGTCGATTGATTCATCGCTGGCCGCCACTCTTCCACATGACTTTCTTCTTGCCAGAAAGAATTTGCTGTTGGACCTATGACAGTTCAATGGGAATGTTACGGTAACATTACGATCATGAGCAATTCACCAACATTTTCCGGAGAACAAATTTCCCAAATCCAATCATGGGCCGATGACGGTGACGGTCTCGCGGCAATCCAAAGTAAATTGGACAGCGAAATGGAAACACGAGTGACCTATATGGAGCTGCGCTTTCTCCTGGAGGACCTCGGTATTCATCTGAAGCCGGATCCGGCGCCTGAGAAAACGGAGGAGCCGGAAGAAACCCATTCGGAAAGCAATGACGAATCAACTGCCGCGCCGGATGCAGCCGATGCGGTCTCTGAACCCAATTCTGAAGATGAGGGCTCCGAAGTGAGCGTGACAGTTGATCAGGTGCAGCGTCCCGGCACCATGATCAGCGGGTCCGTCTCATTCGGCAGCGAAGGACAATCAGCGGAGTGGTCACTGGACCAGTTGGGGCGACTGGGCCTGAATCCGAAAAATGAGGGGTTCCGTCCATCCGAGGAACAAATCAAGGCATTTCAGGAAGAACTTCAAAAAGTGATTCAGAAAAGCGGTCTGTAAAAAAGATTCACCGCCTCGGTGGCGGAGGTCTTCTCCTTCCATCGGAAGGCGGCGGGCCGGGCGGTCGTCTGCCGGGTCCTCCAGGACCGAAATTTCCGGGAGCTTTCAAAACAACCGGCACACCGCGAAAGGCCCGCGGAATCACGGGCCATTCATTGGTCAAAAAATAGGCATAGGTCCCCTTGGGAAATTCCGGCGTGACACAGAAACGACCGTTGCACTCGTCCAGATCGCCCTGGCCTTTGACAAATTCGTAATCCTGAACAAAGGCTCCGTCATACTTTCCACCCGGACCGTCTGGTTTTCCGGGGCGCGACCCATTTTTCAGGCGATAACTGCTTTTCAACTCGCGAATACCGGAACTTGGATCATTGGGTTTTGCATAAGCGTAGAGTGCGTAAATGGGAAAGCCATCGGCCGCCCATCCGATCATCGGTGAATGTTGCCCCCGCTTGAACCCGAGCCGCTTCATCAAGCCGGTCGGGATTCCGTGATAGTGATAATTCCCATCCGGCTGGACATGGGCGTAATTGGTGTCGAGTCCGAGCCTCACCGCTCCGCCCAGTGCTTCATAGTTCCAACCCAGCGCCCGGTCGCCCATCCAGAACTCGGCCGTGCCGGGGTCCATCATCACTCCGTCCAGGGTGATCCCGAAAATCAGCGGTGGTCCGCCTCTTTGACCCGGCTGGCCGTGCATGTAGGTAATCTGGTCCGCCGGTTTGGGATGGGATGGAATGACAATATCGTAGTTCTGCTCCGTGATCCTGTTGGGATTTCCTTTGTTGGGAAAAGAGCCGACCTTGTGTTTGGGAATTCCATTTGCCTTGATCTTGACAGAAACCGTGTCTTTTGAAATGGAAACCTTACTTTTGGCCGGCGGATTCCTCACTGCACGCACCAAGCGGAGAGGTTTTTGTTTCGTTTCCGTGTGCATCCGGCCACCGGGCCCGCCTCCCGGCGGCGGAGGGCCCCCTCCCGGCGGCGGCGGAGGCGGAGGCCCACCCGGACCCTGCCCATAGATCGCCGTCGCCAAAATAATCGCTCCCAGTCCAAGTGTAGCGAGTGCGGCGAATGCCCCGAATGCGAAATTGCTGAACCCTGAAATCCTTTTCATACCAGGCCAGACTAGCAGGGTTGGGTAAGTCACTCAACCCTGTTTGCTGGAAAAAATGGCGTGGGCATTCTCAATGTCCCTGGCAATCTGCTCTTCCAACGCATCCACCGAGTCGAATTTTTTCTCACCCCGCAAATAGGAGACAAATTCCACTTCGATCTCCTCACCGTAAATTTCGTGCTCCAGCCCGAACAAATGGACTTCCAGCAGCAGTTCTTCAGCCGCGCCTTCCACAGTGGGCCGATAGCCGAGATTGCCCACTCCCTCCCATGAATCTCCCGCCCCGGTTGCCCGTACCGCATAGACACCCGCGGGAGGGAACTGCTCACTTTCCACCGCCAGATTGGCAGTCGGAAATCCAAGTGTCCGCCCCAGTTTTCTCCCTTTCACGACGGTGCCCAGCAGGGTAAATTCCCTCCCCAGAAGGCGGCGCGCCAAGTCGAAATTGCCGGAGGCAACGGCCTCTCGAATCCGGGTGCTGCTGACGGTTTCCCCGTCAACCTGCACCGTTTCCACGCCGGAAACCCGGAAGCCGAATTTCTTTCCCAAGGCGGTGAGCATTTCCAGATTGCCGTCTCTACGGCTACCGAATTTCCATCCTTTCCCCACTGAAATCCCGGCAATTCCCCCGACAGATTCGGCAGCGCCAACCAGCGACTCGATAAACTCCTGGCCGGTCTGCCCGGCGAAATCGTGGTCAAAGCGAAGCACCAGGACATTTCGGGCGCCGAGGTTTGTGGCAAAAATCCGAACTTTATGAAAAGTGGAGGTCAACAGTCGCGGAGCTTCCCGGGCAGAAAGAACTTCGCCGGGATGCGGATCAAAGGTTACCACAACGGCATCCCCCCCCTGGCTTCGACTTGATTCCAGCACCGGATCAATCACCGCGCGGTGCCCGAGATGAACGCCATCAAAAAAGCCAATCGCCATATGCAGGGGACCGGTCAATTTTTTTAAATCCTCTATTTCCCTGAGGAGATTCATCTGTTAGCTGGTTCCCGCAATTTCCTCCAACAACCCGTCAGGCTCCACGGAGGCGGGAGACTTCCGGCAGAGTCAGCATTTTCTCGATGATATCGTCCCGGTTGCCGTGTTTCAATTCATCAAAAGTAACCGAATGCTCCAGATCAAAATTACCGGATCGGGTTCGGCGGAGGGTTTTCAAATGAGCTCCGCAACCGAGATCCTGTCCGATGTCATGGGCATAGGTGCGGACATAAAATCCTTTGCTGCAACGGACGGTGAAGAAAATTTCCGGGAGTTCAATACGATCGATGACGTGGTTGTAAACATGGACAAAGCGCGGTTCTCGTTTCACTTCCTTTCCCTGGCGGGCCAGTTTGTAGAGCGGCACCCCGTCCTTTTTAATCGCCGACACCATGGGCGGTGTCTGGTAAAAATCGCCCCTAAATTTTTCAAATGATGCCCGGATTTCGTCCTCCGTAAAATCCGCAACCTCGTGCTCCTCTTCCACCTTTCCCTCCGCATCCTGGGTGTTGGTCGTTTTGCCCAGTTCCAGGGAGCCAACATACTCCTTATCCTCCGCCATGAGAAGATCCTGAATCTTGGTGGCCTTCCCGATAACGAGAATCAAGAGCCCGGTGGCCATCGGGTCGAGGGTTCCGCAATGACCGATCTTTTTGGTATTCAAAGTACGGCGGGCCACTGCCACAACGTCGTGAGAGGTCATGTCCTGCCCTTTGTCCACCAGCAGAACTCCATTGATGGTTGTAGATTTGTTGCTTTCCATAACCCGGAACCGTCCCCGGACGATTCGACGCGCGAAAAGTATCCCTCCTCTTGAAGATTGAAACCGGTTTTACAGTATTTTTTTCAGCGTGCCAGATCGGGGGATGTGTTCTTCGACACTTCATGGAAAGTGGCCACTGCATTTTTGAATTTGGGAAAGGCCACCCTCCGTTTGGACGGCAGAGTCCAGGCGAGGATCTGATGAAAATGTTTTTTTCCCTGAACATAGGTGTTGAGGTAATCAACCGAAACGCCGCCAACTGATCCGGTGATTCGGGTTTGGTAGGCGGACAAACCATTGATGGTGATGGGCGCCAGGCCCGCCACTTTCGGGGACTTGATCACCTTGGACGATGTCTCAACGGCTAGGTCAGCGAATTGTTTGCAGGTAAATCCTTTTTCAAAATCGATCCGGGGCTCCGTGATCACGACGAGGTATTCCTCTGCGATGAGATTGCCAATTTTCAGACTGGCGGCGGGTGAATCAAGGTTCAATTTCTTCCAACTCCCCTGACCTACAAGTGTCGCCACCCCGTCAGACGTTTGAAAAATCTTCGGCTGGGATGACTTTTTGAACTCATCCGCCACTCTGCTGGCGGCAAAATAAATTCCCGTCCCCAAAAGAGAGAGACCGATCAAGCCGGAAAAAACAGCGGTCATGACCCATCCTTTCGATCTCTTTACAATGGAACGAATCAATGAAACGATAAACAGGATCAGAAGAGCCATCGACAGGAGAACTCCTGAAATGATTTCGATGATCATTCGAAAATCAAAAGCTGTGCTGGCCTCGTTCATGAAAGAAGCCTAATTATCATCATGTCATATCGAATCTGCAAGACATTTGAAGTCGAAAACGGTCACATGCTGAGCAAGCATCCTGACAAGTGCCGGTTTCCGCATGGGCATTCGCGCCGGGTGGAATGCATTCTGGAGGTCGACGAACTGGATTCCCACGAAATGGTATGTGACTTCAAACTGCTCAAGATGCTCGCCAAAGATTACCTGAATCAGTTTGATCATGCCATCTGCCTGAACACGGAGGACCCTGCGTTTTCAGAGTTCAAAGAGCGATACGGCGAGCGGGTGATCGGTTTTCAATCAGAGGATCCGACGACTGAGATCCTGGCCCGTGATATTTTTCGGCATTTGGAAAAATCGCTGTCCGAATACCGGGCCGATCCTTCGAGTTCTGAATATGACCTGCGGGAATCAGTTCGACTCCGCAAAGTGCGCGTCTGGGAAACGTCCTCATCCTGGGCGGAATACGAGAGGCCCCTCCCATGAGAAAAATTTCATATCGATATTTCCGGGTATGCCGGGAAGTTTCTGCCTATCGGATTCTGCCCGGCTGCCTGAGCCTTTTTTGTTTGGCCGCCGGAATGATTCATGCGGCAGAGGATGCCTGGTCAGCGCTTGATGACTGGAAACAAACAGATCCGATCGAGTCGCGAATGAAACGCCATACCAAGGCGATATTCTCCCTTGTCATTCATCACACGGAAACTCCAAACGAAGGACCTCTCCGGGAGCGAGCCCGGCTTCAAAATGTGCAGTCCTACCACATCAATGATCGGCATTGGGGAGACATCGCCTATCATTATTTGATCGGTCCGTCCGGGAAAATTTATGCGGGGCGGGCCGAAAAGTTTCAGGGAGACAGCGGAACGAAATACGACCTGGACGGAAGGCTGCTGATCTGCGTATTGGGGAGCTTTGACCATCAACTTCCAACCGCGCCCGCTCTGAATTCGTTAATCCGCCTGGTAAAATCAAAGGCAAAAACCCTGGGTCTCGATGTCGTCCGTGATGTAAGCACCCACCGGGAGGTGGCGGCCACCGACTGTCCGGGAGAAGCTCTCTACCGGTGGATCAAAGACGGCGGCCTGACTGGCCATGGCCCCGGTTCACCCGAAACAGGGAAGTCGGTGGGAATGGAGAAAGCCGTCGGGCAAATCAGGCACTTCCATCCGGGCAGGGAGATGATCCAACTCGCAGTCCCGCCCGGTTTTCAGGAAACGGTGCTCGCTCCGGAAATCGCCACGAAGAGCACGCTTCTCAATTTCAGGATTCGATCAGAAGACGGGAATGCCGAATTTGCCGTGAAAATCTGTGATCCGGAAACCCCCACGATTGACTGGCCGACCGGAAGCGAGGGAGAAGTCGTCACCACAGAGGAAGAAAACCGCCTCGCTGTAACCGGACCCGGCAAAACTTACACGCGCTACTTTCATCGCACGATGTGGAAAACCCATCCCGTGCTCTGGGAGTTCAAGGCCAAAGATTCGAAGACGCGCAAACGTTACAGAGAGGCATACAAGTCATTCAAAAAGTCCCTCAGATCGAGGTAGCGGCCACCGACGCCAAACGATACGATTGATTGAATGCCACCATCGAGCCTCACCGTTGCCCTTGGGCCCGTCACATAAAGAAAAGTGAATATGTCAGGGTCGGCTGACTTCCATTTTCCGAAACACCTCTCAATTTCCGGGGTTACACTACCGTCCACTACCGTCCGCATGAAAGCCGCCTCACTCACACTGGTCCTCATCCCGGCCCTCACCCTGCCTGCCACCACCCGGCTCCCCGCCGCTGATCCCGCCGTCACCTTTTACGAACAGATTCAGCCCATCATTTTCGGAAACTGTTCCTCGTGCCATCACGCCGGGGAAACTGCCCCTTTTTCTCTGGTCACCTATTCCGATGTCTCCCGGAAAGCAAGAACCATCCAACGGGTGATCAATGATCAGTATATGCCTCCCTGGCACGCCGAGTCCAGGTCTCATACTTTTGTGGACGACCGCAGGCTGGATCCGAAGGAAATCGCCCTATTCAATCGATGGGTCGAACAAGGCAAAGCGGAAGGCGATCCTGACAAATCTCTGCCTCAGCCCGTTTTCACCCGGGGATGGCATCTGGGAAAACCCGATATCATCCTGAAAATGGCTGCTCCCTTTAATGTCCCCGCCGATGGCCCGGACATTTACCGAAATTTCGTTTTGCCAATGAACATCCCCGATGACAAATGGATCAAAGCCATTGAACTTCATCCTTCCGCTCCCTCGGTGATGCATCATTCTCTCTATTTTCTGGACACCTCTGGAACGGCGGTCAAACGGGACGGCACAGACGGGCAGCCGGGGTTTCGGGGAATGTCTTTCCGCAAATGTATTGCCTTGGGCGGCTATGTTCCCGGCGTCACCCCCCGCAAACTCCCGGGTGACCTGGCACGTCCGCTTCCCAAAGGTTCCGACCTAATCCTGGCCAGCCACTTTCACCCATCGGGAAAGCCGGAAAAAGAGCAGACCACGGTTGGAATTTATCTGGCGGACAGCCCTCCGACACGCAACATAGCCACCATTCAGGTGCCGCCCGGATTTGGAAGAACAGCCGGAATCGACATCGCCCCCGGCGAAAAGAATTTTCAGATACAGGATCAATATACTATTCCGGCGGACGTGGAGGCAGTCTGTATCTCAGGGCACGCGCACTACATTTGCGAGACCATGAAAATGACGGCGACCTATCCCGAAGGAAAAGTCGAGGACCTTTTGAACATACCCGACTGGGATCTCGATTGGCAGGATACCTACTATTTTCAGGATCACATTGTTCTACCGAGAGGAACCATTTTGACCACCACCATCAAATATAACAATTCAGACGACAACCCGGACAATCCCTTTTCTCCTCCGAGACGCATCAAATGGGGGCGGCAATCCACCGATGAAATGGGAAGTATCACCCTGACCGTGGCGCCGGTTCACCAAGCCGGGGAGAAAATGCTGACGGTCACCAAGACCCTGAGCCAGGCAAAAATGGTTGCCGATCTGGCCAGGGAATTGCAAAAATCACGAGTGCTGGATCGGCTTCCCCAAATCGTAAATTCTCTCGATAAAAACGGAGACGGGAATTTGAGCAAAGAGGAACTCCCCTCAAGGTTACGAAATGCACTCTTACTGCGCCTCGACAAAGATGGAGATGAAAACCTGAACCCCAGTGAAATTGAATCGCTGCATTCATGGCTCCGGAATCTGCGGAACAGCAGAAAAACGGCTGATTCGGCGCAGTGAGCAGGAATGGGAACCCTCGGTCGAAACAAGCGGAGAAAATAGCTGAATCAACATGAAAACAAAACCGAAAGCCCCACTGGCTCTCCTCTTTATGTCCGGCATTTTAGGCGCCACTCTCACGTTTGGTGGGGATTTCGTGATCAAAGACATCCATCAAAACAAACAGGAACCCCTCAAATCGATTGAAAAAAATCCCGTGGTTTTGATTTTTATTACAAACGATTGCCCGATCGCCAACGGATACGTTCCGGAAATCAACCGGATTTACGAAAAGTATTCAGTCCGCAAAGTCAAACTGACACTGGTCCACGTCGATCCGAAGCTCAGCGACGAGGCCGCACTGCAACACGCCCGGGAATACGCCTTGAAACCACCCGTGGTGATTGACCGCAAACATGAACTTGTCCGCCTTTCGGGCGCCGAAGTGACCCCGGAGGCAGTGGCCTTTGATTCGGAGGGGAAAATTGTTTACCGGGGACGCATCAACGATCGCTATACCGGATTCGGCGATCGCCGCAACACCGTTCGGGAGCACAATCTTCGCGCCGCCCTCGATGCCATCCTGGGGGGCCGGAAAGTCAAGGTGAAGGAAACCCAGCCATGGGGCTGTTTCATTGAACCTCTGAAGTGATAAGTCGCGATTTTTCTCCGTTTCGACCTTCACTAGTCACCGGGTTTTTGCTATGGGTCTTTGCGGAGTGACGTCCCCGAGAAAGACCCATGACCGCATGAAACCCCATAAGAGTTTTGTTGAATCCGTTTTGGACAGTCTGCCGGTAGCCGTCTTTGTCAAAGATGCGACGGATGATTTCCGCTTTGTGCTCTGGAATCAAAAGCAGGAGGAAATCACCACACTGCCCGCCAGGAAAGCGTTGGGAAAGAGTGATTACGATCTTTTTTCCAAAGAATCCGCCGATTACTTCCGCAAAGTGGATCAGGTTGTTTTGAAACGGGGACAACTCATGAACGTGCCGGAGGAAATTATCGAGGGAGCCGACGGAACTGATATTCATCTGCGGACCGTGAAAATGCCGGTGGTCGATGCCGAAACCGGGCGATTGCTGGTCGTGGGAATCAGCGAGGACATTACCGAACGGGTTACGGCCCGCCAACAATTGGTTCGACTCAACCGCAACCTCACAAAAACCAATCGCGAACTGCAAGAGACCGAGTTGCAACTGATCCAGGCGGAAAAACTCGAGTCGATCGGACGCCTCGCGGCGGGGGTGGCCCACGAAGTCAAAAACCCGCTCGCCCTGCTCCTTCTCGGAGTCGATTACCTTTCCCATGGAATCGAACCGGACGACCCCAACGTGGAACAGATCCTGACTCAGATGCGCCAGGCGGTCGATCGGGCGGACCGAATCGTTCGCGGCCTGGTTGATTTTTCCTCGCAACGCGCTCCCACTCTGGAGAAGGTCAGTCTGAAAACAGTCATCGACGAGGTTCTCCTTCTGGTTCGTCACGAACTGCTTCGGAGCAATGTCCAGGTTGATCTCGATGTTCCCGCGGATTTGCCGCCCGTCTTTCTCGACACATCAAAGTTCGAGCAAGTTCTTATCAATCTCGTCATCAATGCGGTTCACGCCATGAAGGAGATTAGAAATCCCAAACTGGAAATTGCAGCCAGCGTCATGTCCCTGGAAGACGTTGTTAAAAATCAGGGCGCCAGGACCTTTCAGGTATTCCGGGAGGGGGATACCGTCGTCGTTCTGGAGATCCGGGACACCGGCACCGGGATCGACGAGGCTGACCTCACCCGTTTGTTCGATCCCTTCTTTACAACCAAAGCCACCGGACATGGAACCGGCCTGGGCCTTTCCGTGGTTCGGAAAATCGTGGAACTTCATGACGGCGAAATCACCATCGGAAACCGTCCCGACAGGAAGGGGGCGGTGGTTCGCTTGATTTTGCCAACCAAGATGCAACAGGATGTGACTTGAATATTGAGAATAACAAATTGACTCCCATTGGACAAAAAGGCATACTCGCAGGGAAGATCAGGAAACGAGGAACAAACAGAATGGCACGGAAAGTATTGCTGGTTGAC
>Ga0114931_10009190_pt1 | contig 11875 bp, 9 predicted proteins | sample 2SBtaG_FD_89579 | JGI IMG/M metagenome (GOLD analysis project Ga0114931, IMG submission 89579) | Deep subsurface microbial communities from Kolumbo volcano to uncover new lineages of life (NeLLi) - 2SBTROV14_V59a metaG | ecosystem: Environmental > Aquatic > Marine > Volcanic | place: Kolumbo...
GGTCAAGAATGCCCTCGACGACCTCGAGTTCCGCACCATGTTGTCGGGCGAGGCCGACTCCGGTGGCGCTGTCGTGTCGATCAACTCCGGCGCCGGCGGTGTCGACGCCGCCGACTGGGCGGCCATGCTCCTGCGCATGATCATCCGCTACTGCGAGCGCAAGGAGTGGAAGGTCGAGATCCTCGACGAGCAGCCGGGTGAAGAGGCGGGCATCAAGAGCGCGACCATCGTCGTCACCGGCGACTACGCCTACGGCCTGCTCAAGGCCGAGATGGGCGTCCACCGCCTGGTGCGCATCTCGCCGTTCGACCAGAACGCGCGCCGGCAGACGTCGTTCGCCGCCGTCACCGTCAGTCCCGACGTCGACGACGACATCGACGTCGACATCAACGAGGGGGACCTGCGCATCGACGTCTTCCGCGCCGGCGGCGCCGGCGGCCAGCACGTCAACAAGACCGAGAGCGCCGTGCGCATCACCCACATGCCGTCCGGCATCGTGGTCCAGTGCCAGAACGAGCGCTCGCAGCACAAGAACAAGTCTCAGGCCATGCGCGTCCTACGCTCGCGCCTCTACGACCTGCGCGTCCGGGAGCAAGAGGCCAAGGCCGCCGAAGCCGCCAAGTCCAAGAAGAAGATCGAGTGGGGCTCGCAGATTCGCTCCTACGTCCTGCAGCCCTACCGCCAGGTCACCGACCACCGCACCGAGATCAAGGTCGGCAACGTCGACGCCGTCCTCGATGGCGACCTCGACCAGTTCATCCGCGAATACCTGCTCCAGTCCAGCCGTCCGGCCGCGTAAGCGCCCGAATTCCCTGCGCAGGCAACCGCGGGCGTCCCATGCCCGATAATGAGGCATGGGACGTTTGGCGATGATGATAGGGGTGGCTCTGGCGTGGCTCTCGGTCGCGCAGTCCGCGCGAGCCGGCGGCGTTGCGCTTGCCGTTCGCTGTCACCTGGACGAGGAGAAGAAGATGCAGTGCTGGTTCGAGAACCAGACCGACCGGACCCTCGCGTTCCACGTCACCGTGACCTTGCACCGCGGGCAGCGCACGCTGACTTCCGAGCAGCTGTTCTCGGGCGCGGTGCCCGCGCTCGACCGCCGCGTTCGCACCGTCGATTTCTCGGGCGAGCAGCCGGAGACGTTCTGCGCCGACTCCGCGTACGACCTCTCGCCGTGCACGATCACCGTCGAACGGGGCGACGCCGACGACCGGTTCTTCGGTTGTCGCCTGGTCGGCTGGCTCAGCGCGCTCCCAGCGTGGCTCATCTGGAGCGTGATTGCCGGCCTCTTCGGTGCCGGGGCGGTGTCGCAGCGTCGCCTGCGCCGGTTGATCCGCGCGGGGCCCAACCACCCCGAGGAGCCCCCCCGGAGATGACTGCCGATCGACGCCCCCGCTCTCGCCCGATGCGCCTGCTCGTGGCCCACGCCATCACCTTCGCGCTGCTCTGGCTGACCCCGGCGCCACGGGCGAGTGAGGCTGCATCCGCGCCGCACGCTGTCCTGGCGGCCTACAGCGGCGGCCGCCCGTCGCATCATGCGCACCACCGCCACCACGGTCAGGACGATGGCTCCGACGCGCTGCTGTACTTCGTGCTCCTGGACGCGTTCATCGTCGGCTCGCTGTGGGGCGGCGAGCGCGGCCGCCGCAAGCTGATCCGCTCGCGCCCGCCGGAGAAATGGCGCAATAAATCGCCCCAGCAGGGGCCGTACCGCACCCTGTATGAACCGGTCGACGACGAGTCCGACGATTCGGTGGACCCACCCGAGGAGCCATAGCCGTGGGCGCCTTTCCGTTCCTCATCGACTACGGCAACTGGGTCTGGCCGCTCCTGGGCGCGCTGTTCCTGGTGCCCTGGTGGTTGTCGTGGCGAGCCGTGGTGAAGTTGTGGGCTTCGCGCCGTCGGCGCGCCCACCTTCGCCGGCTCGGCGCCCCATCGGGCGAGTTGGAGGGCGCGGTCGGAGCGGTAGTCGCGGTCGACGGCGTGCTCGAGCTGGAGGGCGAGCCAGTCGACGCGCTCGAAGGCGGGTTTCGCGTTGCCGCCTCATCGGTCGAGTGCAAGCCGGACGACAAGCCCGCGGTGCGGGTGAGTCGGGCGGGGCGGTTGTGGCTGGTGACGGCGACCGAACGGGTCCACCTCTCAGCTCCGCTCGGCATAGGCGCGGGGTCTCGTGAGTTCTCGCCCGTGGACAGGCTGTGGGAGCTCCACTGCTGCGATGAGGTTCGCGCGGCGCTGGGCGATCGGTTGTCGAAGAAGGATGCGCGCAGGTCCCTGGTGCGCTTCCGCAGCCTGTCCAGCGGCGATCGCGTGCGGGTGGTGGGACGGCTCGCGTGCCTGCCCTCGGAAGGCAAGGACTACCGCAGCGCGGCGGTGGAGTGGGTTCTGCGGGCGGCGCAGCCGGGCGCGGTCGCGCTCGAGGCGGGGCTGCTCGCGGGACGCGTTCGGTGTCCGGGCTCGTACCGGCAGCGCCTGCGGATGATCTGCGTCGGGCTGCTCGCGGCAGCGGGGCTGTCGTCGCTCGCCGGGCACGCGCTGTTGGTCCGGGGGCAGCGACAAGAAGATCCCACGCTTCTGCAGATGGCGGCCGTCATGCCGTTCCAGCGCGCGGAAGCGCGCAGCAGCTACACCAACTGGCGGGAACAGTTCTGCGTGGCAGAGCCGGAGTTGATGGTCGAGGGCGGCCGGTTGTGGACAGCGAAGTCCCGGTTGCGGAGCTGCCCCGGCGGAAACGACGAGCGGATCGTCGCCGGGTTTGCCGATGCAGCGCTGGCCAACTACGCCCGGGCGAGCGACGAGCTGGCCGGTAGGCGGCTGGACGGGCGGCGCGGGTGGCACTACTGGACCGCAGCTGTGATTGCCACCCACGTCGCCGCGCATCAGTACGATCGAGCGCTGCAGGTCGCGCGCGCGTGGGAGAAGGATGAGCCGAAACCCGAACGCCAGTGCCTCCGGCTCATGCTGGTCCACCGCGTGGGCGACCCGTCGGTGGCCGGAGAGCTTCGGGGGCGAGCGCATTCGAAGATCCCCTTGGACGTCGCGTGCTGGGTCCTCGGCTACGAGATCGATCCGGATATCGTCGGTGGGCGTGGGCGCGCCGAGCAACGAGCGGCGCTCGAGCTTGCGACGCTGATCGACGCCGAGCGGGCACCCTCGACGCTGGACCGACTGCCGCGGTTCGAGCGTCCTGTCTGCGACCAATCTGCCTTGGTGGAGTTGGGCTGGATGGAGACGCCGCTCGGGTTGTACCGTTCGGCCTATCTGTCCCTGGAGCAGCGCGGCGACCAGCTCGGTCCCGGGGCCCGGAAGGTTCGCAGCCAGTTGGCAGACGGTCTGGGGCGGGCTGCCCAGATCACGACCGACGATTCCTCTGCGAAGCAGCGCGACTGTGCGCTCATCATTTGGCTGGGCATGGGCCCGGCGGCTTGGGCCCATGCGCTGCGGGAACAGCGCGACCTGCCGCGGGCCTGCGGCCAGGCGGACATGGCCGCCCGCTACACTCCGGCGATCCAAGCGCACTACCGGGCGCTCCTGAATCGAGACGATTCGCTGCTGTACTGGGCACTGGCGCGGGCGTATTGAGCGCTGCGACCGGGTCCGATTGAGGTACGATCTGCGGCCATGCGGAGGACTTTCCTGGTGGTCGTCTCGGTACTGGTGGGGGCGTGCTCGGGCGGTGGCGGTGGCGGTGGCGGCGGCGCCGACGGCGGGGGCGGGGATGTCGGGACGACGACCAGGTGCACGATCTTTCCGTCGGACAATCCGTGGAATCAGGATGTGAGCGGGCTCGGCGTTCACCCGGACTCGGACGCGATCATCGACAGCATCGGGCGGAGCGATACACTGCACCCGGACTTCGGCACCGAGTGGCAGGGGGAGCCGATCGGCATTCCCTATGCGGTGGTGCCCGACTCGACGCCGAAGCAGTCGGTGTCGTTCGACTACGCCGACGAGAGTGATCCGGGGCCGTATCCGCTTCCGGACAACGTGCCGATCGAGGCGGGCAGCGATGCGCACGTGCTGGTGATCGACGAGGACACCTGCACGCTGTACGAGCTGTTCGCGGCGGACCGCAGCGGCAGCACGTGGAGCGCGGGGTCGGGGGCCATCTTCGATCTGTCGTCGAACGATCTCCGGCCCGCGGGCTGGACCTCGGCGGACGCCGCGGGGCTGCCGATCTTTCCCGGGCTGGTCCGCTACGACGAGGTCGTGGGCAAGGGTGTCATCAACCACGCGCTTCGCTTCACGGTGTCGCAGTCGCGGTCGTCCTACATCTCTCCCGCGCGCCACGCCGCCGGGTCTGGCTCGGCCAGTAGTTTGCCACCCATGGGGTTGCGGCTGCGTTTGAAGGCCAGCTACGACTGCTCGGGCTACTCGTCGGAGGTCCAGGTCATCTGCACCGCGCTCGAGAAGTACGGGATGTTCGTCGCCGACAACGGCTCGGACTGGTACGTCTCCGGCGCCCCCGACCCGCGGTGGAACGACGACGCGCTGGGCGACATGAAGCAGATCCCGGGCGACGCCTTCGAAGTCGTCTACACCGGCGATCCGGTCGCGCAGTAGCGACGCTACTGCGGCTTCGCGGCCTCGAGCGTCTTCAGCGCCGCCTTCGCGGCCTCGAGCGCCTTCGGGTTCTTCTGCCCCTCGGGCAGCGCCTGCCAGATCTTCACCACATCCGCCCGCGCCTCTAGCTCGGCGGAGCGGTCTCCGCGCGCGTGCTGGATGTTGGCGACGAGACCGGCGATACGCGCCTTGCGCGGCCCGTAGACCAGCTTGTACGCCTTGGCCGCGTGCGCCAGCGCCTCGTCCGGCTTGCCCAGCTCCAGCAGCACCCAGGCCAGCCTGGTCGGCGGGTCGTACTGATTGGGCAGATCCGCCTCCATCTTCTCGAGCACCGGCACCAGCTCGGCGCCCTTGCCCAGATAGACGTAGACCTCGGAAGCCGGCCACGCGAACGTCATCGCGTGCAGCGGCGTCGGCGCCTTGGCCATCGCCGCGTCGATCATCGCCTTCTGCCGCATCGCCAGCTTCCGCGCCGCCGCCTCGTCGCCGAGCATCTCTTTCATCTCGCGCAGGATGCGCAGCGCATCGGCGCGGTCGTCCACCGACAACGGTGCCTTGGCGTCATCGACCAGCCCCGACACCACGGCGAACAGGTGCTCGATCACCGGCTTGGCCGCCTCCGGGTCTTTCAGCTCCTGCGCGCAGGTCATCGCGTAGTAGCTGAAGTCCGCCGTGCTGGGCGCGTGACCGGTCTCCTCGGCTTTGGCTGCGCCGAACGCCATGCAGCCGCGGTAGTCGCCGACCCGGTACATCGCGTCGATCCGGTTGACCAGTACGTCCGGCTTGCGCGGCCAGTCGGCCGGTGCCGCCGCGAGCGCATCGCCGTACAGCCGGCCGGCCTTCGCGTAGTCTCCCGCCGCCTCGGCCCGGTGGGCGTCGCGGAGATAGCGCAGCGGCGACCCCTCGGCCAGCGCGCCGGCCTTGCCGTCCTGGTACGCCCGCTCGCCGGTCGCCAGCATCTCGCGGAACTGCTTGACGCTGGCGCCGCCGACGAACCGCGCCTCGATCCCCTCGTCGTCGGGCCCGACCACGAAGTAGGTCGGCCACGCCTGCGGCGGGAACTTGTCGACCACCGGCGCGTTGACCTCCTTGTCGGTGTCGACTGCCAGCCAGACGAAGCGGTCTGCCACCGACGACAGCCCCGGGTCGCGCAGCACCGTCTGCGACATCGACAGGCAGGTGTGGCACCACGGCGCCCACAGGTCGATCACCAGCGGCAGCCCGCGGGCCTTCGCGCAGGCCAGGGCGTCGGCGTACTGGTCGTGGTACCAGGCGATCGGCCCCTCGGCCTCGGCGCCGTCGGCGCACGTCGGCGCCGCTGCTTCCGGCGCCGCGGCGGGCGCCGGGGCGGGTGCGGCCGGGGGTGGGGCGCTGGAGCCGCCGCAGGCAACCAGAAGCACCGCCAGGAACCGAAGATGACCCGTGTTCCGCATACCGAACCGCATAGCATGAAACGCCTGGTTCGATTAAGGTTCCGCACCAAATGGCCACCGAGGAGAGCATTGTCACCGAGCGCCGCGAGAAGGCCGCAAAGCTGCGGGCTCTCGGGCGCAACCCGTACCGCAACGACCGGAGCCCGAGCCACACCGTGGCCGAGGTCCGCGCCGCCTGTGAGGGGACCAAACCGGCCGAGGCCCAGCCGGGCATCAACCCGGTGGACGACCGCACCTGGTCGGTGGCTGGCCGGGTGAGCGCCAAACGCGGTTTCGGCAAGACCGTCTTTGCCCCGGTGCGCGACACCTCGGGCGAGATCCAGCTGTTCCTCAACGTCGATCACCTCGACGCCAAGGACTACGAAGAGGTCCTGCCGCTGCTCGATGCCGGCGACATCGTTCACGCCGAGGGGCCGGTCTTCTGGACCAAGCGCGGCGAGATGTCGATCCTGGTCAAGCGGTTCGACATCGTCACCAAGTCGCTGTTGCCGCTGCCCGACAAGTTCCACGGCCTGCAGGATATCGAGCTCCGCTACCGCCAGCGCTGGCTGGATCTGGCGGTCGGTCGCGAGGTGCAGGAGGTGTTCCGCAAGCGCAGCCAGATCGTCTCGGGCCTGCGCCGCTTTCTCGATACTCGCGGCTTCCTCGAGGTCGAGACGCCGATGATGCACACGGTGATCGGCGGCGCTGCCGCGCGGCCGTTCACCACCCACCACAACACCCTCGACATGTCGCTGTACATGCGAATCGCGCCCGAGCTGTACCTCAAGCGCCTGGTGGTGGGCGGCTTCGACCGGGTCTACGAGATCAACCGTAACTTCCGCAACGAGGGGATCGACCGCCAGCACAACCCCGAGTTCACGATGCTCGAGTTCTATCAGGCCTACGCCACCTACCAGGATCTGATGGATCTCACCGAGGAGATGGTCTCCAGTCTGGCGACCGAGGTGAACGGCACCACCAAGACCACCTGGGATGGCGTCGACATCGAGCTGGCGGCGCCGTGGAAGCGGCTGTCGGTGGCCGACGCGGTGGTCGAGCTGGGCGGGCACGACCGGGCGCTGTTCGACGATCCGCTGCGCGCGGCCGAGATCGCGATCGGCGCGGGAGTCCCCGCCGGCCAGGTGGCCGCGGCGCTCCTGGCCGGACTCGACGCCGACGCTGTGACCGCGGTCGCCAACGCAACCGGGGTCGAGGGCGGCGCTCAGGGGCTGGACAAGGCGTTCGAGGACGCCGGCCGCCGGGCCGAGCTGGCCCGGGCGATCGTCTCTCGCTACGCCGATCCGATCGAAAGCCGCGTGCGCGCGGGCCACATCGGGTACATGATTTTCGACCACACGGTCGAGTCCAAGCTCGTGCAGCCCACCTTCCTCACCGATTTTCCCCTGGCGGTGTCGCCCCTGGCGCGCAAGAAAGAGTCCGATCCGGCCTACTGCGACCGCTTCGAGCTGTTCGTCAACGGCCGCGAGATCGCCAACGCCTTCAGCGAGCTCAACGATCCGGACGACCAGCGCGCCCGTTTCGTCGCCCAGCTTCGCGCGCGCGAGCAGGGCGCCGACGAGACCATGGACTACGACGAGGATTACTGCCGGGCGCTCGAGCTGGGCATGCCGTCGGCGGCGGGCGAGGGGATCGGCATCGACCGCCTGGTCATGCTGCTCACCGGCCAGGACTCGATCCGCGACGTGATCCTGTTTCCCCTCATGAAGCCGGAATAACGTGTTCTCGGGCTACCACTGGTTCGTCGCGTGGCGCTATCTCATGGCGCGCCCGCGCAAGTGGAGCGTTCCGCTGGCGATCACCGCGGGGACGCTGATCACCGCATCGGTGGTGATCCTGGTCGTCGCCTTCATGCTGCACGGCGTGGGCGAGGTGCTGACCGGGGTGTTGGCCGCCTGCGCGCTGGCCGGCTGGCTGACGGTGATCATGTTCTTCGTCCGCCGGTACTTCACCTTCTTCACCACGGTGTCGATCTCCGGCGTGATGATCGGAACCATGGCGCTGGTCATCGTGCTCAGCGTGATGAGTGGCTTCGAGACCGATCTGCGGCAGAAGATCCTCGGCTTCAACGCCCATCTCCTGGTGACCAAGACCCAGGGCGAGTTCAGCGAGTACAAGAAGATCGGCAAGCTGGTCGATCAGGATCCCGACGTGGTCGCCGAGACGCCGTACGTCACCAGCGAGGTGGTGATCGCGGCCAACAACAACTACGCCAACGTCATCATCAAGGGGATCAACCCAAAGACGGTCAGTCACGTCACCGACCTGGCCAAGAACGTCCGCATCCGCAAGGTCCAGAACGGCATCGAACTGACGCCGAAACAGATCAAACAGCACCAGAAGCGGGCGATGCGCTCGCTGTGGCCGATGTACGACGACGCCGGCGTGCGCGACGAGCCGCCGCCCGACGGCGGCGTCGGCGCCGGCCCGCTGGAGGAGCCCGGGTACGAGGACGCCGGGGTCGGCGCGGACGCCACCGATCCGCCGCCGCCCGACTTCGACGTCGGCAACATGGGCGGCCCCATCGACCTGGCGGGCGACAAGTCAGGTGGCGACACCGGCAGCGACCAGGCCGACGAACCGCCCGACGACATGGACGTCGGCGACATGCGCGGGCCGATCGATCTCTCCGGTGGGCTCAGCGCCGAGGAGGTGGCCCGGCAGAACGCCGCCGAAGCCGCCGCGGAAGCCGGCGACGACGGCGTCGCCGACGACGGCGTCGCGGACGCCAACGAGGACGACGACCTCCTCGACTTCGACCGGGACGGGGCCAGCGACGAAGGCTGGGACGGCGACGGCGGGGTCCCCGACCTGGGCGTCCTCGGCGCCAAGATCGACATCGACGACGAGCTGCCGCCGCCGCGCATCCCGGCGCGAGTGGCGATCCTTCCCGGCATCCTGGTCGGCCAGGAGCTGGTCAAGCAGATCCACCTCTATCCCGGCCAGGAGGTCCGCATCGTCTCGCCGCTGGGCGAGATGACCCCGCAGGGGCGCACCTTCTACACCCGCTTCTACCGCGTCGCCGGCCGCTTCTACACCGGCATGTACGAGTATGATCTGAAGTTCGTCTACGTCGACATGGCGTCGCTGCAGGCGTTCCTCAACCTCGGCGACCAGGCCAAGGGCCTGGAGATCCGCGTGCGCGATCCCGAGCGCGCCGGCGAGGTGCGCGAGCGGTTGCAGAAGAAGCTGGGCGACGGCTACCGGGTGCAGGACTGGCAGGAGCTCAACCGCAGCCTGTTCTCGGCGCTCAAGCTGGAGAAGATCGCCATGTTCCTGGTGCTCGGCATCATCATCGTGGTGGCGTCATTCTCCATCATCGGCACGCTGATCATGGTGGTCATCGAGAAGGCGCGCGAGATCGCGCTACTCAAGACCCTGGGCTCCAGTGACCGCGGGGTGATGCAGGTGTTCGTGTCGCAGGGCTTCTTCATCGGCATGGTCGGCACGTTGTCGGGGGTCGCTCTGGGCCTGACGTCCAGTCTGCTCCTGGCCGGTTTCGGCTTCCCCCTGGACCCCGACGTCTACTACATGGATCGCCTGCCGGTCCGCGTCGAGTGGGGGTCGGTGGCGATGGTCGCCGCGGCCGGCATCCTCATCAGCGCCGCCGCGACCATCTACCCGGCGCTCATCGCCGCCCGCCTGCGCCCCGCCGAGGGCATGCGCTACGAGTAGTGCCGCCGTGACACGGCGGGTCGCCCGGACGTGAACGGCTGGACACGGCGGTTGCCCAGGACCTCGGGATTTCCGCTAGTTACCGCCTGGCACGGCGGATGCTGCTACATCGGGGCATGAACCACCTCGCCGCCGCGCTCGCTCTCGTTGCCATCGCCGGTTTCGGCAGCGCCGCCCACGCCGGCGGCTACGTGTCGGCGGGCATCGGCGCCGATGCCGGGCTGTCGGGCGAGGTCGCGCAGCATTTCACCACCGACCAGAACGGCTCCAGCGGACGCGTCGCCCTGGGCCAGCGCCTGGGCCGCTTCGCCATCGAGGTCAACCTGTACGGCAGCGATCTGCAGGGCATCACCGGTCTGACCGGGCAGCAGAGCTACTCGTCGATGACCGCCGGCGTCAACGCTCGCTACTACGTGCCGCTGACCGGCCACCTCGAGGCCTACGGCAAGGCCGGCCTGGACAAGACCTGGTTCGTCGGCAACGCCGACAAGCCGGCGACCAGCTACAGCGGACGCGGCTACGACCTCGGCGCCGGCCTGCAGTACACGATCCACGGTCTGCTGCTGGGCGAGCTGGCCCTGTGGGTCGACTACACCCACCAGAGCTTCACCCTGCACGACGACGTCAAGCGCGACCTCGGCGGCGGCGCCCAGCTGCTGACCGTCGGCGTCTCGGTGGGCTTCTAGGCACGAACGCCTGGATCGGGAGCCAAATTTCGCCGCCCGTCATGGGTGAGGGCGGACGAGGCCGCCGTCAGTCAGGCAGGTCCACGCGCATCAGGCGCCAGTCATCCAGCATGACGGCGCCGGCCCCCTCGTACAGCGCCTGCGCGCCGCTGTTCCAGTGAAGCACGTTCCACTCGAACCGGCCGCAGCCGCGGGTCTCGGCCTCGCCGCGCAGGTGCGCCAGGAGTGCCGTGGCCACGCCGCGGCGCCGGGCGTCCGGATGGACGAACAGATCCTCGAGAAAGAGGGTCGGGCGGGCGCGGAAGGTCGAATACGTGGCGAAACAGACCGCGTAGGCGACGACCGCGCCGTCCAGCGCGGCGACCCACAGCTCGAAGCGCGGCGGGTCGGCGAAGGCGTCGGCCAGGAGTCGGGCCTCGGCGTCGGCCTCCGGCGGCGGCAGCTTCTCGAACTCGGCCAGGGATCGGATCAGGCGGGTGACATCGGGCCCGTCGTCGGGGCGCGCTCGGCGAATCTCCATAGCCTCCGGTTCTACAACGATTCCATCGACATCGCTGATGTGGTTCGGGGTCAGAGGACGGGCAACCTGCGACGCACGGCTGGGGTCTCAACGCGTTGACAGCACCGGGGCTGCCGAGTAAGTTCCGGGACTCTTTCGGGAAATCCGTGTCTCCCAGCGCATCGAACAGCTCCGATTCCGCGGCCCTTGCCCCGCAGCCCCGCCCCGCCCCAGCCCACGGAGGGGCGCGCGTCGAGGTTCGCGATATGGGCAAGAGCTACCTGCACGGTGGCCGCCAGCTCGAGGTCCTCAGCGGCGTCAACCTCACCCTCGAACCGGGGGAGATGGTGGCGATCGTCGGTGCTTCGGGGGTGGGCAAGTCCACGCTGCTGCACATCCTCGGCACCCTGGATCTCCCCAGCTCCGGGCTGGTGAAGATCGGCGGCGAGGACATCACCCGCATGACGCCATCGCGTCTGGCCGGCTTCCGCAACCGCCAGATCGGCTTCGTCTTCCAGTTCCACCATCTCCTTCCGGAGTTCACCGCCGAGGAGAACGTCATGATGCCGGCGCTGATCCAGCGCATCCCCCGCGTCGAGGCCCGTCGCCGCGCGCGCGACGTGCTGGCCAGCGTCGGTCTGTCCCAGCGCACCTCGCACAAACCGTCCGCGATGTCCGGCGGCGAGCAACAGCGCGTGGCCCTGGCCCGGGCGCTGGTCCTGCAGCCGTCGCTGCTGCTCGCCGACGAGCCAACGGGCAACCTCGACAGCAAGACCGGCGGCGAGATCCACGACCTCCTGGTCGACCTCAACCGCGAGCACGGGTCGACGCTGCTGGTGGTCACCCACAACCCCGAGCTGGCGGCGATGATGCCGCGGACGCTGCGCATGATCGACGGTGGTCGGCTCATGGACGGCGACCACGACGGCGACCACGACGGCGACCACGACGGCGACCACGACGGCGACCACGACGGCGACCACGACGGCGACCACGACGGCGACCACGACGGCGACCACGAC
>Ga0114931_10009191_pt1 | contig 11875 bp, 8 predicted proteins | sample 2SBtaG_FD_89579 | JGI IMG/M metagenome (GOLD analysis project Ga0114931, IMG submission 89579) | Deep subsurface microbial communities from Kolumbo volcano to uncover new lineages of life (NeLLi) - 2SBTROV14_V59a metaG | ecosystem: Environmental > Aquatic > Marine > Volcanic | place: Kolumbo...
CCTGTGCGATTGTGTTACCATCCATGTCGGCCCTCCTTGGCTCAATGGACCTCGGTTCTTAAAAAAACCCATTGAACCCCAATGGAGGGCCTTTGTCTTTACCCCTTAACTTGACCCGGACCCCCGCCCTCTCGTTGCATTTTTAAGCGACGATTTCAACACTTTTCGACATGGGCTTCTTGTATGATTCGCCCGTCTCGGTCACAATCGCCCCCTTGATTCAGAGCGTTTATAGAAAAAGGAGTAACCCGAATGGTTGGAAAAGTGTTCGCAACGACGTTGGCGATGACCATGTTATGGTGCGCGCCCGGGTTTGGCGCCGACGCACCCAAATCGGCGGATGATCTTATTGGAAAGTACGTCGATGCGATTGGTGGACGCAAGGCGATTGACTCGATCCACACAATTCGTTTTGTAGGAAAGACGATCGTCGGCGGTGGAATCGAGGCGCCTTTGACGGTGAGCAAGATGCGCCCCAACAAGATTCGTACTGAGATCGAGTTTCAAGGGATGAAACTCGTGACCGCATTTGACGGCACGACGGGATGGATGATTTCTCCTTTCGCAGGGAAAACGGATCCGGAGAAAATGGGAGAAGCGCAGCTCAAGATTTTGCTCGATCAGGCGGACTTCGACGGTCCGCTGATTGACTACAAGAAAAAAGGCAACAAGGTCGAGCTGATGGGCGAGGACGAAATCGAGGGAACCCCGACTTACAAATTGAAGGTCACAAAGAAAAGCGGCTCCGTTGAGTACTATCACCTTGACAAGGAGTACTTCATTCTCCTGGCGAGAACGTCGAAGTTTGAGTTTCAAGGCAGCGAGATCGAATCGGAAGAACACTTTGGCGACTACAAACCGGTTGGGGGTCGGCTGTTCGCGCACTCGATTGAGAGCAAGGCCGGCATGATGGGCGGCGGAACCGTCACGTTCGACAAAATTGAGGTCAATCCAAAGATCGACTCCAACCGTTTCGTTATGCCAAAAGTCAAGCCGGAGTCCAAGAAAGAAGATGCCCCCAAACCCGACGGGAAGAAGAAGGGAAAGGATTAACCCTCCGCCGAAATAGCGCGGAACTAGATTTACGTCGGCCTTTTCAGCGACTTTAAGCCGGTGCCACACGTTCCGTCGAGGCTTTTTACGGGCTTTGGGGTTTGGCCTTTCGAGGTGATCGCTCGTTTTTTGCCCCTCGGTACGGGCAAGGCCACCGGGCGGCGAACCGCATGAAAGTCCCCGGTGTTTCGGTGGCGGGTTTCGCGTCGCGCGTGGAAGAACGCATCGGCAACCCGCGTCGCCGCCTCATGCTTGTATGAATAACCGACCTGAATGAATGGAAGGAAGGGATGATGTTCAAGACTGCTTGTTCGCTGATGTTCGTGTTTGTCCTGTCTTTGGTTGCCCGTGCGGGTGCCGATGTTAAGGTTGACTCGTCTTTGTTCGGCGCACTGGAAGCAAGGGCCATCGGGCCGGCTGTGATGTCCGGGCGAATTGCCGCCGTTGACGCCGTCTCGGGAAATCGCACCACCATCTACGTTGGAGCCGCCGGCGGAGGCGTCTGGAAGTCAGTGAATGACGGCACGACGTTCAAGCCGGTTTTTGACAAGTACACCCAGTCCATCGGGGCGATCGCCATCGACCGATCCAATCCGGATGTCGTATGGGTGGGAACCGGCGAAGCGTGGACGCGAAACAGCGTTTCGATCGGGACGGGTGTCTACAAAACAACCGACGGGGGTGACAACTGGAAGTACGTCGGGCTGAAAGAAACCGAGCGTATGTCGAAGATTCTCATCGACCCCACGAATAGTGATACGGTGTACGTCTGTGCGACCGGGCATCTGTGGAACGCCAACAAGCAGCGCGGCGTGTTCAAAACCACCGACGGGGGGAAGACCTGGGAAAAGGTTCTTTACATCGACCCGGATACAGGTTGTGGCGATATGGCGATGGACCCGCAGGACACGCGAATTCTCTATGCCAGTACGTGGCAGTTTCGTCGGTCTCCCGATTTTTTCGAGTCGGGAGGACCGGGGAGCGGACTGTACAAATCAGCCGACGCCGGAAAAACATGGCGAAAACTTACGAACGGATTACCAACCGGAAAACTCGGACGCATCGCCATCGCGGTTGCGCCGACACGTCCCAGCGTGGTGTACGCCAACGTCGAATCGGAAAAGACCGCGCTTTATCGGTCGGAGGACTTGGGGGAGTCGTGGGTCCGTGCTGGATCGACCAGCGCCGTCGAGGCGAGACCGTTTTATTTTTCCCTCCTTGTTGCCGACCCGGTGGACTACAAGCGGATTTACAAACCGGCGTCGATGACGTCGGTGAGCACCGACGGTGGTGAAACGTGGTCGGGTTTGACCGGAGGTCTTCATCCCGATCACCATGCCATGTGGATCAACCCCAAGAACCCCGATCACCTGATGATCGGAACCGACGGCGGACTTTATATTTCACGCGATCGAGGTGCGCATTTCATTCACGTTGCTTCGCTTCCCGTGTCGCAGTTTTACCACGTTGATTACGACATGGAGGACCCCTATAACGTCTATGGTGGTCTGCAGGATAACGGTACGTGGATGGGACCATCACGAACCGCGTCCGGAATCCAAAACAAGCACTGGGACAACGTCGGGTTCGGTGACGGGTTTCAAGCCCACGTTGACAAGAGCGATTCCGACATCGTTTACGTTGAGTGGCAGGGGGGGCGCATTCAGCGCGTTCGCAAATCAACCCTGGAAGCCCGTGACATCCAGCCACTACCCGGCGAAGGAGAGCCCAAGTATCGGTTCAACTGGAACACGCCGATTCACCTCAGTCCCAACCGCAACGATACGCTTTATATCGGGGCGCAGTTTCTATTTCGCACGCGTAATCGCGGTGAAACCTGGGAGAAAATCTCCCCCGATTTGACGACCAACGATCCAAAAAAGCAGCGGCAGATTGATTCGGGCGGACTCACGCCCGACAACTCGACGGCGGAGAATTACTGCACCATTTACGCGATCAGCGAATCACCCCGTGATGAAAACGTGATCTGGGTCGGTACGGACGATGGGAATCTCCAGGTAACACGCGACGGCGGAAAGAACTGGACCAATGTCATCGGAAACGTTCCGGGTCTTCCACCCCATATGTGGGTCACGTATGTCGAAGCGGGTCGTCATGCCGACGGGGTCGCTTATGTTACTTTCGACGGACATCGTAATGGTGTGATGACCCCGTACGTCTTCAAGACCACCGATTTTGGAAAGACCTGGGTCTCGCTCGTTACCGATGCCGTCGAAGGATATGCGCTGTGTATTCGAGAAGACTTGGTCAGTCCCAACCTGCTCTTTCTGGGGACGGAATTCGGTCTCTATGCCACGCTCGACGGTGGAAGTCAATGGGCACGCTTCAAGGGAAAGCTTCCCAAGGTCGGCGTGCGCGATATGGTGATCCATCCGAGGGAACACGACTTGATTCTGGCAACGCATGGTCGAGGCATCTACATCGTCGACGACATCAGCACCCTCCGGCACCTGTCGGAGGGTGCGCTCGAGTCGGACGTGGCCATGCTTCCCTCGCGCCCGACCAAAATGTTGATTCCCGCCGGCGCCCAGGAGTTTCTCGGTGACGATCAGTTCGTCGGTGCCAATCCCGCTTCTGGTGCCCGCATCACATACTATTTGAAGCGGCGCCACCTCTTCGGAGATCTCAAAGTTGAAGTACTCGCCAAGGACGGAACGGTTCTCAAAACTCTTCCGGGTGGGAAGCGAAAGGGCATCAATCGGGTGAGCTGGAACATGCGAAAAAAAGGACCGAAAGTCGCCCCGGCTGCCAGCCTCGTACCGCAGATGTGGTCCTTTTTTGGACCCCAGGTCGCCGAGGGTGATTACACCGTGAGGTTGACCAAGGGAAAGAAAACATACGAGGGAAAAATCAGGCTCGTGATGGACCCACGCGCCGACTATACCGCGAAGGGTCGTGCGCTGCAGGATCAAACGGTCTCGCGACTGTATACGATGGTGGAGCGCCTGACGTATGTTGTGGATTCGCTTCTCGATGCCAAAAAGCAGGCTGAAAAAGCAATGGCAACCGCTACCCCAGGCGGCGACGCAGCCAAAGCGCTGCAGGCGTTTATCGGCAAGCTTGAGGCGTTTCGCAAGACGCTTGTTGCCACGCGCAAGGGCGGGTTCCTCGCGGGGGAGGAGCAACTACGCGAGCATTTGACAAGCCTGTACGGATCTGTCAACGGTTACGAGGGTCGCCCGACTGATTCTCAGTTGAGTCGCATGGAAGTGTTGGACAAAACGTTGCGAGACAGCGAGGCAAAACAGAGTGAGCTTCTTGGAAGCGTGTTGGAGGAACTGAACAATACCCTGCAGACCGGCGGATTAGACAAAGTGAAGGCGCTTACGCACGACGCGTGGCGGGTGCTGCAACGAAAGTAACCGGGGTCGAGACGGATCACGCGGGGTGAGGACAAAAATCGGATGAGACGGACGCCGTTGTGCGGCGTGGCGGCTACATTTTCAGGCTCCGCTCGTCCGATCCGTGACCGTGCGGGGGCGGGTGACATTCGAACTCGCACAGACGGGCGTGACGAAACACCCGGGTGTGACAAAACCGTAGTCCCTGCAGGCGCTGCGTTGGTTCGGGGGGCGCTGCTTCGAGCGGGTTACCCATCGACCATGTGGGCCAGTTCGTCAGGTTCCTTGCGAGACAGCATGTACCCGATTCCGCGCACCGTGTGGATCATTCGGGCATCCGGGTGAAAGTCGATTTTGTTGCGAAGGTAATTGACGTAAACATTGAGGACGTTGCTGTCTTCTTCGGCTCGCTCTCCCCAGACCTCTCGCAGGATTTGTTCGCGAGTCAGGGTCTTTTCGTTATGGCGAATCAGGTAGGCGAGCAACTCCGCCTCTCTCGCCGACAGTGAAACTTCAGCGTCGCCACGATTGGCCTTTCGTGTGACCAGATCGAGCCGTATGTCGGCGTAGGCGATGACGTGTCTACGGGCTGGATGCGTGCGGCGCAGAATCGCAAGAAGGCGCGCGGCAAGCTCGGTAACATCGAAAGGTTTGCACAGATAATCATCCGCTCCACACCGGAACCCGTCCACCCGATCGGAAACCGTATCTTTGGCAGTGAGCATGAGGATGGGGGTGAGAACATGTCGTTTTCGCAAAGAGGCCGCGAATTCCAGACCGTCCCCATCGGGCAGGGTCAAATCCAGAACCAACACATCGGTATTTCCCGCGTCGATCAGCTTGCCGGCAGAGGCGATGTCGCTGGCGTGGCGGACGGTAAACCCACGTTGATCCAGACCTTCCCGGACAACTCGGGCCACCTGGGAATCGTCCTCCACCAGGAGGACGCGGCAGGCAGACTCGGATTCAACTCGTTTTTCCATGGTAGATGCTACATTGTTCCCGGAAGAGCGATCACGCAGGTACGTCTTGTACGCTTCCGGGCTTGGTTCTCCATCGTTCCTTGACATAAGGGAGACAAGATTACTCTACAAAACCCGACACGACACGTGTAATTAGAAGACTCTAATCGAAGCGAGATTCTCCCGCCTCCGCCGCGCCGGGGAACACCATTATCGGAGCTGTCGCTGTCTGGACCCCGGTAGCACGAAAAGATTTCCGCGTTTGCCCAGTTTGTAGCTATTTCGAACCTGAGGAAATCCGTTTGTAGACAATTCGCCCGGTTTTCATCACGAGAATCGGGTCTCGCAGCCTCTTGATTTCCTTCGTCGGGTCTTCGTCCAGTACCACCAGGTCGGCGATGTATCCGGGTTTGATCTGACCCAGGTCCTTGGAACGCCCGAGAACGGTTGAAGCAGTACTTGTTGCGGACCTGATCGCTTGCGCAGGGGTCATGCCGAAATCGACCATCAGTTCCAATTCGCGGGCGTTGTCGCCGTGGGGAAACACGCCTACATCGCTCCCACAGGCAATGGTGACACCGCTCGCGAGGGCACGCTTAAACATCGCCCTTGCCGACGCCAATCGTGGGGGGGCACTTTCGCCCGGTTTCCACCCGCCGTATTTGGCCATCGCCTCTGCCGCGGCAAGAGTCGGGCATAAAGCGACGTGATGTTGACGCATGAGTGCGAGCACCTGGGAGGATGCGTCGGATCCGTGCTCGATGGTAGTGACTCCTGCCAGAACGGCCCGTCGAATTGCCTCGCTGGTACCGGCATGTGCTGCCACCGGTAGACCCGCGCTTTTGGCCTCGTCCACAATCGCGTTGAGTTCTTCCTGCGAAAAAGTCGGCGTGGAAACACCGCCCGCTTTTCGGCGATAATCCGCATAGACCTTGATCCAATCCGCACCCGCCGCAATCTGTTCACGTACGACGCGCCGAACCTGAGAAACACCGTCCGCCACCTGTGCGCCCTTGGGAAGTGCCCAGCGTGGGTCGAACCCGGAAGGACCGTAGCATCCGGTGGCCACGATTGCCCGTGTTACTGCGAAGATGCGCGGTCCTTCCACGATCCCAATGTTGACGGCATCGCGTAGTGCAATATCTGCATACCCCGCACCTTCTGTTCCCAGGTCGCGTAGCGTGGTGAACCCCGCCGCCAGTGTTTTTTTCATCGCCGGAACCGCGCGAAGCGTTCGCAATCCGATGGATTCTTTCAATACTTGATCTTTCCAGGAGGCTTCATTGTAGGGATGGAGCAGCAAATGCGAGTGAAGATCAATCAATCCCGGAATGACGGTTTTGTCGGGAAGGTCGAGAACCTTGGTGCCGTCTTTCGGTTTGAGGCTCGCCGAAGGAGACACCGAAACGATTCGCCCATCTTCGATGAAGATCGTCTGGTTCGTTTGTAGTCTTCCGGAGACGACGTCGACAACGTTGACGTTTTGCAAGACAACGCGGTCCTCGGCGATGGAGTCCGAGGCGGTCATGCAAAGAAAAGCGGCTAGCAAAATGGATCGAACGGGTTTCATGGTGGTCTCCTCATGTCGAAGTTGACCGCAGTGCGGCGGAACTACCCTGTGATGTTGATGACGACTTTCCCAAGCGGTCCTTGGGCGAGATGCGAAAATGCCTTGATCAATTCGCGCATGGGAAATATCGAATCGACAAGCGGTTTGCGTCCGGTTTTCTCCAGCAACGCAAGGATTTCCCTCCACGCCGATTGCGCCGGACCACCGTAGTAGTCGTTGACGTAGACCCCTCCAATTCGCGTTCTCTTGAAAATGAGCTTGGCCGTGTTGAAGTTGGGAACCGTTCCACCGAGCGCACCGACGGTACTTATTCCGCCCTTGTATGCCATGACATCCAGCAAAGTTGAAAAAAGACCGCCGCCGACCGTGTCCACAACAATGTTCACGCCCCTGTTTTCCGTGAACTCTTTGATTGCTGGTTTGAGATGGGGGTCGCCGGGGTCCAAAAGCAAGTCCGCTCCCTGTGCCCGCAGTTTTTCCCGCTTGGCGGTTGAGCGTGTTGTGCCGATGACGCGATGACCGTATGCCTTGGCGACGTGCAACGCCGCCGTTCCCACGCCCCCCGAAATTCCGGTGATCACAACGAATCCGGGTTCAGTCAACCCCCATTGGTTGATCGCCTGGTGTGCCGTGAGATAAACCAGCGGACCGGCGGCTGCCTGCGGTTGGTCCCAACCTAGGGGAATGGGAACCAGCACCTCCTGTGGAACGGCGAGAAACTCCGCGAGCGTTCCCCAGCGCTGAACGCCGGCTTCTCCACGCAAGATCGCTACCGGATCGCCGATTCTCCAGGTTTTCACCTCGCTGCCGACTTCCTCGATGATTCCGCATCCGTCGCGACCTAGAACGTGCGGCAGCGGTGGAGTTGCGGGGTAAAGCTCTTCTGAAAGAAACCGATCGGCAGGGTTGAGGGCGGCGTAGCGCATTCGAACCAGAACCTCATCCGAGGCGAGTGATGGACGAGGCACGTCGTCTGCCAGTCTCAGCGCATCCAACCCATCGAAACTTTCAAGCAGCCATGCTTTCACTTTGTTTGTTCTCCATCTGCGAGGAAAACAGCCCGAATGGCTGGGGGGAGCGTACGTCCCAGGATCACACGACGCAAGCCCGATCGGTCAAGCCCGGGTACAGGACAGAATCCGCGGGTTCAGAAATCATGTGTCGCAGCACCAATCCAGACCCAAAAGGCCCATAGCGCCGAGGCAGTTCGTCGCTCCCTTGCGGTCGCGGCTCTATCTGAACGTGTCCGCCCCGATGGGGGGACGAAGTGGAACGGTCAAGACCCCTTCAATTGCAGGTGTGGAATCCGTCGTGTCTTTGCCGCGTGCCAAAGGCGAACAGTCCCAGGAATGTTACCAGCAGCGCACCGGTCATTCCCGCTCCGCAGGTTGGGACGCCTACGGGGGCGGCGCTACCGGTATCTTGATTGCCCGTCGTGTTGTCGCCGCCGCTGGTAGCGTCGGTTCCGGAATCACCCCCGGTGCTGCCGGCACCGGAATCGCTCCCGGTATTTCCGGGAGTTGTGGTGTCTCCCAGCGGAGTGGGATCGCTGGTGTCGGGAATCCCATCCCCGTCGTCGTCGAGATCCGCATTGTTGCCGATCCCGTCGTTGTCCGTATCAAGCGATTCGGCGGGATCGTTGGGGAAAGCATCGACGCTGTCATCAACACCATCGCCGTCGGTGTCGGTTATCGTGGTCATTCCATCGCCGGTCGATGTTCCCCCGCCACCTCCGGCGCTTGCGTTCGGGTCAAGGATGACAATGTCGGCGGTCCCCGAAAGGTCTTCCATCGCCAGACCCAGCGTCACTTTGCTCAACGTTGTGAGGGACGCGTCTTGCTCGCGTTGCGGGCGCACGCCTATGATCTGTGCGTAGGTTCCGGGCGGCAAGGTTGCCGTATCCACGCGAAGCGTTCCCAGCAACACCGGCGGCTGCCATCGGTCGATTCGAAAACCGCCCAGAATCAAGTCGCTGGCAAACAAACCGAACGGAATCGGCGTTGTGGCTGGAAAGGACGAATTGAACGTGACGTCATAATCAAAACTCAGGCTGAGTGCTTGATCGGAACTGATCAAGATGTCAATCGCGTCGAACTCGGTCATGGCGGTGGTGGTGATGGTTACGGTAAATTCCGCCACATCCCCCTGGGACACCGTCGCAACGGGAGGATCAAACGACACGGTCCCCGCATAAGCGTTGGAAGAAATCCACACGCAAGCCAAGACCAACGACGTCGCACATCTCATCATTCTCATCACTGTCGCGCTCCTTCGTCAACGGGTACACCGGATCTTCAAGAAGGTGCATGAGAGGAAAGGCATCAAAACCGATCCGCAACCGCTCGATCCGACACCGCGACGGAGTGCAAAACAACAGAGTCGCACCAACCGTCAAACCGCATGCCCGACAGGTGCGGTCCGGCAATAAGCCTGTCACACACGTTCTTAGACGAAACAGACGCTTAAGCATACGATCGTCGGCAGTGACGGGCAACCGGCGGTTGGTTGCGTCTGTTTTGCCCGGGCACGATTCAGCCGCAGACCAGGTGGCAGGACAGGGTGGTTGCGGGCGATATTCTCTTATGCTCGAAGCACAAGGATCATCTCAAGGTCTTGAAACGTCCGATCGAAGTCGGATTGGATTCTGGGTGGGTCTCGCCGCATTCGTGACACTCTTGTTGATTCCCACGCCCCGGGGTATGCGCGACACCGTTCGTTCGAGCTTTCGCGAGGATATCCGCCGGGCGGCGGCCAGGCGTGTTGCAAACATTCAAGAGACCGACAAGGCGGTCGCTACGTTGTCACTCGACGAAGCGATCGAGCTTGAGGTCGAGCTGCGCGCGCGCCACATGCTCGCGGTGGCTGCAGTCACGGTGCTCGTTGCATGTTGGTGGATCACCGTTGCAATGCCCATTCCGGTCACATCGTTGTTGCCGATTCTGTTGCTGCCGGTTCTTGGCGTAATGCCCATCCGCGACGCGGCGGCACCCTACGCGGACCCCAACATCTTTTTGTTCATGGGAGGTTTTATCATCGCCCTGGCGCTGGAGCGATGGGGGTTACACCGCCGGTTCGCGCTTGGGATTGTCGTTGCCGTGGGAACCAGGCGTCGGACCTTGATTCTTGGTTTTATGATCGCGACTGCGTTTTTGAGTATGTGGATCAGCAATACAGCCACCACGATGATGATGTTGCCGATTGCGCTTGCGGTGATTGTAACGCTCAACGAAGGAGAGGGCGGGGACACCGAAAAGGGCGCCAACTTCGCCGCGGGCATGATGCTCGCCGTTGCGTACGCGGCCAATATCGGCGGGATTGCAACCCCAATTGGTACGCCGCCCAACATCGTCTTTCGCGGGCAATACGAGGCCATGTTTCCCAACGCGCCGGAGATTAGTTTCGGCGGATGGGTTTTACTGTGGTTGCCCTTTGCCGCGATTTTCTTACCGATCGCATGGTTTGTGCTCACGCGCATCACGTGTCCGGTCGGCAAGGACGACGTTGGGGGCGGTCGGGAGGTTGTGAGGCAAGAGCTGGCCAAACTGGGACCGATGGCGCGTCCGGAGCGGTTGGTTCTTGTGGTTTTTGCGACGACCGCCGCATTGTGGATGACACGCAGCATTCCGATTGCCGGCGGCAACTATGGTTGGGCGGCGTTGATTGAAAAGTTGCTTTCCGGGTCGGGAAAAACAGTGACGCTTTTTCGGGCGAGTTACGTGGGTGATGCGACCGTTGCGATCGCCACGGCGGTGGTGCTGTTTATCATTCCCGCCAAACGCGATCATCACGACCGCGTGGTTCGCCTGATGGACTGGAAAACCGCTCAGCGACTTCCATGGGGAATCTTGCTGCTGTTTGGCGGGGGGTTTTCGATTGCGGCGGCATTTGGTCAAAGCGGACTCAGTGGTTGGTGTGGGATGATCCTTGCATCCCTGGGCGTTTCAAACGTGTTGGTGATGGTTGGTCTGACCTGCCTTTTGGTGAAGTTTCTAACCGAGATTACCAGCAATACCGCCACGGCGCAGGTGATTCTTCCGATCGTCGGCGAACTCAGTGTTGCGATGGGGATGAACCCCCTGACGTTGATGCTTCCGGCAACGATTTCCGCCTCGTGTGCGTTTATGCTTCCGGTCGCAACACCGCCCAATGCGATCGTGTTCGGATCGGGCTACATCGGGATGCGACGCATGGTCCGTTCCGGACTGATTCTCAACCTGATTGCCGTCGTTTTGGTAACGGCATTTGTCATGTGGATCGTGCGACCGATGGAAACCATGGGGGTCGCACCGATCGGACCGTGACACGATACCCCGGTCTCGATAAGAACGTGTGCAAGAAGCTATCAGAGCTTCGCCCAACGTGACACGACCCGACGAATTCCGAAAAGAAGACTATTGCTTTGTTTCCTCGCGGTCGCGGTCCTGGTGGCGGTTCGTCTTGACACTTCGCGCACGGAGACTAGGATCGCAGGCTGCGGGGTAGAGCAGTTGGCAGCTCGTCGGGCTCATAACCCGGAGGTCACAGGTTCGAGTCCTGTCCCCGCTAGTCTGTAAACCACCGAGGCATAAGGGCTTACGTCACCCGTGAGCGTTCGCGGTGCGGTCAAAACCGAGGCGAAATCGTATACAGTATACGGTTCAATCGGAGGACACGCACCGACGCAAGTGAAACCCCCACCCTACAGACGGCAGCGACGCAAGAACGCAAACGACCTTGCATACACGACGATCAACGGCACAAGGCATTACCTGGGCACGTTCGGTACGCCCGAATCACGCGACAAGTACGCCGCGCTACTCGCTGAATTGCAAACGCACGGCGGACATACAAAGGTGTCGCAGGACACGATCACGATAACCGAAGTCGCGGCGAAATACTTGGACCACTGTAGGGCGTATTATCGCCGAAAAGACGGTCAATCGACCCAC
>Ga0114931_10009192_pt1 | contig 11873 bp, 14 predicted proteins | sample 2SBtaG_FD_89579 | JGI IMG/M metagenome (GOLD analysis project Ga0114931, IMG submission 89579) | Deep subsurface microbial communities from Kolumbo volcano to uncover new lineages of life (NeLLi) - 2SBTROV14_V59a metaG | ecosystem: Environmental > Aquatic > Marine > Volcanic | place: Kolumbo...
CACCTTCATACCTTCAAAACCATCACACCATCACACCATCACACCATCACACCATCACACCATCACACCATCACACCATCACACCATCACACCATCATACCATCATACCATCACACCATCACACCATCACACCTTCTTCAAAACCCCAATATTTCGTTTCAAGCCTTCGAATTTGGTTCGCTTGACTGCTGACTTTTCGAAGAGGTGGTTGAAGATTTCGGAAGTAATCTCTTCCCAATCTCGCTTCCTCATTTTCAGCAAGTCGGGATGCGGTTCAAATTCAGGTTCTTCATGGGATTTTGAAAAACGATTCCAGGGGCAGACCTCCTGACAGATGTCGCAGCCAAATAGCCGGTTTTCCATTTTTCCCTGAAATTCTTCGGGGATGGCTTCCCGCAATTCGATGGTCAAATAAGAGATGCATTTGCTGGCGTCCAACAAATAGCCTTTCGGCGAAATAGCATCCGTAGGGCAGGCATTGATGCAGCGGGTACAGTTGCCACAATGGTCTTTTATGGGGTGGTCAGTTTCCAAGTCAAGGTCAATCACGAGTTCGGCAAGGAAGAAATAAGAACCGGCTTTGGGATGGATAAGCAGGGTGTTTTTACCGGTCCAGCCGATGCCGCTTTTGGCAGCCCACTGCCGTTCCATGACCGGGGCAGAGTCAACGAAACAACGACCCTGCACTTCGCCCACTTCTTCGCAGAGGAAGTGCAACAATTCTTTCAACTTTCTTTTGACAACGAAATGGTAGTCCTTTCCAAAAGCATATTTTGAGATTACCGGGGCTGCGGGGTCTTCCTATTTTTGGTCGGTGAAATAATTGTACATCAAAGTCACGACCGACTTGGCACCTGGTACGAGTTTAGTTGGGTCAATGCGCTTTTCAAAATGATTTTCCATGTAGCGCATCTTTCCATGAAAACCATCGTTGAGCCATTTTTCGAGGTGGGAGGCTTCTTCGCGGAGGGGGCCGGCTTTAGCGATGCCGACGAAAGAGAAACCGAGGCGCGCCGCCTCCCGTCTGAGGAGTTGTGCATATTTTGCCCCGCCTGGCATCAGCTTATTATTTGCAGCTTCGCAAACTTCAGCATGATTCGACGTTCGGGGCTTTCGATGCCCTGAAAAAAAATCGTCGCGACCCGGTTGTTCATTCCGCCATCTACTGCTAAGACTTTGCCTTCGCCAAATTTTAGGTGCATGACCTTCATGCCTGCTTGAATCAAGTCATTCGGGCTTGGTCGGAAGGTTTTCGGGTCAGTTTTGAAAGAGGGATTGACCGCCGTCGTTTTTCCCTTAAATTTGCCAATAACTTTAGCGCCTCTATCGCCATTCCCGACAGGGCGTTGGGGCATTGCCAGCTTTTCGATTCTTCCAAAAGGCGCCCTCGACAGGCTGCCACGCGGGCTGGAACTATCCAAATGATTGGTTTTGATTTCCGATAGAAAGCGGCTAGGTTGGTTGTATTGTTGGCTGCCGTAGCGATAGCGGCCGGCGGCGTAGGTCAGCGTGAGGAAAGATTCCGCGCGGGTGATGGCTACGTAAAACAGGCGGCGTTCCTCGTCCAAGCCTTCGTTGGTATCCATTGACATGAAAGAAGGGAAGAGTTTTTCCTCCAATCCCGTCACAAAAACGGAAGAGAATTCCAAGCCTTTCGCCGCGTGTACGGAAAGCAAGGACACGTAATCATCGTTGTCCTCTTTCTGGTCGAAATCCGTCAGTAGCGCGATATTTTGGAGGTAGGCAGCAAGCGATTTGTCGGGTTCGCTTTCCTCATTTGAGAGGAAGTTGTTTTCTACAAATTCTTTGATGCCATTCAGCAGAGAGTTGATATTTTCCTGCCGGTTCAAGCCAGTGATAGTGGTGTCTTTTTTCAGTAAATCTACCAAGCCGGAACATTTTGCCGCCTCGATTGTCACCTCGTATGCGTTGGCTGAAACTGCTTTTGCAGCTAAAGCGACAATCATCGCTTTGAAGTTGGCGAGGGAGTTCTTTGCACGCGCACCCACTTCCACCTGCGTCATCACTTCCCACATCGTTTTGTTTTGAACATCTGCCAGTTTGCTTATCTTTTCAAGGGTCGTATTGCCAATGCCCCGGCGCGGAAAATTGATGACGCGGCGAAGGGCTTCTTCGTCCTTCTGATTCACGGCCAGGCGGAGGTAGGCGATGAGGTCTTTGACCTCTTTTCGTTGGTAAAACGACAAGCCGCCAAAGACGCGGTAGCTAATGTTGTAGCCGCGCAAATACTCCTCGAAAACCCTCGATTGGGAGTTCGTGCGGTAAAGAATGGCGATGTCTTTATTCCCCAAATGCCAGCGGTTTTTTTGTTCCAAAATGGTGTCAACCACCCGCTTGCCTTCCTCATTTTCCGACATGGCTTTGATAACTTTGATGTGTTGACCTTTGCCTTTATGCGACCAAATGGTTTTGGGAATTTGACGCTTATTTTTGATAATCACCTCATTGGCAGCCTCCACGATGTGGTTGGTAGAACGGTAGTTTTGTTCGAGTTTAAAAATTTGGATGCCGTGGGGTTTGAAATCCTTTTCAAAGTCCAGAATGTTTTTGATGGTTGCCCCCCGGAAGCTATAGATACTCTGCGCATCATCGCCCACCACGCAAACATTTCGGGGGCTGCCTTCGTAGGTCACCAATTTTTTGACGATGGCGTACTGCAAATGATTCGTGTCCTGAAATTCATCCACCAGCAGGTAGCGAAATCTTTGCTGGTATTTTTTCAAAACCTCATCGGGATTGCTTTGCAACAATTCATACAGGCAGAACAGCAAATCGTCAAAATCCATCGCTCCTGCCCGCTTGCAACGCCCCACATATTTCGTATAAATTTTGCACAAAAGCGGGCGCTTGGCAATCTTGTCCTGCATCATCAAGTCCCGGTTTTCTTCGTACAACTTTGGGGTAAATAAATTGCTTTTGGCAGAAGAAATCCGCGCCCGGATAGCATTCACGTTGTAATGCTCTTTGTTCAAATTCATTTCTTTGATGATGGCTTTCAACACACTCTTGCTGTCCTCCGTATCGTAAATCGTAAAATTGGAAGGATAGCCGATTTTTTCGGCCTCCACCCGGAGTATGCGCGCAAAGACGGCGTGAAAAGTGCCTGCCCAAACCTTGTGTGCCCTCGCCCCGACCAGGTTTTAGATTCGCGCCTTCATCTCCCTCGCCGCCTTATTCGTAAAGGTCAGGGTCAGGATTTCCCAGGGCGCCACCCCTTGCTGAATCAGATGTGCCACGCGATAAGTTAGCACCCGCGTCTTGCCCGAACCCGGCCCGGCAACCACGAGGACGGGACCCTCCATAGCGGTCACGGCTTGCCGCTGAACTTCGTTTAATTCATCTAGGTAATTCATTTTTTCAGCTTGTTCAGGTTGGTTCATTTAAGTTTGGTTTGGTTGGAGTGGAGAAGCTGTTTAAATAAGACAAATTAAAACATATGATTTATTGGCGGGCGTTTTCATTCTTCTTTTCTTTTGATTTCTTTTAAAGTGTATTCTGGTCTTTCTTTTTCTGCGAGAGGATTAGATATTAATGTCTTGAATATCAACCCTTCGCATCTATCGGCAACATGAAAACTTTTCATTATTGGAAGCGATCCATTTGGAAATTTGACTCGGAATTTTTCATTTTCATCTGTTGTGATTTCAAAAAACCCTTTTTTGCTTATGGTTATTAATTCGCCCACAAAGTCTATTTCTTCGGGTTCTGATACTTTGATTTGATTTAGGGAATTATACATTGAAAGGATTCGGTCTTTACTTCCTTTCCATTGTTTTTTGGAATTGCAAGGAGTCTTCCAATTGATTTCGACCTCTAAATCATCTTCATTGAGTTCTTTGAAAAAATCGCAAAAATATTTAATGCTGTTTGCTCCAACTTTCAAAACCGTTTCTGAAATTTCGTTTGGGGAATCTGATTCAAGAAATTCAAAAGTGTTATTTAGAGCATCTTGGATTATACTATTGCCGAATAAATCAGGGGAAGTCTTGCCTGAAATGTAGAATATCGTCGAACCTTTGGCAATATTTTCTAATCTAAGGTCAATCGTATTTCTGACGATTTTTTCTTTCTTCCTTCCGCCCTTATTGCCATATTGAAGATATTTTGAGATTTGGAATATAGCACTCGAAAAAGAAGTTGTTAATCCGCCAACGTAATCTAAAGGGAGATTTCCATAATGAGCGGGAGACCCCTTTAATCTCAACTTGATGATTTCCTTCTCTCTCTTAATATTTTCACTTCTTAACTGTTGTTGTAATTCTTCGAGTTGGTTTTCAAGGCTTTTCAAGCCTAGTTTTAATCCATAGTTATCGCCCACGCCTTTGAGACGATTGATGTTATCCTCAATCAACCCTTCTACTTGTTCAATATGAGATTGAAGTTTGGCTATTTGCGACATAATTTATTCTTGGTATTCCTTTTGGCGCTTCATTCCTCGAAAAACCGAACCAACCTCGCCAATAACTTCGAATATCAAAGTTATTGGATGTTATCAAAAACAGGTCACAACAATAACGGATTTTGGATTCATTTCGGTCGAATAAATTCGTTAAACTATTTTGACTTTCCGGGGCTAATTGGTTAACTTCCATTTCGTCAACAATGAAAAGAATATCAATGTCGTTTGGTTCTTCTTTTTGGGTGCTAAATGAGCCGTCAATCCAAATTTCAGCATTAATTCCAATTTCTTCGAAGCTCTCTATGAAGGCAAAAAACCTGTTCATCAAGTATCTTCTTCTATTTTTGTTTTGGAACGAAGTTACGAAAATTTCTTCAAAATCATCTAGAGAAATCTCATGGAATCCGGCATTAAAAAGTGGTGGAAAATCCATTTATCAGGGTTCTTCTTTTTTTTGTTTTTTTCTTATTTTTTGTGCCCGGTCACTACTGTAATAAACCAATATTTCCCTTTTTTCCTATTCCCAAGTTGCCTTTTTTTGTAAAAACTAATGCGCAAATAGACGATAATAAGCAAAAATAATCAACAAATGATTGTTAAAAAAATGTGTAATTCTGCTTTTGAGTAGCTCATGCTTTATATCCTTCTTTTTTTATTATCTGATAAATTGGTGTTATTGACCGTTTCTCCCATTCTGTTTTCGTGTGAATTATTGAACTGATAATTTCATCGGTCGCCAATTCAATGTCGTATAATTTGTTCCTGATTTCTTCTTTCTTTTTCTTGCTGATGGCTTTGGTGTCCAATAATATCAAAAAATCCCAATCGGAATCTTCTTTGTAATCACCTCTCGCCCGTGAACCAAATAAAATGACCTCATTGTTTGGAACAACTTTGTCAACCTCTTCTTTGACTAATTTTGTGATATTCATTTTTCTAACTTTTGAAGCACTTTAATGTGTATTTCGTGCTTGGGTTAATCCGGCAAGATTTCAAGAAACAAGTTGCTTCATTGCCCACCAATAGGTTTGATTATTGGCGACTATTTGCTGTTTGTCCACATGATAAAACCAAATATCTTTTTGAATCAAAATTGGAACAATTTGCTCCAAATCATCATTTTGAAAATCTTCTATTTCGGCAAAACCATGCGCCACTATCTTCCCAATTATTCTATCAAAAAGCGTTCGCAAGTCCGGGTCTTTTAATTGAAAATTTCTAAAATGCTTCAATGTCCCGACCTTTTTATCGATGAATAAAGCCCGGCATACTTTTTCAAGGGGCTGCTTTCTATCACCCTTTTCAATGAATTGAATGATTTCCCACGGGCTACCGCCCAAATATTTATATCCTTCAACTGCTTCATTTTCAGAGAATTGTTCCTTCGACAACCAGTTTGTTACCGTTAATTTATCCAAATAGTCAATGAACAGAAACTCAGTCGTTTGTTCCAATTTAGCGCTTTCATATACCTGATTAATGTAATAACTGTCAGAAGAAGCGAGTATAATGTGGGCCAGATGTTTCACTTTGGTTAAGCCAACAAAGAGGTTGAACAATTCATCGATCAAATGCCTTTGCCCGTTCAAATAAATATGTTTTAATTCCTGAATCTCATCCAGAATGATAACTGGATAAATCCCTCTTTTCCGGGCTGCAATCAATTTGTCTTCCATCACTTTGAAAGGGTTCTTACTCAGGAGTGCTTCATCGCCTGCTTTCAAAGAAAAGAAACCCAAATTAAAGGTGACTCCTTCGATAATATCCTTGAATTTTTCTTTTGCATCCTTTGGGAAAAAGACATCTAAAAAACCTTTGAAATCGTAAACCAATACCCGGCGCAAATCAATGAAATTAACGGCGTGTTTTTTCAAATCCAGTTCTTCCACCACTTTTTGCAGCAACGTACTCTTCCCACTGCTTTTTGGGCCGTAAATCATCAAAATGCTGTTTGGCTCGATTGAGAGGTGATGCCTTAGAAATTCCAATTCTTTTTCTCTATTGTAAAAAGCCATATTGATGCATTAATTTTAAAATAAATTATAAAAAATCACCCCTCCCTCTCCAAAACCTCCCAATACTCGACTGCCCGTCGCGTATGCGGAATGCAAATCGAACCGCCCACTAAATTGGCAATGGCAAACAGTTCGAATACTTCCTCCTTCGTCACGCCTAACGCATGACAGGTGCCCAAATGGTATCGAATGCAATCATCGCACCGCAGCACCATCGAAGCGACCAAGCCCAACAATTCTTTCGTTTTTTTGTCCAAAGCACCATCCTGATAGGCGTTGGTGTCGAGGTTGAAAAATCGCTTCAGCGCCTTGTTGTCTTGTGCAAAAATTTGTTCATTCATTCTCTCCCGGTACTCGTTGAATTCTTTGACAATTGACATGGTTTAGGTTTTGAAATTAGACGGAATTGGACTTTTTGTAAAAGTAGAGAAAGTCGTTAAAAGAAGTTCAAAGGTAGCTCAAAATTGTGCAGGCTCAAAATTGGAATTTCCTTCTGTTGGCATGGAAGATAGCAGGAAGGCAGGTATCTCTACCGATTTTTGAAATTGGCAAAAGTTAAACCGTAGGCCTTAAACTCAACCGCAAGAAGACCAAACAACTAAGAGCTTGCTGGGAGATTGGGTTTCGAGGGAAAAAGTGTCAATTTTTTGATGAGACAAGGCGGAAAATTAGGAGCATCCGTCTGGACGTGACTAATTTTCCAACGCAGTATCATCAAAAAAGAGGCATTTTTTCACCGGAAGCCAATCTCCCAACAAGCTCTAAATGGGACACTCGAAATTTACAAAAAGGCAAGGCAAGGTCTTTTGTTTGATTTTCAGAAACTAAAAATTGCTTAACTTTGGTTTGTTTACCAAACTAAAGTTACTCAGGTCATTAAAAACTAATTTTCCAATGAAATCAATAACCATACATGATTTAGAAGCCGACCTTGCAAAAACCATTGAGGACATGGCAAAAGCGGAGGGCATGAGTCCCGGGAAAGTGATAAAAAAGCTACTTCGAAAAGCGCTAAATAATGATGACGTGGAAAAATCCAAAAGAGATATTTCCTCGTTTTTTGGAGTTTGGACCAATCAAGAGGCAGAATCTTTCCGTGCAGCAAACAAAATTTTTGAGCAAATAGATGAAGAAATGTGGAAATGAAAAAAATCATTTTAGACACCAATGCTTATTCTGCCATGATGAATGGTAAAACCAAAGTTAAAGAAGCGATAGAAAATGCTGGAACCGTTCAAGTTCCTGTAATTGTAATTGCTGAATTATTGTTTGGGTTTAAAAATGGCAGCAAAGAAATTTACAATCTGAATTTACTGGAAAGTTTTTTGCAGCTTACTGGGATTAGTGTTTTACACACTGCTATGGAGACTGCTCAATTTTATGCTGAAATAGTATTAAACTTAAAAAGTAAAGGGAAACCTATACCTACCAATGATATTTGGATAGCTGCTTTGGCTATCCAAGCAGACGGTGAATTAGTCACTTACGACAATCATTTTTTGAATATCACCAATTTAAAAGTATGGGATGAAATTAAATAGGTTCGTGCTGGAAAATTTATAGAACCGACCCTTTTTCTACTTTTTTTAAATCCTTCCTCACTTTTTTGCCCTCCAAACAAAACAATTTGCCCTTGACGAAGTTAGTTTCTTGATTTGCAAAACAATCCCGCTTGCCAAATTTTTTCCCTAACTACATTATCTCACTCAAGGAAGGTCTTCTTCCAGTTTTCAGATTTTTGACGTGAAATTTTCACAAACTAATTTTTCGTTTTTTCGTTCCTAAATTGCTGAAAATCAGTACCTTTTAAATAGAAACAATCAAAGACCTTTTGTTTTGTTTCCAAAGCCCAACTGAATCATGCCCTACAAAAAATTTACTTCATGCTTTGTTAGCAGGTCATAGTCGCAGTCCGTTTGGACTGCACTATGACTTTTTTTGTAGCAGTCCTTCTTTGAATTGAATGCCGGGCAGCCGGAATTTCCTTCTAAAAAAAGTTCTCACTTCAATTCTTCCGAATCCCTTCGATTTTTCCATCGGATAAAAAATACCTACATTCGTACCATTCCAAACTAAATTTCCTCGCAGTGAAGGTCTTAATCAACTCAATTTGGAGCAGTCTTTTTCTATTCTTGGGTCTTTCTCTCTTTTCCTGTAAAAACGAAGTTCCGCCAAATCAGGCAGCGTCCCTCAGTGGTTCTCATCAAGGCCATTTGACGCGATTCGAAGAAGAAATCAAGGAATTCGAAGCCGCAGATAAAGTCCGGTTTCCACCAAAGGAAGCCATTCTTTTCACCGGCAGTTCGAGCATCCGGATGTGGAAAACGGTAGCTGAGGACATGGTCCCGCTGCCGGTCATCAACCGAGGCTTCGGCGGTTCAACCATTCCCGAAGTAATTTACTACGCCGACCGAATCGTCTTTCCTTACAAGCCGAAAATCATCGTTTTTTATTGCGGTGAAAACGACATTCAGGAGCAGACTTTGCCGCAAATCGTTTTTCAGAACTTCAAGAAATTCGTTGGAATGGTGGAAGAACGCCTGCCGGAAACGAAGATAGTTTACCTTTCCATGAAGCCTTCCCTCAGCCGCTTTGAAAAGTGGCGCGTTTTTCAAACCGGCAACCGGATGATTGAAAAATTTGCCGAATCCCGCGAAGATGTGCTTTATCTCGATGTCAGTGAAACCATGCTTTCCGAAAACGAAAAACCTGACTCAACGATTTTCATCTCGGATGGTTTGCACATGAACCAAAAGGGGTACCAGCGTTGGACACAATTGTTGAAACCTGTCCTTTTGAAACTTTGGGAAAAAGAGGAAAACTTGGAATGAGCGAATGAAAAATGGTCATTGGTCATTCAGGGTCATTTTTTTTGCAAGTAGTCCGCGATTCATGCATCTCAAAAATCACCGCATCTTGGGTCTCCTTCTTTTCCCCCCCGGATTTATTATCGCTCCTTTTCGCTTTCCGCCCCCCATGCGGGAAGCGGCCTTCATTTGCCCCTGGTTGCCCATAACTTTTCCAAATTGCTTGATTTGTTCTTTCAATTCCTGTTCCGTCACCTTCAATTGCTTCAACGCGCGAAAGTGCATTTTTGCCTGGTTCCACTTATTTTTCTGTGCCGCGATATTAGCGAGTTGCAATTCCACGGCGGCCTTTTCATTGTCGGTGGGAAGTTTTAATTTTTGGGCTTTATGAAGCCACTCTTCAGCTTCTTCCGTGCGTCCTAGATTTTGAGCAATCGAACCTTTCATAATGTAAAAAAACGCCCGGTTGCTGACGTACAACCAATTGGGTTTCAGGGTCAGCCCGAGTCTTTTTTCGGCGCCGATAAAATCCATTTTTTGGATAAATTGTGCAGCCGATTGAACCGTTCCCAAAAAAATGTACCCCAACAGCAATATCAGTCCGGCCAATAATAAAGGAAAGGCATACCAAAACCCAAACAATAACGACAACACAATGCCTCCTCCCAAAAGCAAGGCCATCAATCCAAATCGCAAGTAAATGTTGATTGTAAACATTAATCGAATTTTTAGTTTCAGAAAATGCAAAGGTACGAAAAGAGTTTGAAGGGTTCGATGGGTTTGATGGGTTCGATGGGTTTATCCAACCCCTCCAACTTTTCTCCATCAAAATACCTAATTTTGCATTTTTTTAAATAAAAAAAATCGACGCGGTGATAGCATTTACGAGATTTGAATTGGAAAACGGCTTGCGGGTTTTGGTACATGAAGATGCAAGTACGCCGATGGTGGCGGTGAACGTTTTGTACAATGTGGGTTCGCGGGACGAACTTCCCGAAAAGACAGGCTTTGCCCATCTGTTTGAGCATTTGATGTTTGGCGGTTCAGCCAATGTGCCCGATTTTGATGAATCGATTCAACTTGCCGGCGGAGACAATAATGCTTTTACGAACAACGATGTCACGAATTTTTACGACATTCTTCCTGCCGAGAACCTCGAAACCGGTCTTTGGTTGGAGTCCGACCGAATGTTGCATTTGAATTTCGACGAGAAGGTTCTGAAGGTGCAGCGAAAAGTGGTGGTGGAAGAATTCAAAGAGACCTGTCTCAACCAACCTTATGGAGATGTTTGGCACCATATTGCGGATTTGGCCTATCGGGTACACCCCTATCGTTGGCCGGTCATTGGCAAAGTTCCAAAACATGTGGAAGATGCTACTCTGAAAGATGTGGAGGATTTTTTTTACAAATACTACTGCCCGAACAACGCTATTTTGGTCATTTCGGGCAGGGTGGAAACGGCAAAAATAAAACGCTTGGTAGCACATTGGTTTGGCGACATTCCGAGGGGTAGAATACCGAGGCGTCGAATTCCTGTCGAACCGCCTCAAAAAAAATTGCAGCAGCGCATCCAGCAAGCCAATGTTCCCATAGATGCGCTCTACTTGGCCTTCCACATGCCTGCCCGCACCGATGCCGATTATTACTCCACCGACCTACTTTCCGATGTGCTTTCCAATGGGCGGTCGTCTCGTTTATATCGTCGGTTATTAAAGGAAAAGCAACTGTTCTCACATATTGATTGCTATGTCACAGGGAACATTGACCCGGGGCTTTTCATTATTGAAGGAAAGCCCGTCGAGGGAATGAGTTTGGAAGAAGCGGAAGCCGCCATTTGGAAAGAATTAGAAGAACTAAAAGCCAGTTTAATTGCGGAGAAAGAATTGCAAAAGCTGAAAAATAAAATGGAAAGTGCGCTTGTCTTTTCTGAATCCAACATTCTCCATAAAGCAATCAATCTGGCCTATTTTGAACTACTGGGCAATGCCAATCAAATCAATGAAGAGGTTGCCCTGTATCAACAAGTCGGGACGGAAGACATTCACCGGATGGCGCAAAAGATTTTTACGAAGGAAAACTGTTCGGAATTGTACTACAAGGCGAATGGCAAAAAAGCCGGTTCAACTGAATAGAAAATTGGTTGACCCAATTTGCATATTTTTGAAAATAAAGTACTGTAAATCAGTTCCCTGAAAAAATGGGGGATTAGAAATTGGGATGCTCTACGGGTTGAGTTAGGGAATCAAAAGGACAAAAAAAGTGATCCCGCTGGGGCTCGAACCCAGGACCCCTTGATTAAAAGTCAAGTGCTCTACCAACTGAGCTACGGAATCAAAATATCAAAAAAAAGTACCTTTTTTCAAAAGCCGGGCAAAGTTACAATCTTCCTTTTTAAAAACAATAATGTGAAAAGTATTTTTAAAAAAATTAGGAACCCGGATGAACCGAGAGTTGATTTAGGAACCATTAAGCCCGAAAGGAACATTGCCGTAAAATTGAAGATGATTAGTATCATTTTAATAATCAAGGGTTTCACACAACGACACGAGGACACAACGCAAGGAGTGCAATATTTTTAAAGATTTTAATACATTGTGTCGTTGTGTGAAACCATCCTCTATTAAGAAGTTA
>Ga0114931_10009193_pt1 | contig 11873 bp, 8 predicted proteins | sample 2SBtaG_FD_89579 | JGI IMG/M metagenome (GOLD analysis project Ga0114931, IMG submission 89579) | Deep subsurface microbial communities from Kolumbo volcano to uncover new lineages of life (NeLLi) - 2SBTROV14_V59a metaG | ecosystem: Environmental > Aquatic > Marine > Volcanic | place: Kolumbo...
CACCCGCGGGTGATGAAGATCGGTGATATCGACCAGGGCGATCCCCAACCGCCTGTCGGTCACCGCCGGCCACAGACCCAGCCGTTTCAAGGTCTGTTCCAGACCGTTCTGCAGGCCGTCGTCGGGACGGTCGTGCAGATTGGGGAAAGCGGTGTCGGCCAGGGCCGGACCGACGGTCGAGCCCAGCAGTGACAGCGACAGGAGGAGTATTCGTATCAGGGCCATAGGGTCCGTGTCCACAGGAACGGGCGCCGCCGTCGCCCGTACACCAGACGTCCCTCTGCGCAAGCTGGTTGCGGAGAGGGACGTCTGGTATTGGCTCTGCCCGGCGCGCTGTTGATCTTGGGCGTCGCCCCGTGACGACGCGCGAGGCAACCAGTGCGCGTCCCGACCCCTTCCAGCCTTCAGGGCATCGGACCGACCGCTGATGACTCAAAAGTTGAGCCAGTTACTGATTCTTTGCCGGAATCACAGTACGATGGACGGATATCCGGTATCGCCACGAGGGCTCAGCTCCCCGGGCAACCTCACTCCACGAGCAGAATCCCTATGTACGAAGCCTTCTACAAATTCAGTTCGGATCCCTTCAAGATGAGTCCGGACCATCGGTTCGCCTATCCCCACGAATCCTACACCAAGGGCCGGAACTATCTGGAGTACGGCCTGCTCCGGGGTGAGGGCCTGGTGGTGATCACCGGGCTCCCCGGCACCGGCAAGTCCACGGTCATCGAAGATCTGCTCTCGGAGTACGGGGGCAGCGAACTGGAGGTCGCCAGGATACAGACCACCCAGCTGGAGGTCCGTGAACTCCTGCGGCTGGTGGCCTACGCCTTCGGCATCAACGCCCACAACACCGACAAGGCGACGCTGTTGATGCGCCTCGAGGAATACCTCAACCAGCAGTACGACTCGGGCAAGCGGGTCCTGCTGATCATCGACGAGGCCCAGAACCTCTCCCAGCAGGCATTGGAGGAACTGCGGCTGCTCACCAATGTGCAGCGCGACAACGGGCTCCACTTTCAGATCTTCCTGCTCGGCCAGCCTCAGCTGCAGGGCCTGATCCGCGCGCCGGGTATGGAACAGCTGCGCCAGCGGATCATCGCCTCGTGTCACTTCGAGCCCCTGAGCCGGGACGATACCCGGAACTACATCCAACATCGGCTGACTGTCGCAGGCTGGCACGGCGACCCTCAGATCACCGACCAGGCCTTCGAGCTCATACACCGCTACAGCGGCGGCATACCGCGCAAGATCAACATGCTGACGAGCCGCCTGCTCATCCACGGCGCAGTCGACGAGAGGCATCGGCTGGATGCCGACGAGGTCCGCGAGGTCATCACCGAGCTGCCGCCGGAGATGCTCGAGCAGGGTCGTCACGCGCCGCGGAACCCGCCGGGCGCCGCCGTGCGCTCGGCGGCGAGATCCAGTGCAGAGACGGTGAAGAAGTACGAACGCTGGCAGCAGGCCTACAGACGCCCGCCCAAGCCCAGCGCTCAGCACCTGGTGGGTGGCAACGAGGCCGTGGACCTGCACGCCGAGCCCGGGCTCCCCGATCCCGCCCCGCCCCCGGGCCCCACCGGGCACGAACAGGTCGACACCATCCCCATCCTGACCGACCGGGTCCGTGACGGGTCTGCGCCCGCACAGGCCACCACACACGAAGCCCGGGGGGCCTCTCCACCGCCCCCCGGGCCGAACCCGCCGGAACCAGACACCCCGCCCCCCGCCCAGACGTGGCCGCGGCTCGCACCGGAGCCGCCGCCGGAGCCGCTCCCGGAGCTGGAACTCCTCGACGAGGCACCGCGCAGGTCCCGGCGGCATCCCCTGCGTGTGATCGCGATCATCGTGCTCATACTCCTCGGGGGCCTCTATGCCGGCGGCGTCTGGCTGGGCAAAGACTGGCGCCAGCTGCTCGACGACCTGCCCCAACTGACGGCCCTGAAGGCGCTCGACATCGCCGGAATCCTGGGGCCAGAGGCCCCCGCCGAGGCCCCGGGGCCGGTCCCGACCGCCTCACCGACCGAAGAGGAGGCACCGCCCCCCGCCCCTGTCGAACCGGTCCGTGCCCCCACCCGGTCCCCGGCGGCAGACCTCGGAGACGGCCAGCCCCGGGGCACAGAGCCGCAAGGCACCTCTGCCGCCCGGGTGACCGAGGGCCCGCAGTCACCGCCGGCGCCTGCCACCCCTGCCCGGGCTGTGACGACCGGGACGCAGACCCCGCAGGTCGAGCCGCCGGTGAGCGCGAATGAGCCGCGCCCCCACGCCGCCTCGGCCACCGCCGAGGGCGAGCCGGCACCACACAGGAGCGCCGCGGCGCCGGCCTCAGCCCTCGAAGCCAAGATCGCAGAGCGGATCCGGGATCTCGCACCCCGCCCGGGCGAGGCACCGGCCGAGACGCCCGCAAGCCCGCGCACCGGGCAGGGCGCGACAGCCGCGGAGATGGCACCCCAAGGGGCCGACGCAGTCTCCGATGGACCGCCACCGGGCCCAACCGGCGGCGCGGCTGAGGCGCTGGCTGAGGCGCTCCAGACCAGCGGCTTCGTGGCCACCCCCCAACCCGACTCGACCGTCAAGGTGGAGCTCCGTGGCGGGGTCCCCTTTGCCGCCGGCCAGACCGGGCTCGACGACACGGGGCGGCGCACGCTCGACCGGTTGATGTCCGCACTCCGGGATCACGGCGCCCTGGGGATCAAGGTGGTGGGCCATACGGATCAGGCCGGGATACCGGCCTACAATCTTCACCTCTCCCGCCAGCGGGCCATAGCGGTCAGCACCTATCTCATCGGACAGGGGGTGCCTGCGGCCCGGGTGACATGGGAAGGCCGCGGCGAGTCCGAACCCCTGGTCCCGGTCAAACAGTCCAGCCTCCGTTCGCCGGCCAATCGCCGGATCGACATCTACCTCACACCCGCCGGCGAGGGCGAGAGCCCATGAGACACCTGCCCCAGGTCAAATCGGTGATGACCCCCTTCCCCTACTCCATCGATCTGGAGGCCTCCCTGGACGAGGCCCGGGAGATGATGGACACCCACAACATCCGACATCTGCCGGTTACGGACCATGACCATACCCTGATGGGGGTGCTCACTGACCGCGACATCAGACAGTTCCTGGGCCCGGCCAACGCGGGCGAGCAGCGCCGGGTCCGCGACGTCTATATAGGGCACCCCTATACCGTGGACCTCAACGAGGCACTGGACAATGTACTGATGCACATGGCCGAGAACCACATCGGCTCCGCCCTGGTCACCCGCCACGGGAAGCTGGCCGGCCTGTTCACGGTCACCGACGCCTGCCGCCATTTCGCCCTGTTTCTGCGCGAACGCTTCCGCCCGCTCGGAGGTGGGAACGAGGCCGCCTAGGCGCTGCTGCGGCCCGTCATGGATTCATCCCGACCACCCTACTATGCTGCGGCCTGCCAGACCGATTTCCCCTGCCCCCAGACCCGCCGCGAGATCGCCGAGCGGACCCGGCGCATGTGCCAGATGGCAGAGCAGGCAATCACGGGCTACGAGCCATTCTTCGATGTCCGTCTGCTGGCCTTTCCCGAGTTCGCGCACGCCGCACCGATCCACGACTCTGTCGCCAAGCTGCGCAGACACCTCGCGGTTCCGGTACCCAACGAACACACCGACCTATACGCCGCGCTGTGCAGCAACTACGGCTGCTATATGCAGACCGGGACCTTCCTGGAGTCTGACCCGCAATACCCCGAGGCCCTGTTCAACACCACGGCCCTGATCGGACCGCAGGGCCTGCTGGCCAAGTACAGGAAGGTCAATCCCTGGATACCCTGGGAGGTGCATACCAGCCCCCACGACCTCCCCGACTATGGACCGAATCCCTTTCCCGTGATGGACACGGAACTCGGTCGCCTGGGGGTGGCGATCTGTTACGACTGGCTCTTTCCCGAGACCATTCGCCAGATCGCCTTCAATGGGGCCGAGGTCATCATCAGGGTCTCTGCCTACATGGATCCCTGGGGCGCCACCGAGCCCATGGACTGGTGGACCCTAATCAATCGGACCCGGGCGGTAGAGAACACGGTCTATGTCGTGGCCGCCAACCAGGGGGCCAGCCTGGGGCACTACCCGCCCTTCAGCTGGCCCGGCGCCAGCATGGTGGTGGACTTCGATGGACGGATCCTCGCCCAGGCAGAGAGCGGCCCCGGCGAAAAGGTGGTCGTGGCCCCGATCGACCTGAGCAGGCTTCGGGCCGAGCGCGAACGCCGCCTTGGGCACGATATGCGCACGCACCTGCGCAGCGAGGTGCATCGCTACCTCTCCCAGCCCCACCTTCCGCCCCAGCCCCCGAACACCCCGATCACCACGGACGGACTCAGGGAGCGCATTCGGCGCGCCAGGCGCCAGGAGGGCCCGGTGGAGCGGAACAGGAGCTGAGGGACCTGGCACGACCGTCAACGCACGCCAGAAATCATCAGCCGGTGGGTTCTTTGACAGAAATCGCCTAAACTTCATATATACGCAGCGCCCCTGGGTTTACAGTGTGGCTTCGGTGCGTGATTCTGGAGGCAGGGCCAGGCGGGCAACGCCGTCATGGGCCCACGGACGCGGGACCTGGAAGCCTAAGGAACCCAGGTGCGAGGGGTGTACCGTCCGGCACGCCGTGGCATCCTGAATCTCGCATGCAACGGTGGCCGCAGGGTGCCTATAGAGGGGGTGTGCCGGGGTCTCCCGGAGCACACACCCCGAGTCCACCGCAAGAACCAGCGGCTGCTCGACTGTTACCGATAACGAAGGCGATCGCTCACCAAGAGGAGAAAACACCATGAGACTGGAATACGAGATCATCGAGGACTCATTTGATGATACGACCCATATCCGCACCATGTCTGAACAGGCTGAGGTCCCGGGGCAGGGCTGGCTGATCCGCACGACCCTGTATACGCCCCATCACATCACCACGAACGTCACCTTCCTGCCGGGGGGAGCCAGGCCCTACGAGCCCCTCGTGGGCTAGGCGCGCACGCCACGGCCCGTGTCGTGCGGATGAAGGCGATCAACAGAATCCTCGCCCCTACGGACCTCACAGAGGTCGGGCGCGTGGGCGTGGACTACGCACTGGACCTGGCCTGCGCAGTACACGCAGAGGTCATCGTCTACCACGTGGCGCCCTTCGAGGAGGGCCTCCCCGACCCCCTCGGAGTGGGCGAGGTGTCGAGCGCCTACGTCCCCGCCCAGGAGCTGGAAGAGGTGCTCGAGGCGCACCGGGCAATGCTCGAACGATTCGTACACAACCACTTCCCCCCGGCCCGCCTGGAGGGTCTGAAGGTGAGCCAGGATGTGGACATCGGCGAGCCGGAAGAGGGTATCCTCGAAAAGGCCAGGGAGGCCGAGGTAGACCTGATCGTCATGGCCACCCATGGACGCACGGGCCTGGAGCATGTGCTCCTGGGCAGCGTCACGGAACACATCGTGCGCAAGGCCGAATGCCCGGTACTGTCCATCCGTCACCCCATCGCCACCGACACCCACTGAGCCGACCGGCAACCAAGGACATCAACCGAGGTGCAGAACATAAAGATCAAGGACCTACCCAGTAAGTGGGATACCCCGGCCGGCACCCGGCATACACGGCGCACCTACCCGGTCAGACTGACTCTGCGCGATGCCGCACGCATCCAGGCCCTGGCTGAGATCTATCCAGGCGTGGATACCGACCAGATCATCAGCGACCTTCTGTCGGCGGCCCTCGACGAGCTCGAGGCCGATCTGCCCTATGTCCAGGGATCCCGGATCGTGGCCCGGGACGAGTTCGGCGACCCGATCTATGAAGACGTGGGCCCCTCGCCTCGCTTTCACGAGGCCACCCGCCGCCATCTCGAGGCACTCGAGGCCGAGGAGCAGCCGGACCCCGGGTAGACAGCGGACAGGCCCTGATCCGGTTACGGCGCGCCCTCGGCCCCCTCACCACCTGCCCCGCCCGATCGGGCCCGTGATGCGCCCTCAGACGCAGGACCTGGGGGTGAAGTCCCCTCTATGGGGCATGGCCGCTACAGGTCGTAGCCGAGCTCCTCGTGCTGGGAGATATCCAGCCCCTCCGTCTCCTCATCCGCGCTGACCCGCAGCCCGACCAGGGTGTCCACGAGCCTCAGGACCACGAAGCTCCCCACGGCGGTCCACACAAAGGTCGCCACGACCGCGACCAGCTGCACCCACAACTGTCCGCCGATGCTCATATCCTCCGCCAGACCCGCACCACCGAATCGGGCGGACACCAGGACCCCCGCCAGCAAGGTGCCCAGCATACCCCCGACACCATGGACCGGAAACACGTCCAGAGAGTCATCGACCTTCAGGACCCGTTTGAAGGTGGTGGTGGCCGCGAAACACAGCAGGCCCGCACCGACACCGATCACCAGGGCCCCTATCGGCCTGACGAATCCAGATGCCGGAGTGATGGACCCCAGACCTGCCACCATGCCGGTCACGACCCCCAGCACGCTGGGCCTGCCGTAACGCAACCATTCCACGAACATCCAGGTCAGGGCCGCCGCCGCAGCGCTCATGTGGGTGACCAGCATCGCCATGCCGACATCGGAATTCGCCGCCAGCGCGCTGCCGGCATTGAAACCGAACCAGCCCACCCACAGCATCCCCGCCCCGCCTACCGTCATGGTGAGGTTGTGCGGCGGCATCGCGGTCTCCGGGAAACCCCGCCGCCTGCCCAGTACCAGTGCGGCCACCAGGGCCGCTGTACCCGCCGTGGTATGGACGACCAGGCCACCGGCAAAGTCGAGAACGCCCATCTGGGCCAGCCAGCCCCCGCCCCAGACCCAGTGGCAGACCGGCAGGTAGACCACGGTCAGCCACAGGGCCGAGAACCACAGCATGGCAGAAAACTTCATACGCTCCGCGAAGGCCCCCACGACGAGGGCCGGAGTGATGATCGCAAAGGTGAGCTGAAACATGATGTAGACGGTCTCCGGAATGGAGCCCTCCACGGCAGAGCGACTTATACCCGCGAGCAAGACCCTGTCCAGCCCGCCGATCCAGGCGTCCAGGGCGCCCCCCGCACTGAAGGCGAGGCTGTAGGCGTAGAGGAGCCACAACATCGAGACCAGGCAGGTGATCGCGAAACACTGCATGAGTACGGACAGCACGTTCTTGACCCGGACCAGGCCGCCATAGAACAGGGCCAGTCCGGGCAGAGTCATGAACAGGACCAGGGCCGTCGAGGTCAACAGCCAGGCCGTATCCCCGCTGTCCACCGTCTGCGCGGCGGCACCCAGACCGGGTAGCAGCGCCACCGCCACCCCCATTCCGCGGGCGACCCACCGCCCCCGTATCCCTCTATGCATAGACCCGCCCCCCCTGAAGTCCTGTGTCGAATCGGTGTTCTCGGCGCCCGAGAGCGCCGAATGTTACCATGAGCTCGCCCGCGATGCGGCAGCGGGGCGCGGACTCCAGGGCCTACGCGTCCGGTCCGTCGCGACACCGAGCGACCCGGGTCGCGAGGGGGCCGTCTACCTGGTCACTGCACGTTCAGTGCGCCTGGCAGTGCTCGGGGTAAGGCGCGAATCGCCGCACGCAGGCGTCATAGGACCAGGGTTCGTAACGCAGAGCGGGGCGCTTGCGACCGCCAGCAGCCGACCCGCGAATGGATCAGCGCCTCCCTACACAGGCACAGCCCCCCTTGTCAAGGGGCCGTGCACCTGTACGGAGTTTTTTATACACAACAGCGCCCCCGCCCCGGAAAACCACCGCCGGCCGGGACCGGAAACAGGAAGCCATCTCCAGAACGATCATAACCACCTGTTTTTACACATATTTCCAATCTGCTCTATTTTTGACCAATTCGACAACCCTCTTGCCCTGCGCTGGATATCACCGTTTTGTTACAAACTATCCACAAAGTTATGCACAGAATTTGTGGATATCTAAGGATAAGTGCGCCGTGCTCCAACCTTGCGTTTGAGTGTTCACAGAATACCTCAGATAGTATGCCTAACTGACGCGCTGACGAGCCTTGACCGACTCTCCCATTTTTCAGGTGGCCGTGCTCACCCCACGCATGGGGTGCTTCGATTATCTGCCCCCACAGGGCCCTGACGGGCCGACCCCGAGCCCGGGTGTCCGGGTCCGCATCCCCTTCGGGCGCCGCCGCCTGATCGGGGTCGTTGTCAACATCGCGACCGACAGCCCGCTCGACGGGGCACGGCTCAGGCCCATACACGAGGTCCTGGACACGACGCCGGTGTTGACCTCCGATCTGCTCGAGCTGCTCCAGTGGGCGGCGGGATACTACCGTCACCCACTCGGCGACGTATTCCGCAATGCCCTGCCCAAACGCCTGCGCGAAGGGCACAGCGCCGAATCCCATACCACTGCGGTGTGGCGTCCCACGGCCGCCGGGATCGACACGCCGCCGGACACGCTCCGTCACGCCCCCAGGCAGGCCCAGTTGCTCGGTGCACTCAGGCGCCACCCGGAGGGACTCGAGGCCGCGGCCCTGCGCGCCGTCCACGAGGGCTGGCGGGAGGCCGTCGGGCGCCTCGTGGTGCGCGGCCTGATCCGGATCGAGCAACGTCCCTGCCTGCAGGGATCCACGGGCGCCACGACTCAGGGCGTCGCACTGAACCCGGACCAGGAACGGGCGGTGGATCAGGTGCTCGCCGGACTGGGGAGCTTCGGGGCCTTCGCGCTCCAGGGCGTGACCGGCAGCGGCAAGACCGAGGTCTACTTTCAATTGATCGAGCGGGTCGTCTCACAGGGCAGGCAGGCCCTGATCCTGGTCCCCGAGATCGGCCTCACACCCCAGCTGATCGAGCGCTTCCACAAGCGCTTCACGGCGCCACTGGCCGTGCTCCACTCCGGGCTGAGCGACACCGACCGCCACTGCGCCTGGTCCATGGCCCGCAGCGGAGCGGCGCCGGTCGTGATCGGCACCCGCTCTGCGGTCTTCACACCCCTGGCCGATCCGGGGCTGATCGTGGTGGACGAGGAGCACGATCCCTCCCTGAAGCAGCAGGAGGGCTTCCGCTATCACGCCCGTGACCTCGCGGTGTTCCGGGCCCGTCAGGCCGGGATCCCCATCATCCTGGGATCGGCCACACCGGCCCTGGAGACCCTGCACAATGTCTCCCTGAAGAAATACCGCCCCCTGCTGCTGCCGAAGCGCGCCGGGAGGGCCCGGCCGCCCGATGTACGCATCATCGACGTCCGCCGCAAGCGCATGGAAGACGGGGTATCGGAGCCGATGCGCAGCGAGATCGGAGCCCACCTGGAGGCCGGCAACCAGGTCCTGTTGTTCCTCAACAGACGGGGCTATGCGCCGGCCCTGATCTGCCACGACTGCGGCTGGATCGTGCCCTGCCGCCGCTGCGACACCCACATGACCCTGCACCGTGAACAGGGCCTGCTCCGCTGCCACCACTGTGACACCGAGCATCGCATCCCCACCCGTTGCCCGCAGTGCGCAGGTGCGGACCTGCGGCCGGTCGGCCAGGGCACGGAGCGTATCGAGGAGACCCTGGGCCGGTGGTTTCCCAAACGCTCCATCGTGCGCATCGACCGCGACACCACCCGCCGCCGGGGGGCCCTGGGGGAACGGCTGAGGGAGATCAGGGAGGGCCGGCACCAGATCCTGATCGGGACTCAGATGCTGTCCAAGGGACACGACTTCCCCGGCGTCACCCTGGTGGGCATCCTGGACATCGACCCGGGCCTCTACAGCACCGACTTCCGGGCCCCCGAGAGGCTCGCCCAGCTGGTCATTCAGGTCGCCGGGCGCGCGGGGCGCGCCGACCGGCCTGGAACCGTGTATCTGCAGACCCACCTCCCCGATCACCCACTGATCCAGCACCTGCTGCGGGCGGACTACCCCGGCTTCGCCACCCTGGCGATGGAGGAGCGGCGCCTGGCGGGCCTCCCGCCCTTTCGGAGCCTGGCGGTATTGCGTGCAGAGGCAGCCGACCGCGAGGCCCCGACCCGGTTCCTGGACTCGGTCAGGGACGCCGCGGGCCCGCATGCCCGGCCGCAGACCCAGGTCCTGGGACCCGTGCCTGCCCCGATGGAGCGCCGTGCCGGGCGCTACCGCGCCCAGCTGCTGATCGTGAGCGAGACCCGGCGACAGCTCCAGCATCTTCTGGATCGTCTGCTGCCCCTGGACGGCATTCCAGGCGAACGAAGGTGCGCTGGTCACTGGACGTGGACCCGGTGGACCTGTCCTGAACGGGGATCACCCGGTGCGGTCCCGAGGCCCCAGGCGGTCTTCGCCTTCAGCGTCCATGTCCCGCGTAGCCGAGTCACACGGTCTCGCGCCGCCTGGCGTGGCCTTCGGCCCAGCATGCGCAGCCCTCTCTTCAAGCGTCTGATTCCCTCCATGGTCTCACAACTGGATGAGGAACTGATCGCCGTGACCTTCGTAGCGACGCACCGGGCCGGCGGCCACGAATTCGCTCACCGCGCGGACCACACCGTCTCCCCACCATGCCCGCGAACGGAGGCCGCCACCCGCGACCCATCCGCCGGCCCGGATCCGGCCCCGGTAGGGCTCGAGATCGGCGCGCACCGCCTCGTAGCGATGGTCCCCATCGATGTCCACCCAGTCGAAGTACTGGGCGGGGACTGCGGCGGCGTCCTGGGAGCGGGCACGGTGGATACAGACCGTGCCGCGCGTGATCTCCCTGCGAAGGCATCTGCAGACCTTTCGGTGCAGGCCGTCCATATGGGACTGGTCCACTCCGAGACGGCCTCCGTAGAGCGAGCGGTCACAGGCGGCCTCGGTCCTGTACTCCCACCGATCGATGAGATGCAGCCGGGTGGGACGCAGATGGCGCAGCAGCCGGCTGGAGAACTCCCCTCGGTCGACGCCGATCTCGGCACCCACGGAGGTCCCGGGAAGCGCCTCCAGGATGAACGCCCCGGCCCCATAGTCCTCCCGCGGACGCCTGTGCCAGAACCGCATCAGGACGGGCTCCCCTCGTGCGCGGCCGGGAACAGGGCATCCACACACAGCAGCCGGCCCTGCTCATCGACCGCGTGGACCAGATACTCCCGAGCATGCCGCCCGTGAGCAGCCAGCAGATCGATGGTGGCCTCCGAGAGGGTAGCCTCAACAGGCCATGCCAAACCGAAATCCCGGTGACGAACCCGGGTCCCGGACCGGTTTTCACTCCGGGCGTATCTCGTCCCGATCCGCGAGGGACCCAGGCACAAATACCCCTTGTGCGTCACAGACCCCGATCACGGAATCCCGCATCCTGGACCGTCCACGGATCCGGCGCCCGCCGGATCCCTACCACCTGGGAGGCTGAGTGCGCATTCTGTGGACCTTCTCGCGGGCCCATCCCTGGCGGACGGTGCTGGCCCTGGTCTCTCTGGTGGTCGCCAGTCTGATCGAGGGCCTGGGCTTCGCCACGCTCTTCCCCCTGCTGGGCAGGCTGGTGGGGGACCAGGGGGCGGATCGGGGCGCGCAGGGCCTGGACGCCACGGTCCACACGGTCATGGGCGCACTCGGTCTGGAGCGCGGGGTGGGGGCCCTGATCGTGCTGTTCGTGACCCTGGTCATCCTGAGGACCGGAATCGTCATCGCCGCAAACCGGCAGGTGGGCTATACGATCGTGCGTATCGGCACCGAGTTGCGCCTCAAGCTGCTCCATGCCCTGCTCTCGGCCCGCTGGGAGTTCTTTCTCCATCAGCAACTGGGGCGCCTGACCACGGCCCTGGGCAACGAGGTGGACCGCTCGGCGCGCGCCTATGCCCACGGGATCGAGATCCTGTCCCAGGCGGTGCGCCTGGCGGTATTCCTGGTGCTGGCGCTGATGGTCTCGTGGCGGGTGACGCTGGTCGGAGTGGCCGTCGCCCTCGTCATCATGGGGATCGTCCACGGCTACGTCGGCCGGGCCCGGC
>Ga0114931_10009194_pt1 | contig 11873 bp, 11 predicted proteins | sample 2SBtaG_FD_89579 | JGI IMG/M metagenome (GOLD analysis project Ga0114931, IMG submission 89579) | Deep subsurface microbial communities from Kolumbo volcano to uncover new lineages of life (NeLLi) - 2SBTROV14_V59a metaG | ecosystem: Environmental > Aquatic > Marine > Volcanic | place: Kolumbo...
CCAGGGTATCGCCGGGAACCTCGGCAACAATCGCGGTGATTCAACGGGCGACGGCGGAGGATCGGCTGAAGCATCGCGCGTCGCCACGGCGCGCAGCGGTGCGTAGCCAGCCGGTGCACAACCCGGCAGCAGATCACGACGGTGCCCGCGCCCGGTGACGCGGGCGCCGTCTTCTACTTGCGCAGGGACGTCAGTGACAGATATAGGACACTGGACAGGATCATCACCCCGCCCGCCAGCGTGCTCCAGTGCGGTACCTCGCCATATCCCAGCCAGGTCCACAGCGGGTTGGTCACCGGTTCGAGCATGATGAGCAGCACGGCGGTCTGCGCGGATACGATCCGGACGGCGGCGCTGTAGAGCACGTAGGGCAGCCCGAACTGAACTACTCCCATGAACGCAAGTACGCCGATTTGTCGCGTGGTCAAGTGCCACCCGTCGATGGCCATCGCCAGCGGCGTCAACAGGGCTGCGGACACTGCACAGCTTAGAAACGCCATCACCACCGGATCAACATGTCGCACGCGGCGAAACAGCACCCCCTGGCAACCAAACACCACCCCGCTCGCCAGCCCGACCACCAATCCCACCGCGTCGCTGGAAAACTGCGCGGTAAAGATGAGCACCACCGCCGCCATCGAAACCACGAAAGGCCACGCATGCCGGCGCTGGGCCCGGTCTCCGACGATCCGGGGGGACAGTAAGAATACCCACGCCGGAGCGGTGTATTGCAGGATGATCGCGTTGGCAGCCGACGTGAGCGTGGTGGCTAATACGAACGTCGCGCACATGGCGGTGAACATGAGCAGGGCGCCGGCCAACCAGCGCTGTTCAGCGATCGGGTGCCAGCGACGGACAGCAAGCGGCGCGAGTGCGATACCCGCAAAGACCGACCGCCAGGCGGCGATGCTCAGACCGCCCACCCCATGACCCGAGGCGAACAGCACCTTGATGAGCAGCCCGTTCAGGCTCCACAATCCCGCCGCGGTCAGTAGCAGAATCGCCCCGCGGCGGTGCAGGAAGCTTGCATCGCGGGCGGCGTCGCTCACGGTTCGGAACGCCCCTCGTCCGCCAACACCCGCGCCACCTGCTGCTGTATCCGAAAATAGGGTGTGCTCGGTCCGGGAAACCCGTTGAACAAAACCGAGAACGCATACCACCGATCGTCGGCGCCGCGGACCAGCCCGCTCAGGGCGCGAATCCCGCGCATGTAACCGGTCTTGGCGTAGATGTCCCCCCGGACGGACGCGAAGATGCGCCGTAATCGGCCACCCGTCCGGTTGCCCGCAAGCGACGCCAGAAACAGGTCGCGACGCGGGTGGCGGTGCGCATAACGCAGCAACGCGACCAGGTCCGCCGCGCTCAGTCGGTTCCGGCGGCTGAGGCCCGAGGCGTCGCGAACGCGAATCCGAGACGCATCCACACCGGCTCGGGCGAGCGTATCGAGAATCGCCCGCCGGGCGGAATCCCAACTGCCCATCGGATGGTCGTTACCAGCGGCCAGGTCATGCTCGTAGCCCAGACGCTTGGCCAGCGCCTCGGCGAACATGTTCTGGCTGTCATGCCCGATCCGCATCATCACATCATCAAGCCCGGTGCGCGTTTCGGCGATGACGCGATCGTCGGCGGGCAGGCGATTGTAGCGGTCGCGCACCCGCTCGAACCGGGTCGGGCCATCCACGGTCACGCCCGACTGTCGCAGCGCCTCGCGGATGGCGCACGCGGCAAACCGGTTCGGCTGCACCACGGGAATGGATTGCAGCGTGCCACGGCGCGTCACTTTTCCGCTGAGCACCAGTTCCATCGCATCGGGCCGCCGTGCCACCACCGGGCCATGGCGGCGGCTGGTCTGGCCGGCTGCCGACGTCGCCCGATTGATCACCCGGGCGAGCGGGCAGGTCGGAAATATCGACCAGATCGCGGCATCACCGCGCCGCGGCGCCGGCCAAACCGTCAACTCGACGCAGTTGTCGTTCAGATTTAGCCCCCCCACCGGCGCGCCGTACCACTTGACCAGATCATCCGCCTCCCAATCCGGGTGTACGAATACGTCATCAAGAATGGTCGCATCGACGATCAGATGGCCCGGTTGCGACAGGCCCGCCCGCCGCGCGGCAGCCGCCCAATCCGCCACGAAAGCGAGCGGTTGACGACCGTGTCCCTCCGCGAGCGCCCGATCAGCCAACCCGGGGTCGCCGTCGCCGACGATGACCAGGTCCGAACCGCGAACCGCCAGCCGCGTGACAAACGCGCCGTCAGCGCGGGCGGCATAGTCCGCCGCGGCGACAAGCACCAGCAGCTTCTGGTTGCTGGCGGGAATAATCGCTCGCCGCGCATCGCGTTCATAAAGCACCTGCCCGGTATCCGCCTCCACAACCAGGGCGCTGACTTGCGTTTCGGTGTGAGGAAGTCGATCGAGCAGCCCCGCGATTCGGCGGGCGATGGTACGGGCATGAGGGTTGGTGCGGGCGTCGCCGGCGGCACGGGCGTCCGCCGGGACGGTCCATACCACAGCCAACATCAGGATGAGCAGCGATCGCTTCATACGGCGGCGGCCCCAGGTGATGGTTTGACCGGTGCAATGTATCGCAAGGCCGAACATATCGCGAGAACTACGCGCCTCGGGCCGCGCGGACGGTGCCAATGGCATCAGTTGAGAGGCGCCCATCAACGCCGGGCGACGGCGGATGGACGCACGCGCGAACAGGGCATCACTCGCCCCGCCGGTGGCTGGCTGGGCCTTGACGCGAACCGCGTCGGCGATATAGTTCTCGTGCTCGTCGCGACTGGTGACCACAGCCACCCGACCGACGTGTCCATGGGGACGTAGCTCAATTGGATAGAGTACCGGACTGTCGATCCGGTGGTTGCGGGTTCGAATCCCGTCGTCCTCGATCAAAAACGCCGATTTTCAATTGACGGTTGCAGGAAAGTTGCAGAATCAAGCGGTCGCGCGGGCGAGCGCGGCTCTCGCTTCGTTGTCGTCGATGCGCGTGTAGTAGGCGACAGTCGTTGCGATCTTCGCGTGACCGGCCAGCCGTTGAACGATGGGCATCGCGACGCCGCCAAGCGCCCACCGCGTGATCGCCGTTCGCCTCAGGTCGTGTATCGTGACGTCGCCAACGTCGGCAGAGTCGCGCACCTTTTCCCATTGCGGGTTGACGGTCCAGTACAGGCTGGTGAACGGTCCATCATCGCGGACAATCGACAGATTCAACCGCAGGGCGCGGACCGCCTCGAGCGCGTCGCCTGTCAACGGGACGCGGCGATCCTTCCGGCCCTTGGTTCGCTTAAACGTCACCCACCCTTCGGACAGGTCGATTTCGTCCCATAGAAGCCCTGTAAGCTCGTTGCGCCGTCCAGCAGTCACAAGGGCGGTCAGGATGAATGCTCGCAACTGGTCGCCGTACAGGTCGGTTGTCGCCTTCAATAGCGCCGCTTGCTCGGTCTCGGTGATGACGCGGATTTCCTTGCGGTCCTCAGGCTCCCACGTCCAGCGCCGCGGGAATGGCGACGCCGCCAGATACCCAAGTTCGACGGCCTCATTGAGCGCTGCCCGGATGTAGCGGGCCTTCTTGTTGATCGTCGCCGCCGCGTTGCCTTTGTCGCGCATCGCTTGAACGAATCGGCGCAGCATCGCGTAGGTGATGCTTTGAACGTCGCACGCGAAGTGCTTGTGAAACTCGGCCAGTGTCCGTTCGGCTTCCTCACGGTTGACGCCAGCCAGCTTGTTCAGATAGTCGCGGGTGAACGTGTCCCACGTCGCCCGTCGCGTCGCACGGTAGGCGCCCTCGGTCAATTCTGTTTCAAGCTTCGCGGCCTCACGCTCGGCCAGCCGCTTGTCGGTGCACGTCGCCTTGCCCTCTACGCTTGCGCGACGCGACTTCCACTTGCAATCAGTCGGGCAAACCCACCGCAGGAAATACGATGTCTTGCCGCTCTTGAGTTTCTTTTGTGTGATCCAAACTTTCATTGCTTTGACTCCACTTCAGCCCGCAGGCTTGCGAACGCGGTCCAGCCGAATCCACCGCCGTGATTGACGCGAACGAAGCATTCGCCCGCCCAGCCCTTGAGACCGGTATCGAGAATCTCGACGCGCTCGACGCCCTCGAGCGCATCCGGTTCGCTGGTGTCAATCGCCCGTCCGTTGTCGTATCGGAACAGGTTGTCCGCACAACTCGCGGGCGTCAGCTTGTCGAACCGCTCGCGGGCCTGGTCCGCCGTCAATTCGGTAATCACGTTCATGGTCATTGCCTCCAGGTATGCAAGCAGCCTGGCACAATCAGGCTATCCGCTCGCAAAAGCGGTAGGGCCGTCGCCGGTACCCTCTGGTTGTGCCAGGTTGCTTGGGGCAGGCGCGCGCATGCGCACCTTGAAGGCATAGCGAATTGAGATTTGCGATTCATAGCGCCAGCCATCATGGGTCCGCCCCGTCGCGGTGTCAAGGTTCATTTCGGATTGCGATTGGCTGCGCGGCCCATCCTCGCAACCTCTTGAACGATCAGGTCTTGTGCATCGGTCGAAACCCCGCAGATGCGAACCCGAACCCAAAATTTCGTGCGCGAAAATCGCTCGATTCCTGCGGCTTACTCCGCCCGTACCGAGCGCTGGCCTTGGGAGTACCTAAAGCAATGCTGAAAAGAACGCCCCGGGGCGGGGAGACGACGACCCGCACCCCGGGGCCAACCCCAGACGATCTGTGTTACACACCCGCCGACATGTAGCCGGTGCGGAAATCCGCTTGAGCGCTGCCATGATCCAGATATCCACGAATCTGCGTCCCGAGCGTGTTGAATTCGGCGTCGGACGTTTCTACCGTGGGCATCTCGTTGCCGTTCAAATAGCTGACGACCAGGCAAGGATTCGCCGGTCCCGCGAAGATGTACCACGCCGTCGCGCTCGCGTTTGCGTTGAAATCGGTGTCACTCAGTCGCGGCTCCACCTCAAGGGTAAGCCTGCCCTTCCACGGATTTGCGGTCCCTTGCATGTCGGCGCTTTGATCGCGCATGACCTCCGTCGAGTTGATGATTGTCAACGCGACTTCTTCCAGCTCCGGCGGGACCAGCATGATCTTCGGAACAAGTCCAATCAGCCGGCCTTTATCGTCTTTCACCTTGCGCATTGCGCTGATCGCGGCGCTCAGCGAAGTGATGCCCAGGACTGAATCGGCGCCGTCGTTGAAGTTCGAGTTGCCCAATCCGAAGAATGATCCGGTGTTGTCGAGCAGGAGACCGTAGAGCAGATCGCTGACCGATCTCGGCGCCTCGGTCGCGAGCGCTTGGGCCAAGTCATTGAGCACGCCGAGATCATCGTTGACGATGTCCTGCCGCGTAATGGCCAGCATCCGGGCATAGGTGTCGACCTTGAACGTATACGTGGCGTCGCTCAGCGTTCCGTGGGGGATTTCGCCGCCCGGTGGAACCTTAGCCAATTCGGAGTTTCCGGTATTGAGCCGGACCGCAGTGTGCTCTCTGAACGACTTGGCGGGCTTAACGCCGACCCAACTGCGGAATGTTTGCGGCGCCGCTCCGTAGGCGTCCGCGACGATGCGATCGATACTCCCACCGAGCGCATCCGGCAAGCTGCTCGTACTGAACGCCAAGCGGATCAGCTTGTTGGGGCTGTCGCCGGGCGCGTCGTTGCCATCGAGGCGAACCGCTGAGGCGCACAGATCGAGCGCCGTGTTGCAGTTCAGCCGCAACGCTTGGGGCATCGCTGCCTTGTAGTGCTTCTCGGCCAAGTCTTTGCGGCCAAGATGAATCAGGCTTGCGGCGGTCAATGCCGCTTCGCTGTTGGCAGCTTCACGCCGTGGCGTCGCGAAGTTCTTGCCGTTGCCCAGCATCGGGGTTGATGCCGCGTCGAGTCGTGCGCGGAGTTGCACCGCGGCCTGCCCAGCTTCGGCCAAGGTCAATCCGTCGTTGATCCAACGATCGGCGTAGTCCGCGCTCAGCTTCATGCCGCTTGCGAGACCGCGCATTGCTTGGCACCGCGCGCGTTCGTCCTTGATCGCGGCGGTGGTCAACGTGGCCAAACCGCCGGCGGACATGGCGACGTCACCGCCCGCAGGTTCGGACTCAGAATCCCCAAATTTGCCCTTCAACCAGGCCAGGATTTCGGCTTCGTCCTTGATTTCCGCGGGCATGCCCAACGATTGCAGATAGGTAATCAGTTCTTTCATTTTTTTGCTCACTTTCTCGGAGAGTAGGCCGCGACCGTTCGCGGCGGGTCTTCCAACAAAATCGACAGCGGTCAACCGGCTGATGCGAAGCGCTTCGCCAGCGCCGCTCTTTTCAAAATGGAATTCGTCGGCCTCGATCGAGAGTCCGAACTGGTCGGGGATGGTCTGCGCCAGTTCAAGAATGAAGGGCGCATGTGGGCTGCTGTCGAGCAGCGTCAGTGTTGCGCGGACGGTCGATCCGTCGATACGGGCATTGGTCACGTATCCGACGATCGCAGGCAAGTCGTCCTGTTCAGGATGGGTCAATCTGGCCTTCAAGCGACCCGCTGCGTTGATGGCGTCCGCGCATTGCCGGAGCGTCACGCCGTCGATTTTGAAACCGTGTCCGATCGCCTCGCCGGCGGTCAGCACGGCCACCCCGCTGATGGTGTGTCCATTCACGCTTACAGTGCCAGCGCGTGGCACCGAGCGGAGCGTGATCGGCTTTCGGGCTGTCCCGGTGGCCAGCTTCATCGCCGCTCGCCGACGTCGTCGTCTTGTGCCTTTTGAACTCATGCTGGCACCTCGGGATCGTAACTCAACTCGCGAATCTGCCTTGCCCACGCGCTCACTTCTTTTCCGCAGACCGCCTTGCGGGCTTCGACCCGAACCTGTCGGAGAAATTTGCCGATGTGACTGTCCGAGATTCGGATCAACCCGTCGATTCGGGAATGATCCATCAACCCCGCATTGCACCAGCGCTCGACCGTAAGGTCTGTGACATTCAACGCCCGGGCGACTTGGGAGCAGCTCCACCACTTTTCTGCGACTTCGATCGTTGGTTTATCAGCCATTATTGGTTTCTCCGATTTTGGTTTCGACGGGCGGGCCAGCCGCCAGGGCCATCGCGGTAGCCTTGACCATTGCGTCGAAGCATGCCGCGTCCTGTTGATTCAGTTCGTGTATCCCTTCGATGCCGCCACGCGCGGCCATTGAGCATTTAAGGGCGGTCGCGGAGATTGCGGCCATTGCCTCGATCGTCATGTTAAATTTGGCCAGCCCGGGGATTTCGAGGCTGACCGCCATTTCGCCGGGCGCGGTTTGGAAGCTCTCCCATTGCCAATCAGCCGGGGTTGTCAGAGTCTTTTCGCTCACGTCAATCGCTCCAAATTGGTCGCTGCCTCGCGTCTCGAACCTGTCTTGGCGAAAAACGCCGCCCGAACGGCCCGCAGGTCGTCGTTGGCCGGGCGGTGTACTTCGTCGTCATCGGCGTCCACCGACCCACCCGGTTGAAGCGGCGCTTGAACGCGGGTCGCGCTGGCGACGGGTCCGCACCAGTCAAACTTCAGTTGCGTTTCGCTCACGTTGAGCGCTCCGAAATAATCCGTCACCACCAAACCCACTTGGCGCTATCAAGAATGCGGGGCATGGTGACAGATGTGACGGATAATCGCTGTTTGCGCAAAACTCCCTCGCGTGCGCGTGCGCGCGTGAAGCGACTTTCCCTCAACAGCCCCGCATCTGTCACATCTGTCACCACCTACCCGACCCCCGCCAAACCGATTCCAACTCGCCACCTATCGCGCCCGGTTCGCCGTTCGTCGATTCCGCGGTCGGCCAACCGCTGGCTGAACAGCTTTCGGCTTATCTGCTTGTCGCCGGCGTGCTCGGTCCAATCGTGATAGGCTTTGTACAATTCGCTGAACTTGACCTCGCGGGTGTTGTCAATCACGCAACGCGCGTCGAGGAACTCGCTCAAGACGTCCTCTTCACTTCGATATTCGCGTGTCGCTTGCGTCACCGCTTCGGGTGGTTGGAGTCCGACCTCTTGCCAATCAGCGAAACCACTCAACATCCAATTCAGAATCCCGCTCGACTCTGCGACCAGCTTGGCTGGCAAGTCTTTATCTGCGCGGTCGCCCTCGAACCGGACGCCGAAGGGTATCAGGTGAATCCGCCGCCAAATCGCAAAGTCCTGCCCGCCGATTCGCGGCTTGTGATTCGCTGCCAAGAACAGTTTGAATGCGGGTTTGAACTCGAAGTCGTTGTGATACAGGTATCGCGCCACTACAACATCGCCGCCGGTAAGTTGCTTGACCAGTGATTCCGCTATGTGTTGTGACTCTTCGGTTTCAACGCTGCACACCAGCCGTGCGCCGGCCAATCGGGCAATGTCGGGCCGCGCTCCACCGGGTCGTTGAACCATGAACGTCGAGGCATCCGCGCTCGTGCCGTAGGTTCCGAGTATGGCCTGCACGGTCGTGACCAGAACTGATTTGCCGTTCGCGCCGCGCCCGTGCAGTAGGAACAAGCATTGCTCGCGGGTGTCGCCGCACAGTGAATATCCGATTGCGCGCTGAACGAATCCGACAAGCTCGTCATCGCCGTCGAAGATTTCCTGCATGAACTTTGCGAATCGCGGACACGTCTCACGCGGGTCATAGGTGACGGGTGCGAGTTTGGTAATCGGGTCGGTCGGCTTGTGCGGGTGCAGCTTTCCGGTTTCCAAGTCGAGCGTTCCATTGGCGACGTTCAACAGCATCGGGTGCGCGTCGAAGCGGTCAGCCATGACGCGGATACGCGGGTCCGATTCGGCCAGGGCGATAATCCCCTTGACTTTGCCATTTTTCTCGAAGCTCGAGCGCCCTTTGACCAGCCGCTTTGTCAGTTCAATCGCGCGGTCAAGTTGGTCGCGTTCCCAGTGTTGACCGTTGTAGTGCAACCACTTGAACGCATTGCAGAACCGCAGCCGGTCGGCGTGTTGGTCAATCAGCTTTGTGGCGAACTCCAACTCGGTGTATGCGTCGCCGTTTTTGTCGGCTTCCGCCAAGTCAACCGGTTCGGCTGAATCGGCCAGCCGCTCGATTGCTTCGCCAATCTCAACGTCCGTCCTGCCGGCTTTGCGCTGCGCGTCCGCGTAGTCCACCACGTCGCCGCCTTCGTCCAGGTCGGGCAGCCGCAGGATAGAGACCGTCGGCGCGGGTGTCAGCTTGGTCAATATCTTGCAAACCGCAGCCGCGTACTTTTCGCCCGCGTCGTCATGGTCGGGCATCAGATAAACCGTCTTGCCCGCAAGCGGTGACCAATCGCTTTTGTGACCGGCCTTTGACCCGCCCGCCGAAGTCGTCGCGGTGAAGCCCAAGTCGGCCATCAGGTCAACTTTCGGCGGCCCTTCTTGGATATAGACGGCATCAGCCGCCGCAACGTCGCGGAGTCGATACAGCGGTCTGGGCGCAGGCATCGCGGCGCATCGCCAACCGTCAGGCCATAGCGAGACCGGCCTGTTTTCTTTCTTGGGCCTGTCGTGGGTTTTGTTCCATCGCAGCTCAAAGCCGACAAGCTCGTCGTGATCGTCATAGAACTTTCCGACACGGTCCGGCTTGCCGAATTTCCGTTCATAGACTTCGATTGCCGCGTCAGCGGTCGCGAACGCCTGCGGCTTCTTGCGCGGGGCGTCGGCCCGTCCGTTGCGGCTTGGCATCAGGTCGGCCATGCGAAGCCCGAGCGCGGTCGCCACGTCCTTAGCGGTGCAGCCCGCGTGACAGTGGACCAGCGCCCGCCCGTCATCGCTTTGACTGACCGACAAGCTCGGCGACTTGTCGTCATGGGCGGGGCATCGCGCCGACCAGCTCGAACCGTTTCGGCTTGGGGCGTGACCGCTCGCGGTGGCCAATGCGGCAAGCAGCCGGTCTACCGGTTCGCTAGGCATCGGTGCGGCTCCGGCGGTCAGCACCATAATGGCGACGAACAGCACGACGCGCAGCCCGGCGCTCCATGCGGCGCAGTTGTTCGTCGAGGCTGCAATCGGTCCGCGCGAGCCATGCATCGATGCGTTGGCCTTCGCAGCGAAACGCCTCGATTCTGCGGTTGATTTGGTGTCGATTTCTGGTAACATGTTCCATCAGCGAATCACCTTTTGCCCCGCCGCGTTGACGCGCATTGGCGGGGCATTTTCTTCCTTACGTTTCGTGCCGCTCCAACCTTTCTACGAACGCCAGGACGTCGCCACGTTTGAACCTCAGATTTTGCCCGACCATCACGCCCGCGATTTGTTTCGTTCGATACAGCGTGTCCACGGTGCCCACGCGGACGCGCAGAACTGCGGCCACGTCGGCCCTATCCAGCAACGGATAAGCGAGCAGTGCCGGGTCATAAATCGGAATGGTCTGCGGTTCGTCCATGCGGGTGGGATTACCGCATTCCGCCGCTATTTGTCACGCGAACGGACGCGCCGCTGGACGCGCAAAATGTGGTTTTTCTGCGGTGGGAGCGTTAGATATTTTTTTCGCTGGACGCGCCGTTGGACGCGCCGTTGGACGCGCCGACGGACGTGAATAGATGCTTTATCTTGCCCCAAAGGTATCTATCGCGCGGGTGATTCTTGCGGCGCTCTTCGGCTGGGACGTAGCAGTCGGGATGCTCGCGGCGATATCGAAACAGCTTCTTTCGCACCGCGCCCGGCGTTTTGCCGGTCACTTTGGCAATCATCGCAGGCGTGACAGGCTGATCCGTTGTCCAAACTCCAATCGCCCCTAATTCCTTTGCACTGGTGCCGTCAACGCGCGGCTTGTCCGCCTGCGACTCACTTTCAATCATCGCCGCCAATATGTCGCAAGCGCGCGCCTCGCGCTCGGGACGTTGCATCCCCAAAATCGCCGGTTCGATTCTTGGAATGATGCGGCTGAATACATGCATCTGAAGGTTACTCGCGCACCTCACAAGTCGCGATTGTCTACCATCAGCGCCGCCGACTTTCGGGTCGTTCGCGTCCGGTGTTGTATGCCACGCCGCCAGTTCGGCTAAGCCGTCCAGATTTGAAAGCAACCCCTTACCGTGCGCATCCAGAATCGCTCGGCCAGTGTCATCGGCAACGGCGTGGAGCTCGAGCGCTTGGGCACCGGTTATGCCGTGCGCGAATGGGTGTGATCGCCGCCAGCGTCCAGCCAGGTCGCGGAATCGGTCCGCAAATATCCGGCGCAACGTGTCGCCGGATACGGGGATTGGTTCGTCGTTAATTGCGATGCTGTGAATTGATTCGTAGTCAGACATTTGGCACTACTTTTCCGGGCGCGGCCTCGGGGATGGCGTGTAGTGCGTTCGCCACCCACAAGACCGCTCGCCGCCGTCGCGGCTGCCCGATCAGAATTCTACCGAAAAATCGCGATGACCGAAATGATTAGCGCCAGCGCCGATATGGCGATGGCGACCCAAGCGCGGCAACTGACGCGATTCACGTCGAGTCGAAGCTGGTAGGCGTCGGTTGGAAGCCCCAACCTCATCGAAAGCTCATCCCGCTTTGCTTGGTCTCCAACAACTTTCTTCACCCAAGCGTTGATATTCTGCTCGATCATCTCCGCGTCGGTCCATTGTGGTTTGCTGATTCCGCCACCCCATTCGCGAGCGAACTCATCCACGTCGGCCCGTGTCTTGAACCGTCGCTTCATCTTCATCCGTATTTCCTCGGGGCTGGCCATGTCGGGATTCTGAAAAGTTGCAGGAAAAGTTGCAAGCTCGGTGTCGATGGGTCACGTTGGGTCACGCTGTCACCCGCTCGCACACAGCCATAAAGTGCGATATGATGCCCCTATGATGTACAAATGAACCCGGTAAAGGGACTGTCGATCCGGTGGTTGCGGGTTCGAATCCCGTCGTCCTCGATCCTGGCAATGTCGGTCTGTGGTAAACGCGCGCCGCCGGGACCAGTCGGCCGCCAACC
>Ga0114931_10009195_pt1 | contig 11871 bp, 10 predicted proteins | sample 2SBtaG_FD_89579 | JGI IMG/M metagenome (GOLD analysis project Ga0114931, IMG submission 89579) | Deep subsurface microbial communities from Kolumbo volcano to uncover new lineages of life (NeLLi) - 2SBTROV14_V59a metaG | ecosystem: Environmental > Aquatic > Marine > Volcanic | place: Kolumbo...
ACTGAAATCAATTCCAGAATCTATTACTGCCACAGTTACCCCTTGCCCTTCTAATCCCATATCCCACAGTTTATCCGCAGATGTCTCACTGGCAGCTGTTCGAACGACTTTCGCCAAAATTTCGCGAGAAGGAGTTAGTGAATCAAGAGTTATTGTGATATCCTGCTTTCCCATCACTCCCAATGTCTCAGGACTTTTCACATGTCCATTATTTTTCACCAGTTCTAAGTTCTCTGATTTTTTCTCATGAGGATTATACACTCCTTTTACAGGAGATAGAAGAGAAGAGAACACTAACAGCAGAATGAGAAATTCGCGCACAGAAGAGAGGAAGTTCTCCAGATTAATAAATGTATTAGAACCTAACCTAGCCTTTCAAGGCTTCCTTCTGTTAAATATCTTTGAACCATTTCGATATATTTCTTCTTAAAAGTATTCATTTCTTCCTTCAATTCAGGACGATCCTCAATATTCGAGATTACCCTAGCTGGAGACCCTATTCCTATCTCCCCTCTGTTCAATCTCTGCCCTTTTCTGAGGAGTGAGTTTTCCGCTAAGATACTCCACTCTTCCATTAGTGCATAATCAGAAACTACTGCCTTTATGCCAACAACTGCGTAATCCTCCACAATACACGTATGGAGAATTGATCCATGCCCAAGAGTAACCATATCTCCCACAACTGTCTCCTCCTCAGGGCGTGCATGTACTACTGCGTTCTCCTGAATGGAAGTACCTGTACCAATTACAACTTTACCATAATCTCCCCTCAATACAGCCCCAGGACCAATATAGCATTTCTCACCAATTCTCACATCTCCTATAATTAATGCTGAATCCGCAACATATGTCTCTTCTGCAATATTTGGAATCAGATTCTCAAATCGCCATACTGCCATATCCTACTACAATCAAGGCAGTTTAAAAACAAATTGAAGCTCAAAATAATTCGAAAAAAAAAAGGCTCCATATTGGAGCCAAAATAATTAGATTATATGGATGTTACCTTAAAACTTTCTTTTCTTCTTAAGTGCAAGTGCAGTAATTACAGTTGCAAATGCGGAGAAGAAGATCAGGAAGTTGTCACCAGCTTGGATAACTGAGGTAAAGATGTTGGTTGATGTAGCAACACTTGTCGCTGATGCAGTAGAGGTGTAAGTCGTTTCAAATGTACTTGTGACGACTGTACCGTTGACATTTGTGTAAGTAATTTTACTTGTCTGGGTAACGGTGGAGATTGTTGGGATACCGACGACAGTATATCCAGCACCCTCAAGGAGTGTTGCTGCTGCTGAAGGATCATAAGGAATCTTCCACTGATCGTTATAGAAGTCAAGGAATTGCAGTTTAACTGGTGAGTCTTGTGGTTCTCTGAGGTTATCGACAATTGCACCAAGCTCGTCTTTGTTGATTGCATGTGCAATTGCTCTTCTCACATCATATTGTGCAAGATCAGGGTTGAGAATGTTGAACATCAGAAGATCTGCAGTTGAAGAGGTCACGAAGTTGTGAACATCCCATCTGGAGTCCGTCTCCTGTTTCTTAATCTCAGAACCACCGAAGAAATCAGGTGAGTTCAGGTCAACTTCACCACTCTTGAAGAGTGAGAGATCGACTGTAAGATCGTCAATGATCGGCAGAATGATTTTATGAACTGTGAGATCATTTGTTGGGTTACTTCCATTGTAATCGAAGTAATATGTACTCTCAATTCCAGGTGTGTTAAGGTTGAAGTCGCCACCAGGTGCGTCCTTCTCATTTGGGAACCAGAAGAAGGGATTTGCCTTCTTGTGGAGGAACTCTCCATCCTTGTTCATAGTGTCATCTGTGAAATCAACGTAGTAAGCACCTGCTTGAACTGGGTTAGTCTCAAATGCGTTCCATTCAACTGAATCAACTGGGCTAAGATTATCATTAGTGAAGAGAGCGCTGACATTTAGACCTACTGTGTCGTCAAGTGCATTGAAGACGGATCCATTTTCAAGGTGGAGGTTTCCACCAAGGAGCCATTTGGGTACTGCTTGGTATGATCCAAAGAACTGATCATCAATGGTTGGCTTGTAGATGTAAAGATCTACTGTACCTGCTGCATTGTCATACTGGACGTCATAGACAAATTGGTATGAGCTCTGTCCGTTAATGATCATGTTAGGAGACCTGTAAAGATTAAAGGTGAAGGCAAAGTCCTCTGCCTGTACCTTGTGGGCTGTCTTGGTTGGACCACCAGTTGTGTTTACCCAATATACATCATCTCTAATCTTGAAATGCATGTGACCATTGTCGATAACTTGGATTGCTCCAGTATCTTCACAGGTTGCAATGTTATCACCTGAACATGAAGACTCGTTAAGCACTGGTGCACCTGCCCATGGGCTAAGCTCGTATTGAATAGCTACGTTGGGGTGTGCAATGTATGACTTGTCAAACATGGTAAGGGTTGGGAAGAGCTGTGATTTTGCAGTGGATTGTGATGTGGAAGCACCCTGCAGTGGATCAAAGTTTTGGTCAATTGTTCCCATTGAGTATGCAACCTCATCCTGTCCGCTTGATCTATCAGCTGCAAGATTAGGATGAGTGGCATAGTTCCACGCACCACCAGTGAAAGCACTACCGATAATACCTTCATTTGCATCATATCCATCGAAACCTGCCCAAATACCGACTATACCGGTTGGTGCAAGAAGTGGGTAATCGTACAGAAGCTGTGTCATAAACCATTCTTGGAATGTATTTGTGAGAGCCTTTCTCTGGACCATGTTGAACTCTTGGTCAATCTTGTAGATAAGATTATCAACCATCGCTTGGTTCAGAGGGTGTCCCTGAGCAGTAGAAGACTGGTTCAATGCTGCATCCCATGCGGGGTCACAGAGCTGGTATGTTAGTACACCAAAGAAACCACCGTCACAGGCGTAGAGATCTACAAAGCCTGGGGCAAATGGTGAACCACCGGAGAAACCGACGATTGCAATGTCCCATGAGGCACCTGTAAAGTGGAGAAGATCTCCAACAAACTGGTTAAATGGTTTTCCGATAACAGTGACGTCAATTCCGAATGGTGCAAGAACCTGCTTCAGGTATAATGCGAACGATTCACGCCTTCTGTTACCAGTATTAGTCTCGACAACTAGTTGAAAGTTTGTAACTATTTGTCCATTGGCTGGTGCAATGATAGCAACATTTCCGAATGATGAGAGCATAAACGCACCAATCAATACGAAGCTAAGCATCGCAACTTTTTTGTTATTATTCATGTGAAAATTTCACCTATATTATCTTTAAACATATCCGGAGGACATGTTTCGTCACTACGGTAGTAGTGACTCTATTGAGTCCACATCCGTGAGATTATAAATCTGCGGATGTAATGAGATATGCCTCACATTTTTCGGAGAGCAACTCTCATTCCTCGTATTTGTTTGGACATTAATAAACTCAAAGAGGGAAATACAGACCAGTGACTCTTGTCAAATACAGATGATTCAACTGAATTACGATATTCATACAAATTTTACAGTATTCTTTACCACTGTCGGGGAGGAATTTATACTCTTTTCAAATCCTCCATATCTACACTTTCTGGATCGATTCTTCCTTTGATACTATCATCAATTAATATTTCATTCTCATCAAATGGGCAGAGAGCCGTTCCTTGATGATGTCCAAATATCCTGTTGCATTTCATGCACCTTAGTTCAAAAGGCCAATCGTTCATTGGTGCATCAATTTTAGCAAATCGATCCCATATCTCTGTTACTGAGAATGGATTTTTTTTGTTGACTCGGTAGCTCTTTATCTCAGTATGAGGTGCTTTAAGTATAATCCTTCCATTCGTAGTTCCAGAATACCTTACCTCTTCAACACTTTCATAAGGTATGTCTGTTACTTCCTATCTCTCACCTTCCCTCGTGACATAGGTTATTACCTCTTCGTTCTCATCAAATTTAATCCAATATTCTTTGAATTTCTTGAATCCATCATAGTAATATCTGTAGATTGAATAAACGAAGACAATTGATAGAAGGATGAAGAATAATATTCTCACCAGACTGTTCATTCCCCAAAAAAATGAATAGAAAGTACCTATAAAAACGAAAAGAGCATATGGAAGTAGATAATTAGCTAATACTGTTGCTCTTTCACCCCAATTCGCTTCTCTCAATGAACCTATCTCCCCAAAGTAATAGGATTTTCTGAGAATATCCTTTACTCTTGAACTAGCCTTGAGTGTGTAGATATCAGGTTCTTTCCAACTCATAAATTAGTTTAATTTGAGGAATACAAATAGAATGTGATTTGTAGAAAATTAAATTGCATGAAAATTAAAAAATAGTTATTGATATCGAGGGACTATTCTTTCAATCTCGGATCAAGTGCATCTCTGAGTGCATCACCCATGAGGTTGAACCCAAGAGTAAGAAGGAAGAGAGCAAGAGAGACGAAGGTCACTACCCACCAGACTTTTCCACTGAGGAAGTCAGAATCTCGAATTGCGCTCGCAAGATCGTCACCCCATACAAGTGTAGATTGTGATCCAAATCCGAGGAAAGCAAGTGAAGCAACAGCCTGGATGCTTCCTGCAACTCCTAATGTGAAGATGATAATCATTGTGGACAATGTATTGGGGATGATGTGTTTGACAATAATTCTGTAGTTGGATGCGCCAAGTACATTTTCTGCTTGGATGTATTCGCTCTCTTTGAGCGCCAATACTTCTGCTCGTACATATCTTGCTGTTCCTGACCAACTAATTAGGGAGAATACAGAGAAGACGACTATATAATATGCCCCTTCTATATTTAGGGTTTTGAAAACTGGAGTGAATGTGGCTCCGATCATAATTAGAATTGGAAGACCAGGAAGAACCATGAGGACATCTGCAATTCTCATTGTGATATTGTCGACGAGGCCACCCATGTATCCACTTGCAGCTCCAATGAATCCTCCGAGTACAACAGAGATAATAGTTGCAATTAGACCGATAAGGATGGAGTAGAACGATCCATAGAATATTCTTGAGAACATATCTCTTCCTAAATGATCTGTTCCAAATAAATAGCCAGGTGAACCATCAGCTTGTGTTAGAGCTGGAGCTGCTTTGATATCAGCACTATTGAAGCTACCATAATTTGGATTTCTGAGGTAGAACGGTGTCCATTCAACAAACCTGTGAGATATTTCGTTTGGGGGCCAAATTGTTGTAAATACAGCGGCCAATATGGCTATTACTGTGAAGATAATTACGATGAAGATACCGAGCATTCCAACCTTGGATCTTTTCATTCTTCTCCAGACAACTGCAAGTTGTGCACCATATCCAAAGTCAATCACTCTTTCATCTAAACTATCTCCATATGCTCGAAGTTTATCCATGAGGGCAGAGCTGTTTTGAAATGACAGAGACTCAATTGTGTAAGAAGAATCCATTGTATAGATCACTGCTTTATTGAGGCTCCTATTTAATAATGCAAAAACCGAGTCCGATTTCTTCACCACAATGTCAAGAATGCTCTCCCAAGGGATAAACCTTTCTGGCAGGAATGTCAGTTTAACGGGACTGGTTGCACTGTAGGCAAGTTTGAATGAATTTATCTTGACACCTTCGTTGCTAAGAGATATTGATTTCTGACCGTATATATTGTAAATCTTATTTATAGCCCAAATAACTATTACTGCACCAAGAATAAGGAAAATACCCGTCCTCAAAGTCTGAGTTGGGTTCAAATATCCTCCAACAGCATCTTTAGGTTTGTATCTGTCTGGATTCCAAGCATCGAATGTAGATGGATCATTACCTTTATTTACATATGCTCTGAAATCTGCGTCATATTGAGCCTTCGCTATACTGATCTGGTTGTTGAAGTCTTGGTACTGAATGATACTAATTAAGAGATAAAGTAGCCCTACTAAGATAACAACGATTGAGATTAATATAAGCGCGCTCGAGAATACTGTTACAACTTTTGAGATTATGGATGAGCTGTATTTTCCTTCTGTTGGAGTAACATATTCGTTTTCTTGTACTGTTGACATATTTTATTCCTCCTAAAATTTGATCCTGGGATCCACAACCCCGTATGCTATATCTGCAATAATAAGCATAAATATGGAAAGTGTCCCGAAGAACATATTCACTGCAAGGACAGTTGGCATATCAAATGCCAGAGCTGCTCTGATAAGAGATCGTCCAACTCCGGGGAAGTTGAAGACCTGCTCGATAATTGCAGAACCTGAGAGAATTCCTGGAAGAGAGAGTGCTATTACTGTCACAAATGGGAGAAGTGCATTTCTCAATGCATGACCATAGATTACAGTTCTTTCGGTCAATCCTTTTGCTCTTGCAGTTCTGATATAATTCTGTCTGAGGACATTAAGCATCTGTGATCGCACAAGTCTAGTGGTGAAAGCTACTCCACCAACCAACATAGTTAACTCAGCAGCAATTATTGCAGGCCAATTCTCCCAAAGAGATTTTCCACCTGCAGTATAGAAGATCGCTGAAATTTTTTGATTTGACCAGCTTGCAACTGATTGCTGAATCACGAGTCCAAGAACAAAGTTGGGCACTGAGAATCCGACAAGGGTCATAAATAGAGTAATCTGATCAAACACTGAGTTATGGTTTGTAGATGCAACAATCCCAAGTACAGTGGCAAAGATTAGGGACAGGATAAAGTTGATACCAAACAACCAAGCTGTGTTGCCAACGTATGGAACAAATTTATCAGTAACTGGCACTCCTTTAGATGTCCAGCTTTCACCAAAATCTAACCGAGTGAACATGGGGTATGCCCAATTCCAGTACCGCACAGGAATTGGTTTATCCAGCCCCCAAGACGCCGCGATTCTATCACGATTCTTCTGGAGACCTGGATCCAAACCTGCTACGGAATTAACTGGGTCAATGGGCGTTAGTGCAAACATGAAGAAGATCAATACTGATATCCCAATAGTGAAGGGAATCAATGAAAAAATTCTTCTTATGAAGTACATTCCTAATGACATAGTTTAACCTCTTTATCCGAATAACTCGGAACTTAAGATAGAATCGGTTTAGGTATTTTTAAATACAGTTATTTGGTTCAAAACTGCTAAATTTATCTAAATATTTATTGGATATCCATTTTGCAACACGAATTATTGTTTGATAATACCCTTGCTGTTCAATTTTTTTTCCCCCTCTGATTGCCTCAATGTTGAACTGAATACCATCCACCCAAAAATTCCGAGAAGAAGAGATCCAACAAGTGTCCAGGGCCAATATATCTTGTACTCTGGATGCAATATTGAAGTACTTGTTACATAGAGGAGTGTCAATCCCATTAACAAAACTGAGAAGATCAGGAAACCTAGTCCAGCAAAGACCTTGAGGAAAAGTACTATTGCCATCCTCGTAATTTCAGATTCTTGGGATCGATTTATCTTTTTGAGATACTTCTCTCTCTGCTTCAGAATTTTTTTGGCTGGATCTTTATCCACCATATTACTCCCCCATTAGTAGATTGTAGTTATTGATCCACCTCTTTTCATCTGGATGATTGTTAAATATCATCAGGTGAATAAATCGAAATTTGTCAGAATTTGGAATTTTTTTCTCATCAAAATTCTCCTTGCCAATAATTTTCACGATTTCATTCAATTCGAGATACTTCGACTGGAATTTCTCAACGGAACCAAGCTCTTCTAACGAAGAGAAGAGTGTAATCTCTGCGAGAAGACAATCAATCTTCCAAGATCCAGATGATGAACTGCTTAGTGCTTCATGATTCTTCTCAAAGAGAAATTTGAGGATATCCTCTGTTGTTTTCAGTTCTAGGTCAAACACCTGATTCAGACTGTCTTTGACATTAGACAGGTGTTGCTCGATGTCGATCATAAGATTACCAAATGTTACTTGGATGGCTATGGCAATGAGTCTGTAGATTTTGTTGGAATATTCAGAGTGTTCAAGCACGCCCATTGAACGCTTCCATATATCAAAAATATGGCTCATCTGCACTTCTGTTGAGCCATAGTCCATCGCGTAATTTGCAGTGTTGATAATATCCAATTCAATATCCAAGGGTACCTCCTCCTCAGCTGCCTTAGCTTGATACAGAAGATTGACTCCCTCACGCAATGTTTCTCCGATCGATTGTGCATTCTCTGAATTCCAGAGCTCCTCAAGTTTCTCTGTATAGCTCATAATCTTTTCCTCCTCCAATAACTCACAGCTCCTAAGGAAAGTAGCATTGCTGGAAGAAGTAATGGTGTTTTTGAGAAAGAGCTATCCAAGACAGTATAATTGTTTGCCTCAAATAGCTCTTTAGATTTTGTGAAGTTAAAGTTATATCCCCATGAGTCATTATAGTACTCAGAATAGTATGAATTAATATTTGAATTCAACAGATTCTGATCTAGCTTATTTATTTCCTGTATGCGAACTCGATTGATGGCATAATAAAGAGCTTTTCTGATATCGACATTCTGCAAGATGGGATTGTACAAATTGAAGACAAGCATAACTCCGCTTCCAGGAATAGTGAATTGCTGAAGTGAGATGTCATCTAACCTTTCTAATCCTGAGAAGTCCTTCACATTATAGAAAGAGACCAAATCTCCAACTCCCTCGGAAATTTGTATGTACATTGTCGAAGGTTGCTCAGTGAGTAAGAACCTTCGCTCAGTTATGGGTAAACTTTCTGCTTTCTCAAACTGTGAAGTGGAACTCGAATCATTATAAGCAAAGTAGTATGGTTTTTCACTCTCTGGTGTTGCTAAATTGAAATTGTCAGTGTCGGCCTCAGTTGGAAAGTGAAATTTAGGATCTGCCTTTAGGATGTAATCCTTCTCAATCTTTTCTGCAAAGTAATATGGACCACTTGTGATTGGGGAGAGAGCGAAGTCTCTCCACTCTTGGCTAGAAATAGGATCAAATGTCCCCGAGTATAATTCTCCCAATGTCCCACCATCTGGACGTGATAGTGTGCCATTGAGGGTATGTTCTGGTACAATCATCTGTGAGGCGATTGAGTAATAATCAACTGGGCTTGGATTCTTAAATTTCAGCTTTATATGAAAATCATCCACTACCTCATAGCTAAAATCATCACCCCAGAGTACGTCTCCTGATAGATTTGACCAGTCTTTTGAAAGGAGGTCAAGAGTGAATTGAATGTCCTTCGATGTCACTTTTTCATTGTATGAACCATTCCTCTCTCTCCAATATAGATTATCATAGAGGTAGAGGTCCCAGACTGATTCCCCAGAATCGATCTTGTTTGAGTACTGCTTGACAATATTAGGGTGGATATTCCCATCCTTGTCTGTCAAGAATAGTGTTGGAAACAAGTTCTTCCTCAAATTTTGAATCTCAATATTGCTGGAGAGTAGAGGATTCAGACCACCTACCTCGTTTGAAATGAAGGTCTGAAAGACGTTGGATCCCACTCCTTTGTTTACCCTCTTACTTGGGTTTGAATCCCAGTGAGCTCCCCTGAATATCGATCCCAGTACTCCTTCAAGATTCTCAAAACCGACAAACTCGTTCCGTAATGCGTAGACCTGCGTTTGTTCAAAAAGTGGGAGTTCAATAAGCCAATCTTGCATCATTCGTTGCTGAAATGTATTCATCAGCTCTTTTCTTTTAGTGAAATTGAATTCTGCATGGATACTTGTAACAAGTTGCTGGAGTTCATCATAGTTAACCCCTGAATTCCTAAGGAGTTCTGGATTGTCGAAATTATATACTCTCTTTCCAAATCTTGAGCCATTGGAATACCGATCCAAAATTTGGGGAAAGAGTTTATTCTCATTCGTTGTTTGGAGGGCAACAATATCCCATTGCTTGGAATTCCCTTTTGCCAAAATATTCTCCAAGACGACCGCTTCAGGAAGTTGTAGGTCTTTCACATCGATGAATAACTTATACCAATCTTGTTGTATTCCCTGATAGATGTTTCTTGTATAGGTGTCAAGAGTCGGAAATAAAAAAGTCAGTGATGCAGTGTAGCTCAATTGTGCGGGCGTTCGAACCATTCCAGTTGTCATTGCAGAAATTAGGATGAGCGACAGTATCATCTTGGAGCTATTTTTCATAGTAGATAATGATTCACTCGGGTATTTTAAAACCTGATGAATTAGTATGGGCGGTGTATATTAAGACCCTTTATGAATTATAAGGGAGAATGATGTCAATTAGATCGACTTGAGAGATGAGCATTCTACGACAACAGATCTTCTTAACCCCAAGCTCGTCAAGGACTTTTCCTGGATCTTCACCTTTTGCAGATTTCTCCTTAAATGGTTCAAAATGGTGAGCGATAACTGTTCCGCAACTAAAACATCTAATTGGGATGAGCATTAAGGGTAAGTGTCCTCTAGCATTTATAAATCACATGTTGCGAAACTCAAGGAGAAGTATCTAACTAAAGTATTTAAAATACAGGACCTGATCTAATTTTAAGTTTAGACCGAGGAATCGATTATGAGTATAGACAGTGACTTCTTTGAGGGTCAAATTGATGAGGATAAGCTACTTGTAGCACTCGATGATTATTTGACTTCTGGAGTTCATATTGGCACGACTGTTGCTACACAACAGATGAAACCATTCATCTATAGGGTCAGGAATGACGGACTCTATGTTATGGATATCAGGAAAACAGATGAGCGCGTCAGACTTGCTTCGAAAATGCTAGCCAGCTACAATCCTGAGGATGTGGTTGTCGTCTCTACAAGGCAGTACGGAACTGTACCTGCTTCAAAATTGGGAAGACTTTGCAACTTCAAGGTTATTCCTGAGAGATTTGTTCCTGGAACATTTACTAATCCTGAGAGCAAGCACTTTACTGAGCCAAAAGTTGTATTCTTGAATGATCCTAGGTGGGACAAACAGGCACTAGACGAAGCTAAAGAGATGAACATTGTTGTTGTTGCACTTTGTGACAGTGACAATCTTGTCTCAGATGTAGATCTAGTAATTCCTGTGAACAACAAAGGTCGTAGATCTCTTGCACGAGTTTACCTTCTAATTGCCCAGCAAATCCTTAGGGAGAGAGGCGAAATTGGTGAGAATGACCTTATTGAGCAGACAATAGAGGATTTTGCTTTCAAGATTATCAAGAGCTAAGTATCCTATAACACACTAATTGTTTAACAATAAATTAAAAATATGGAAATAAAGGGACACCTGTGGAAAGTATCTCAACCGCGTCTGCTCCTGGTAAAGTCATCCTTTCTGGTGAGCACAGTGTGGTATATGGTTATCCCGCTATAGCTGCATCTATAGGTGCTAGAGTCACTGTAGAAGTAGAACTCACTCACACAAAAGAAGTTCTTATCATCTCAGAAGGGAATTTTGATCCGATTAGGTACACAAAGTCTGATCTCAAAGCGATAAGAGATGGAAAAAGTTACTCCCAGCTCGATGGAATAGCTTCATTAGTGGGAAGTATCATCACAAAGAGAAAGACTATGGACTTCACAGGAATGAATCTTAGAGTGACAAGTGAAATCCCGATGGGTGCAGGATTAGGTAGCTCTGCATCCGTCTGTGTAGCCACCGTCTCTGCTCTCGGAAAACTCTTTGATCTCGATTTCTCTACGGAAAAAATATCTGAAATTGCCTTCGAGGGCGAAAAGATCATTCATGGGACTCCGTCAGGAATTGACAATTCCACATCTGCCTTTGGAGGATTAATCAAGTATAAAGGAGGAAAATTTGACCATTACCTACTAAAGGATGAACTACCCTTGGTGATTGCAAATTCTAAGGTTCCGAGAAGTACCAAGACTCTTGTGAGTAATGTGAGAAAATTGTATGTGAAGTATCCAAATGTCATGGCCAATGTTTTCAAGAGTATGGGCACTCTCTCTTTGAGAATGTTAGATGCA
>Ga0114931_10009196_pt1 | contig 11869 bp, 9 predicted proteins | sample 2SBtaG_FD_89579 | JGI IMG/M metagenome (GOLD analysis project Ga0114931, IMG submission 89579) | Deep subsurface microbial communities from Kolumbo volcano to uncover new lineages of life (NeLLi) - 2SBTROV14_V59a metaG | ecosystem: Environmental > Aquatic > Marine > Volcanic | place: Kolumbo...
TACAGCGATTGTGACAATATCAAATAAATGCACTAATGATAATATAAGTCCTGCAACACCTGCCCAGACTGCATCTTTTATTTTTCTCTCTTCAAACGCCCTTATTGCAAAAATGAAAATAGTAAGCATTAGTATTAATGATAGAATAAAATGGGGCTGGTCAAACGACTGAAATGTGTTCATTTCAGTAAGCCAAGTATCTACTGATGAAAATGAATAACCCGTAACCTTGTCCACAAGGTACCACCAAAAACCAAAACCATTGGATAATGCAATAAGAATAAATGCGATTAGACGCACTTTCTTATCTGTCGTAAAATAACCTATGAACTTGTAAACTAAAAGCAGAAAAATTATCGTGAATAATACACCAAAGAAATTATATGCAAAGATTATGCTTGTTTTGAATAACGCAGAAAATCCTCCGATAAGCAGATGATATGGATTGAATATTAATGCGGGAACATCTTCACCAGTGAATTTGTTTGCAAAAAGAATACTTCCTTCTTTTGCCTGAAGGGCTAAATTAAGATGATTATTTGCGTCTGTAACATGAACAGGAATTCCCATAAATACCATTCCTTCAGGAGCATTCAGGTATCCTAATATTAATGGCAGTAAACTTAAAAGAGTTACAATTGCAGTAATTAATAGAATATATTTCCATTCCTTTTTTGATATCTGGCTCAAGAATTTTCTTGGTTTCTTATGCTTTAGACTATTTTTTTTTACCATATCAATTCTTCACAATTATTTTTTAATAATTATTTCTTAATCTTATCTTCTCTCCAGGTATAATTTATATTGACAATATAATTCCATGCTGTCGCAACAATAATTCCTATGAGATTTGATATAATATAAAAAATATGTGCTAAATCAGTTAAAAGAACGAGAACTCCCCAATTAATAATTGCACCAACAATGCTTACTCCATGAAATTTCATCATTTTTGTGAAAGTATTGCTTTTATTTGTGCTTTTTTTGAAGGTCCATGCATCGTTTAGGAAAAAATTCCAAACAATTGCAAGTTCTATTGCAAATATTGATGCAATTCTATAATCTATATGGACAATTTCTTTTAGTAAAGCAAGAATTCCTGTGTTGACAATTACTCCAGTTCCACCGACTATGCAGAACTTGATAAGTTTCTCCCACGTTCTTAATCTTAATCGAAATGAGTTGAAAAAGAATTCGATAATGTCTGATGATTTCATTTTTGACTTTCCTTTTGTTCTGTCAGGAAAAACAAGCGGGACTTCCTTAAATTTTGCACCACTTACTTTTGCTTCGTATAATAAATTCATCTGAAAACTATATCCCTTTGCACCAAGTTTGTCTAAGTCTATTTTTTTTATGAGCTTTGATGAAATGCATCTAAATCCTGATGTGCAGTCGTGAATTTCCATAAGACCTGCAACGACTCTTGCAAAAAAGTTTCCTCCTCCACTAATTAGTTTTCTTGAGAAATTCCAGTCAGGAGTTGCGCCACCAGGAATATATCTGCTCCCTATAATAAAATCATATCCTTCATCTATTCCTTTTAGGAATGATGCTATAAGTTTTGGAGGATGAGAGAAGTCTGCATCCATTTCAAAAAGGGCATCAGGTTTAATTTTTGCCATTGCATACTTGAATCCTCTTATGTATGCAACGCCAAGACCTTGCTTATCTCCTTCCAGTAAATGTAGTAAATCGAATTTTTTTTTGAGTTTTTTAACTATTTTTCCTGTTCCATCAGGACTTTTATCGTCAACAACGAGAATGTTAATTTTCCAGCCATTTATTGTTTTAGCCTCAGAAAAAATTTTTACTATAAGTTTCTCTATATTCTCTGCTTCATTATATGTCGGCAGTACGATGCAATAGTTCTTCATAAAGCTTGTAAAATAAGGCACATTTATAAATATTGTCATATTTACTATTGGTTAGTGTTGAAAAACAACCCGTTTTTTGACAAAATTATAAAAAACACCCAAACAAAGCATTTAAACAAACATTTTATAAAATTAAAAATACAAATAATAGACAAACTAAAAAAGAAATGCATACATCTTTTTTCGCCAAATATTAAAAAAATGAAATACAAACAAATAATAATCACAATAATACTTTTTATATTTCTTGCAATAAATATACACACCTACGTCTCTAGTGGAAATTCAGCATCAAGATTTGCAACAATAGAAATGATTGTTGAAAAAAATACATTCATAATTGACAATTCTACATTCATGGGAGATGCAAAAATGTATGAAATAAAAGATAAACAAAATTTGCCACTCATGAGACTTAATAATATAGAAGCAATAAACGGAACAAATGATAAAATTTTAGTAAAGAATAAATTCTATTCAGACAAAACAGTGAATTCTGCACTAATAGCCACCCCAATCTATGCTTTGTTGTACAAATTAGGAATGTCCTTTTCGAACAAAGGAGAACTTGTAGTATTTATACTCACACTTCTATTCTCAACAATACCCACAATTATAATAGCAATCATATTTTACAAGTCTTTGAAATTTACAAAAATACCAAAAAAATATGAAATTCCTTTGAGTTTGATGATTATACTTTCAACTCTATTGTTTCCATACGGAACCGTTTTTAACAATCATACTCTCGCGGCGTTATTTATTTCAATAGCATTCTACATAATTTTGAAAAATTCACATAAAGAAGAGATTAAAAAAAATAATTATTTTACAATTGGACTATTTTCGGGTCTAGCCGCGAGTATAGACTTAGTAGCTGGAGGATTATTTTTAATATGTTCATCTATATATTTTCTGAATAAAACAAAATATAATTTATACAAAAATAAACAGATATTTATGTTTTTTATACTTGGAATTCTTCCTATTTTAATTATTCACACAATATTTACAATACCTATAACTGGAGACATACTACCAGGCAGTGTGCACCCAGAATACTGGAAATATAATGGTAGTAACTTTAATGAAAATAATTTATCTGGAACTGGATTAAAACACAATTCGATAGGAAATTTTTTTATATATTTATTTCATACATTGCTAGGATTCAGAGGATTCTTCTCATACACACCTTATTTGTTAGTAGGAATATTCCTATTTTTCAAAAAAATATATGCGAAAAAAACAATCGTTGAAATGAGAACTAAAAAGAAAATAAAAATAGAAATATCATCATTTACCACATACAAAAAGGAGTTAATATTATGGATGTGTTTTTCAGCGTCAACAATTATTTTTTATGCAATTACAACAAATGGATATGGCGGATGGAGCTATGGAATGAGGTGGTTTGTACCACTTATATTTGGATTATATTTTATGAGTAGCCTGTTTTTTGAAGAAAACAAATTATTCAAAAAGAATAGAATTAATATGTCCACAATAATAATTATACTTCTAATAATAATAGGTATTTTCACAAGTGTTGTAGGAGTAATCGAACCTTGGACAGAAATGTGGAAAACGCAAATACCTCTATTAAACAATCTTTATGTTATAGCAAAAAAACTACCATTTAAATTATTATGGTTCTAAACAATCAATTAAAATATAATAAATTCAAAATATGAAGTCAGAACATACAAAAACTATATATATCACGAATACAAACATATAAAACAGGCGCGGTTTATGGTACAATCACAGGACTCTTTTGATATTAGAGACTATGCATTAATATTTCTATTATTAGCTGTAAGTATAGGAATAATTTATTTCATTCAGATATCTGGACCGACAGCATATGTTACATTCATTCCAGGAGTAACTGAATCAGAAACATTCTACACCCCAGATATAAACATAACTTGTAACGCAGACGCCATAGATGATGGAAACGAACTAATAAATATTTCGCTTATTCTGACTGATGAAAACGGATACTCAATAATAAAAACGACTAACATAACAGGAAATAATGTTTCAACAACAACACAATTTACTAACCTTTACAATGGAGATTATACTTATATTTGTGAAGCATGCTGGAATGAAAGTTGCGATAATACAGGACAAATAAATTTCTCAACATTATACAATATAACACAACCACAAAGTGCACCAGTAATAAATTTGACATTTGATGATAGCACTAACCCCTGGAAAGATTATAGTAACCTTAACCATCCATTCGCAGAACAAGGAGGAATATCCTGGGCAAGTATAGACAATTGTAAATGGTACGGCTGCGCAGATATGAATGCAGATTTCGAGGATTATATTTCAACCAATTCTAAATTTTCACTAAATACTGGAATGGCTATAGAATTTTGGATTCAACCTACAAAAACTATAAATGGAGGAAATTCTCAAGCATATTACGGAATAGGTTCTGAAAATAACTATAAATTTTCGGAGGAAGGAGATTATGGGCTAGACACAAAATGGGATGCTAAAAATGGAAAAGTTGGCTTAATTACAGGTGCATCAAAAAAAACATCATCAAATATTTGGACACATTATTTTATTCAATACGATGAATCAACTTTCAAAGTATGGAAAAACGGAGAATTAGTGGTAGATACCATACAAAACTACGGCGATTTAAATTATAGTTTAGGAGAAAAAATAGAAGTTGGAAGAGGCATATATGGCATTAATCTTGTCGGATACATGGACGAGTTCATTGTCTGGAACAGAGCAAATTTTACAAATGCAGAAGTAGAACAAATGTATAATTCAAAAAAACAAGGAATCCCTCCTGAATTGGATATATATGTAAAAAACGTTACTTATGTACTCCCCTATGATTGGAATAGCCCTACTAATGAACTTGACATGTCCGGAAATTTAGATATAAATATCACTATAAAAAACGAGGGACAAACTTATGACACGTCAACTTTTAACACAAATTTAGTTCTAGATGGCTCGGTAGTATGTTCTCATTCAACATCTCTATTAGCCGGAGAAGAAGAAACATTCACCTGCTCATGGCCAAAAAGTGCAGGGTGGCATTCAGGCTACGTTATTGCGGATGCAAACAATGATGTTGATGAATCAAGTTATATTGGTGGAAGAGAGTACAATAATAAATATACTGTAATTGTTCCAATGGAAAGCCATCCAAGGTTCATTCACAAAAACGGAATGGGACAACACGCTTGAGCCGTGGTTTAGAAACAGCACGAATGAAATTGGATATGCAAGTTACAACGCGTTTAGAACATTCATCTCAGAAGATTTCAATCCTTCATGGAGTGCAGATAATGTTGACCCAAGAGCAAAAAAAGGATATGAAAATGCACTAGGTTGTTACCTGAATAATTTTGCACCTGGAGAACAATGCACAAGAGCAATGAACCACCTTCAAGGCTGGCTTGTTGATGTTAATAATTGGGAGGATGGAAGTGTGCAATCACTTCACGAAGTAATTCATGTTGCAGCAACATATGATTTAATGTTCCCAAGTCTGACAAAAGAAGAAGCAGAATTATATGGTTCAAAAATTAGGGATGTATGCCTTGAGATATATGGTAAGCCAAATGTTCAACCCCATACTGACACAGATATTCCATCTCCCGGAAACGGAAAAGGTTTTGGTCTTGGAATGGCCGGACCATGTTATGTTGGTCTTGGAGATAATCCTGACAATCCAAATATGATTTGGCAGGATCCACAATCATATTCTAGTAAAAGCACAATATACTACTGGAATAACAGAATAAAGAATCACCTTGAAGGTTTCAAAGATGACCCTGAAGCAATTTATCCTGAAGGAATGTTATACCAGTGGTACAGCAGATATCATTTAGTGGATTTACTTTGGTTCCTGAAAAGAACTGGTATCTCAACAATTCCTGAGGACCAACAAAATGCAATATGCTCGTTTACAAAAGAAGCCGCGAGAAATATTCTTGATGATAATTACAATGGACAAACTCTTAGAGGAGATGAAAATTCAAACTGGAGACAAGTAAGTTATGGCGATACAAATAGCTATGAGGCAATTGGAAGCGACGGACTTCATGGATGGGACGTTATAACAACATACGGACTTCTCTGCGATGACCCTGAAATAAAACAAGTTGCATTAAAATTAAGAAATCTGGGATATTATTCAGGAGCGCAGACAAGTGGTGCTGCAGGACTTTACTATTATCCGTTGCTTGCACAAGAGACAACTCCTGCACAAGATATTGGAGACATTCTTCCAAGCTATAGCTTCTCAAAAGCATTTGACAGATTCACTGTGAGAAGAAGCTACAACTATGCTAATGATACTATGTTCATATTCGAAACAGGAGATGATGCAATGGGAGGACATCCTAACGCAAACTTTGATATATTCTCATATGTTTATGGAGAGCCATTCCTTGACTTCAATCAAGTACCATATGAAGATGATGTAAGAAGTGAGGTATTTGCAAACACAATAAGCTTTAGCCAGAGTGCAATTCCTGGATATAATACGGATGTTGGAACTGCAATTCTCAATCAATACTATGGTGGACAAGAAATTACGGGAAGCTATCCTAACTTTACATACTATCCAGATCCCTTTAGAGGAAGTGCTAAGGATATGATTTCTGTTGGCAATGGAAATTACGCAGCAATACATACAACTCAACCTTACAAAACTGCTTTAGAACCTGTTGTTAGAGACTTTGTAATATTTGATGATTTGCTTGTCCACGTTGATAAAGTAAACAGAAGTACAACTGGACCTATATATGCAAACTGGCTAAACATATATGAAGAATTTTCTCCAACAGTTCAAGGATCAAAGCTTACACTTCAAAGAGTTGGAACAGATAAATACTATTCAATTAATCCTTTATGGAGCAGTGCTGGAGCAATTACATTTTCAGGCGGATATAGTGGAATAAAATATTGTTTTGAAAAAACAAATTGTGCCCCTGGAGGAAAAGGATACTACGGAAAATATTATCATTCTGTTGCAGGACCTGCTGCAACAACTCTCTTTGCACACCATTGGTATAGAGGAACTGATGATGTGACAATTACGCTTTACAATGGAACAGATAAAGGAGTCCAAGCAACATATCCAAGTTCAACAACATTCATTATAATGGATACAAATAGTGATGGAATTATCAATGAACAGAACTATGAAACGGATGGATGGTCTTTATCTATTAAAGATAATGTGTATGCAGTAAGCGGAGCAACTTATGTCTCAGAAGATGCAATAACACTTTATCAAAGTGCCAGTGAGACTGACGCATACGAAGACCTTACAATCCCGGAATTGTAAATATTACAATTAGTAGTGAATCATCTGTCTCAGTTAATATATACCTTGGAGTTACAGGAGGCATCTTAGAACTTGACGGACAACTTGTAAATTATAATAATTACACCATTAATTCAGGAGTGCTATATTACAATGTACCAGCAGGAATTCATGAATTAATTATTACAAAAGAAGGAGACGGAGTTCCAGCTGTTTCACAAGATTCCCCCTCCCCTTTTTTTTTGTCAAACGAATCTTCCGAAGTATATTTTCAATGTTCAGCAGTTGATGATTACGTTATTGAAAGCATTTCTTTGCTAACAAACGAAAGCGGAACACTTTCTTACGTTTATACAGAAAGTCCAAACAACAAAACATATACTTTAACACATAATTTATCATTTTCTAATAATACATATGAATGGGCTTGTAGTGCTACTGATAATTCAAGTCAGACAACAATGTCATCTGTTAGAACCTTTCAAGTTGGAACGCGTCCAAATCAAAAACCCAGCGTTACGCTTATGAGTCCCGCAGACAATTACTCAACTATAAGTACGTATGCAAACTTTGTTTGTAATGCTGAAGATTTTGAAGGCGAACTAGACCACATTTCTTTACTTACTAACGAAAGTGGAAACTTAACACCAGTATATGTTGTGTATACAAGTGTTGCGAGTGCTACTTTGATTAAAGGAAAAGCACTTGCACCAGGAAATTATACATGGACTTGCACTGCTACTGATGTCGGGGGTGTGACAGGAAATACCATAAACCGCACAATTGAATTTCTTGTCAATAATACACCCCCCACATCAAGTTCTTTTGATGGAGACACGACAAACTTCACGGAATTAATTTCTTATATTAATGTAAGCAATGTTACTCTTGAAGATGCAGCTTTTGGAAAAATACTTTTTTTAGAACCTCTTACAACAATTGCAGGATTAGATTTTGACTCTGCAATTAGTATTGAGGGTTCAAGAATAGAAGTTAATACAACTCTTTTTGAGCAGTTAAATGTTTCTGCACAATTAACTATGTACAATGTTGCATTTACAAATCCAAGGCTTTTGAAAGATGGAGAAATATGTACTGAATGCACAAATATTTCGTATGTGAATAATACTTTTACTTTTGTTGTACCACACTTTAGCGTTTATGAACTTGAAGAAACACCTGTAAGTCCACCAAGTACAGGAGGAGATGATTCTGGTGGTGGCGGAGGCGGAGGTGGCGGTAGCTCTCCAAGTGGTGGCTTTGGCGCATTACCAGAAGAAAAACCTGTTGTTAAAGAACAAAAGGATAATTCAATAACTGGAAAAGTTCCTGAAGAGACTAATACAGAAACACAAGCTGCACAAGAACAAACTCCTAAAGAATTAGGAGATGCAGAAATTGAAGTTAAGAGAAAAGATAATCGTGATGATAGAAAATGGTTTTTGATAATTTCTGGTTTGATTGGAGCACTCGTTATATTTACAACTGTTAATAGAGAAAAACTTGAGCTAATGGAAAAACTGCAAAATGGAAGAAAAAGACTAAGGTCAAAATTAATCCTTGGAAAACTGAAAGTTAGAGAAAAGATGAATAAAGGAAGTATGAAGAAAGTTAAGGATAGGGTTAAAGCAAGTGTTCAAAAAGAGAAAAAGATGACTTTAAGACACAGAATTCATCATTTGCTGAAACTTCGTGACCTCTCAGAGATACAAGAGCATTATGAAAAGATACTTGATGAGTACAATTCTCTTTCAGAGGATGAAAAGGATAAATATTATCATGATTTGTTAAAAGTTTACGAGAAAGTCTCAAATATGGAGAATAAGGTCTTGAATTTCAAGCCCTAAAGAGTTACGCTTTTTTAATGTACTTGAAATCAATCAAACATACTAATTTGTCTTCGAGAGTATTTTTACAAAGTCAAAAGAGCAAATTGCCACAAAATTAATCTGTAATAAACTTTAAAAAGAGATGTGAGGTCTTAAGGATATGAAGTTAAAATATGCGCTTACAGGATTATTAGTTTTATATCTAGTTGCAATGTTCATGCTTGCAATACTCCCCCACCTCGGATTCATTAAGGGAGTTAGTGAGAATGATAAAATATTACATTTAACTGAATTCTTTGTGTTTACGATATTGTTAATTGCCACCCTATCATTTTATGATATTAAAGATATGTACTTGATTGCAACGGTTAGCGTTCTTTCAATAATTCTGATAAGTGAACTTATACAAATACCTGTTGTTGGACGAACTTTTAGTTTGCAAGATATTATTGCTGATATGACTGGTTCTGCTACTGCGTTCTTTGTTATGTTTTTAGCGAGGTTAAGATGGAAGTCCTCCAAGCAATAATTCTTGGAATTATTCAAGGTATTACTGAGTGGCTACCGATTAGTTCATCTGGACATTTAGTTTTAGCAGAACACTTGCTTAATCTTTCTCAACCCATTATATTTGATATCTTTCTTCACCTAGGTTCACTCATCGTCATCCTAATTGTATTCAGAAAGAAAATTATAGATTTAATCAAAGGTTTTTTCAGATGGGAAAAAGAAAAAGTCGACTTCGTGCTCTACTTAGTAATTGCCTCAATTCCAATTGCACTAGTCGGATTCTTTCTGAACGATTTTATCAAGTCTATTTTCAATGAGCCGAGCACAGTCGGATATGGTTTATTATTCACATCAGTTCTCCTGTTCTTATCTCAATTCCAAATAACAAACAAGAACAAGAAGACAACCAATAACGAATCAAATAAAGTCAACAAGGATAACCCGCTCAACTTCATAAACACCGCATTCATGGGCATTGCCCAAGCATTTGCAATACTTCCCGGAGTATCCCGTTCTGGTTCAACAATCTCAACAGGTTTAATGCAGAGTGCAAAGAAAGAGGATGTTGCATTCTTCTCATTTATGATGTTCATCCCCGCAATCCTCGGTGCATCTATCCTAGAAATCGGAAACATCACAAGCATCACCGATTCCGGCGCCCTGCTAGTAGGAACCCTAACAACAATCATTGTCGGCTATCTCTCCTTGCGACTCCTCCTCAACATCATAAGCCGTGGCAAATTCCATTACTTCTCATACTACTGTCTTGTTCTGGGATTAGTTGTTCTTGTGTTTTTGTAAATCACTTAGTCTCAAAAAAATAATCTGCTGATTTAATGAACTTTTAGTTCATTTAATAGGTGCTAATTGCAATTATTAATAATGACTTTAGACAAAAAATTTATTAAGTTACTAAATTATCTTACATGTATGGCACTTGAAAGTAGAACTCAAAAAATTATTAAGCAAATGCAAGCAGAAGGTAAGGTAACTACTCTCTCAAGAGAAGCTTCTGCTACAATAGACCACGAATTGGCCATGGCATTTGCTCTAATCAAAAAAGAATTTGAGCAAAAAGAAAAAGTTTCAAGAGCATACATTGCAGATTTAGAATCTGGCAGAATAAATTTATATAAACCAAATAATCTTTATCAAAGAGCTAAAAATTACCTTTCTAATTTATTTAAGTAAGTCACGTCATTATTAATAACTGTGCTTACGAAAACTTCGTTTTCTCCAGCAGTTTTTCTTGCAGAAAAACCATTTAACAGCGATTAAGAGGAAATTTCCTGCTGAAATTTCCCAAATTGAATTTTTGGAGGTCGCTACGCTCCACTCTCAAAAATCCAACTTCTCTTAATCACGATGTTATAATCAATTTGGTTTGGTGCTTACTGCTTCTTTCGGCACAAGAAATTAATGTAAATATGCTCGCTATTGATTTCGACTTTAGAGAAATGCAAAATCTCAAAATCAGTTAGTAATTTTTCAATTTCTTCTTTAGAGTATAATGAAAAATATCTTTTGTGATTTGGGTAGCGTTTGTTTTCTTCAAACCCTTCTGAATTTCCGGCTTTCATCCCTAAATAAAAAATTCCTTCAGTTTTCAAAATATTATAAATCTTTTTGAGGACATTTTTTATTTTTGATTTTGGCAAATGCAAAAGCGAGGTATATGCCCAAATCCCATCAAAGGAAGCATCCTCAAAATCAAGATTTTCCATATCCATTTCGTATGCTTCAAGTTCTTTGCTTTCACATAAATCTACCATTGCTTTTGAAATATCTATACAAACGGGATGAAAGCCTTTTTGTTTGAATCTAATAGAATCTCTTCCGGGACCGCTACCCAAATCTAATATCTTTTTACCTTTGAGATTTTGTAAAAACAAGTCGAAATCTTCCTTTATGTATTTCTCAATATAATCTTGAGTTTTTTCTTCATATTCGCTCGCATATTTATCATATAGAGCTTTTGTTTCGTGTGCCTCATTCATATTATTGTTATAATTATACATTATTTATTAATCTATTGAAACGCACAAACCAAACTCTGAAATTTTCCTTCGGAACGTTGCACTAAATTTCAGCCCTTCGGGGAATATAACAAGGATTTAGAGGTTCCAGAAACTTGCAGTTTCTTCCACTCAAATTTTTGCTTCGCAAAAACTTGCTTAAATCGCGAGGTTAGCCAAAATTTTCTTACTGCTTCCTATGGCCGGTAAACCGAAAATTCTAATGTTGTTATCTTCGTTAAAATCATAAAGAAAAACTCACAAAATTACTTCGTAACCTTGCCTAACAAAATTTTAACGAAATTGTTGAAAAATATA
>Ga0114931_10009197_pt1 | contig 11869 bp, 7 predicted proteins | sample 2SBtaG_FD_89579 | JGI IMG/M metagenome (GOLD analysis project Ga0114931, IMG submission 89579) | Deep subsurface microbial communities from Kolumbo volcano to uncover new lineages of life (NeLLi) - 2SBTROV14_V59a metaG | ecosystem: Environmental > Aquatic > Marine > Volcanic | place: Kolumbo...
CGACGAAATGCGTTACGGCTGCGATCCCTAATTCGTTGGCTTGCTCTTCAAGTTTTTTTCTTTGAGGGCCGTCTCCTACGACAAGGAAATGTGTGGTCGGTAGTTGCCGTTGGATTTGCTTCGCGCCGTTAAGGAACAGTTCGTGATTTTTTTCTGGCCGCAAGGCAGCGAGGATGCCGACTACCGGCGCGTCGGTGGGCAAACCAAGTTCGTGGCGTTTCGCAGTGCCGTCGCCTGGGGCGAATAGCGAAGTGTCGACGCCATTGAAGATCGTATGGACTTTGTTGCGAGGAAAACCTTCTCTGGCAATCAAGTGCTCGGCGTGTGCGTCTGCGACTCCGATGAAGGCGTCGGTCCAGGGGGTGAGCCATCGATTGAGTCGCCCTATGGAGTCGGGCCAACCGGTACTGTGCAGCGCAGAGACGACAACCGGTACGCCTGCGAATCGAGCAGCTAGGCGCCCCCAAAACATTTTGTCGCCGGCACCGACGGTTACCAAGGCGTCGATTTTGCGTTTGCGAAGGAGCTGGCAAAGACGTGGTAGGATGCGGAGATCGTATTTGCTGCTCAAGAGATTGCTATGTACAGGGAAATCGCTAGACAACAGTTCGCCCAAGGGGCCTGGCTCTTTGAGACAGGAGATCTCAGGTGCGAAACGGTTTGTATCGAGACCACGTACTAGATTGACGAGTAGTGTCTCTACGCCGCCTACGGGCATGCTGGTTGTGACAAAGAGAATTCGTAGCATGATTCTGAGGAGTTAGGAATTAGGCTTTAGGGAAAATTAAGCTAGGCTGCTCCGGCAGGTGAAGGGCTGCGCTTGAGCCATGGTTTTAGTTTCTCTAGGGATTCGGTCAGCAGGCTGTGAAGCTGGGCTCGTTCGCCGGTGGTTAACACAAGATTTGTGCCAAGTGTGGCCACCATAATAATCAGCAAGGTGGCTAGTGCGATTGGTGTGCCCGCAGTCAAAGACAGCGGTGCGATGACAACAAGCCAAGTGCCCTGGTCAAGCGGCATGCCGTGTCGACGGCTTAGCATCAAGATAGTCGCCAGGCAGGTTAGCGTGGAAACGGCAGTTGCAACGACGGCCCCGAATAGGCCCCACAGGGGCAGCAGTAGTAGGTTCAAAATGATATTTAGGCCAAGCCCCAAGACTAGCGGAACCGTAGCTAGCCGCGATCGTTCGGCACACCAGAGGTAGTTTCGCGAGATGAGGTAAAAGCCGTACCAAACGCACCCTGCAAGCGTCCAAGGAAGTATCGAGAGCCCATCGGCATACTTGCCGGCAAATACGACGTTGAACAGCAGCGGTGCAAAGAGCAGTACGCAAACTCCGAAGGCGAGCATGGCAAGCCCGGTGAGTTTTACAGAAAGATTCACTTGCTTGCCTACGTGCTCGCGTCGCCCTGCTTCCCAATCGTGGCTGAGGTGCGGCATCATCATGCCACCTAGTAGATCTGCGACCGAGACCAAAAGCAGTGGCACGATTCGGCTGCTGTGATAATACCCTACTTGCTGTAACGCTTCGAAAGCTGGCATGCCCGAGTGGTGGACGATCATGTATCGGTCAACAATCGTAAACAAGTGAGACAGGAGATTGGTGACCCATACGAAAAACGCGAACCGTAGGAGACGAGGCCAAAAGTCGGACTGAGGAAGTGAATCGGCAGGCAGCGGGATATCTTGTAGCCCCGATCTTAGCCAGGCAATGGTTCCCAGTGAAGCGAGCAGGCATGCGACGCCATAGCCGGTTACGATGCTTGTCACACTTGCGTCTATTGTTAATAGCCCTAGCGCCAGACAGGCAAACATGAGGCTTTGCATAAAGTTCATTATCGTGACGACACGAAACAGTCGCAGGGCTGTCAGGATTGAGGTGAGAGTGTGGTGGATGATGACTGCGGCAAGACAAAGAGCGATGCTGCGAATGAGTCCGGTGCTTTCGTCTGAGCCAAAAAGCAGCTGGGAAAACTGCGGAGCTTTCCAAACCACAAGAGTCACTGCAGCGGTGCCGAAGAGGCCGGTCCAGACGGTCGTGCGGCGTAGGAAAGTGCGTAAATGGCCTCGTTGGCGAAAGTGTTCGAGATAGCGGCCAAAGGAGCCCGGTACGCCTAGTACAGCGAGCGGAGCTGCTAGAAGTAAGAAGCTATAGGCCATCTCCCATTCGCCGAGAGTTTCTGGCGAGAGCCAACGGCAGAAAAGCACCCCTCGACCGAAGCCAATGGTACGCTGGACGACGGTCGCGACTAACAGGATGATGACGCTGGCAGCGAGCGTATCGGTCCTAAGCCGCGAACTTTTTTCTTCCGGCTGCGAGTCAGAGCAAGATGATTTCGACGTTGCCATGGTTGACGCTAGAAATGATTGCGATAATCGGTGGGACTAAATTTTCGTTTGCGGTTTATCTTACGAGGATCGACGGTGAGCCAATTTCGGAAGCGGGACCACTGGGGGTCGCCATGGATTCTCTGCAAATGAAAAGAGTCGTCGCCGGGTAGGTTGTATCCGCCGTAGGCCGAGCAAACGCCCCATAGACCGGCTTGGAATGCGATGCGAAATGCGGCAGTCGACAGATTCTCAGGCAGGCCGAACGGGAAAGCGAAGTATCGAATCGGGCAGTCGACGAGCGACTCAAGGTCTCGCTTGGAACCGACGATTTCATCGTACAGTTCTTTCTCGGAAGTAATTTTCCCGAGGTCGGCATGGGTGCGAGTGTGGGCGCCAATCTCGACGCCTGCTTGTGACATTTCTTGCAATTGCCGGGGCGTGTTGGGAGCCAATGGTTGTCCCCATTTGATGTCGTGGGCAAAGGGCTCGCCTGTTTGCACATGGTTGCTTGTGACGAAGTACGTGAAGGGAACGTCGTGTTCGAGCAGCCAAGGGATAGCGGTGGTGCAGTTGTCGGCATAACCATCGTCGAAGGAGATGCAGACGGTTGGTCGAGCGTTTTGCTCGGCGGCGATTCGTCGTTGTCCTTCTTCGAGCGTTACGATATCAAACCGCTGCTGTAGCCATTCGATTTGTGCTTGAAAGCGGGCGTTGGAAATTGTCCAACCGTTGGGATGCTCGTCGGCGACACGATGATAGAACAGGACCATTACGGGGACTTGGCACCCAGTTTCTCGCTTGGCCGCTGCATGTTGCCGCTGCGGCAGGGTGGCCAGGTAATACAAGCCGAGCACAGGGGTTTTGATGTTGTCGAGCATTTTTGGTCAACTCGTTTTAACGGTTAGTAGTGACTCAATGTAAAAAAGTGGTCGGGTAGGCACTGCCCGCCGAACTTGGCGAGTAAAATTGGTGGGCGATGCCCACCCTACTCATTTCTAGCGGTTAGCTGTTTGCAAATTTTCTTGTCAATTGGCGCGCCTCGCGCAGGCAGTTCCAAGCTTGGTAACGCCATCGTGCCGAGTTGCGGGGTGGTACGATTTGGATGTTGTTCGTTGGACGAGGTGTGGCTCGCCAGTGAGCTTTGTAGGGCTCGTCGCCGCGAAGTAGATCGAACTCGAGGTGGCCTTCGCCGATGGCATGTTGAATTGTGCGAATGGTTGAGAGACGACCTGGCTCTTCTTCGAGCCGATCGGGATCGATACCTCCTTGGTAGGCAAAAGTGGCTTGACTGCCTGCCAAGTGATATTCTGCAGCGGCCGGCTGTCCACCGAGTTCTAACCACGAGAGGCGTAGCTGTCCTGATTGCAGTAATTGTCCGGCGACGTCGCGATGGAAATCAGCCCAACGCTGCGAAGCGAAGCAACCGGGCTCGCCGAGGCTGATGCGTCGACGTTGGTGAAGGTCGACTAAGATCGTCCAGGCGATATCAAAGTCTTGCTGCGTTTGAGCCAAATGCCAGACGCCCTGCCCTGTGTCGAGTATGCGTTTCTCTAAACGTCGAAGTTGTTTGCGATGTGATTTTGATTGGAGTGCCAGGAACTCTTCCCAATGGTCAGGCAATGTTACTGACCAGCTATTGGGTCCCGCTTGACGGCTGGTGTGACAGCCTTGCGACTGGAGTGCCGAACCAAGCAGTCCTATGGCTACGTCTTGGTCATCGATCGTGGAAAGATCGATGAGGTCCCACTCTTCCCACTGATGAACGAGGTAGTCGGCGAGAGCTTCTGAGACGCGACTGGCGTTGTCGGGTTTGACTAGCAGGCTGAGATGATTGCTACAAACTTCGCCATCGCCGAGCAGTCTGAGGACTTTGCCGCGGGTTAACGACGTGTTTAAGTAGCATGGCAGGATGGCAAGCAAATGTTTGGGTTGCGGCTTGCCGTGCTCGCGATCGAAAACGAGTAGGACGTTTAATGATTGGGCCGGTCGTAGCGACTGGTAGTGTTTCCACCAGGTCGAGAGCCAAGTCCAACTGCGAAATACGCAGCCGTCTGCTAATTCTTCCCATCGCTCGCGGTAGGAAAACAGGTTATCGAGTTGTTGGACACGTATTACGTGCATTGCCGTGCTTTCGAGGTACAGTTCAGGAATGATTCGGGTCAGCAGGGCGGCATTCGGCCTAGCTGGTTGTTTCAACGGAGATGTCATCCGCACTTAAGTGGTTTCTCAACAATAGGTTAAAAGCAGCGTTGTAGCTGAGAATCTGGCAAGCAAACCATGTCGCAGTGGGCGTGTTGGAATTAGGCAACGAGTTGCGTTTATGCAACATGATCGCCCGATGCTTTGTGGCGAGGGACTGTGATCAGAAAATCGACTCTAAGTTGTTTTACGGGTTAAGTTTAAGTGCATTTGTGCAGCCCTTGAGGAGGTAGCGAAGGGACTCTGGTCCGTGACTTGCTGAAGCAAGGTCCCCAGACGCCAGAGGTCTGCATTGGCCGACAATGGCTTTTTCAACAGCTACGTAAGTGAAGGAATTTTCCATGACGTCAAACGCAACTGGATTGACTCCGACGGAATGTTTGCGACTGCTAATCGAGTACCGCCGGCGGTGGATCGTTTCCACTCTGGTATGCGCAGTTCTCGCGACAGGCTATGCGGTGTTCATGCCACGTTATTGGGGCGCGTCTCAAGCGCTGGTCGTGCGTAGCGAGGCTTCGAGTTCTCGTGCGCGACAGCCTGGGAAGTTTGCTGATCTCTACGAAATGCGTACTTTTCAGGAGACCATTCTCGAGCTGGCAAAGAGTCACCAAGTACTTTCTAAGACGCTAAAAGCCATCGAACTGACAGAAACGGGGAAGATAGCGGGCGAACCCTCGCTGCGAAAAATTGAAGCATTCCGTCGGCGTGTCGATATGCGTCCTCCAGGTGGAGCCGAGTTTGGTAAGACGGAGATTTTTTATCTGAAGGTGAAGGATCGAAATAGCAAACGTGCGGGGCAGTTGGTCGACTTGTTACGACATCAATTGGATCTACGGCTGCGCCAATTACGTGACGACCGGTCCCAGGGACTGATTGATGAGTTGGAGAAGCAAGTTGAGCTTGTTAGTAAAGCGCATGAGGCGAAGACGAGTCGCCTTGTGGAGTTTGAAAGCGAGACTGGCTCTGATTTGGGTGAACTGCGGATGCTGCATTCGGCCAACAGTGGTCAGAGCGATTTGCGACAGCAGGTCGTTAGTTTGGAAAATGAAAGTCGACTTATCGAGGCGCGAGTCCAGGAGTCGCAGCAACTTCTTACGGTGTTACGAGCAGCTCAGAAAGCTCCCGAGCAGCTTATCGCCATGCCGAGTAGTTTGTTGATTTCTCAGCCAACATTAAGACGACTAAAAGATGGTTTGGTAGACGCCCAGCTTCGTGCAGCACGATTGGCCGGTACGCGCACGGCGGACCACCCGCAGGTGCAGGCTTCGCTCGAATCGGTCGATCAAATTCGAGAAGACCTTTATCGCGAGCTGCAAGTGGCCGTCAAAGGTGTCGAGGTCGAGCTAGGTTTGAATCAGGAACGCTATACGGTGCTCCTTTCACAATATAAAGCTGTTCAACAGCGGCTCGATAGTTTAGCACAGCGCCGCGTTGAGTACTCTAACCTTGTTTCTGCAGTCGCGACGAGCCAAACGGTGTTGGATCAAGCTCAAAAGCAACTTAGTGAGGTTCGCGCCGGCCAGGCCGCTGCCCGAAGTGTGAGTCTTGTTACGCCAATCGACAAGCCGGAGGTCGGATCGAATCCAATCGGGTTGCGCCGTGCTTCGGTATTGGCCATTGGTAGCTTTGGAGGCCTCGTGTTGGGATTGGGTTGGGTGTTTTTGACTGTTGTTCCTGTCTCGACGGAATCAATTGAACCCTTGGTTGACGCAACAAAGGACACTCATGAAACAGCCACTTCCGCCTTTCGCAGTGGCTCCCTTGCCGATGAAGAGTTAGAGACTGGTGTTCCGGTTCATTCGAGGTATGTCGATTAGAGCGAAGGATGTCGTGGCCGACACCGCTAACGAATCGACTTTGAGATCAAGACACTCTTAAAAATGTTATTTGGTTAGCTGCTCAAAGGGCAAGCGAGTACAAAAGATATGGCAGCAATCCTTTTGATTCTGGTGGGAGCGGCAATGGTCTGGGCGCTCGTTTATGCCAAGCATGGATCGCTTTGGACTGGCGGGGCAGCATTTGTCGCGTTGGGCTATATTTTGAATCACCATTTTTGGCACATGGGGCTTGGGCCGATATCGCTTACGCTGGCTCGTGTCATGTTAGTCGGCTTGGTTTGCCTGCTTGTCTGGCGCTGGCGACAAGGACTCGTCGAGAAACGGCCCTTGACCGGTGCCGATTGGTTGGAGGCACTTTTTGTGGGCTATCTGACGGTTCGTTTTGCGTTGACTCCCTCGGCTTCGGAATTTGCAACGAGCGTCTCGCCCATGTGGAGGCTGATCGCTAGTTTTTGGATGCCTGCCGCTTTGTATTTAGTTGTGCGAAGTGCCGAGTTGAGCGAGCGAACTTGGAAGTCGATGCTGACGGTGCTCACGGTCTTGGGCGTTTATCTTGCGCTGACCGGCATTGCCGAAGTGACGCAGCAATGGTGGGCCGTCTTTCCGAGGTTTATCTCCGACCCAACGATTGGATTGCATTTTGGGCGTGCCCGCGGGCCAGCGTTGATGTCTGCGAGCTTGGGAGTGTTTTTGGCAATTTGCTTTTGGGCGGCTTGGTTTCTCTGGGGTCGTGTGAATCGTGGTTGGCAGTTGGTGCTCCTCACGACGATGGGCTTGATGTGTGCAGGGGTTTATTTTACGTATACCCGTTCGACTTGGCTGGGGTTGGCAGGCGGCTTTGCCGTGATCCCAATATTACATTTTCCCCAGCAGTGGCGACCCTTGCTGATAGTCGGCATGTTGGTTTTTGGTTCGATGGGCGCGATCTTCATGGGCCAAAAGATGTTGAGCCTCCACCGGGGGGACTCTGCTTCGGCAAGCCACTCGGCTTATCAACGTGCTTCGTTCCTATATGTTTCGATGCAGATGGTGGCAGAAGACCCGTTGTTGGGTTGCGGATTTGGCCGATTTTATGACCGAAAAATGTCTTACTTGTCTGATCGACGTCAGCAAATCGAATTGGAGTCGATTCGGAATCTCGATCATCACAATACATTTCTCAGCATCCTCACGGAAACTGGTCTGGTTGGGTTTGTCTTGTTCGTGGGCATGCTTGTGGCCTGGGGGCGGGCGGCTTGGCAATTGGCTTCCGATGCTGCTGCTGAGAGTTGGGTGCGGGCACATGGTTTGTTTACTCTTGCGGCACTGATTGCCTATTTGGCGAGCGCGTTGTTTCATGATCTTACGCTCTCGCCTAGCGAGCAGTGGTTGGTTTGTTTGCTAGCGGGAGCAACAGTGGGGTTGCAGAGTCGGGCTCGATGTCGGGCCTTTGGGTTTGAGACTATCGGACCGAGACGTTCCGGCTATATAGCCCGACCGTTTCGGTCGAAAAAAGTCCAGCTATTTGGCATGACCATCGATGGAGTTGATATGTCGGCGGCTGTAGAAACAGTTAGCCAATGGTGTCGAAGTGAAAGCCGCGATCACTGCCGGTATGTCGTGACTCCGAATGTTGATCATGCCGTGATGTTTCAGACGAATCTCGGATTGCGAGCCGCATACCGCGATGCCTCGCTTGTGTTGGCTGATGGGGCCCCAGTGGTGTTGGCGTCGCGGTTGTTGCGAAAGGCGTTGCCCGAGCGAGTGGCTGGCAGCGATTTGGTGCCGGCGTTGTTTGATGAGGCTGCACGTCGAAATGAAAACGAGAAGCCGTTACGCGTGTTTTTGCTCGGTGCGGCGGCAGGAGTTGGTGATCGAGCAGCTTTGGCAATTCGGCGGCGTTGGGTAGGTGTTGAAGTGGTGGGAACGCTTTCGCCTCCGCTAGGATTTGAACATGATGAATCAGAAAACAAAAAAATCTTGCAGGCAGTTGCCGATTGCGAGCCTGATCTGGTGTTGGTGGGCTTGGGCGCGCCGAAGCAAGAGCTTTGGGTCCACCAACATGCCGATCGTTTGCAGGCCAAGGCAGCGCTCTGCATCGGTGCGACGATTGACTTTCTGGCCGGCGAAAAAAGCCGCGCCCCCCGCTGGATCCAAAGCTTGGGATTAGAGTGGCTGCATCGGCTGTCGAGCGAACCCTCGCGGTTGGCAAAACGCTATCTCAACGACGCCTGGATCTTTCCGCAGCTCGTTTGGCGTGAATGGCAGAAGGATGTTTGATGTAGGATTTTTGATGTGACTATCGATTGAAATCGCAAACCTCCCACCTCCCAACTCTCTGCTTGCTCCGCTATAGTGGCTTCCATGAAGGGTCGTCACGTAATTTGCATTGTTGTCGATGGGCTACGAGCCTCTGCTTTGGGCGTTTATGGCAATACGAGTCTTCCGACGCCTCAGTTGGACTCCCTGGCGAGTCGATCGCTGGTGGTAGATTGGTTTTGGGCCGATTCGCCGAGCTTGGTAGGGTTTTATCGGAGTGCCTGGCAAGGAGTGCATGCGCTGCGGGCTACTGATCGACCTGCCTTGCCACAATTGTTGCATGAGGCGGGCGTCTTGCAGTGGCTGGTGACGGATGATCCTTATCTGACTGAGCAATCGACGCAATTTCCTTTTGATGAAGCGCTGCTCGTAGAAACGCAAGCCGACGAGCCGGCAGTCGCGATTGAAGAGACGACGACAGCTCAACTTTTTTCTCATGCCCTGGAGCAACTTGCCGATTGGCGCGAGGACATCGCGGAAAATGCCCTGGAAAAGAAATCTGGCAGTCTGTTTTGGCTGCATACTCGCGGCCTGTTTGGGCCCTGGGATGCGCCGCCAGCGATGCGTGCTGAGTTGCTTGACGAAGACGATCCGCCGCCCGCGGTTTATGTTTCGCCGCCGGTCGAACTGCGGGAGGTTGAAGATCCTGACGTGCTGCTGGCTCATCGTGTGGCATATGCGGCTCAAGTGGGAGTCGTTGATGCTTGCGTCGGTGCGTTTTTGGATGCGATCGAGCAATCGTTTGCCGGCACGGAGACCTTGGTGATGGTGCTTGGGTCGCGAGGTTTTGCACTAGGCGAGCATGGCTCGCTGGGGACTGACTGCGAGGAGCTTTTTAGCGAGCGATTGCACCTGCCTTGGTTGCTGCACGAATGTGGTAACCGGGTTCCGCTGCTACGCAATTCAGGGCTGGTCCAGCCGGCGGACGTTGGGTCGACCGTTCTTGACTGGTTGGGCGTGGAGCTGACTGAGCCAAAGGGAGATGGGATTTCTTTGGTCCCTCGGCTACGAGGAGAAAATTCTCCTGAGCGAGAATTGGCTGTCGCAACTAGAGGCGACTGCGAGCTAGTTGCACGTACGCACGATTGGATGCTGAGACGTCTTGCCTCGACCGAAACGTCGCAACTTTACGTCAAGCCAGACGATCGCTGGGAATTTAATGACGTCGCAAGTCGGTGCCGTGAGGAGGTGCTGGAAATGGAGGCTGCGCTTGTGGAATTTCAGCGGCACTGTTTGGAGTAGCGTGGCCGCCAACGCTAGCTTTATGATCTGGGGCAGCGGGTTGATCAACCCCTGTTTTTCGCAATGCTTTTCTTCGCATTTCGCTTTGCTGCGCGTCGTGCTTCGCGTTGCATATTTCGCTTGACGTTTGCTGCGACGCGAGTGGGGTTGACCAAGTACAGCCGTGGATCGTCGATCACAAAAGGAGTCGACCACGTCTTGCCGTCATTCTTGTTGCAAGAGTTGAAGAAGAAAGTACGGAAACGCTGGGCGCTGTAGCTATAGGGAAACTGAGAAGTGATATGATCTGCAGCGGTCAAGTCTTCGACCCCCTGCTTGGCATAGTAGTGCACCATGCCGTTGGGGGTAACCGACATGCCGAAGGTCCACCAACCAAATTGATCGGCAGGGATTACTTTCATCCGCACATCTTGCCCGTTGCGATTGCCGCGAATGGTGAGGAACGCGGAGTCTTCTTCGACGCGACGACTGGTCTTGCTGCGGAAGTGAATCCAAATGCCAGGCCAATAAGGCTCGATCTCGGTCGAGGTGCGCGAACCAAAGAAACCACTCGAACTGCTTTTTGTCACCGGCGCGGAGGCGCTAATGCGAAAGCCAAAGTGAGGCCCCGATCGGTCTTCCCAGTCGTCGGCGGGCGGCAAGTAGATTCTCGCTACGACACTTGGAATATCGGCAACAGGGATCGACATGCCAATTCGAGAGATTGTATTAGAAATAAGGTCGTCTTGCTGTACGTCATACGAACGGTAGCCGGGGATACCGGAGTTGAGGGTGCGGACCTTCAGAGCATAGTTGCTTCCAGCCAAGCCGCCGGGGGGAGTGGGCACTACTTTCATGAAGTCGGGCTGGCCCCGCTCGGGCCCTTCGATCCAACGGCCGTTGGTCGATCGGCCTGTTGGCGAACGCAAACGCTGATCTTGCTCACGCGAACTTTTGGGAAAGTTATTGATGAATCCCCAGTCAGTATTTTCGAAATCATCGCCCACGTACTCGATCAGCGTTCCCGTGCCTGGTACGACACTGCCAAGGGGAGCTGCTTGTGCGGCCAACCTCTCAGATTGAACGGCTAGAATGACAACCAGACAACTTGCAAGGCGGGCGAATGGATAAGTCATGGCAAGTTTTCGAAATGGGGGTGCAGAGAGACACGCCCGCAAAACCAAATTGCGGCGCATAGCAGAAGTATCGACTTTGTGGGCAGGCGTGTTTCGCCCTCGGCCCGCAGCCAAGCGCAGCTTACCTAGTCGGACCGGTTTGCCGGTTAGATGCCGAATTGTCGGAGCACGATGTCGGCCACATCGGTATCTGCTAGCGGTCGTTCGACGAACACGCCGTGTGCAGAAGAGAGGAGCACACTCCGCTGAGTGGGGTCTTTGGCTGGTGCGCCGTGCGAGCCTTTCACCAAGCTAGGATCGAGCGGGACACCCCCCTTGGCATGGTCCCAAAACAGTTCGACGGGATCGTAGCCCGGCTTGCGGTGGATATCGACCTTATGGGCGAAGGCAGGAGCTCGGCTGTCGTCCAGCCACCAGTAGTAAGCCTGCCAACTATTGGGCTCAGAGATTACGATCAAGTCGCCAGCCAGCGGATGGGCCAAATCGTAGGGGCCAAGCTCGTCTTGAGTCAGCACCTCGGCCACGCCGGACTGCTTCACAAGGATTTGCTGAGCTTGCTGAATGGTTGCCTGATCGGAGTCGCGTACAAAAACATGCGCGAACTGATGGTCAACCAACGCCCAAGCCCGACTCGCCTCGAAATCAAGAAGTTCTCCGTCTCCCGCTTCTTCTTTCTGAACGGAGAGGAGCCCCGCTTCGCGTAAGATACGATTGGGGTAACTCACATGGTCGACCGGCACGATGGCGTATTCACTAGCAACGAGCCAGAGCGGGTTTTTTCCCTGATAGGCGTCTGCAAATCCGTCGACAAGTTTGCCGATTTCTTCGTCGAGATCGACCAAAGCTTGC
>Ga0114931_10009198_pt1 | contig 11868 bp, 15 predicted proteins | sample 2SBtaG_FD_89579 | JGI IMG/M metagenome (GOLD analysis project Ga0114931, IMG submission 89579) | Deep subsurface microbial communities from Kolumbo volcano to uncover new lineages of life (NeLLi) - 2SBTROV14_V59a metaG | ecosystem: Environmental > Aquatic > Marine > Volcanic | place: Kolumbo...
CCGCGTCGCCATCCTGGACGGGGGCAAGCTCGTCCACAATGGCGCCTTCGAGGAGTTGGACGCCACGCACGAGAGCGCTTTCGTGCGCCTCGCGGCTCGCGAATTGGGGTTGTGAACGTGATGCCGACAGCCGCTCGAACACGCACCGCACGGCATGCTCGCGTCGCCGCCTCATCCCGCCTGGCGGAGCGCCCGGCCGGGGGCCCCACCGAGCTGAGCGCGTCTTGCTGGCGATCGCCGCCGGCGGACCACCGTGTCGGCACCCCGCTGCCAGCGCGAAGTAGCGTAGATCACCGCTCCGCCGAGCCGGCACGCCGATTGCGCAGGCCCGCGGCGTGTCCGCCGCGTCCGCCGCGTCTGCCGCGTCTGAGCACTGACCGGGGGCAGCCGTGTCAGGGTGTGGCGAGCTGGGCGAGCTCGAGGAACACGGGACGCGGCTCGGGGCGATCGCCGAGCTGCCCCGCGACGGGTTCGAGCGGGACGAACCCGAGCCTCTCGTAGAAGGCGACGGCGTCAGGCTTCGCGTCCACAACGATGCCTGCGCAGCCGACCTGGTCGGCCATCTGCAGAGCAAGCGCGAACACGGAGCGGAGCAGCAGGCTGCCGACGCGCTTTCCGCGGGCGCGTTCGTCGACGGCGAGGCGTGCGAGACGCAGGACGGGGATCGGATAGCGCGGCAGCCACTTCGCGGTCGTGCCTCGTACGACACCCGGTGCGACGGAGGAAGCGCTGACGGTCGCGAACCCGGCGATGATTCCCGAGGGACCGACGGCGACGTAGGTGGTGCCGATGTGGTGGCGGAACTGGTTCTGCCCGGCGTATCGCAAGAAGAAGCGGTCGAGATCGACGTTGCCCGACGAGAAACCGCTGCGGTCGTCGTCCGGCTCGAGCCGGCGAACCTGCAGGGAACCGAGGCGCACGCCGTCGGCTCAGGGTTCGCCGCGGACGGGCTTGCCCGCCATCAGGTCGCGGAGCGCTCTCGTCGGCTTGCGCGGAGCCTTCACCGCGGCACCGACCTGCTTGAAAGAACGGGGCGTGACGGTCAGCCGCGGCGGGATCACGATGTCGGCAGGCAGCTCGCGCAGCGCCTGCAGGTGATGCAGCAGCGCCTCCTCCAGAAGGTACCCCTTCTTTACGCCGTGCGCTTCCGCGTACCGCTCCAGCTCGCGGCGCGTAGCCTCGCTGATGTGCGCGGAGATCTGCGTGCTTGCCATGGTTCTACAGAAATGTAGAACGGATGTATCCGCGGCGCAAGCGCCGAGCCGCCCACTGGAAGTCACCCGGGCCTCACCTTTGCGGGCAACGGGCTGTCGGTGGTGGTGCCGTTGCCGAGCGTTGCCCAGTAGTTGTAGCCCCAGCACTGGAGCGCACCGCCGTCGACAATCGAATGCGATACTTCCCGAGCGCTGCCCTCCCACTGAAGGCCGCGCCTCGAGGACGATCCGTCAAGCGTCCGGAGAACCGTCGTTCGCGCCACCGTCCGGCACGCCACCCTCCGTGGGCACGAGGTGGAGCGTGATGTTCTCGCCTCGCGGCGGGCGGTTCGGGCAAGCGCGGCTGTCGCCCCCGCTCAGATGGATCGTCCCGTGCGCGTCCAGGTAACCGGCCTTGCGCGCGATGACCTCGTGCGCGCCGTCGCCAAGGCTGCCATTGTCGACAGCGTACGCGCAGCCGGCATCCTGGGGATTGGGCAGATTGGGCTGGTAGGTCACCGGGGCCGGTCTCGGGATCGCGACGCGCACCTCGGCAGAGGAGCGTTCCGCGATGCAGAGCGATCTGCGCGGCTACTACCACGGCGAGCAGACCGCCGCGTACGTCATCGGAGGACTGGGGCTCGCCGCGGCCGGCGGCGGCGCCTACCTCGTCACGCGGAGGACGGACTTCTCGCGCGGCCTCGGCTGGACCTGGGTGACGATGGGGAGTTTGGAGGCGGTCGGCGCCGCCTTCTACGCCCTGCAGGTCGAGCGCCATCCCGCCGGACATCAAGGCCGGCATGCTGCCGTGGGCGGTGTAGCGCGTGCTCGGCCCACCCCAGAAGTCCGAGAAGCGCGACGGCAGCGGACCGAACCACACGGTCGAGGTCGCGCACTACGACGGCATGACGCTCGAGTACGACAAGCTGTCGAACGGGAAGCTGGCGCTCGGAGAGATCCGCATCCACAGGTGACGGTGCCGGGAGCGTCTCTCCCGCCCGGCGCTCAGTTCCCGGTCGGCACGACCGCTTCTTCCACCGCCTCGGCAAGCTGGCGCAGGATGTGCCGGCGGTGGATCTCGTGAACGAGACGGATGGTGGGCTGGATGGCGAAGAACACGCTGCCGACGAGGAACATCCACGTGGCAATGTAGGTCGTGCTCTCGCTGAAGAAGAGCCAGCTGCCGACCACGAAAGGGAAGCCGGCCGAGAAATCGGCGAAGAGATGGGCCCAGAAGTACACCTTGCGGATGCGCTCGAGATACGGGTGACTCATCCGGTCGAATCCATGGAGGTCTTCAGTCATGCCCCATGGTAACGCCGCGCGTCGGGCGCGGCGCAGGCAATCCAGGCTCGGCGCCGGACGCGCAGCCCGGCGAGCCCGGCTCAGCGCCGCACGCGGCGCCGTTCCTGGATCATGTGCTGCGTGATGGAACGCTGCGCTTCGAGCGGCTCGACCAGCGTCCAGACATCGTGCTCCTGCCGCCCTCCGACGCTCTCGAGCAGCACGTCGGCGGCGCGCTCGGGGGCAATGGCGGCGAAGTGCCGCCCGGGCAGCTCGACCACCGCCGTCCGCGCGCGCAGCCCCTCCAGCGTCGCCAGCATACGCTCGACCACCGAGCGGAACACCCGCTCGTTGAAGGCGTTGCGGTCGCCGACGCCGAACAGCACGATCTTGTCGAACGGCAGCTTCGGCTTGCCCGGCACGAGCAGCACTTCACCCACCTCGCCCGTGGCGAAGCCGGATTCGACGATGCGCGAGATGCGCCCGGAGAGGCGCCAGTCGGCCAAGCCCGCCACGCCCCGCGGCGGGCGCTCGTCGCTCGCCAGCGTCGCGACGAGGACCTCGGTGCCCGCCAGGTCGAGCTTGCGCAGATCGGGCGTCGTGTAGCGCAGGTCCATCGGCGATCAGCCGGCCTTCTGGTTCCCGTCGCCAGGATCCCCGGGGCCGCCGTCGCCGTCCGCACGGCCGCAGTCGTCGGCGATGCGGTCGAGCACGCCGTTGACGAACGCGCCGCTCTCCGCGGCGCCGTAGCGCTTGGCGAGCTCCACCGCTTCATCGAGGATCACCGCGCGCGGCACGTCCGGACGCCGGAGCAGCTCCCACGCGCCCATCCTGAGTAGATTGCGGTCGACGCGCGTCATGCGCTCGAGCCGCCAGTTGCGACTCGCCGCCCGGATGCGCTCGTCGGTTGCGGCCAGCTCCGACGCGACGCCGCGCACCACCTCGTCGGCGTACGCACGCCCCTCGGCGTCGCCCGGCAGCTCGCGCCAGAAATCACGGATGATCTGCTCGGCCGCGCCGCCGCCCGCTTCCAGAGCGTAGAGCATCTGCAGAGCGGCCTCGCGGGCCGTGGTCCGGGCACCCATGTCGGCGCGAATCGTGGAGGCGATCGCCCGGGCGCGCAAGGGCGGTCTCGATCCAATCGATCCCCCTCAGGGCCTCCAACAACGTTCTCCCCCGGCGTGAGGCGTCAGGCGGAGCGAAGCGGTCAACCTGAAAACCCAAGGCCCCGGGGTCCGGGGCTCTTTGGTCCTCACGCGTGGTCCTGGCCGTCGCGCCCACAGAAGCCACCGGGTGTCACTGGCCTACGCGACGCTCGTGGTTCTTGCCCTGTTCCTGCGATCCCCCGGGTGTGTCCGCAACAGGCCCGGCGTGACGCACGGGCCACCCCGTCAGGCTCCGCACTTGCCAGCTTGGCACTCGGCTCAACGGCTCGAGCGTTGGGGCACCCGTTCCAGTTCGAGCCCATTGATCGCAGCACGCCGGATCCGACATGGATCTTGCGCAACGCGAAGCAGCAAAACGCTGCACGACTCGAACCACTTCATCCGATACCGGCCCACGACGGACGGGCAGCCGGCGGCACCCTGCGGGCGGCTGAAGTTCTGCACGATCGACAGCTCGCCCCGGTCCCCGTGCGCTTCACCAAAGACCGCCACGTCCGCCACCCGCCATGAGGCTGCTCCGTCTGCAGCGACGCGGGCGCGCAGCAGGTGGCCCGCGCGGGTCTCTCCCCGCCAGTCCCCCGTGATACTGCAGCTCGACGCCGGGGCACCGTGTGTCGGCAACGGGTCGCCCGCGACGCGCGGCAGCCCCTCGTCCGGCTTGTTCGGTGCCCTCCGGTTGCACGTAACGCACAGCAGGAGCAGCAGGATTGCCTGCTCCGGGCGCGCGCGACGCGCGGGCCCGGGCCTTGCCACATCCTGACGGTCCCTGCGGCGCAACCGGCGCGCCTCTTCCAGGAGGAACGCGGCCAGCAGGATCCCGAAACAGATCCACCATGGCGTATCACCCCAAGCCTCGTACAGAGTGGTGGTGTCGATCCATGCGACCTCTCCGAACAGCGTTTCGGGCGCTCCCCGCTTCGACGCCCGGACGACGCGCCCCAACGGATCGACGAGCGCCGAGATCCCCGTCGTCGTGGCGCGCACGAGGAACCGGTGGTGCTCCACGGCGCGCAACGCGACCATGGCCAGATGGAACCGAGCCTCCGCGCCACTCTCGAACCAGGCGTCGCTGGCCAGGTTTGCCAGCAGCTCGAATGGCCGACCGGTCACCGCACGATTCACCAGCTCCGGTTGGGCTGCTTCGTAGCAGATGAACGCCGCCACGTGATATTTTCCATCCTCTAGCTCCAGCGGCCGGCGATGCGTCCCCGGGGAGAGCGGCTCCGAGTTCGGGAACAGCCGCTCGAGGAACGGGAACGTATCGCCCAGCGGAATACGCTCACCGAACGGGAACAGATCCTGCTTGTCGTACCGTCCGACTATCGCGCCGGATCCGTTGCTGATGAGGGCGGAATTGTACAGCACGCGTCCACTGCTGCGTGCGCCAACGAGACCAGTACCGAAGAGCAACGGACCCGCAACACGATCCGTCACGTGGGTCCGGTACCACTGGCCCAGATAACGCTCGTCCACGGCATTCGGAACCGCCGTTTCTCCCCACACGATCAGGTCGAAGGGACCGCGCCGACGCTCGAGCTTCTCGGTCAGGTCCAATGCGCGCTTCATGGTCGCGTATCGACCCGGCAAGCCTGCTGGTCCGATCCCCGTCTGCACGAGACCGATGCGCAGGGTCGGCGCACGGGCGATGTCTGCCTCGACAGCGCGTACCCGATATTGCCCATAGGTGAACGCCGCAGCCGGAACCGCAGCGTACGCCAGCGCAGCAAGGCTGCCCTTGCGATGGCGCCGTGCGAGAGAATCGATTACGCGGACGACTGCCAAGTTCGACGCAGCGAGCACGAGTGTGAGCGCGATGGGTCCGCCCAGGTCGGCGACCTGTGCGAGCGGCGTCAAACTCCCCCATATCAGCCCGATGTGCCAAGGCAGAGCGCTTGGAAAGAGCAGCTCTGCGGAAGCGAGTGCCAGCAGGAAAGCTGGCCCGAAAGGCAGCCCGCGGCTGCGGGCAAGCGCGGCTGCCCAGCAGGCGAGAGCCAAGCGGCACGCCAGGTAGACCCAGACGACCGTAGCCGCCGCGAACGCCGCCGGTACGGGCCAGCCCGTGAAACGCTCCAGCGTCGACAGCATGAACGCCGACGACGTCGCGAAGAATGTGAGCCCGGCGGTTCCGCCAAGGAGAAACGCCCGGCGAACCCCGGCGTTGCCCAGCGCGACGAGCAGAGGCGCTAGCGCCACGAAGCCCAATGGCCAGGCGCCGACGCCGGGCGCGGCCAGTGTGAGAAGCCCCCCGCTGGCGGCCGCGAGCGCGACCGCCAGTCCAGGTCTCGATGCGCGCGTCACGCTCCCAGCCAGGATTCAGTCGCCGCCGTCGAAGACCGACATGCAATGGCCCATGCACGATGTCTGCGGGACGCACGACCACGAGTGCCCCACGCACGTGCAGTTGCTTGCGTAGCAGGCGCCGCTGCAGCAGCATGCGACCGCCATCCGGCACACCGCGCCGTTGTGCTCGCAGCAGCCAGACAGCGGATTGGCAGCCGACTTCACGCACGCCACCGGAGCCGCGCACGCGGGGCCGCCCCCACCCGCGCCGCCTCCGCCCGCCTCCGTCACGTGCCGGGGATTCCGCGCGACGTTGCCGCCGCACGCCGCGACGCCAGCACCGGCCAGGGCTAGGCCCAGCACTGCCGCGACGTGGCCGGCTACTCCCACGGAAGGCGCTCTTCCTGGCCGTTCGCGTCGAAGTGCCGCACCACCTGGCCGTCGACCGCGTCGACCACGGCTGCGGCGCCGAACGAGCCTCTGTGATTGTCCATGCCGCGGTGCCGGATCACCACGCGGCTTCCCGTCGCGCCGACAGGCAGGTGTGCCTCGAGGGCGGCGAGTGCTGCGGGATCAGACAGCTTCGTGCGGAGCGCCTCCGCATCGGCGAGCACCTGACCCGGGATCGCGGGCCAGTACACCGTTTCCCGCACCAGCTGATCCTTGGCGTTGAAGCGCGCCCAGGCCACTGAATCCACCACCGGGATACCGTGCGCAGCACGAACCAGCGAAGACGTGTACGAAACGAGCTTCAGCGACCCGCTGGTCGTGTCGGAGGGTGACCCGCCGGTCTCGACTTCGGGGCTGCCGTCGACCCTGGCGATCTGATCGCGGGGAATACCGCAACCGACGAAATAGGCGAGAACGTGGTCGTTGTGCTCCTGCAGCGAGGAGCCGTAGGGCCCCTCCTGCAGCGCGGGCGAGCTGGGGTGGGAGATGGCTCGCGCGGCGTGGTTGTCAACGCTGACGGAAAAGATGCCGTCCGGACCGTTGGTCTTGCTCCAGTCGTACTGGGTGTATGCGCGCGGCTTCGGCCCAGGATCGAACCGGGAGCGCGTCAGCGTATGCTGGTAGCCGGACACGCCTGTACTGGCTGTAACCGCGTTTGCGGTAATCTGCGGTCGCTCGCGGTGACCCGGTTCAGGCGGTGCGGTGGAACAGGCGGCGCAGCAGCCCAGCAGGACAACTGATGCGCCCGCCCGCGCGCCTATCACGCTTATGCAGTTCATTCCCACCTCCTCCTTGGACTAGTGGGCTACAGCGTGGGCGGATGGGCCACTCAGTCATAATTACATCGTCCGTACATGTGCCAACCGCCATTCCCTGTTGAATCGTTGCTGTCACTCCGAAGTCCAAGCCAACTTTCCGTGTTCAGGTGCCAGGTCGCGCTGGCCTGGTCGTGATCTACTGCCATGACGACATAGACGCCGCAGCCGTTCATCCCATGACCGCCGCCACCGAACGCGCACGGCAACCCACCCCTGACGCTGGCTTCCGCGTCAAGCCACGCGGCTGCCGGACTGTCCTGTGAATCGTCTCCTGATTGCCAGATCCCGGCGAAGGTCGAGCCGCGGTTGCTGGCCATTATCGTGTCGCCGGACACCGGCATCAGCACCGCCATGATGTGCAGGCCGGCGAAGGTTGGTCCAAGCATCTGCCAGTACATGGAGGGTTCAACGCTACAACTGGCGTTGAGGATATCCATGTTGGCACCGCCGTTCGTACCCGCGCCAGCCCAACCTCCCGAGTCTGTGCTCTCGCCCCAGCGCGCACTGTTCGTAAGATTGACGTACCCGCCGTGCTTGTCGTTGCTCCCACAGACTTTCAGCTGCCGCGGATAGTAGTACGCGCAGACTTGAACAGTCGGCTTCTCGTTCTTGCAAGCACCGGGAAGGCTAAGTCCGGGAGGCGGATCGTTGCAGTCAGCGCCGGTCGCGCAATGCTCGTCAGGTTGGAGCGGACATGCGCCGTGGTCGTCGTACCAGGCGATGCCGGTGCTTGCAGCATCGAATTCGGAGCTGTCGTTGTCGTCGCCGTTTCCTGTCTTGTCGGGATCCAGGAAGTCCGTGTCCCACACATTGGGATCGTACCAATGGGAATGGGTCGTCCAGGTGCTGCTGCCTGGGGGCTTCATGCCGTCCTCGAACCCGTCGCTGTCGTCCTCGGCGGTAGGGTTCAAGTCGCTGTTGCCGCAAGCATCGTACTTGCCTACGGCCTCGATCGTCAGCTCGTTCGACGCCCCCCTTGCCGGACGAGCATTGGCGAGCACGGCGACGCCAGCGCACAGCGCTATGGGCAGGAGAAGCCTAGAGCCGAGCCGAGCCGAGCCGAGCCCGCAACGCGTCTTCTTCATTGGTCCTCCTCCCGACGAGTAGGAGCACACTACGCCCATCGAAATCCCTGTCAACCCCCTCACTTGGGCGATGTTAGCCCTTCGGCCGGGTCGCGGAGGAGGGGGAGATGGCCCGGGGAGTGTTCAGCGGGGCTCACCGGGGAGGTGCCCGACCGCACTGCGGTCGGACCCGGGCGAGATCAGCGCGGGTCACACATCGGCCACGGCCCGGTCACGGGGCGCCTGCGTCACCGGACCCGGCGTCCGCGTCGGGAGTGCCGCCTTCTGAAACCTTGGTGACGAACGCAAGCGGCAGCGCGACGTTGACGCAGCCTGCCGTCGGTGCGGGAAAACGCTGCCCGACGAACAGACCGCGGATGCAGGACGCCACCTCCGGGCTCTTCAGCGTGTCCTTCACCAGGCGGCTGGCGCACACCGAGCCGTCGTCGGCCAGCTGCAGCCCGACGACCAGACGGCCCGCGAGCGACGGATCCTTCTTCAACGCGTTCTCGTAGCAGGTCCTGGCGGCCTGCGCGCGCTCGCGCAGCGCGGCTGCCAGCACCTGCCCCACGCCGCCGTTGCAGTGCTGCTCGCAGCCGAAGCCCGTGGTGGCGGTGAGGCCCGTCGGCGCCGGCTCCGGACCGCGGGAGGTGGGCCTGGGCGCAGGACGGCGCTCGCGCCCGGGAGGGTTCGCCGGATGGGTCTGGCCGCAGGCGGAAAACAGAGCAGCCAGCGCGGCGCCGGCCACGGCGCGCCGCACGCTACATCCCCGCGTCGGTCAGCCCGCGGCCGAGCGTCACCATCTCGAGCGCGGCCAGGGCGGCATCGAAGCCCTTGTTGCCGGCCTTCGTTCCGGCGCGCTCGACGGCCTGCTCGATGCTGTCCGTCGTGAGCACGCCGAAGCTGACCGGCACGCCCGTCTGCATCGCCACCGTCGCGACGCCCTTCGACACCTCGGCGGCCACGTAGTCGAAGTGCGGCGTGCCGCCGCGGATCACCGCGCCCACGGCCACCACCGCGTCGACCTTGCCGCTCTTCGCGATGCGCGCGCAGGTCTGGGGGATCTCCCAGGAACCGGGCACGCGCACGACCGTGATGTTCTTCGCGTCGACCCCGTGACGGACGAGCGCGTCGAGCGCGCCGTCGAGCAGGCGATCGGCAATGAAGCTGTTGAAGCGCCCGGCCACCACCGCGAAGCGCGCGTCGGCGGGCGCGACCAGCGCGCCTTCTATGGTTCTCGGACTTTCCTGGGCCATCGCGCCTACGGTATTCGAAAACGCTAGCGGGGAGCCAGCGGTACGCTCTCGACGACGTCCAGCCCGTAGCCGTGGATGCCGGCGATCTTGCGTGGATTGCTGGTGATCAGGCGGATTCTGTGCAGGCCCAGCTCCCTCAGGACCTGCGCTCCGAGGCCGTATTCACGCAGGGTCCCGCCGTGCGGGCGCGTCAGCGCCGCGTCCGTCGCGGCGGGCGAGCTCTTCTGTTCGGCGGCCTGGGGCGAGCTCTTGTGCTCGGCGGAAAGCTCCTTCAGCTGGGCGAGTTCGTGCTGCAGATCGCCCTTGGGCGGCAGGTACACCACCACGCCGCGCTGCTCCTGCTCGATGCGGTCGATGGCGAACTGCAGATTGCGGCCCCCCTCGCGCCGCGTGGACGCGAACGTGTCGGCCAGCGTGGAGCCGCTGTGCATGCGGCACAGCACCGGCTCGTCGCCCTCGAGGTCACCCTTGACGAGCGCCAGGAACTGCCGCTGCTCGAGCGTGGCCTCGTAGACGATGGCGTGCCAGGGCGTACCCGTCTGGTCGAGCACGACGTCGTGCTCGTCGAGCCGGCGCACGAGCTCCTCCGTCTGGAGACGATAGGCGATCAAGTCCGCGATGGTGACGATGCGGAGCTGGTGCTCGCTGGCGAAGCGCTCCAGATCCGGCATGCGCGCCATCGACCCGTCGTCGTTCATGATCTCGCAGATCACGCCGGCGGGGCCGAGCCCCGCGAGGCGTGCGAGATCCACCGAGCCCTCCGTCTGGCCCGCGCGCACCAGCACGCCGCCGCGGCGTGCCCGGAGCGGAAACACGTGCCCGGGCGTCACCAGATCCTCGGGCTTCACCTCGGGATCGATCGCGACCTGGATGGTGCGCGCGCGGTCCGCCGCGCTGATGCCGGTCGTGACGCCGTCTCGCGCTTCGATGCTCACGGTGAACGCGGTGCCGAGCGGCGAGCTGCCGCCCTTCGGCGCCCGCATCATCGGCAGCTCCAGCCGATCCACCTGCTGCTCGGTGAGCGTGACGCAGATGAGCCCGCGGCCGTACTTGGCCATGAAGTTGATGGCCTCGGGCGTCACGGCCTCGGCGGCCATGGTCAGGTCGCCCTCGTTCTCGCGATCCTCGTCGTCAACCAGGATCACCATGCGGCCGGCCTGGATGTCGTCGATGGCCGACTGCATCCGCTCGAGCAGCTCGGGCTGGATGTCGAGTGGGCGGGGCGGGATGCTGGGGCTGGGCTTCGACATCTTCTAGGTCTTCTGGAGCAGGCCGGCGCGCTCGAGCGCGGCCTCGAGCCCGCGACCGGCCGCGTCGGGGCTCCCGCCCTCGCCCGCAGCGCCGCCAGCGGCCTGTAGATAGCGCACGACGTAGCGCGCCAGAAGATCGACTTCCAGATTCATCTCGGCGCCGGGGCGGAGCTTGCCGAGGCTCGTGACCGCTTGAGTGTGCGGGATCAACATGATCTCCAGCTCGGCGCCCTCGACGGCGTTGACCGTCAGCGAGACCCCGTCGAGCGCCACCGAGCCCTTGGCGGCGATGTAGGGTGACAGCTCGGCGGGGGCCGTCACGGCCACGCGCGTGGCTTCGCCCACGGCGCCGACCTAGCGGACCACGGCGACGCCGTCAACGTGACCACTGACCAGATGACCACCCAGGCGATCCCCCAGCCTGAGCGAGCGCTCCAGGTTCAGCGTGCTGCCGGGGGCCAGCCGACCGAGCGTCGTCTTCTCCGCGGTCTCGAGCGAGATGTCGGCCTCGAACGCGCCGCTCGTCATGGCAGCAACGGTCAGACAGGCCCCGCTCACGGCGATCGACTCGCCGAGCTCGAGGGGACCCAGGTCCGTGGCGATTTCCAGGCGGTAGCCCGGCCCGCGCCGCGCCCGGCCGCGGAGCTTCCCGGTGCCTTCCACCAAGCCCGTGAACATGGGCTTCACATAGCACCGTCGCTTGCCGGGTCGGACAAAAGCCGGCAGGCTTTGCTCCGCCCGTGGCCCGACTCGTTTCCGTCCTGGTTTTCCTGGGCCCGTGCGCGATGCTGTGCGCAGCCTGCGGGCCGAGCGTGCAGTCGATCTACGAGGGGAACGTGCGCTTCGAGCACTGCTACCGGCTCGACATCGATCCGCACATCGCGCCGACCCACCGCGAAGCCTGCTGGCGCGAGTGGAAGCAGACCTACACCTACGGCCAGACACGCGACCGCGTCGAATACGCCGAGCGACGCATCCGCGCGCTGGCGTGGGGCGACGACCGCCGCCCGGTGCTGGACGCCAAGCCCGACAGCCTGCACCGCAAACAGGACGTGGCGCCGTCCGACGCACCGATCCCGGCGCGGCGCGTAGTCAACATGAACGCCC
>Ga0114931_10009199_pt1 | contig 11867 bp, 14 predicted proteins | sample 2SBtaG_FD_89579 | JGI IMG/M metagenome (GOLD analysis project Ga0114931, IMG submission 89579) | Deep subsurface microbial communities from Kolumbo volcano to uncover new lineages of life (NeLLi) - 2SBTROV14_V59a metaG | ecosystem: Environmental > Aquatic > Marine > Volcanic | place: Kolumbo...
CGCACGCCCTTGTTGATGATGACATCCACGCTGCGTCCGGAATCCACCTCAATCACCGGATACAGTTTGTCCGCCTGCTGAATATAGAAATCCGCCAGCTTGTTGAGCGCCTTGCCGACGCCCGAATACACGCCCGCGCGGGCGGCGGCCCCGGGCGGGATGGTGGTCGTGGCCCCCAATGGGGAGATAGATTGCGTACTGACCGATTGCGTGAAGGCGTCGCCAATACCCGATGCGATGCCTGCCAGCAGCGCCTTGGCCAACACCTGGCCCTGCTTGCTAACCAGATGCCCGCGCATGCCGACCTTGCCGTCCTCACCGGTCACATAACCGTCAATCGCTTCCTCAATGGCATGGCCGTCGTCGTCAATGCATGAGAGTTTCTCCAGGCGGAGGTAGGCGCGTTCGCTCGATATGTCGCCGTAGCCGGCAGCCGTGATGAAGCACTCCCTGAAATCTTCCCTGTACCGGTTGGGCATCTGCGTCATGTCCGTCACGGCCATCAATACCGGCTGCGGATTTTGCTGGGCGGAACCGCCTGTGGCGGCATCCAGGCCGTTCAGCAACCGGGCCGGTGTAAAGCTGACAACCAGCCATGCGCTGTTGTCCGTTTTTGCCTTTGGCAACACATCTTGTGGCGGTGTCATATGCACCACCAGCATGCCGCCGGCAGGCGCAACCGGCTGCCCGGGCTGCCTTGCTTGCATGGGCTGCTGTGGAATGGTTTGCACAGGTTGCGTGAGGGGGGTGATGGATGTGGCACCGGTAGCGGCGCTCCCCGGTCCCATGCGGGGAATGACGGCGGGGGCGTTCACCGGCTGCGGCGGCAGGGCGGGAAGCGATGCGTAAGGATTGTCCGGCTCCCCTGCGGAGGCGTCCGTGTTTACCTGCTCCTGATTGTTTTGATTTTGCAGCTTTTGCATCGTCTGTTTCAGGTCACGCAGTTCGGTTGCCATGTTCTGGAGCTTCGATTCTGATTTGGTGATCCAGACATCCTTGTCCGATACGCCCGCGCCGGGTGCGGTGATCGAATGCACCTCGATATCGCCCGGTGAATCGACCGGGCGCATATCCGCCGCATTCTGTGTGCGCTCACTCAAGGAGACGCTGACCGCCGCGAGTGCCAGCAACACCAGGACGATGCCGGCGGCCAGCAGCCACTGCATCATCCTGCGGCCTTTGAATAACCCCGCGAGCCGCTCCCACCATGATGCCGGTAGTTGATTTGCTTCCGGCGGGTTTGATTGCGGCAGATCAGCCATGACGGGATTCCCTGACGATGATGACCATCGTGGACCGGCCGGGTTCCAGGCTGATCACGCCCGCGTGGTTCAGGTGCATACGTTCGACCGAAACGGCTGCTATGCCATCGCCGTAGAGTTCCTGCTCGGCCAGGCGAATTTCCTTATCACTGGTATTACTAAGCCGGTAGCGCTCAACGGAAAAATCGCCGCACTGCATGGATCGTTCCATACTGAAATCCGTCCCTTTCCAAAGCGGCGCGCGGCGGCTTTCCTCGGAAAGCGTGCAGCGGCGCGGAACATTGTCCATGGCCATGGCGCGAACCAGACGCTTGAGTCTCGCTTCCCGCCGCTCGACGCCCACCGGACGCTTCGACTGCGCGCGATCCGGACGGGGACGGATGATCAGACTCTCGCCGGATATATTTGCGGGTTTCAACAGCAGGGTGTAATCGCGACCCTTGGCGTCGGTGAGGAACAGGGTGAACGCCTTGTTCTTTCCCGGCGCATTCTCATTCAAGCGCACGAATATTTGTCCCTGCTTGTCGTTTGTTTCGATGGCAATGCGTCCGTTCCGCGGACCCACCGCCATACTGATGAATCCACCGGCGATACGGATGCGGTTCGGATCATGGTTGGAGATGCGCGCAGCCAGGGATCCGGCTCCGTTCGCATCCAGAATCTGAACAGCCCAGGCGCTAGCCGGAGCTGCCGTCATGATCATGATCACCAATAAGCGAAATGCTCGTGACATAGAACCTCCCGTTCACATTCTTGCAGCCGATATTCAGCTTTCTCATTTTCGATGACCCAAGCTTTTCTCCGATAAAGGTTTTCAACTCACCCTCCACCTGGATGCGACAATGACTTTTCGATAGATAGATTTGATTCGGATAGAACAGTGTGGACATCTGATAGCGCTCAAACCGCGACTGCCTGGACTCCATGTCCGCCTGAAGTTTCCCGTAGGCCTCCGGAGCCATGTACGGCTTTAGCTGATCGCTCTGGAACTTCAGGCTGGCGGGCGTGGCATTGAGCACCATGTAGGCGATGAATGTTCCCATCTGCTCCATGTACGCAGGGCCGAAGCCGTTCGTACTGATCCAGAAATCCTTTGTGATCGCCGGCGGAGCCGCGACATCCAGCCTGATATTCGTATCCGCCGTCAGCATGTGAATCAGCATGAGCAGGGTAATGACAGCGGCGGAGAGCAGGCTTGCACGCAGAAAGCGCACCTCGCTGGAAAGCCGGGCGATACCGCCGGACAATGTATCCCGCTTCATCCGACAAACCGCGCCACGTGCGATGGCGGCGTTCGCTTCATCCCCAGGTCCAAAGGCAGATACCAATACGCGGTATGCACCAGGTATCCACGGGAGCGGCCCGACTTGATGCGGCCAAGGCCGATACCCGCCACGACGCCGAACACGACGCCCGCCGTGATCATATTAACCACGATGGAAAATCCGATGATGGCGACAACGATCAGCGCCTGCTCAAAATCCCACCACAGGAACTTTTCGGAGTCATCCAGATGCCTTGGCATCCTCAGGCTGAGGCGCTCCCGCGAATCCATACCACCCATGGGATCAGATCGTCGCCGTGGCTACGCCCTGGATGATGGCCACGCCATAGGCGACCAGGAACGCGATGCCGATGCCCAGCAGCGGCGGCAGCAGGCTCTTGGTCCATGCGGCCACGCCCAGACCGATGAAGAAGCTCAATACGGCGAAGATCTTGCCGCCGTAGCCGTTCACCCAATCGGTCAGCGTGGTGTAGGCGGCCTGAAAGACCGTGCCGGTGGTTCCCGCCCAGGCGTCGCCCGCCGCCAGCATCAGCAGCAGGGCCATGGCCAGCATGGGCAATGTTTTTTGACTGTATTTCATCGTTCTTCCTCCTCTTTGAGATATATTTCCACTCGCCGGTTTTCAGGACTGAGTCCGGGATTGCGCGCATAACAGCATTTGCCGTGGGCGCGGATGTCGTATCTGATCTGTTGTTTTGTATGTGTGGACAGCCAGCGGCGCACCGCTTCCGCCCGCATCAATGCCAGGCGCTGGTTGTACGGCATACTTCCCGCCGCATCGGTGTATCCGCGAAGGATGAGGGTGGCGTTGCTGCCGATGTCTTTGAGCAGCTCGGAAAGCTTTATCGTCTCATTGGAGTTGATTGCCGAGCTGTTGAAATCGAAATAAATGACGGTGCCGGGTTTTTGCGGGGTTGCTGTGTCTACCTTCTTGGATGATGCGCGCATGGTTGCAACTCCGGGCTTGGCTGAAACCTTGGGTGTCAGGGGTGGACATGCGCCGCACCACACGAAACGTTCCTTGCCGTTCGCTGTTTTCTGCGCAATGCCGCGAACTGGAGATGGCTTGTGTGCGGCCACATCAGTCATGGCCTGTCGGGATTGCGCCCTGTCTGTGGCACAGCCCGAGACCAGAATCATTCCAATGAATACAAGGGGAATCCGTCGCATAGCGGCAAGCCTTGTCCATGCGGCGGCGGCTGACACAAAACCCTCCGCCGGAATGGCGAAGGTTTTCTGATATCAAGTAGGCCTTCTCGTCACTGCCCATCATGATGATGATTTTTGTCTAGCGGATATTTGTCGATGAATAAGGGTCTGACTGCTGGCAACCAAGGACATTTATTCTCTGGATTTATTAATCCCCAGAACCCCATAAACCAAAGAATCAATATAGCAAGTAGCTACGTCCACTTTATTCGACCCTTGGTTATCCAGAAATGTGACCTACACCCTACGTCTCGATACACTGATGGTTTAATTGTCGCATTTCCGGTTTGATGAATATACGCCTGCCAACATGGCTTGGTGCCTTGGTCCATATTCAAGTATATCTTCTCGCCACACCCACAAGGGCAAAGCATATAGGCATACCAAAACTCTCCTTTAGAACCAGCTACATAAAGCCAGCCAGACTTCAAAATATCTGGAACATCTTCAGCTATCACTGTGCTGACCAGTCCTGGTCGAAAGAACCTGCGGATATTTTGCCAAATAATCTGAAAAATATTCATGCTACCTCTTCGATAGACTTGGGATGTGAAGTAAAGGTGTTACGTCACCGTTTCCAAGGTTCTTTTGTCCTTCCATAGACGCATCAAATTCCGATTCTGCTTGACAGAGTAAATCCATGTTTACGAATGAATACGCAGTGCGAGCGTAATTATCAGATGCCTCAGCCCTGAATGGATGTAGCCTGGCAAGGAACTCCATAACGGCCATGCATGAGGCGGCCATGTTCACAGTAATCACTGCCGGCCTTGTTTCTTCTTCATCTGCCCCTGTGAGATATTTTTGACCGTCTTCACGCTCCATCAAGCGCTGTTTGTCATATTCTTCTCTATTGGTCCTTTTCATACCTTCCGCACGCACGTTTTCAAGAGATATAGATCCCCGTTTCAAATGAGATGATTTACCTGGAGAAAAGTAATGAACGCCAGTCTCAACCCGATCCACATTGCCAATGCCATCAGCAACAATACACACACCCATATCAATGTAAGGTAAACAATAAAAGCATGCAATTTTATTCAGTAGATAACGTGCCTCATGCGAATCAACACAGCCAAAAATAACATCACAGTTAGCGACCGCCAGCACAGCTTCGGGGCTAGCCGCAAGATCTACAGGCCAAGCTTCGACAACAGTGCCTAACTCCATCTTTGTAACTGATTCAGCCATTACATCAACTTTGAGACGCCCTATGTCTGCCTTAGTTGAATTAACGATTCGGTTCAAATTTACGTCTTCTATTTTTTCGGGATCAATAATCACCAATTTACCAATTCCGTAGCGGGCCAGTTGTTCAATGGTGATGCTTCCCGTTCCTGATGCTCCAACAACGGCGGTCGATATTGAGCGTAATGCATTTGTAGTTGCCGATCCAAACAGTTGAGCATGCCGTTGGGCATGAACCGGGACTTCAGCATCAGAATTTTGTCCATGAATCTCGATGTTATCACCAACGATCATCAGCCTATCCAGCCGGGCAAAGGTTAGATCCTGTTCTATCAAGCGCACTAGAGGCACCCCATTAGGGGTCAGCACCATGCTTGCACCAAGGTGAAATTCTCCAAGCAATTCATGGAGCGACCTAAACACCTCAGCATCGGATTCGTCATCGAGTCCTGAAAAAAAACGGCTGCCATCAGGATGGGAGTGAACCTTCATGATATGAAGATGCTGCTTCATCGCCTGGTTTATTACATCGTCGAGAGCGGATGTAATCCATGTAGCCCGGTTCTTGGATCTTAGGACATACGCCGTATCAGGTAATGTAAACACTCTGTGCGCAATCAGCTTGCGCTGCGTATTGCTGAACCTGGAGCCGCACAATAGAAAAGCCACTTTTTCTTTGCCATCATCAACAAACAGTTCTGCTTGGAGTTCAGCTAATAGGTCTTCGTGTATGACAAATGTGTTCATGGTCTTGCTGCCTATGAAATGTTGTGTTTCTGAAGTTCTCTTTTGAGAAACCAGTTCACGTATGCCAGATGGTTATCGATACCGTCTATACCCCCGCGCCAACTGCCATTGCGGTGGCGAGACCATTGTTGATATTGACAACCATCAATAGTAAATGATGGCGTCACTCTTTCGGTAGCTGATAATGGTCTATTGATCGCATCAATAGATAGGTGGGGATAGAAATGTGCCATATCAATTTGATTTGATGGGTACATTGGTGGAATCACCAAGGCAGTATTTGTGAGCCTTGGAGAATAACCTTCAGGAATTGGATAGTTATGGATCAGCAATATCATCTGGCCATTAACGTGTAAGGTTTCCCACTCCCACCCATAACTTTCCAGGGACTCAATGTCATCTGGCGGCATATCGAAAGCTCTACGGGTCATTTGTTTTACCCTTCTGATGTTTCCTTCTTGAATGTGACAAACTTCTCAATGCCAGGTTCGGATAAATCAACTTGATCATTGGGGCCAATCAAAGTCTGCCCACCCTTCTTTTTCAAGCGGAGGTCGTACTCTTCCGAAGTTAACCCGGCTAGCGCCAAAATCTTGGAGCCAGTTATCAGCTTTTGATTTACCTCGTAAACGTCTTTATCAATTTTGATTTTGTATTCATCTTCATGCTTGGTCATAGTATCAGTCTCCGGGTAATGTATTTGTCTGCACTGCTCAATGTTTGCTGTGCTTACTATCTTATGCGGCAGTAAAGTGGCTTTTGGACATGTGGCAGAAACAATGTCCAAAATGTAACTTACGAGCGCATATCGAATAAAGGGCCTGAATTAGGGAGAACCTATGGAGCAAGATTCAACATCTGGTTACTTGAGCCCTGATGAGTTCTTAGAACAACTGAACAAGCTACCAGCCACTGATGTTTCAAGGGTAATGAATGTAGCCATGGCCAAATACGTTAATGGAACAGGGATGGAATTCGGTGACTTGCTACAAGAATCAATTGCCCGAATTCTAGCAGGGTCTAGGCGAGTACCTAAGAATGTCCCAATGGTCGCTTTTTTGATCCAAACAATAAGGAGTATCTCTTCTACTGAAAGGAACAAAGACGATGTGGCTTTAGTCGATTCTTTGGAGGATAGAATTGATGAGTTATCAACCATCCCTAGTCATGACCCATCTCCCGAGCAAATCATAGAGGAGGCACAAAAGTCTCAATACCACAGAAATGTACTAGATCAACTAAATGCTGTCTTTAATGATGATCCGCATGCTCAAGCAATCTTTCAGGGGAGGATGGGAAGGCTATCTTCTAGTGAAATTCGAGAGAATTTATCAATGTCTTCCCATGAATACGATGCAGCCCGGAAGAGAGTGGATCGAACATTGCTCCGCATAAAAGCGCAGGGGGACTAAATATGAAAAGAATTAAAGAAACCGATAAAGAAAAACTGGATCGACTGGTGGATTCGGTGATTGATGACATCCAAGAGATGTCTGATGAAGAGGTCTTGCAATTAGCCTTGGAAACCTTCGGTGGGATCAAACCGGTTATAACAAAGTTTAATTTTATAGTAGAACAGGCCGAAGGTGTTGCGAGAAAAAGAAGGTTTGATGCAGCAAAAGAGAAGGTAAAAGTAACCCGTGAAAGTTCCCGTTTAGTCAGTATCGTGAACCTGCCAATAGAACGCAAGAAAAGCATTCTAGCGATGGCTCAGAGAAATGGGACTATCACAACGCTAGCTGCCAGGAGTGCAACCGATAGTGAAGCTGACATTGACACCCTGTTGGAGGACTTGGTGGAATTTGGAGTAATAGATGAAAACGGAAATCCACGTTAATCATTTAACTCCTGCCGAAAAGCTAGTATTCGACCTTGGAATTGATGATCCAAGGGAAATCGACTTGGAGGTAATCGTAGCATATGTTGGATGTTCTATAAGATTCCGAGAGCTTAAGGGGTGTGAAGCACGTATTCTAGCCAATGGCGACAGGGCTATTATATCCGTTGACTCTAGAGTCCACCCTTTCAGGCAACGCTTCTCCATTGGTCATGAACTTGGCCATTGGCAATTTCACAAAGGTAAGGCCTGTTTCTGCGAATCCGAAGGCATTGGCAATTGGTCAATTGTAGGAACAGAACATGTGGCAGACGAGTATGCTGCCAATCTTTTGATGCCCCGTTTTTTATTCATACCTGCATCAACAGGGATGCACACCAATTTCCGATCAATTGAACATTTGGCACAGCTTTTTCAATGTAGCAAAACTGCAACTGCTATTCGCATGGTTGAGCATGGACCAGAACCAGCGCTTATTATATGCCATGGACTCCAAGGACGTAGGTGGTTCAAGCGAAACAAAGATGTGCCCGAGAAATGGTTTCCCAGAAAAAAGCTGGATCAAGAATCCTATGTGTATGATGTTCAGTTTGGGGCTGAAAAAGAGTGTAAGCGGGGTTTAATTAGTGCCGATGCTTGGTTTGACAGGGACGACGCTCACAAATATGAAGTGTGCGAGGAAGCCATTAAAACGTCAAACAACGAACCCTAACGCTTATTACGTTCAGAAATGATGGAATGCTGGAAGAGTAGGTTTACTGCTTTGTATCCTTAATGGTCTGAATCGGGATTCCTGGTTCAGGCTGAACCAAAAGTAAGGGCCCCGGAATCGGGGCCCTGGTGGGTGGATCAAGCAGCGCGCTTTTGTTCTTCCTGCGTGGATAGCAGAAAGTCGCAGGCCTGCTGTGCTTTGGATGCCGCCGTGAATATGGCGCGGGAGTCCGATTTGAGCAGTTCCAGCCAGCTATCGATATACGATGCGTGCTGAAGCTGTCCGGCAATACCGGCATGAGCGCAGAAGAAAGCGGAACCCAGTTCCGCCACCAGTTCTTCCGCCGCGTAGCTGGCATCGCCAAAGCGCCCGGAAAGATCGCGGTTCAGTCGCGTCCTGTGGCCGGTCCAGTGCGTTAGCTCGTGGAACAGGGTAGCAAAGTAGGCGTCGTACGCCGAGTTACGGACCTTTTCCCGCAGGATGGCGCCATAGCCTTCTTCTCTCGCCTTGTCCGTGAATGCACGCATGGGAGGCAGCATGATCCCGTCTTCCTTCGGCATATAGCATGCCTTCGGCCCGGAAATCTTTTTTGCCCCACTGCTCACGAAAACCTGCCACGCCCGCTCGTACTGGTCGTTCCCCTCCCACAGGGGCTTTCCCAGTCCGGGATGATGCAGCTTCTTTAAAACAGCCTCGTTGCCTTCGCACTGCTCGATATTGAACACAACGAAGGAACGCATGATATGAGCAACTCCGGAGATACTTCCCTCCGTATCGTCATCCTTCTTGCGTTCGACCGTCTTCACGAAGACCACGTGGACGCCCTTCTCTCCCTTGCGGATTGAAAGTCCGGCATCCCTGGCCTGCTTGAACGTCAGCCAGCGGCTGAACTGGTAGCCTTCCTTTTCCATTGCCAGCCATAGCAGCAGAATATTCACCCCGCTGTAGGGCCGTTTGGTAACGGTGTTCATCGGAATGCCGCATGATGCAGACCATGGCTTGGCCCATGGCGCACATCCCTTTTCAAGTTCCGCGATGATGCGGTTGGTTACATCCTGGTAGATATTGTTCATTTGAACTTCCTCCTTTTTGATTAAAAAAAGGGGAAGCTCCCCGTCGGGGAATCGCTTCCCCTTCAGGAATGAATGAAAAGGGTGTCCGAAGACACCCTTTCCCGGTTGAACGTCAGGCGACGGCTTTTACCTTTGCCACACCCTGATTGGACTGCTCACCCTTCCTGTAAAGAATCCGGATGGAATTCGCTACGATCTGGGTCAGCTTGACATCGCCTTCATCGCCCTCGAACTGGCTGGTGTTCAGGTGCCCGAAGATAAGAACCTTGTCGCCCTGGCTCAGATTGCGGCTGACAAACCCTGCGGTATGCTTAAAACCGACAACCCGGAACCAGTGCGTGTTCTTGGTCTCCTTACCACCTTCATCCTTGTAGCTCGTATTAAAGGCCAGGCTGAAGGACGCGAACGTCTCCTCATCGTTAACCTTGATGTTGGCAATGTTGCCTTCGATAATGACCTGATTTTGGTCCATTTGAATACTCCTTTTCGTTTTTGAATTTCCGCGAGGGAATCGCTTCCTTCGCGAACCGGGCGTGCCAGATCACGGATTGAACATCCGGGTGGCCGGCACATGTTTGAAATGAGCCTGCTGATGCGCCTGCCTGTACGGGCAAGCCGCACGCAGACAGGTGTTGTGGTGCCGATCCATTCAGAGACCGAACACCACAGCCATGGCAATCACCTGGCTCAGCAAGATGTAGATTGGAAATAAACGCAGTTGCAACATGTCGTACTCCTTTAGAATGCCAAAGGACATGACAACCGCCCCGCAGGAATGGAAATCATTCCTTTGGGAATTGAAATACACTGAAAAAATGGCCGTGGCCGGAATCAGCGGCTTGAATATAAAAGACGAGTTGAAAGTTGCTTCAAATCTACCGTAGCAGACATTGCACCAAATTCAGTCGTAACCAAATTCCGAAGCGGGCGCAAACAATGGCGCATTTATAGACCGGATGCGTCTTTCCTGTCAGGAAACCTGCGGAAACATTCAGGATAGTTTATGGAAACTGGACGACCGTGACAGACAAGCAGCCCCAAGTTTCCAAAGGCATCCCGCAGGCGCGTCCATTGCCTCCCGCATTCGCGGGACTTCGTATCCGGCAAGTCTCCCTCGCGGTCAACTTTTCCCCCGGCAACCCATGGACGCGGCGTCTGGCTCCAGGGATTCGCCAGCCGTGCCTACTCCGGCTCTCTTTCACTTTTCGGTCGCCGGGACTGCTCCCCCGTTCAATCGGGCCTCGCGTACATCTACCCCCGGCCCCGACATCGGGGAGGCCGTACAAGCGGGTCCCCCCGGTCCCCCGCTTGCACGGAAGATGCAAAGCCAGACTGTTCAGTGAACGCCGAGGCATCCCCGCGCTAGTGCAAGGCTCTCGTTTCACTCGATTTCGCCTGCACTAGCGCGGGGATGGACGCAACATACTTAACAACTTCCGTTGAACAATGATTTCCGCAGAAACCGGCTGGTGTTTCACAGCGGTTTTCCGACGCCGTCTGATGCCGTGTCCAGCTTTCCGGCTAATTATTCAGGAGGCTTGAAATGGATTTGCAGACGCAATTGGAAGACATACGGCGCACGAGAAAGCGGGCGCGGCGGAGGCCTTACAGAGCCAGCCGCATGGATCGTCATCGCGCCGAAATCGAAAAATTGCGCCGCATGGGCGCTTCGCTGGAAGATATTCGCCTGTGGCTGCGCCGCTACAAACGCACGCACATCACCCGCACCGCCATCCATTACCGGCTGCGCCGCTGGGCGCAGGAATAATCATCACGACACGTCGGTTGTTTTGTTTCTCAATGCTTGTTTCTTTGCAGGGTGGCCGGTGGAAAATCCCCTTGCTCAGTCAGACTCCAAGCCTGTCAGCCACATCCGCGTAGTCCGGAGCCTCCGCAAAGATACGCTCCAGATCGGCCCGCGCCTGCCGCTTGCGCCCGATATCCGTAAGAGCCATTGCGCGTTCATAGCGCAGAGCGTGCAGGAGTTCATCACTTCGCCCTTTCCTGCGCCGCAGCGCAAGCGTCAGCGTATCTTTTGCCGCTTCAGCAAGCCCCAATGCTCTAAGCGCCTTGGCCTTGTACAGCAGCAGCGCGGCATGGATGGATGATTCGTTCTCAACCTTTTGCGTCAGGTGGATGACATGCTTGGCAGCATCTTTGGTGTCGCCATTCCGTTCCAGTAGCAGTTCACATAGGGATAAACGCACCACCACATCGTCGGGATGCAACCGTCGGAGCGTCTCCAAACAGTGCATCGCCTCATTCAGGTTCCCCTGTCGCTGATAGGCTTCCACCAGGCCCAGCAGCGCCCCTTCACGGTCGCAGGCAATGTGGGCGGAGACCTCATCCGTGATTGGCAGCAACATCTCCGCCGAGATGCCGTATTTATTGAAATGTATGCCGAGCTTTTCGTAATCGCGGGCCGCCGAGGCAAGAAACCGTTCCGCCTCCTCGATCCGGTTCATCTTCAATGCCATGAATCCGGCCAGATAAGCGCCGTCGGCCAGATGAACAGCCTGCTTGAGATGGTCAAATGCCTTGGCTTCATTGCCCA
>Ga0114931_10009200_pt1 | contig 11867 bp, 8 predicted proteins | sample 2SBtaG_FD_89579 | JGI IMG/M metagenome (GOLD analysis project Ga0114931, IMG submission 89579) | Deep subsurface microbial communities from Kolumbo volcano to uncover new lineages of life (NeLLi) - 2SBTROV14_V59a metaG | ecosystem: Environmental > Aquatic > Marine > Volcanic | place: Kolumbo...
GCTCCACCATTACTACCTCCACCCACACCACAAACGGAGGCCGGAGATGGGACACCGAAGAACGGATGTCTAAACTCTGGTCTCCGTTTTCCGGTTTCCATTTTTTAACTTCCCCGCATCTTTCACATTACAAATTCCAGAACAAAGCTGATCACCGTAAGTATGACCGCCGCCAATGCCAGCATTCGATGTGTTTCTGTTTCGCGGCTTATTTCATGAAAACCGAGCAATTGTGCGCTTATGTATCCTCCGATAAATCCACCGGCGTGTGCAAAGTTATTGACACCGGGCATCATAAATCCAAAAAGAAAAAGGACTATCGCCCAGGTTCCGATTTGCGTATAAATCTGTCTGCCGAAAAACCCGCCTCTTTTGCGGCCGTAATAAACAAGCGCGCCCAAAAGCCCAAAAATGGATCCCGATGCACCAATGGTAAACATGATACCAAGCATATCCGATACAAAAAAACCAAGGACACCCGAGATGGTAAAAATGAGAAAAGTTCTTGAACGACCAAAAAGATTTTCCACCATGTGCCCTAACTGGTAAAGCCATAACATATTGAACAGAATATGCAGCAATCCACCGTGAAGGTAAATCGCCGTGACAAGCGTCCACCATCGGCCATGTGCCAGAGCATAGGTGCCGGTCATGCCAATATTGTCAAGTGCTTTCATGCTCGGCGAAAGAATGTTGAAAAGACCATGTGGTCGAAAGAGCGCTGCCGGGTCAATCAAAAGGCTAATGACATACAAGACAACACATGCACCGACGAGGATCGGAGTCGCTTCCGAAAAATTACCGAATAATTTTTGTAGCTCCGGGCCATATCCCCACAGACCGGGGTTTTTGCGTCCGCAGTAATAACATTCCTTAGAGTTTGCAGAAATGAGTTTGCCGCAACTCGGACAAACTATCGATCCTGTTTTTTTTCTATGTATCATTTTTTCCCTTGAGATAGAACTGTAATTTGTTAATAACCTGTCAGAGGTTACAAAACAAATTGAATATACATTATTTCATATAAAATATGCAAAATAATTATGATTTAAAAGTATATTTTGTTTGTAAATCATAGCATAATGTTTATATTATTTACAAATTCAAAATAATTATGATAGGGAAGAAAAATGAAAATAGGAATTGTGGGTCTGCCCCTTTCCGGGAAAACGACATTATTTAACGCCCTGACCGGCGCACAGGTAGACACGGCTGCCTTTATAGGAGGGAAAACCGAGGCACATCAAGCCATTGTTCATGTGCCGGATGAGCGCGTGGATTTGTTGGCTGATATTTTCCAGCCAAAGAAGAAAACCCCGGCGACTATAGAATTTGTGGACCTAGCCGGAATGAGTACTTCCGAACAAAAGAAAAGCAGTTTCACGGATCAATTTCTCGGTCAGATCAGAACAGTTGATGCGATTCTGGTGACGCTTCGTGCCTTTGAAAATGAAAATATTCCTCATCCACTCAACTCTGTTGATCCGCTTCGCGACCTGGAAATGGTTGATGCGGAATTTATACTCAGTGATCTGGCCATCATTGAAAATCGCATGGATAAGCTGCAAAGACAATTGCGCGCGAAAAAGGCCGACCAGGACGTTCGCGAATATGCGATTCTTGAAAAATGTAAAGAAAATCTTGAAAATGAAATACCGCTACGTTACTTTGATTTTTCTGCAGAAGATGAAATTTTGATTCGCGGCTACCAATTCCTCACCCAGAAACCGATAATCATTGTTGTTAATATCGATGAAAATGATATTAAAAATGAAGCAGATGTGCTGGGAAATTTTTCCGAACGGGCGCAGCAAAAAAACACATCGGTGCTGGCTATTTCAGCGGAAATTGAAATGGAAATTCAACAGTTATCGGATGATGAGGCCGAACTCTTTCGCAGCGATTTGGGAATTACTCATTCCGCGATGGACCGGCTGATTCGCACTTCTTACGAATTGCTGGGGTTGCTTTCGTTTTTTACTGTCGGCAGCGATGAAGTGCGCGCCTGGACGATCCGTGAGAATACCCGCGCCCCACAGGCAGCCGGTGCCGTGCATACGGATATCGAACGTGGTTTTATTCGTGCCGAAGTTGTGCATTATGATGATTTCATCCCGCGCAAATCTTTGACACAATGCAAAAGTGATGGCGTCCTGCGGCTGGAGGGAAAAGAGTACATCGTCAAAGACGGGGATATTATTAATTTCAGGTTTGCGATATAGCTGGCCTTAATTATCGTATTTCTTTTTCTGCTTGTACCCAATTCGATGAAAAGGATTGACGACGGCCGAAGCAATGTTTTTCAAATGTGCATTAAGCCTTTTGAAATAACGGATAAGTAAAACAAAGGCAATGAGGTCCTTGTTTACCTTTTTTGATGATTGATTTTCTTCGAACATCTTGCGGAGCAGTCCATCACAAGTGCGCGAAATTTGACGATATTTTTTCAGAACAACTTTTGCACTTTTTTCGTCGTCATCCCTGAATGCAGACAATGTAAGATTGAAAAAGTTGTCTGTTTCTTTGTAAAGCTTTTTAAGCGGCTTATCATACTCACCCAAATCCAATTTAGTGGGTATCATTTCAATAATGTCTGCAATATTTTTATTATAATCCCCAATTCTTTCCAAATCATTAACGACCGATAAAAGTACAAGCGATGAAAAAAGATCCTGACCTCCGGAGATGGAGAGATGTTCAAAAATCTTTTTTCGAACATTACGATGCAGCTTGTTAATTTCTTTGTCAGTTGCTGAAATTTTCGCAACATCTTCATCGACGGAAGTTTCTACCAGGGCATTGGTGACCAGCGTAAACATTTGCTGTCCCATCATCAGCATTTGAACGGCTTCGCCAAATGCAACATCAACGAGCCCTTTTTCAGCCTCTTTTTTCTTTGAAAATAACATGTGAATTTCCTCCTTTCGAAGCAGCGCCATGCTTTAAAAAATGACAATAAGTATAGGTATCATAAAAAGTAAAACAAAAACTCCGATAATAATAAAAACATTTCGCTGTGATTTTCCGGCAAAATTCCCAAGCCGGGTGGCAAGCGAAACGGGCAAAACTCTGAGCGGATAAAAAATGAGAATACCGAAAATGTTAAAAATCAGGTGAGCAAATGCAACGGTAACGGCCACAGCGTTGTTGGTCGCCAGGGCAGCGATGAGGGCCGTGACTGTGGTGCCGATATTCGCACCCAGGGTATAAGGAAACACTTGTTTCACCGTTAATATCCCCGCGCCTGCCAGCGGGACAATCAACGAAGTTGTAACGGAACTGCTCTGAACGATTGCAGTTACGCCCAGGCCAAGCAACAAACTCGTAAAATCACTTCCGAACAAATATTTGTCGATCACCATCTCAATTTTTCCAAGTACCATTGTCCTGACTTTTATTACCATCCGCGCCAGGGAAAAGAAAAGCACAACGAGAGAAAAGATTGCCATGATAACAGCAGCATGTGGCAGGTGTCCCAGAATAAGCTGGGTAAAATCGATCGCAGGCTGGATAATAAACTTTAGCGGATTAAATAGTTTTAGTCCGCCAATACCGACAAATCCTGCCCCAAGAAGTTGTGCCGTTTTTTGAATGGGGTGAAACTTTAGCTCCAGCGGGAATAAGACGATGACGCTGAATACATTGAACAAGTCGTGGACAATGGCAGCGGAAAAAGCGCGGCGAAATTCTGTTCGCCGTGTGGCGTGGCCAAATGATACCAGCATGTTGGTTACGGTCGTGCCGATATTAGCGCCCATGACCATTGGAATGGCATTTTCCAAACTAAGCGTTCCGGCAGCAACCAGGCCAACAATGATGGATGTTGTTGTGGATGAACTCTGGATGATACTCGTTGCGAAAATTCCCAGGAAAAGGCCAAGATAGGGATTCGATGTGGTTGAAAGGAGACTTTCGGCAAAACCTTTTCCAAACAATTTAAAAGAATGTCCCAGAAGGTTGATGCTGTACAAAAAAAGATACAAGATGCCAATGAGAATCAGGATGTCTAACCAATTTTTTGTTTCTGTAAGACTTGGCTCGGATTCCATGGTTAATTCTCTTTAGTATGTGATCATTAAATTAGGTGATTATTTAATTTGGTGACTTGATATCCGGTGGGAACAAATATAGAGATTTTACGCAAATCTCCAATAGTATATTTTGCATTCTTTCATTTACAGAAGGTATTGCAAAGTGTCCGGCAATTGCGGTATAACCGACATCGGGAATGTCGGCAAACCCGCAGAACAGTAGGTTGCGCTCCATAGCCGCCACACCTTGGGCGCTGCCTATGAATGAGATATAACAACCTTCCTAATAGCGATCCTTATCTTTGGAAATGAGCGCCTCGATGTTTTGCAAGAGCGCCATACTCATATAAGGCTTTTGCATCCACTTTGCAGGAATACGTTTCATAAACTCGGCAAAAGATGCATCGTAGGGCGAACCGCTGGAAAGGATAAATGGTGTTCCAGGCGAAAACTCGTAAAGGGCTTCAGCGCATTCCAGCCCTTTGCAATCGGGCAAGTGAACATCCAGGATGATTAAATTGATGTCATCCCTGTTTTCTTTTAATATTCGAATTCCCTCTTTTGCTGTATTGGCGCTCAATACATTAAAATGATAAAAAGAGAGAGCCATCTTTGTAACTTCAACAATACCCTGGTCGTCATCAATAATCAGAATGGTTTTTGTTTCTTTATCGGCCTGCTGTTCGGGATCATTTATCGCAGATATACCGGTTATTTCTTTTTTGGGAAGATACAAAGTGACGCTTGTTCCTTTGCCTGCTTCGCTTTCAACCGAAATAAAACCATGATGAGATTTAACTATCCCGTAAACGGATGCCAGACCAAATCCCCGGCCAAAGGCCATCTGTTGATTATTGTTAAAGGGTTCGAATAAAGTTTCTTTTTTGCTCTCCTCGATTCCGATGCCATTGTCCTGAATCCTGAGCATAATATAATCCGTGTCAGCAGCCCCATTCTCATTCAGAATTCCGTCTGCGGCATTGGGCTGTTGTACCGTAACGACGATTTTGCCGCCCCGGGGCAGTGCTTCGACAGCATTTTCGCATAAAACGTGAATTGCATGTTTTAAAAATCGTTTATCGGCATAAACCTGCCAGGGATCTTTTGTCTGTTCGAATATGATCTGAATGCTTTCCGGAATGATGTTACGGATGTCGCTCAAAATATCTGTAAGAAAAGCATTTAAACTTATATATTCCTGTGAGATGGGATCAGACTGCATGAAGTACTTTAGATTCTTCGCCGCATCGGCTGCCTGCCCCGCGATCTCTTCAATGTCAAACACTATTTCGTTTGTCTTTCTCAAACCGCGCCTGTCCTGCAAAAGTTTGGAAGCGATATCATGAATTTCTGCCGATAGATTTTCATAGTTTTCTGCAACATTGTACAGGATACTTTTGTTTTTGTTACCGCCTCCCGGCACAGGAGAGACAGAAATCTTTTCGCTGACCGTCTTTACCGGCAAATTCTTTACCGAGCTATCAATGTCAGCAAAATGCCAGTAAAGTTGAGGCTCATTCGTTTCTTCATCGACTAGTTTTTGAATAGTAACAAAGGTATTTCTTTGCCCTGTGTGGGTGATAACCACGATGTTTTTGCCAAGTATATCCTGCGGCCCCAGATTCCTGACCATTGCAATCAGGTCTTCTCCCGTTTCGGCAGGCAAAAAGCGGGTAATGTGTGGCAAACTGTCTTCAGAAAATCCCAAAGCCTTAAAAGATTCAATGTTGGCATTTAAAATCTTGCCTTCCAAATCAGTGATGATTGACGCATAAAACCTGGACGCAATATTTTCGCTTCTTGAAAAAGTATTTTCGAGGTTGCCTGCCGTTTGCTTGATCTTGTCTATAGTAATGGATATAAATTTCTCTCCATAGATCATACTTTTTGAGAGGCTGACTTGTCCCCGAACAATATTTCCGAATTTGTCAAGAAGCGTGATATCCTCATCCGGTGAAATTTTATTTTGCTCCTGATCCATGCGAAAATCATCAATGCGTTTTGACCACTGAGAACGTGAATCATCAAGCAAGAGGACTTCAAAATCTGCGTTAAGGACGGATCCTGCAGAAATCTTGAGAATATCCTCCATGAGCTTATTCCAAACGGCAATCCTGTTTTTTTCATCGAGAACAAACAAAGGATAAGGCAGCGAGTCGATGATCTGCGCAACGGCACCGGCGGTATCGATACGATCCGAACGTATTTTTTCCGCATCCGGAAGATATAAAACGGGATTTGTTCTTGATGTAACCTCGCGGATAATTTCATCAAGGTCATCATCTTCAGCAACAATTGTCGGGCCGTGAAGTTCGCCTTGAAATGTAAAAAGTTCGCTCATGTTCTCCTCTTCCGGAGTAAAAATGTGCATAGTACTCGCTCTCGTCTGTAATGTTTGAGGCTTATCCGCCCCGGACATAGCGGGGCGCAGGAAATATTTGTAACCAAACACCTTTTGTTGATCGTTGCGTAGTGAAACGATTCTAATTGCGGTTTTTAACTCTGAGCCGTCTTTGCGCTGCAAAAAAATGTCATTCCATTCCGGCTCAGAGGTATTGTCATTTTGCAGCAAAGTGCTTTGTTCCAGAATTAGATCGTGGATAATATTTAAGCCGATCATTTCGTCTTTCGATTCGTACCCCAGCAATTTAAAAGCACCGGTGGAAACAGCTCTGATCTCTCCAAAAGGATCGGCAAAAATCCAAAGTGCACCCTCGTCCTGCGACTGCCCGGCACCTGCCCCGGCAATTAAATTATCCATCTCTTCCCCCGGGCTTGGCGAGAGTTCGATCATGGATGTTATTTTCTCTTTAAACTCTTCTATTTGAACAACAAAATCATGCGGCGGATTTTTTTCATTAGCATCAAGGAGCTGAAGTAAAAGTTTGGTTTTATTCTTTTCAGTGTTCAAACTTCTATAGAGAAAAATCTGGTCTTCAGTTAGCGCCTCATGAATTCGGATCAAACCTGCGTATACTACCAGTTCATCCTGAATAATAATGGGAACCAAAGCACGAAAGATTTTTCCGGCGAGAAAGCTTGCGAAAATTGGTTCACTATAATTTATGCCTGTGCTGAAAATGTCCCTGTTAAATGAGAAAAACATTTCCAGAAAAATCCGTGCAGCAGCGTCCTGAGCATCCGGTGAAAAATTGCCAGTGGAAAGAGAGGTGATCGGCTTGAGGCCATCATCAAAAAGCATAATTCCCAGATTCTTTTCCAACGCAAAAGAATTCTGTACCTGCTGTAATGCACTTATATCAGCAAGATAATCTTTTTTGAACCTCTCCTGACCCAAAAGTGATCCTTGATATGATAAATTTGTTTGTTTTGTTTTTCTAAAGAACGGACATGCCCGATTTTTATTTTACTTTTCTAAATGCACAATCTGAATACTTTGAGGAACGAAACTATGGAGCAAATTAAAAGGAGCGCAGAGCTAACACAATCAAAATTCCGCATCACATTTTTTTGTGATTTCATCAGCCGTCCCTCTCCACCTTTTAGCTCAATGCATATTCGATGAGGCCAGTGTCAATGAAATGGTGGGGTAAAAATGAACTATTTTACCTGAAAATTTATCATCCGTTCAATAGCATTTCTGCAAACGGGGCAAAAGCCCCCTAAACTTTTTGAAAACATTCTGCAATCAATTGCCGGTCGATAGATGCCCTGGGATGCATAACCGGCACCTTCAAAACATCCCACAATTCCCTGATATTTGGGCGAATTCAGTATTGCCTGTGCCTGTTGGTGCAACAATTTATCTTTTTCCTCATAATCCGCGGCCTTTTTGTCAAGCTGTTTTACAGCGTTTAGCAAAGAATCGTAACGGGCTTTCTCCCAGGGTGTGGGAATGGGTGTGCCGGGTTTAATCAAGGCGGCCCACTTTAGATGTTCCTTATTTGTCAATGTCGTGATATTCGGCTCCCAGGGTTCAACGTCCGGCGGATACAGATCATTGTAGGCAACGTTCGATGTGTAATACTCGTCCGCCAAACCTGCAAAAGCATGTCCGAATTCATGCACAAAAACATAATCAGACCACCAATCCGGCTGCCCCTTTTCGGAACCGGTGTAGCATGTCGCCATGCAATTGAAAATCCCTCCGCCGCCGTATCGCGAGGAATTGACAAGAATGTAAATATTATCATACGGAACCATGGCGGCAATGTCATGAATCTCTTTGTTGGACAGTGATAAAACATAGCGCGCCAGGTCTAATGAATTGTAGCTTGTCCCAAGCGCTGTCTGCTTCCACCGCTTTTTTCTCGGTTCATCAATCCCGGAATCTTTTGAAATGACATCAATTGTCCAAACATTAAAATCTTTTGCCCTCTCTTTAAATGGAGAGACAGCGAACAGATCATCAGTGTAGCGTTTGACGTCGCGGTGGAATTTTTTCAGATCTTCTTTCGTGTAACCATCTCCCATGATCAACAAGTCAACTTTGTTTTTAGGCGCACCATTCGAAATCAAGGCATTTGTTTTATAGGGAAATGATTTTCGCTCACAGTTTACGAATCTCGATCCCGGGTCGATGGTCGTAAAAAATTGGTTGATAAAAACGTTCTTCTTGTTGCGTTTGGCAATGATGAATTGAACAGACCGTTTTGGAAATGGAAGCCGTGCGGTTCCGTGCATCGTTCGAAAAGTGCCGCTGATTGCTTCATCTGTCGTTTGCCATTCTCCAAAGATCGAGGCAAAGCCGTGAGAAAAGATAAGCTGATTTGTCGCCAAGTCATAAACTTTCAGCAAATACTGTCCGAGATTCAGCGTATCGATGAGGTTTGACCTGGTGCCCGGCCATTCTCCCTCGCGATAGATTTGATCCAGGCTGATAATTTCCCGAGATGCCGTACCCGTTTGAAAATAGTCCACTCGCAAAGTATTATCCGTAAAGAAAGAATCATAAGATGCTTTTGCTGCAAGGGGCACGGCAAACAGAAAGACAACCAGCACAACTACTTTTTTGTATTGATATTTCATAACACCAAAGTTTGGAAAACACAAAAGAACCGGGAAGTAAGGCGAGATGCAAAGACTTTTGAATTTGATTTTTCGTAAAATATAATCCAGGTCAATAATCAAATCCAACCTGGTATTTAATACTTTAAATATTTACTGCAAAACCGTCAAAGCGCGAAGATATTTCTTTTTTTTGTAAAATTATTTTTATGACCAAGTCCTCCTGATAAGATTTTGTACAAGGATTTTAACAGGAGGTTCAAGCCCAATTTCCAAAAGAGGTTTTATATTTGCAAAAACTTTTTCCGGTGCTCCATCCATAAAGATGCGCCCATCATAAAAGACGATGAGGCGATCAGCTGAAAGAGCTTCTTCGGCAAATTGCGTAATAAGAATTGTCGTGATGAATGAATGGTCCTTCTCAATACCTGCGGAATGGAACTGCCGCACGAGCTGCAGGATGTCTTTTCGACTTTGAGGATCCAGCAGCGATGTCGGTTCATCAAGAATTAAGTAGGAAGGTCTGATTGCCAGAACTGCGGCCATGGCCAGTTTTTGTTTCTCGCCGCCGGAAAGATAATGCGGCGTCTTTTTGCGGTATTGTTGCAGTTGAAATTTCTCCAGCATCTCATCGACAATGCGGTGCATCTCATCGTATGGTTTACCGAGATTTTCGAGACCGAACGCGATTTCCCGCTCGACCGTCGCGGAAACGATCTGGTTATCCGGATTCTGAAAGACCATGCCTACACGTCTGCGGATTTCGGTCAGATTTGCCGGTTCGCCGGTTGGCAAGCCATCGACAACGACTCTTCCTTTGGAAGGTAGCAACAGCCCGTTCAGACAACGGGCAAAAGTTGTTTTTCCCGAACCGTTCGGTCCCATCACCGCAATGGATTCGCCCTGTTTTATTTCAAGCGAGATATTTTTTAAAACCGTACGCGTTTTTTCGTCTGTGATGGGATAGTCAAAGGAAATATTATTAATGGTGATCATTCAATAAATTCCGTGCAGAAAAAGAGAATGCCTTGTAAAGTGCAAGGCAGAATATTTTTGGTCAAAATAATTTATGGATAATTCGTCGAGTCGAAAAGCATGTCATCGTGAAGAGTGGAGCCCCGAATTATCGGGGAAGCGATCCTTATAAAACAGTACATTAACCGACATTTAGATTAATTTGCTTCGCTCGCAATGACATTTTAGAACTTTTTACGAGTAACTCATTTATTATAATTGAACAACTCGTCATGTCTATTTTTAGAATCCAAATTTTTCTTAGTCCCGGATTGTGCAGGTTTAATGATGACAAATGATATCCAGCATTAAAATGAAAATAGAACTAAACGCGGAGACGCCGAGGTCGCAGAGATTTTTATTGTTTTTTAATCTAATTTTTCTCTGCAATCTCGGCGCCCTCTGCGTTAAATGCTTTTCTATTTCTTTTCCGGCCTGTCCCGTAGGCGGGGCTTGTCCGGGTTAGGCATTTAATCCTTAATTATATTTACAATATTTTGCAAGGAGATTTCTTATCTTGTCATCGCTTCGATAATTATTCTCCCATAATTTGAACGATAATGTGCCTCTGCCGAGAGCGGTTATCAAAGTCTATGAAGACAATTTGCTGCCACGTGCCCAGTGTCAGTTTTCCCTGGACAAACGGTACAGTCAATGAGGGGCCGAGCAGAGCCGCACGCACATGCGCGTGCCCGTTGCCATCTCCCCACGTGTCATCGTGATGATAGCGCCTTCCTGAGGGTGCAATTTTTTCAAATGCTTCGGGTAAATCTTTTATCAGCCCCGGTTCATATTCAATGGTCGTGAGACCGGCGGTTGAACCGGGCACGAAAAGTGTAACCGTTCCATTTTGAATACCGCTCTGATTTACGAGCGCCAATGCCTCTTTTGTTATATCAATGATATCCGTATTGCCGCGTGTGGAAACAACAATTTCTTTTGTTATCACATTCATGTTCGCATCCATTCATCTTCCTGGTCAACCCGAATGAGGTCGAGTATTTTCCGAATTCTGGACTTTATATCGTCTGCAGATATTTCTTTCAATCGATCCACGCTGAATCCTTCAACACAAAAAGATGCCAGGGCACTGGCAACCACGATACCGCGGCGAAGATTATCATTTGTGATTTCGCCCTTCATCGCCAGATAGCCCATCAAACCGCCGGCAAAAGTATCGCCCGCGCCGGTGGGGTCAAACAAATTTTTAACGGGATAAGCCGGACAGAAAAAATAAGAATCTTTGTGAATGAGAATAGCGCCATGCTCTCCTTTTTTAATGATAAGCGTTTCAGGCCCCATCTCCCGGATGACTCGTGCGCCTTTATAAATATTATTTTCCCCGGAAAGCAGCTGCACTTCCGAGTCGTTGATGACCAGCGCATCCACCCGTGCCAATGTTTTTCTTAATTCCTCCGGTGAACGCGTAATCCAAAAATCCATGGTGTCCATCGCTACAAACTTTGCCCGATTAACTTGTTCAATGACCTGATATTGCAGTTCAGGGCCAATGTTGGCCAGAAAAACATATTCGCTGTCTTTATACTTTTCCGGCAGAACAGGATTGAATTTTTCAAAGACATTGAGGTGTGTATAGATGGACTCGCGCTCGTTCATGTTTTGCAGGTATCTTCCCTTCCAGCGAAAAGTTTTTCCTGCTTCAGTTCGAAGCCCGGAAAGATCGACGCCTTTATCGCGCAGGAAATGAATATCATCGTGGCGAAAATCATCGCCGACAACAGCCACGAGATTAACCGGGGCAAAAAAACTGGCCACGGATGAAAAAAATGTCGCCGATCCGCCCAGCGCTTCGTCGATTTTAGCATAGGGTGTTTCTACGGAATCATACGCTAC
>Ga0114931_10009201_pt1 | contig 11867 bp, 11 predicted proteins | sample 2SBtaG_FD_89579 | JGI IMG/M metagenome (GOLD analysis project Ga0114931, IMG submission 89579) | Deep subsurface microbial communities from Kolumbo volcano to uncover new lineages of life (NeLLi) - 2SBTROV14_V59a metaG | ecosystem: Environmental > Aquatic > Marine > Volcanic | place: Kolumbo...
AGCAAGATCGGAATACACTATGCCAAACTAAATAACTTGTCGAAATTTGCAATTTCCAATATCTTTTTGACCGATGGATTCGCATTCACGATCCTGACAGCGTCTTTTCGATCATTCACTTTGTCACGCAGAACCAACAGCATACCTAACGCAGAACTGTCCACGTATTCGGTCCCGCCCAAGTCTACGGTATAAGACTTGACCTTGCCGGAAGTTTGTTCGAATGCGGCTCGAAAATCATGGTGCTGACTAAAGTCGAACCGACCCGTAATTTGAATGGTTGCATCATACCCATCATCGCTCATTTTTGTGCTAATACTCATTAAATTTTACCCATAATATTTGAAAAATTTCAATGAAAAACAAAAGGTCTTCAACCCATTGATGATATTAACCTGGATTTTTCACCTGCATGTCAACATTAAAACAACTCAATTTCTCCTTCTTCCATGGAATCCTGATATACACTTTTATGTTGATCCTGACGATTTTTCTTTACGTCAATAATGCTCAAATGCTTTTGTTCCAGTGCGTCGGTCCACTGTGTAGATTGGTCTTGAGACAAATCACTAATACAGTGTTCAAATTCCAGCATCATTTTCGTTGCATGAGAGGTATTGCCCTCTACCCGCTCTATCAACTGACGTGCTACGTCTTCGAACTGTAATGCCCGCACGGCTTTTCCAACATTGGATTCGACCTGTTCGGTAATCAACGCCACTTGCTTAAGCGTTGCAGACATCTTGCTGTTCAAACTATCTATTCCGCTCACCATCTCATCCACGTGAAGCTTAGATTCAATTGCAAAATTCATGTCTTTCGATGCCATTTTCTCAATCATACTTTTCGCTTGATCGATGTTTTTGCACGAAGCGCTTATGACATCACGAATCTGATCACTGAAACGATCAGAATGCTTGGATAAATCCCGCACTTCACCGGCAACAACCGCAAACCCCCGCCCTGCCTCTCCTGCACGGGCGGCTTCTATAGCCGCATTTAACGCCAATAAATTAGTCTGATTGGCAATATGCTGTAGGTCTCCCAGTAACTTCTCGACCTTCCCCATATAGTCGCCAACATCATTTACTACGGAAACCATTTCCATACTCTGACGACTTGTGGTCAACACATAATCGATAAAATATTGTAGTACTTTGTCTATTTCGCGGGCAAATTCTTTAAATCCGCCTTGCTCGGAATCATCCTCTGCAACACTATCTGACATTTCTGATACCACTGACAACACCAGTTTGTTCTGTTTGCTGGACAATTCGTTCAAGCCGTTAAAACTTTGGTTCATTGTCACTACCGCATCGGCTACAACAGCCTTAACTTGCTGCAACTCCTCCTGCATCATTGAAAACTCCTGATTTACGCAAGACCCTATTTCGGCATGTACGGTTTCGAGTGCCATCTTAAACTGTTGTGCATTTATGCTTTCAGATTCAGACTTTGCCAAGATTCTGAATTGAAGCCGAGAAACACTCCAAGCGGATAGACCCCAGATTCCACACAAAATTGACACTATCGTCGTCTGACCGATAAGCGTAGGGTCATAAACCGAGCACAGCAATGCGAGCAAGCTCACTGCAATTGCCAATCGGTAATATTTTATGAAACCAACCATCTTTAAATTTAGCCAAACAACCCAAGTAATGTTTCTGCTACACGATTCAGGGGAACAACATGGTCGGTACATCCCAGCTTGAACGCCGCACCAGGCATACCCCAAACTACACTGGTATTCTCATCTTGAATAATAGTAGATGAACCCGCTTCGTGCATTTCGTTCATGCCGTTTGCGCCGTCGGCGCCCATCCCCGTAAGTAATACTCCGATCGCATTCGAACCAACGTTTTGGGCTACAGACCGAAACATTACATCAACCGATGGTTTGTGCCGATTCACCTTCGGTCCATCGTTCAGCCGGCACACGTAGTGGTTACCGCTTTTGGCTATCATCAGGTGCTGATCTCCTGGCGCGATATATACTGTACCGGAATAAATGGGTTGACCTTCCGAAGCAATACACGTAGTCATTTGCGATACCTGACCAACATGCCGGGCAAACGATTCACTGAACGCCAAGGGTAGATGTTGACTGATCACAATTGCCGGCGTGGTCGCCGGAAGTTTTCGTATGACTTCTTTGATGGATTCGGTTCCGCCTGTCGATGCGCCTAATGCAATGAGCTTGTCGTTCGCGCTAGTGCGTTGAGATGAAACATTAGACTCAATCCTGGATTTAGTCGGCTGTATGCGAATTTCAACAGGCGCAGATCTCGCGTTATTCCTATGACTGTTCAGTGGTTTAACATGAGAGAATGACGCAGCCTTAACCTTAGCAATAATGTCATCGGCATAGCTGTTCAATCCATTTGATGCATCCAGTTTCGGCTTCGCAATAAAATCAACAGCGCCTAATTCCAATGCTCGCAAAGTTACATCCGCGCCCTTCTCTGTCAGGGTTGATATCATAACTACCGGCATTGGACGCAAACGCATTAGATTGGACAAGAACGTCAAACCATCCATGCGCGGCATTTCCACGTCCAGAGTCAATACATCAGGATTTAATTTCTTTATTTGCTCGCGTGCGTAAATAGGATCTTCTGCGGTACCGACTACTTCGATATCCGGACTGGAGTCGAAGACCCGAGTCAGTACTTTCCGGATCAAGGCCGAATCATCTATGATCAATACGCGTATGAGTTTCATTGACAAGTCATCCTTTAAAACAATTCGATCTCACCTTCGACTGGCGCGTTCTCAATTTCCTCACGATATTTCAACTCTCTGGTTACGATCGTATCACCGTTTATATTGGCCAGTTTCTTTACGCGAACCCGCCCCTCATTCGGAAAATACAAAACCTTGCGCGGATAAACACCACCGAGATCTTTACTCGTTAATTCAAGGCCTTCGGTATGGATATAGTCCAGCACAAAATCTATATTTCTTAGCCCGATATCTGTGACTGCAGGAATTATTTTCCCACCGCCAAAAACCTTGACTTCGAGATTTCGACGCTGACCGCCATGCTGCAATATCGTATTGATCAAATGCTCCATCGCATAGTTGCCGTAGCGTGTGGCCGTCCCGACTATAGATGGACAGCCGTTCGCCAATCTGTCCCTGGACGTCTCAGGAAGCATGAAATGATTCATACCACCAATCCCATTTACCGGATCCCTGACACAAGCCGCTATACAAGATCCCAGAACCGTATCGATCACTTCATTATGCCGAGTCACATAAAATTCTCCGGGCAATATTTTTGCTGTAACGCGTTGCTGCGATCGATCCCAACGCCGGCGGATATGTTCAAAACCGGCCAGGGATTTAGGCAATTCGGTATTGGGACTTTTCATCAATCGAGAGCTTTTCTTTTTGGTAGATCGTGTTGCCAATCAATTGGAACTCAGACGTTAGTTGATAGAGTGATTCCGAATGGCCGATAAACAAATGCGAATTATCAGCTAAGATTTCCGAAAACCGCCGCGCAAGCCGAATCTTTGTACTTTTATCAAAATAGATCAATACATTACGGCAAAAAATAACATCGAATGGTCCGCGCATCGGCCAATCGCCCATAAGATTCAGCTGCCTGAATCGGACGATTGACTGTAACTCCGGTTTAACCTTTACAAGTTCCATTTGACCGGGCTTGCTCTTCATAAACCAGTTTTGCAACAGAGTTGCCGGCAAACCTTTAATACGCTCCGCGGAATAAATCCCTTTTGCTGCGGTCAATAATACCTTTGTATCCAAATCGGTCGCTAAAATCTTCACGTCCCATCCGCGCGCCAAATTATCCAGGAAAGTCATGGCAATGGAATAAGGCTCTTCTCCCGTCGAACAGCCCGCCGACCAAATACGAATACTTCGGGTAGCGGCGTTTGCCTTCAGCAATTGCGGAATAACAGTCCCACTCAAATAATCGAAGTGGTGCATCTCGCGAAAGAAAGCTGTTAAATTGGTGGTAATCGAATTAATGAACTCAGAAAATTCAGACGCGTTATCTCCCGACAACAGCGCACAGTAATCCGCGAAGCTTGTTAAGCCCAGTCGCCGTACATGTTTGGACAATCGGGAATAAAACATATCGAACTTATCATCTGCTACGATAATTCCGCTATGATCGTTCGACATTTTTCTCAAGACATCAAAATCATCCCGAGTATATTCAAATTCGCGCCTTCTTATACTCATAAGACCACTATCTAATTAAAAACGGCTAAGTAATTATTTAACGAACCTTAAAACGTCCGCAGCTACTCAGATTGCCCTCAAATTTATTCGACTACCAGGAGAAAACGCGCAGTATAATCGGGTACATGAGCATTTCGACGCGGTAATCGGATAAATTTAAGGCTAAGCTGAGCAGTTACACGACTAATCAGTTTCGGCTAAAGCCAACATTCCGCTTACACCTAATAGGTTGGCACAGTTCAGAAAATTATCTGACGGCTTTATACTGATTTTTTTGCTCTCTTTGGCTGCCTCCCGCATTAGCACAACCAACAACTGCAAGCTAGATGTATCTATCGATTCAACTTTAGAGGCGTCAATATCAATAGATTCATATTGATCGAATACTAATAACAACTGTTCCCGCAGAGAACCCACATCCTCTATATTCAAAACAGGATTCAAGTTTATTTCTCCACTGCTACTCGATTCATCGCTTTCTGGCATAATTTCATCCGAATCCGTTGCCGGTTTCTTAGATTTTCTACTCATGGAACATTACCTTCGTAAGGAATTCCTTCAAACCAAATCCAAACAACGATTTTGGCACGCTAATACAAATTATCTAAGGGAACGAAACCATGTTTGATAGCCCGACTTAATACTGGAAGGTCCAGCCCGGTAGCATAGTCATTTGCTGGCCCATTATTTTCAATCGGCCTTTCTTCGCCGAGCACCCTACTATCGTCGTGGCAGTAAAATCGACTAGTTCACACTATCAGTCAGCACTAACTCTTCCACGTCCAACAGCTTATCCACATCAAGCAACATCACCATCGAATTGGCCATCGCCATACCTTTAATATAGCGAGTATCAATACTCGCTCCGAGGTCGGGCGCTGCTCGCTGCATGTCCGAATTTACGTCCAACACGTCTGAAACACTGTCGGCTATAATACCCATGATGCGGCACTCATCATGAACGCTAACCGACACAATAATAACCACAGTTACCGAAGTGTATTCAACACTGCCGAGGGCGAAGCGTTCACGAAGATCAATAATCGGGACAATCACTCCTCTAAGCTCAAATACACCCTTAATATACGGTGGCGCATTCGGTAGTTGACGCACCGGTTCCCAGCCTTTAATTTCCTGAACTTTCAAAATATCGACACCGTATGTGTCACCGGCTAGTTGGAATGTCAGATACTGATCGATCAGGCATTCATTGGGTTTTTCTACGTCCATCATTGTTCCTGGCAATTCGACTTAGAATTCGTAACTATTATGCTCACGGCTTATTTTCGCGATTACTGCGTTAAAAGTGCTCATTTATGCTTATAAACTCCGCGCTTTTCCTTGTACTCACAAAAATAAGCCGCAATCTAAACAGTTACAGTGTTATGCCGAATAGTTACTAGAATTCTTCCCATTCCTGATCATCTATCACCGCAGCCTGGCCGCCATTTGCCACCTTGGGAGACTTTATCCGTCTAAGGTTCAGCTTATTTCGATCCTGATGGGCCGTGGATGACCTATCAGGCGCGCTGGATGGTAAGGAATCATCGGCACTTTGAAAAAAAGTCAACACCCGCATCATACTATCGGACTGTTCGCTCATGGAAACGCTGGCCGCTGAAGCTTGCTCCGCCAGCGCTGCATTTTGTTGCGTGATCTCATCCATTTGTCCCACGGCAGTATTGACTTGATCGATACCGGAAGATTGCTGTTGGCTGGCCGTCGCTATTTGCGCGACAAATTCACCGACTTTGTTCACGCTTGCAACGATCTCCCTTAATGTTTCGCCCGATTCATTGACCAGTTCCGCTCCAATCCGCACTTTCTCGACGCTATTTTGAATCTGCTCTTTACTTTCTTTCGCAGCCGTTGCACTACGTTGAGCAAGATTACGAACTTCGGTCGCCACGACCGAGAAACCCCGACCCTGTTCACCGGCACGCGCCGCTTCAACCGAAGCGTTCAGGGCCAACAGGTTGGTTTGGAACGCAATTTCGTCGATGACTCCTATAATCTCGGCAATTTTATTGCTACTGGTGTTGATCTCATCCATGGCCTGGACCGCTCTATTAACCACATCACCGCCGGCTCCAGCCATACGGCCTGCATCACTGGCAACCTCATTGGCCTGTTGTGCATTGTCGGCGTTGTTCTTAACCGCACTCGTTAACTGTTCCATACTGGCCGCAGTTTCTTCCAAGCTGGAGGCTTGTTCTTCGGCCCTATGCGATAGGTTATTGTTACCGGACGCAATCTCTTGCGAAGAGTTATTGATAAAATCCGCCGATTGCCGGATCTGCTCGAAAATATCGGCCAGCTTATCTTGGGTGGCGTTAACGTTCGCTTTGATCGCAGCATAAGTTCCTTCGTAGTCACCGTTAATTTTATCGTTTAAATTTCCTTCCGCCATGGACCCGATAACATGTTGAATATCGCTAAAAACCTTATCAATCACATCCGCCAATCCGTTAATACCGGTACTCAATACGGCCATAAATCCTTGTTTTCCTTCGAGCTCGATACGATTGTTCAAATCGCCGCGCTTAACCGCATCGACAAAGTCCGCGATTTCCTGCTCAATATGGACTTCTTGAGTCCGATCCTGCCATTCAACCACGGTACCTAAGCGTTCACCCGAATCATTGGTAATGGGATTTGCAATAATATCCAGGGTACGACCACCAATATTAAGCGTGGATTTGAATGTTTCGCTTAACCTGTCCAGTTTTTTCCGTTGATGGGCCGGGTTTTCGTGGAAAATATCAATATTGCGACCAAGCAACGAATCCACATCGAAATCCGGCAAATCATTGCGAATATCGTCTTCGGCATCCCGAAACATCACCATAACAGCATCATTTAAATAAATGATGTTGTAGTCAGCATCGGTTAAGATGACATTGGCCTCGACATTATCCAGCGCCTGTTTGACGCGATTGGCCGCAGTCGCCGCGCTGACCGCCTCATTCAAGTCATAATGCAGCTTAACCTGCATGCCTTGCATAGCGCGCAGCAGATTACCCAAGTCGCCTTTGACATGTAGATCAATTTTATTGCGGAATTCGCCATCGGTCAGACGATACAAAGCGTTGGAAACCTGATCAAACACTGTGCGGAAACGGCGCATCAACCTGAATCCAAGCAATCCGAATACACTGCTGAATAAAGCCACACAGGCACTGGCGGCATATTGCTGTTCTGCGATCAACAGTGTAACCAATAGCACACAGGGAATCGCTAATCCGGTCATAGCAACAAGCAGTTGTTTCCAGAAAGGCAGACTAGCAGTAAAATCCAGACGATCCATTAAATCCACTTTTGGCTTCAGGCTTGCCTTGCCGGCATTGATGTTTCGATACAGTGCTTCCGCATCGGATACCTGTTGCTGGGTGGGTCTATAACAAACCATTATAATTTCGTGTACGAGAAAATTCTTGTAATTCGGCGTTATGCTGGTGTCAACCCAAAAGAAGTCACCGTTTTTACAACGGTTCTTAAGCACGCCCTTCCACGGATAACCTTGCTTGACGGTTGACCACATATCTTTTATTATCGCGGCTGGCACATCCGCATGACGCCTCAAGCTATCTTTTTTGCCGAGCAAGTCGTCACGACTGAACCCGCTAAACTTTAAAGACTCATCGCTGCAATATATAATGCGGCCCTCAGGGTCTGTCTTGGTCACCAACATCGCACCTTCCGGCACCTGCACTTCGCGACCCGTATCCGGCGTATTTACATTCATAACTTTTAACCTTTAGTCACAGCTATTAACAAATTAATTAAGGAGAATCTCTTGGTTCTATACCGGTTCAACGGTTCCTTCCATTATCATCAATTTATCCACATCCAGTAGCATAATCATGCGTTCGTTGCTGGCAGCCAGTCCGTGGATAAATTGGGTATTAACGCGCGCGCCAAAATCTGGTGCATCCTGAATCGCGGCTGTTTCCACGTCGACTACGTTGGATACAGAATCCACAACAATCCCCATGGAACGCAGCTTACCGTTATGTTCAGTCTGCAATACGATAACTGCGGTTACCGCAGTATGCTGCAAAAATTCAAGCCCGAACCGTTCGCGTAGATCAATGATAGGCACAATAGCACCGCGAAGATTTATGACGCCTTTTTCATAGGGCGGTACATTAGGAATCCTTGAAACCGGTTCCCAACTACGAATCTCCTGAACTTTGAGAATATCCACACCGTATTCATCGTGATTCAGGCTAAACGTTAAATATTGGGTCAGATTCGATTGGTTACCGAAGCCGAAATTCTGTTCGCTTAGGGTAAAACCCGAGTCCGTCGCCGGTTTGACTTCGCGTTTGATGATATCGTTTATCGGCTCAGACATGGGTTTGTTAAGCTACCGAATCCAGTTCAGCGTCGACTGACAATCTCAACAAGCCCGGAATATCCAAGATCAAAGCCACCGACCCGTCGCCTAGAATTGTTGCACCCGAAACCCCTTCTATGGCGCGGTAATGCTCTTCCAAAGATTTGACAACCACTTGCTGCTGTCCGAGGAGATCATCCACGAACAAACCACAGCGAACGCCCTGAGCTTCAACCACTACGAGTATGCCTTCGGTCAATTCAGTCGCTCTTGGCTCTTCAATAGCAAATATTTGGTGCATACGAATAATGGGTAGATACTCGCCGCGCAGCTGAAAGGTTTCGCCTTTGCCTAAAACGCAATTAATCATCTTGGGGACTACATTGAGGGACTCGATGATTGAAATCAGAGGCACAATGTAAGTTTCGTCACCCACCGATATGGTTTGTCCATCAAGAATTGCCAGGGTCAACGGCAAACTGATAGACATTGTTGAACCCTTGCCTAATTCAGAACGAATTTCAATAGTGCCACCCAAAGCCTGAATATTTTTTCGTACGACATCCATACCGACACCGCGACCGGAAACGTCGGTAACCGATTCGGCCGTGCTAAACCCGGGTGCCATGATTAATTCATAAGCCTGGCGATCGGATAAGGTGTCATTTTCAGTTATCAAACCGCGTTCTAAGGCTTTGGCTTTTAATTTCTCAGGATCCAGTCCCTTGCCGTCATCAGAAACCTCGATAAAGATGCTGCCGCCTCGATGAAAGGCTTTCAGGTTAATCGTACCCTTTTCAGGTTTACCGGTTTCGGTGCGCTGCTGCGGCATTTCGATCCCATGATCGATGCTGTTTCGAATCAGATGCACCAACGGATCACTGATCAGTTCTACGACACTCTTATCAACTTCGGTCTGCTCACCAGACAGTTTTAGTTCAATTTGTTTACCAAGTTTTGAGCTAAGATCGTGCACCAGCCTCGGAAAGCGGCTAAATACAAAACTAATCGGCAGCATGCGAATATTCATTACACTTTCCTGCAGCTCTCTAGTGTGCTGTTCGAGTTGTGCCAAACCGGTTTTTAACTGATCCAACTTTTCGAGCTCGAATTGCTCGCCCATCAGGCTAAGCATAGATTGAGTAATGACCAATTCACCGACCATATTGATTAAAGTATCGATCTTGCTAGTATCCACACGAATCAAACTGGAGCTTCCTTTCGCTGCGGTAGATTTCTGCTTCTTTTCTACCTTTTTGTCTGCTACCTTCTTTGCGCTACTATCTGCCCCGGTTGGTACTGGGCAATCGACGTTTGCTTGTATTTCGGCAAGCCCAACGTCTTCTCGTGATACCTCTCGATCAGCTAGCGACTGAACCGCCATATCGCAATCATCTTCAACCCAGTCGAAGATTTCATATATGTCATCTTTGGCTATTTGTCCGACCACCTTAAGATCCCAGGACAAATGACATTCTTCTGCATCCAGTTCATGCAATCCGGGTAAGCCCTGATCGTCTGCGGCGACCGTCAGTCTTCCCATTTCCTCTAATTCACGGAACATACGCAGGGGCTCATTCCCCAATTTCAGCATATGGACGTGTGGACTGAAGGCAATATGCCAGCCAGACTCTTGGCAAGCCCCAATACTAGAATCGTTTGACGGCTCAGCGGTGGAATCTTCCTCCGGTGCATTCGTCACATCCGTGGCTCCGTTCAATTCTTCATCTAGCCTGCGCTTGTAGATACGAACTTGAGCTTGATCAATCTCCTGCTGGTTTTGTATCGCGCTGAGCATTTCCCGCAAACAGTCGACCGCTGCCAACAATACGTCTATACCTTTTTGGCTTACTTCGCGCTGACCGGCCCGCATCTCATCGAGCAAGGTTTCCATGACGTGGGTAAAATCAGAAACATCCATAAAACCAAAGGTGCCACTACCGCCTTTAATAGAGTGTGCCGCTCGGAATATTGTGTTGATTTCTTCCTCATCAACATTGCCTAGATCCAGATTCAGCAAACCCGATTCCATTACGTCGAGACCTTCGAAACTTTCTTCGAAAAATACTTGGTGGAATTGGGCTAACTCGATCGACATATTACTGAACTAAGTTTGAATATTCGGGTAACTATGAGACTAATCCAGTACTTTTTTTATTGTTTTCAGCAATTGATCCGGATTGAAGGGCTTTACAATCCAACCGGTTGCACCTGCGCTCTAACCCGCCTGCTTTTTATCCATGCTGGATTCGGTAGTCAACATTAACATCGGGGTGAATTTATACGCGGGCAAACCGCGCAGATCTTGGATTAGCGTAATCCCATCCTTATTGGGCATATTCACATCGGTTACAACCAAATCAAACTTGTTCGACTTCGCTTTGGTCAAGGCATCTACACCATCGACGGCTTCGATTACATCGTACCCCGCACCTTTCAAGGTAAAAGACACCATCTGCCTCATCGAAGCTGAATCGTCTACCGCCAAAATACTTGCCATCGCTGGAACTCCCAAGATTCGTTATTTCAAGAAACTAACACTGGCCGGTTAAAACAATCGAATGCTGTTACACGGTCACAATCAAAGTCTAGCCAAAAAAAAAATTTTTGGTATCGATTAGTTGTCCTGTTGTATTTATAAAATTGAAATCGCGAATAGATTCAGTCTAATTGAGATATAGAGTCGCAAAGCATTAGAGTCCAGAACAAGCAATTTTAAATTTCCCCTCTAAACTTACTATTTTTAAAGGTGGGAAAGTAGACGTACACATGGCACATTTAGATCCCCAAACACAATCCAATGCACACCAGCCCGATCTGGATTGGAGTCAGATCCGGGAGACAGTTTCGATGTTAACTGCGGCAACCGCCAGCGTCGAAAGCGCCATGCGCGATGGAAATTCCTCGGTAAATACATTGGCCGAATCGTTTACCGGAATTGTCGGGCATATCGCCGCAATGGACCAAGCTATCGAAACAATGGCAGAGGGCGAATTAAAATCGACTATGATGCTAAACAGCTCGGCGACATCCGAGAAAATACATGCTTCAATAGTTAACTTCCAATTCTACGACAAGTTGCAGCAACGTCTTGAACACGTTTCAGCCAGTCTTTCTGCCTTAGCCGATATAGTTTCCACTCCAGACCGTCTTTATAACCCGTCGGAATGGCGCGAGTTTCAGCAATTTCTTCGGTCACAATTTACCATCGAATCGGATGTTAAGTTGTTTGATGCGATAATGAACGGCAAGAGCGTCGAGGAAGCGGTATCAATTGCAGCTCAGCACACTGATACAAATGTCGAGATCGATG
>Ga0114931_10009202_pt1 | contig 11866 bp, 18 predicted proteins | sample 2SBtaG_FD_89579 | JGI IMG/M metagenome (GOLD analysis project Ga0114931, IMG submission 89579) | Deep subsurface microbial communities from Kolumbo volcano to uncover new lineages of life (NeLLi) - 2SBTROV14_V59a metaG | ecosystem: Environmental > Aquatic > Marine > Volcanic | place: Kolumbo...
GATCGCCTGTGGCAATTATAAAAACCTGTCAAGGTAATCGCGGATAAAATGTCAAAACCAACCAACTGGGAAGCGCTGGTCAATGATGGAGAAAATTATGGCGCCACGGGCGAAAAACTCTCTCCGCAGGAAAAAATTATTTTCGAATCCATTAAAGATCAAACGATTCTGAAAATTCAGGATAGCTACGCATTTTCCAGAAAAGGCCTGGTCACCGCCGATCACGGGAAAGAACTGGCGGCCCTTATCGCAGGTTTTGAACCGGCAAAAAATATCACCACCCTGATTTTGACACACAACCACCTCGGCCCCGAGGGAGCCAAAATTCTTAGTGAGTCGTCCATCCTGCCCAAAATAACTTATCTACATTTGGGGTCCAATCACCTGGGCGATGAGGGCGTCCGGTTTATCGCCCAGGCGAAACTATTTTCCGAGGTGGCAACCCTCAACCTGGAATGCAACGGCATCACCGCCGAAGGGGCAAAAGCTCTGGCAGACTCGCCCGTATTGACGCAGGTGACCTATCTCAACCTGGTGGACAATCGCATCGGTGACGAAGGCGCACGGGCCATTGCGAATTCGGATACTCTCACCAACCTCACCTACCTCCACCTGGGGGGCAACCGGATAAAATCCGAAGAGGCCAAACGGGCTTTGAAAGAATCTCCAAAACTCACGCGGCTGGAAACGTTGAAGGTTTTTTAACCGTAAGGCATTATGGGTCTTCCGGACGAAGCAGTTCCGGACGGGAATAGTTGACCAGGCCCGGCGTGGTTTCCACCCCTTCCTGAAGCATCAGAACTTTCAGGTTTATCAATGTCCTGGTTTCGGAAACGGCTTTGGCGCCTTCCGGGCCAAAGTAGTTGCGCCCCATGTACAGATGCGTCAGGCCGGTCAGGGTGGTCGATTCCCCAAGGGCTTTCGCCCCCTCGTCGCCGATCAGATTCTGCGAAAGCCTGAGAACGCGCAAGGAAGTCAGTTTGGGCGTTGCCGCCAGAATCTGGATGGCATCGTCCTTCAATTTATTGGCCGACAGGTTGAGTTCCCGCAACTGCTCGATGACCCTCCCCTTTACCAACTCGTTGATGCCTTCGCTGTCAATGTAGCCCCGTTCCAGCTCCAGTTTTTTGAGACTCGCCATATGCTCCGTTTCCCCAAGCGCCCTGACGGTTCCGTTGCCGATTTCATTCCAGCCCACATCCAAAAATTCCAATCGGTCAAAATTCGGGGATTTGACCAGTTCGGCAACCGAAGCGTCGGTCAATTTATTGTCTGAAAGAACCAACCCTTTCAGATTTTTCAAAGCCAGCGCCGGGGAGGCCGCCGCATTTTGAACTCCCTGGTCGGTGATGTAATTGACCCCCAGATGCAATTCCTCAACCACCGCCAGGTTTTCCGATTCCAACAGAGACTTCAACCCCTCATCGGTGATCTGATTGTCGGACAAGTCCAGAGTTTTGACCGCCTTCACCTGATCGGACCGGGAAATAATCATCGCCTCATCGGCGCCCAGATACTTTCCGGATAATTTTAAAACGCAAGGGTCATTTTGCAGACAGACCCCAATCGTCTCTTCAAGCTTGACGGTTTTTTCCTCCAGGGTCGGCTCACCGTCATGATACTCAGCATCTCCACCTCGAATAATACCCATTCCCAGCTCCTGAATTTTTAGCGGATTCAAATAAGTCGGAGAGATCGTCCCACTCTCTGAATGATTTCAAAGTGTTTCCATTTTATAAAACTATTTTTCCAGGCCGCAAAAAAGTTCTCCCGGAAAAAAATTTCAAACCTCCCAAATCACCCGGAGATTCAGCTTTGCAAAAAACTATATCCCATCAGTCAGGCAAAAAAATGCCTGTTTCAACTTTTTTTCAATCGAATGCATGACAATCAAACCTCTTGGAAACGTAAAAATATCCGTTGACTGAATTTTTATTAAAATAAATTAATCAATCGTTAACCGGCTTTTAATTTTATTTTTTTAAAATGGCAACATTTAAAATCATCGATCAAGACACCAACAAGTCATCCTGGTCGATCCAACAGGAGGTTTATTTCTCATGGAAATGTTCAAAACTCTGGATATACGCGGCCTTTCCTTTTTCAATGCCTTTCAGGAAACATCCAAGGCTTTTTCCGGAATAAAAAAGAACGGAGCCTTGGAAATTATTCTGGACCGCCAAAAAAACTTTACGGATGCATTTAAGACCTGGGCAAAATCCAAGGGTTATAAAATATCCGATATTGACGACGATCATCAATTGATTCGTCTCTTTATAAAAAAGGTACAACCAAAAATCGTGAAGTGACCCGTAGTTCCTGCATCCCCGACCCCACCCGGCTTCCTTTCAGGGAGCCGGGTGGGTTTCTTGTGCTGTCTCGGAACCTGAAAATTTTCAGGCCCCGGTTTCAGGGTTCTGGTTTTTTTCATAAATAATTCTCAACCCCTCCAGGGTAAGGAAGGGGTCGATGACATCGATCGTGTCCGTTTGCGAGGCGATCCAGTCCACGATCCCCCCGGTCCCGATCACTTGGGCCTTTTCCCCCAGTTCCTGGCGGAACTTCGCCACGATCGCATCGATCATGCCAATAAAACCATGCACGGCGCCCGACTGAATGCTCTCAATGGTGGATCTTCCGATCGCCCGCTCTGGAACCACCAGTTCCACTCTTGGCAGTTTGGCGGCGTTGCTGAACAGGGCGTCCATGGAGATCTGCACGCCGGGGAAAATAGAGCCGCCAAGGTATTGTCCTTTCCGGGAAACGGCGTCAAAGGTCGTGGCGGTGCCAAAATCTATGATGATGATCGGGCCTCTGTATTTCTCGAAAGCCGCTACGGCGTTGACAATCCTGTCCGCCCCCACTTCCGCGGGGTTTCGATACAGGATCGATATCCCCGTTTTTATTCCCGGACCGACAACCAGGGGTTCGCAGGAAAAATACTTGCGGGCCATCTCCTTGAGAATGGGGGCCAGTGGAGGAACCACGCAGGCGATCACGATATCGTCTATGGTTTCCGCTTCCACCTGATTCAGCACGATAAATTCTTTAATCAATACCCAGTATTCGTCGGCGGTCCGGTTCCACTCCGTCCGAATCCGCCAATGGGTCAGTAATTTTACTTTCGAAAACAACCCAATCACGTTATGGGAATTGCCAACATCGATCACCAGCACCATAGGGACTCCATCGATTAAACTCCGTTATCCTGCCGCCAGCCACGGCCATTATTCTTCAGGGTGGATTGAGATCAAACTATCAGACCGCTGACGGGTTCGCAACGTGGAAATCTCAGGACTTTGCGAATACCGGAAACCCTCGTTCCGCTCGCCGATCGTTAATTAATATACTGGAATCTTGGCGGCCCATGAAATATGATGGCCTCCTCGCAAAATGTATTGTTTCCGGGGTGCATGAACTGCAATTTCTTAACAAGGTGAACCATGGTCGAAGATCGGTTTCATATTGAAATGGAAGAAATATCGGAGTATTCTATAGAAAGGTCCGCGGATAATGCCTTTTGGCAAGATATCAGCTATGAGGAGATTCGCGACCAGGTGTTGACCGGCCTGCCGGAAGAAAAAATCAAACGATTTTTTGGGGTGGTGCGAAACGGCGGAACTTTTAAGCTCGGAAACTATTTTTACCGCATCAAAGCCGATTGACAACCGCCCAGAACCCATGAATGCAGAAGATACCATCCCGTTAGCGGGACGTTTCGCCCCCTTCATTCTGAATTTACCGATTTAATCTTTTTTCGCATCTCCGGGGTCAATGGGTGCGGCACAGGGCAAAATGACTTCAAGGGATTGTCCTCCAGATGTCAGGGTCAGGGGCAAAACTCCAAAATAGTCGCCGTCTATCTGAACGGATTCCTCTCTGGGGGCCGTTATCTCAATTTTGCTCACCGGATGCACCTGTTTCCAGCCGGGCTTGATTTTTTGCCCCAGCCAAAACTCCAGCAAGGCACGGGCAAGAGCCCACCGGGTTTTGCCGGTAACCAACGAAACCGCAAACCCTGGAGATTCCAGACCGGTTTCGGGAGCCAGTAAAAATTTTCCTCCATAAAGTGAACTATTTGAAACCACCACCCAGGACGCCGGGTATCGGACGCCATCCGCATCGACGACCAGATCGGCAGGGCGACTCAAAAAAATTTCTTTCAGCCCCATGAGGGCATAAGCCATCCGCCCCAAGGAATTTTTCAGTTGTGAGGAAACTCCGGCGACCACTCTCCCATCAAACCCCGCCCCCACCATCAACAGGAAAGCCCGGCCATTCGCGTTGCCCACAGTCACCGCTCGAGCGGGACCGAAAACAATGGCTTGCGCCACCTTCTCCGGGTCTTTGAAAAGCCCCAGTTCCAGAGCCAGAACGTTGACCGTTCCCAGGGGAATGATGCCCAGTGGCAGTTCCGTCCCCAGCAAACCGTTCGCCACTTCGTTGATGGTGCCATCCCCGCCCGCCGCCACGACCGCATCGTAAGGTTTTTCAAGAACCGCCCTGCGAGCGGCTTTTTCCCCATCGTCAGGCCCTGTGGTTTCGTGGAGGTCGAATTGCAAACCATGCATCTTAAGATGCTTTAAAGTTTGCTCAAACATGGGAGACCCGGAGCCTGCAACGGGATTGTGAATTATAAGCACGCGTTTCCGGGGAATGACCTTTTGATCAGCTTTGGGGATAAAACACCTCCTGGCTCAATGCCGCCGAAGAACATTATCATGGTATCTTCCGACAAGGGATATTCCGGCTTCCCATCGTCTTTTCAGGCCCGATAAGGCACAAAAAATATCTTGTCCGGCTGGCAATATACGCGATTATTTCACGAAGGCTTCTTTGTCTCAAGCGGCATTTTAGTCGTTTGAGGTAAAGAAATTGACAGGAATAATAATTGGCGATAAATTAGGCTTGTCTGAACGATTAAATGCTTGAGTATAATCGGGAAATTTGAATCTTTCCTCTTGTTTGAGGGGGTGGCGGAAAGTTGTTATGGATTTTAATTTCTGGCAAAATTTTTTTCTCAACCATTTTGGCTCTGCTTTTATTTACCTGGATACCGCCGTGCAAGTTGTCTCATTTGTCATTTTATTTATTCTGATTCCGATTCTTATCTACTTGTGCCAAAAAAATATCCTGCGGTGCTATGAAGAACTTAAAAGACAAAACCATCATTTACAAAACCAGGGCCAATGCCTTGATGAGATAAACCGGTGGATGCACTATCTTATCGAAAAAAATACAAAGTCCGAAAAAAAATTCTCGCCCCGCAAACAGATTGTGCAACAAAAAAAGCAGGCATCCAAACCCGTTCCACAGGATGAAACAACGATCTCGTCCACGCCCGTTTCCCCTTACAAAAAAATAATTTAGTCAACCTGAACTCATTCTTACTTGCCGGCCCTTTGCCCTATAAATTTTTATTGGCTTTGGATGGATAAAATCAATAAAATTATTAAAATTTTATTTTCTGCACAGGAAAGACTCCCTCTATTTTGACAGGAACGTTTCGATGCTGGAAGATTGGATATTAAAACGAATAGAAGTTGAAAAATCTAAAAGTAACTTACGCGGGGCAGACCTTAGCGATGTGAAACTGATGAAAGCAAAGCTCAGCGATGCAAACCTAAGGGATACGGACCTCAGCGGGGCCTACTTCATTCAGGCTGATCTTGCAAACGCCGACCTTGGGAACGCCGATCTTTCCCGGGCCGTTCTCAGCGAAGCCAGCCTGAAGGGAGCCGATCTCGGTAGCGCCAACCTGAAAGACGCTTTTCTGAATGAGGCCAACCTGCAAGGAGCCAATCTGAAAGAAGCTGTGCTCGAGGATGCCGACTTGAGAGGAGCGGATCTTCGCCAGGCAACAAACCTGACCTGCGAACAAATTGAGTGGGCAATCGTTGACAAAACCACCCGGTTCCCGGATTACATTCAATTATCATGGATCAATGAAGACACCTTCAATTGCAGGGACAACCGTTGAAATTTATTATATCCGGCAACTCCTTGCTGGAATATCCATCCGTTTGAGAGTATGTTATAAGCTCACTTTTATGATGCGTTTGATCGGAAAAATCGACATTTCAAGCAACGAGGAATTATGTCTGATCAGGAAATGACGGATAAAGAACGGGCGGAAGCATCCAGGAAAAATCTTCAGGGCGCTGATTTTAGCGGCAAAGACTTGAGTGGAGCCGACCTTAGGCGAGGAAATTTAGCGAATGCGAGCCTGAGCCGGGCCGATCTGACGGAATCCCGCCTCAATTACGCCAATCTTAGTGGAGCCAATCTCAGCAAGGCGCAACTGAGTTTCGCGAACCTCAGTGAAGCCCAACTGAGCGAAGCCAATCTAAGCGGCGCTGATTTGAAAGAGGCCGACCTCAGTTATGCCACATTGACCCAGGCGGATCTGACCGCAACAAAAATGGATGGAACCAACTTGTCCGCCGCCGACCTCAGAAATTCCATCAGCCTTTCCTGCCAGCAAATCGAATCCGCCATCATCGATAAAAAAACAAAGTTCCCGGATTACCTGCAAGTCACCTGGACCTATGTGGGACAATACGGCGCCACGTTTCATTGCAAGCTGAGACCCCCGAAACAAGCGGAAAAGAAAAAAGCTAACTTTCACGACAGTAAATTATATCAACAAGGGTGAGAACGGCAAGTTCGCTGAAGGCGGCTTGCAAAGGAATCAAACCCCTACAAACTAAAAATTTCAGGCATGTCCTTGGCAAGGGTTTTCAATCATCGAAAAAGAGCTTTTTCCCCAAACGATCTCAAGGAGGCGGATCTTCATGGCAGGGATCTCACTTCAGCGAACCTGATCGGAGCGGATTTGCGGAAATCGAATCTCTGCAAAACAAAGTTAAAAGGGGTGAATCTCATTGACGCCAATTTAAGCGGAGCTAATCTCAGCGAGGCAAATCTCACCCGCGCGGTGCTGATCGGCGCCAACCTTTCCGGAGCCACTCTGATTCAGTCCAGCCTGATCGCCACTAATCTGTTAAGGGCCAATCTCAACGACGCCAAGCTGTTCAAGGCCGATCTCCTGCGCGCCAATTTAATGAGCGCCAATTTAAAAAATGCCAATCTCAGCGGTTCCGATTTAATGGACGCTAATTTGGGAGGCGCCGACTTCACCGGTGCGATCCTTAGCGGAGCAAACCTTACAGGAGCAAACCTGCGTTTTGCAACCAATCTGTCGCTCAAAGAAGTCGAATCGGCCGTTTTTAACAATAGAACACAGTTTCCCGATTCCATTCCCATCATCTGGACCAGCGAATCCTCCTATGAAATCGCAGATAAGCCTCAACAATTTGTAAAGTAAAGACCTCGTAAAAATTTATAATTGCGGATTTTTCAACAGTCATCCTGTTTTTTTAATGGGCTCATGGGGCCAGCTGAATTTTTATATTACGAATAGCTTATTTCTTCCAAATCCTTTCCTTTTTTTCTGATTATTTTCCTTTTATCCTAGTAAAATAATAATCAACCCGATGTTCGTGGGGCTTCATTTTAAGGGAAACACTTTCAAATCTACCGGGTGACTTTTAGCAGGGAAATCTGGAGAGAAAAACAATTCACGCTTGCAAAAAACGAATCATCCACTGACTCGGAAAAACCATGAAAATTAAGCTTCTGACCATCTTCGCACCCATCCTCTTTTTCCCAGCGGTATCCTGGGGGCTGGATTGTGTCAAATTTGAAGACATGGCAGTTAAAATTCTGAATCAAAAAGAAGATAAAGTGAATTTAGAATGGGAGGCCCGCGTGTTCAATAAATGCAATAAAATGGTTTCCCTTAATGTTGAAATCTCTTTTATGGACAGTAAAGGAAAACATTTGGAAAGTAGTCTCGAACGGCTCGATCCGATTGCCCCTAATGAAGTGGCGGAGGTCCGGGGCGAAAAAAACCTCCCATCGAAGACTTATTATAAAACCGAGAGTTACTATTTTAAAGCGCATGAGTTGAAAGATACGGATCAATAACTCGCCTCCGATTTCTTCCCCCCCTTGTTGTTACAATAATTCCACCAAACCCCAATTGCATCCTTATTGAAATTCCGGGCAGGGATGCCAATCGACTGTCAATCGTGCGGTTTGAATCGCCTTGCCCTAATTGACCATTTTGTAACATTCCCTTGATCTCATCGTAATACGGATCTCTTAACCTGAATATCAGAGCCGGTTGGGAATATCCCAGTCCGGCGCAATCGAATATTCACTGGATGAAGGATCAACGGCTATGTCCCCAAGGGAGATCAAGGCCCGCCACAACGGGCAAAAACAGGAAGCGCTGGAAGTATTATGGATGGAAATTGAGAAGGCCCTTCTCCAGTCTGCAAAAGTGCGCGTATCCCTGGCTCAATATCAGGCCCTCGAACAGGCAGATGGATCTCTTCACGACAGTGTAGTTCTCAGCCTGGAAAAACTGGTGAAAATGGTGGAAAAGAACGAGGAAAGCGCTCCCCTTTCTTCCGATCTGGAACCCTCCCCGGAAGAAATCTTTCGAAAAATGGTGAAAGAACTACGTGGCCATTTGATAAAGTCGATTCAAACCAATCTCAATCTGATCGAATCTTCTACCAAATTGAGTATGGAAAACGAACGGCTAAGAAAAAACTATGCTCTTTTAGACACCAAACACAAAAAGGCGTTGAAAAACATAGAAAAAATCCTCATGAACATCACAAGAAATCCCAACTGAGGAAACCCGCCGCCCCCTTCACGGAAGAGACCCTTGCATAACATGGAAAAGATTTAAATCCCTCCTCCATTCTTTTCCCTGGCGCTCCTTACTGCAATAAAAAAAGCATAAAACTAACGGTTTTTCATCACTTTTAATACAAAAACGGGTAAATTTTATAATTCTTGTCAACCAATTGGCCGGTGATGCGTTGTAAATAGTATCAAGGCAATTTATTCACTCACTTTGACAAGGAGAAAGTAATGATTAAAAAACTGGGTTTTGTTTCCTTCATCTTTGTATCTTTAACGGTATCCCCTGGGTTCGCCGACGAAAACGGCCCCGGTCAAAAAATCGAAAACCACTTCGATCGCAAGGGGGACCGGATTGAGAGGCGTCTGGACCGGAAAGGCAACCGGATCGACCGTCGTCTGGACCGCAAGGGGAACCGGATCAATGACCATCTGGATCGTAAAGGAGCCCGCATCAACGATCGCCTGGATCAAATATCCGACCGGGCCCGTGCACATGGAAAAGACAAACTGGCGGATCGCCTGGACCAAAAAGGCAATCGGATTGAGAGACACCTGGACCGGAAAGGCAATCGGATCGACCGTCGTCTGGACCGGAAAGGTGATCGCATAAACCGTCGACTGGATAGAAAAGGCGACCGCATCAATCACCGGCTGGACAGGAAAGGAGCCCGAATTCACAGGCGCGTGGATAATCATCGCGGACGCCGATAACCTAATTGTTTGTCCGTTATCATCCGCTAATATATTATTATCGTATTGGCGATCGTTTATAGAATAATTATGGGAACCCATGCAGGATAGCGGCCAATCCACGGAAGAATTTTTGGCATCCATCGAGCGGCGCGCTTTCCGCATGACCCATATTTCCACGGGAAATTCCGAGGACGCCTTGGACATCGTTCAGGACACCATGTTCATCTGGGTGCGTAAGTATTCAGAAAAACCGCAAGAAGAGTGGCGGCCTCTTTTTTTCCGGATTCTGCAAAACAAGATCCGCGACTGGCATCGCAGGAATAATGTTCGAAAACGCTGGCGCATCTGGTTTCATTCTCAAGAGGACCCCGGTGATCCTATCGAAAATCCTCTCGAGAATGTGGCGGACCCCGCGGCAAACGATCCCGGAGACCAGATGATACGGGGCCATTCGCTAAAGGCCATGGAAAATTCTATTCGCACTCTTCCTCTGCGCCAGCAATAGGCGTTCCTGTTGCGCGCCTGGGATGAAATGAACGTTCGTGAAACCGCCGCCGCCATGAGGTGTTCAGAGGGGTCCGTCAAAACCCATTATTCACGGGCCATTCAAACGCTTCGCAAATTGTTGGAGGAGCACCGGCTTTGAAAAACAGGGACGATGACATTTCCTTTTTGAAAAGGGTTAAAAATTCCCTGGATCATAGCGAAAAAAATATCGACGCCAGAACTCTGTCACAACTGAATCGTATCCGTCAGGAGGCCCTCAAACTTAAAAAACCCGAAAAAACCGGTCAACTGAAATGGTTCCCCGCTCCCCTGCCTGCACTGGCGATGGCTGGGATGGTCCTTCTGGCGGTTTTGCTTTTTTCCACCGGAGATCGGGAACTGCCGCCCAACGGCAATCTCGAGGACTTGGAAATCCTGGCTTCCAACAGCCTGGATTTTTATGAAGACCTCGATTTTTATGCCTGGCTCGCTGAGGAGCAACCCGATGCCGGTTAGACTTTGGTTCATCGAAATGGTTTTTGTATTGACGGTCTCAGCTTCGATCGGGCAGGCGCAACCGCCCGACCCTGGCAAAGCAACCAAACGCCAACCGGAACAGGAAATACCCACTCTGGAATTTCTGGAATTTCTGGGAGAATGGGAAACTGAAGACGGACAATGGATCGATCCTGAAGCGTTGGAGCAAATGTCCCTCCCGGACCCGGAGCAAGAGAAGGATGAAGAAGATGAATAAAATTTGCCTGCTTTTAATAACAGCATTTGTCTTATTTTTGACAACTTCTCTGGAAGTTTCCGCGCAGGAAAATAAAATTCCCTGGAATCAATTGAGCGAAACGGAAAGAGGAGTTCTGAAGCCTTATGCCGACCGTTGGGGAAAGCTTCCGTCGGCGCAACAGCACCGTTTGCAGAAAGGAGCCCGTCGCTGGGCAAGCATACCGCCCGATGAACGCTCGAACGTAAAAAAACGATTTCGTAACTGGAAAAAATTACCCGCCGAACGGCGCAACAGAATTCGATCCAAATTTCAGCACTTTCAAAGGCTCCCCCGTAAGAAGCAGGACCAATTGCGCCGGGCGCGCCACTGGTTCCGGAATTTACCGAAAGAGCGTAAAGAAAAACTACGGAAACAATGGCAAAGGATTCCGCTTAAAAAAAGATCCGACTGGCGGCAAAAAAGGCGTGCAACAATCGATCGGCACCGGAAAAAACAATTCAACCGGTTTAACAGGAGAAACCACCCGGCATGGCCCAGGGTCAGGCAAAACAGGCCCTCCCGCCAGCCCCGCCGGGATCGCTAGCAATTTCACCCCTCCTGATAAAGCGTTCGGGTGATATGAAACCGCCTTTGCAGGCACTCCCCAATAAAATCAGAAAAACCCTTTGTCGCGGCGAATTCCCTTTCCAGATACATCGCCCGGCCTATCTTTAAAGGCTTCTCAGGCACCTTCCTCTTACTTTCATTCCCGGCGGATTGGGGCGCTGATTTATGAATGTTTTTTAATCCTGCCTTCACACCATTTTAATTTTCGCGTCCTATTTACAATTCAGGCGAATTCGCGCATGTATCGGTTAGTTGAAACATAAATCGCCCCTTGCCGGAGAATATAGGATGGTTCCCGCCAAGGGTTCAGACTAACCACCACCCATTTATTATAAGGAGACCCATCGTGAAAATTGTTACCACAGTTTCAAGAAAAGCCATACAGTATCCGCTTGTCATAGCCGCCGTATTGGCCCTCAGCCTGACAGCTCAGGCCGCGGATAAAACCTCCCCGAAAATCACTTCCAACACCGAAGTCAAACCCGCCCCCTCATTGACGGACGAGGAATCGCAAGCGGTGTCGCTTGCGGCGGGCCGGATCGTGATCCACGCGGAAAAAGCCCGGCTCGCTCTCACCAAAAAGAAAAAGAAGGAAGCCCTCAAACAAATCGACCTGGGCCTGAA
>Ga0114931_10009203_pt1 | contig 11865 bp, 12 predicted proteins | sample 2SBtaG_FD_89579 | JGI IMG/M metagenome (GOLD analysis project Ga0114931, IMG submission 89579) | Deep subsurface microbial communities from Kolumbo volcano to uncover new lineages of life (NeLLi) - 2SBTROV14_V59a metaG | ecosystem: Environmental > Aquatic > Marine > Volcanic | place: Kolumbo...
CAAATCGAAATGTATGTAGTAACAACGATTATCCTATCACTTGAAGAATTGCAAAGCCCGGGCATTGCCCGGGTTTTGTTTTTCCGGCACAGTTGTTGATGCTAGGCGTCGAATTCGATTTTGTAACTGGTGTATTTTCGAACATTGATAACGCCGCTATCAAAAATTAAATACTGTCCTTTGATACCTGTCAATATGCCGGCGATAGTCGGTGTTTTATCCATGTTCAATGACGTGACTTTTTCCGGATAGCGCGCGACGGGGTAGTTTATAAACTGTACCCGGTTATCGGTCAGGTGCTTAAAGCTCTGGGTGCCGTGGGTGTCCAATAACTGTTTTTCGTTTTCCTGCATCAGTGACCAAATTCGGTCCCGTTCCGCCACTAAATCCATTTCCTGAATCGGACCTTTAAGCATGCGGCGCCAATTGGTTTTATCATTGGCAAACGCCTTGATGGCAACTTCCAGTAAGCCGGCTTGATAGCGGTTGGACGCTTTGTAGATGGGCAGTGCAGCCCCGGCGCCTTGATCAATCCAGCGGGTGGGTATTTGCGAATGCCGGGTCAGACCCACCTTGATACCGGAGGAGTTGGCCAGATAGACAATATGCTCCTGCATACAGTGTCCCTGTGCCCACTGCGGGTCGCGACAGGTGCCTTTGTCAAAATGGCATAGTTCAGGCCTGACAATACAGATGTCGCATGCGGCAAGGCTGCGAACGCAGGGAAAACAGTAGCCCTCGTTGTAACTTTTCTTGATTTTACGACCACACTGCCGGCAATGGATCTCGCCGGTATGACGCAACGCGATGGACTTGTTGATATGCTCATTCAGCGGGATGCGGATGTTATCGTTAAGCACCAAAGCATAAGTGGCTTTGTCACCGTCGAGTTCGGTGTGCATTTTTCGCAAATGCCCCTTAGTCATACGGTGGTGGCTCCGCCCGCCCGCGCGAAAGCGCGATCGGGTATTTTTCGGCGTTGCGCTGCATTTTTTCCAATGCCGCGCGGGGCAGGTCAATTTGCAGCCGTTGCGCCATGCGGATGAGGTAAATAAATACATCCGCCATCTCCATGGCAACCTCGTGTTTTTTCGGGTCTGCCAATGCAAGACTGTCTTGCTCGCTTAGCCACTGAAAATGCTCCATGAGTTCGCCGGCTTCCACACAAAGTGCCATGCTTAGGTTTTTCGGTGAATGAAACCGTTGCCATTGCCGGTCATCAGAAAATTGTTCAATTTGACAGTGCAGTTCCCGCCACCAGTCGTGCGTGGTCATGGCGCTTTTTGCTCGCCGAGGCTTTTGTGTACGATTTCGAAAACATCTTTGGAGAGTTTCGCGTCACCGATACGTATGAGTGCTTGATGCATGGCTTCCCGGTAGGGCGAAGCCAACCGTCGCCAAGTGGTAAAGGCATTGACCAGTCGTGCGGCAACTTGGGGGTTCATTCCGTCCAATTCCAGAACCTTATCGGCCAGAAAGGCGTAACCGCTACCGTCGCGCTGATGAAAATGCACGTTATAATGGCTGAACGAAGCGATAAGCGCACGGGTTTTGTTGGGGTTCTTCAGTGAAAATACCGGGTGCTGAAGCAGTGCTTTGACATGATCCAGCACATCGGGCAGCCGTGATAAAGCTTGAATACTTAGCCACTTATCCATGACCAGATTTTCGCCTTTCCATTTTTCATAAAACGCCTGTAGTGAGGGCTCACGATGGGGATTGTCGGTATGGATCAAGCATGACAGTGCCGCCAGTTCGTCGGTCATATTGGTGGCGAATTCAAGCTGCTGTTTAGCCAGTTCAAAACACGATGGATCTTCGGTTTCCATCAGGTACCCAAGGCAGGTATTGCGCAGCGCCCGTCGACCGATTGCCTGCGGATCGATCGTATATGAACCGGAACTGACCAAATCCATATAAACCGCAGAAAAATCATCGCGCAGTTCCGATGCCAAGTGGCGGGCCAATACTAATCGCGATTGATGGATCAGGTAAGGGTCCAGAGGATCGGTAAACTCAGCCAGGTAATTTTCCGACGGCAGTGATAATATTTCAGCGGTCATGGCACGATCGGTGTTATCACCGGTTAGTGTTTTGGCAAAGGCTTGCACAAATATATCCGGGATGACAGGGGTACGATCCGTGCGAATATCCTCGGCGATATGCAGTATGATCTTAACAGCCAATTGCTGGCCTGCTTCCCAGCGATTGAATGGATCGCTGTCGTGGCTCATTAGGAAACAGCGTTCCTCATCGGACAAGGCAATGTTCAGTTTCACCGGCGCGGAAAATCCGCGCAGTACGGACGGTACCGGTTCGTGGGAAAGGTTGCGAAAAACAATTTTTTGCTTCGGTTCGCGAAGTTGCACCATGCAGTTGCCTTGCCCGGCAAGGGACACCGCGTCGGCATCCGTATTGATGGGGTGGTCCCGCCCGTTACGATCCAGCAAACCTACTGCAATAGGAATATGGAAGGGCGATTTTTCCTGCTGGCCCGGCGTGGACGGGCAGTGTTGGCGAAAAGACAAGGTCAGGGTTTGTGCGGTTTCATCATAATCCCGTTCCACTTCCACCACCGGCGTGCCTGCCTGTGAATACCAGCGCTTGAATTGGCTTAAGGCGATGTGGTTAGCGTCTTCAATGGCTTTGACGAAATCATCGGTGGTGACCGCTTCACCGTCATGCCGTTCAAAATATAAGTCGGTACCTTGACGAAAACCTTGCTGGCCGACCAGGTGATGCAGCATACGCACCACTTCGGCGCCTTTGTTGTAAACGGTCATGGTATAGAAATTGTTGATTTCCTCGTACGAGTCCGGGCGCACCGGATGGGCCATGGGACCGGCGTCTTCGCGAAATTGAAAAGTTCGCAATATATTGACGTCCTCAATGCGTTGGACGCCACGTGAGCCCATGTCGGCACTAAACTCCTGGTCTCGAAAAACGGTAAAGCCTTCTTTTAAACTTAATTGAAACCAATCACGGCAGGTGACGCGGTTACCGGACCAATTATGAAAGTACTCGTGGCCGATGACACTTTCGATATTCAAAAAGTCACTATCGGTTGCCGTTTCCGGTTTGGCTAAAACGTATTTGGTATTAAAAACGTTCAGGCCCTTATTCTCCATGGCGCCCATGTTAAAGTCGTCAACCGCCACGACCATGTAAATATCCAGGTCGTATTCACGGCCGTAGGTTTGTTCATCCCAACGCATGGCCTTTTTCAGCGACGTGATGGCATGCTCGCATTGATCGGCATTGTGGGCCTGGGTATAAAACTTTATGTCCACGTCGCGCCCGGAACAGGTGCTAAACCGGTCTTCGATACATGCCAGGTCACCGGCTACCAAGGCGAACAGGTAGCTGGGTTTTGGGTGGGGGTCTCGCCAGGTAACCCAATGCTTGCCGTTATCAAAGCGTCCGCTGAAAAGCAGATTGCCGTTGCTTAGCAACACCGGGTAACGTTGTTCGTCGGCCACCACCGTGGTGGTGTACCGCGCCAGCACGTCGGGGCGGTCAATAAAAAAGGTGATGTTTCGAAAACCTTCCGCCTCGCACTGGGTGCAAAAGTTACCGCTGGATTTATAAAGGCCGATCAAACTGGTATTTTTTTGCGGATATAGTTGAGTTCGTATCTGCAATTGAAATTGCTTAGGCACATTGTGCACGGTTAACGTGGACTCAGTCTGCGTATAGGCCTGTGGATCAAGTAGTTCATCATCGAGTTTAATAGACAGCAATTGCAGTTCATTGCCTTCCAGTACCAAAGGGCTGGACGCCGGCGCCCCCGCCGCGCGTCGAATGCGCATGCGACTGCTGACCAGGGTGGCATCCTCGTCCAGGTCAAAACGCAAATCCACGGTTTTAATGATATATTGGGGAGGCGTATACTCTTTTAAAAATATGGTTTTCGGTTGACTTTCTTTCATGCTGCTCCTGTTAGGTTGCCCCCGTATGGGCGAACCGATGATAAACTGGTATACTGTCAAATGCTAACTTTCCACTATAGGCGATTCATAGTTAAAAGAAAACCCTGGTGCGCTACGGTGTCTCGGTTTGGAAGTCAATCTTACATGCACAGTAAAGCCTATTCCCAATCTTGTGAGGAAAACAAGGATCCCATCCTCGGTATACTGGAAATTGAATTTTCCAAAGCAAAATCGGTGTTGGAAATCGGCTCCGGTACGGGGCAGCACGCGGTTTATTTTGCCGGCGCACTGCGCCATTTGCAGTGGCAATGCAGTGATATCGCACCGCAAATGCCCGGCATCAAGGCATGGTTGGCCGAGGCGAAATTGGCCAATACACCGCCCCCTTTGTGCTTGGATGTTCGTGATTCATGGCGGGAGAGCTTTGGGGATGGTTGTTTTGACGCGGTTTTTTCCGCAAACACCACCCACATCATGTCATGGCCCAGCGTGCTATGTCTGTTTGAACGGTTGGGCGAAGTACTCTGCGAAAAGGCCTGTATCGCTTTATACGGTCCATTTAATTATAAGTGTCTGTACACCAGTGACAGTAATGCACGGTTTGATCAGTGGCTTAAAAGTCGTGATCCGTTAAGTGGGATAAGGGATTTTGAAAGTCTGCAGGCTCTTGCCGAGGCACGGGCTTTTAATTTGCATAAGGATTATGCCATGCCCGCCAACAACCGGTTATTGGTGTGGCGGCGTGGCTGCAACGATTGATGGTCCGGTTGCCTTGGGGTTGATTCAACCTTCTTCGATTTCGTCCACATCGGCTTGTCCACTCAAGCGCCGCCTGACATGGGACCATGACATACCAACGGCCAGTATGGCCGAGCACACACCCAGGACCAGGTAACCGATCAGTGCATCATTGTTCATGGGGACTTCGCCCCAGTCAAGTATCAACCACACCATGGAGCCAAAAAATGCGGTAGCCAGAATCAGGCCGATAGGTCCTAATGATCGCAGCGTCGCCCGTATATACACCGACCAACCGATGACCAGTACCACGCCACAAAAGATCATCAGCGGATCAAGGCCGGCCTGGGCTCCGGTAACCCAGTGATAGAAAGAATAATGGCTGGGATTGTAGCTCGCATAAACCAGAATAACGGCGAAAACGAGTCGAATTAGAAAGCTGATGAAGTTGAACGTACTACGTGCCATGGACCTGCTTACATGCCGAGTTGGGATAAAAATTATAAATGGCGGGTCGGCAATAGTCAAAACACCGCACGGCGGATGGCTAAGTGCTTGATGTATTGGGGTGGTGTCGGGGCAGCCCCTTAATGGCATGTTTTACTCATCGGGCCGGGTGAGCTGGTCAAGCAGGGCATGGCGTAATTTTAAACAGCGCCGCGCGGGCATGGGAAATACAATGTCGTCCCATTGCCGTACCGGCATGATAAAAACGCCGGTGTTGGTGCAGAACATTTCCTCGGCGGCGTACATGTTGTTTACGTCCAACTCGGCTTGGGTTACCGTCATGCCCTGTTGTTGCGCCAACTCTATCACCGCCAGGCGTGTTACGCCGGCAACAATGCCGCTGCTCAACGACGGCGTAAGCAAGGTATTGTCGATGACAAAAAAAATATTACTCATGGAACACTCGGCGATGTGTCCCCGTGTGGTCAGCATTAATGCGTCATCGGCGCCGGTTTGCCGGGCGGCCGACACGGCCATGATGTTGTTGATAAAATTGGCGGTTTTCACGCCCGCGGCTATACATTCAGCGGGCGTGCGGCGGATATCCACGGTGATCAATTTTGTACCGTACGCCAGCTTTTGTTCCGGTATATCATTGCGGTCAAAACAAAGTAATACCACGGAAGGATCGCGGCAGCCTCCTACCGAAAGGCCGCGGGGACCCACGCCGCGGCTGACGCTGAGACGCAGGCTGGCGTGGTTGAGCCGGTTGCATTGAAGCCCTTCAAATAACAGGGCATAAAACTGTTGTTCGCTAAACGGCGGTTCGATGGCCAGTTGTTGCAGCCCCCGATTCAGCCGTTGCCAATGGTCATGTTTGCGAAATAGTTGTCCGCCGACTACGGCTATGGTTTCAAACACCCCGTCACCGTACATAAAACCACGGTCGGTTACGGGCAATACGGCCTGGTTTTCAGGTAACCAATGACCGTTAACGTAGTAGAGCATGGGATTGCGTGAGCAATGCGCATGGGGGAAACGCCGGGCTAGTGTCGTGTCTCATATAAAACGCACATTTAGACGCGGTAGACTTGATGGTTGCCTAAAAAAATCTATCTCGCCCTCCGGTAAACCGCTCAAGGTGCGATTGCTGCGTTCCAGACCTTGGAAAGGTGACCACCATTCCCGGCGGTCTGCACCTTGCACTCGCACCTTGAGTGGCTTTCTCAATGCACGTTTTATATAATACACTACATTAGTCATCATCGCGGCTTACGACGATGGCAGGCCATTGTTGTTGGTCGATGGCGACCTGGATTTCCATAGGCCGGCAACACACCTGGCAGTCTTCGATATAATTCTGGTTACCGGCGCTTAAATCGATTTGCACGGCAATGGATTCACCGCAATACGGGCATTCGATATCATGATAATGCAGTAAATCAGTCACCGGTTCAGGCCGTTTTTTCCTGGCTGGATGCTGAAAAAAGCCAGCCCCGGTTTTTTCGGCACACCGGTTGCGCGCTGCATGTCCGATTTACGCGGTATGTTTCGCTGTAACATGGCTGATCCTCCATGGTCCGCGCGGTCGGCATGCAAACCTGCGTTTTTTCACCAGCCTGCGGCGAAATGGGGACAGCGTGAATAGGGCGCAGCGACTTGTCACCTAATTTTCCATATGGCCCGCAGGGCTATATACAATATGTCCGTCCAGCAGAGTGTGCGTGACCCTACCTTGCAGTTCCCAGTTTAAAAACGGCGTATTGCGGCCGCGACTGACCAGTTGGGATGACTGCACGGTCCAGTAGCGGTCGGGATCAAATATACAGATGTCAGCGGCTTGACCCGGGCTCAATGTACCCGCCGGCACGTTGAGAATACGGGCCGGAATATGTGTCAATCGAGCGATGATTTTGCTCATTGACATGTTTTGTTCTCTTAGTCGTAACGCTAAAGGTAAAAGTGTTTCCAAAGCCGACATACCGGGAGCGGTGGCGCAAAACGGTGCCAATTTGACATCGTCTTCATGGGGCTGATGATCGGAGCAGATGGCGCCTATCACGCCCTGCTTGACGCCGTCACGCAAGCCGTCCCGATCCCGTTGACTGCGCAGCGGTGGAATGACGTGGCAGTGATTGTTGAAGTCGGCGATGTCCATTTCAGTCAAATGCAAGTGATGTCCGGTGACATCCGCGGTTACCGGCAAGCCTGCATACTGTGCCCGTCCAATGATGTTAACCGCCTTGGCGCTGGATAGTTGGCAAAAATGGGCCCTTACGCCGGTTTGTTCAATCAGTACCAGGTCGCGGGCAACGGCGATGGTTTCGGTGGCTTCGGAGATTCCGGGCAGGCCGAGCCGGGCGCTCACCGGGCCTTCATGGGCGCATCCGCCCTGGGACAGAAAGAAATCCATGGGTTTGATAAATACAGTCAATGCATGGGTGGCGGCGTAGTCCATGGCCCGGCGCAGAACCAACGTGTTAACAACCGGATGACAGGCATTGCTGACGCCGACACAACCGGCTTCTTTTAGTGCGGCCATTTCAGCCAGGGCCTCGCCCTGCAGATCTTGTGTCAATGCGCCCAAGGTAACAACTTTGGCCTTGCCGGCATGTTTTGCGTGGCGCCTGACCAGTTCCGCGACTGCCGGCGTGTCGATCACCGGGTCGGTGTCCGGTGGCACACACAGCGTGGTGATTCCGGCATGGGCGGCTGCCGTGGTTTCGCTGGCGATATCGGCTTTGGGTTCCTGGCCGGGTTCACGTAACCGGGCGCAAACATCCACCAGTCCTGGACAAACAACGTGCCGGCTGGCATCGATGACCTGTTGGCTTTGAAATCCGTCCGCAACGGTACCGACTGACACGATGACACCATCGGCAATCGCGACATCGCATACCGTATCAATATCATTGGCCGGATCGACCACATGACCGTTGGTAATGAGTAATCGCATTAGGCGGCTTCCGCGTGCCGCATGGCCATGGACATGACCGCCATACGAACGGCAATACCGTGACTGACCTGTTGTAATATCACTGAATGGGAACCGTCGGCAACGCTGGACTCGATTTCCACACCGCGGTTAATGGGGCCGGGGTGCATAACGATGACATCGGGTTTGGCAATACGCAGTTTTTTCTCGGTCAACCCGTACAAGTGGTAGTATTCCCTTTCGCTGGGTAATAAGGCTCCCAGCATACGTTCTTTTTGCAGTCGCAGCATAATGACCACGTCAACTTCACGCAGGCCTTCCAGAAGATCGTGATAAACGTGCACACCCAATAACTCGATGTCCTTGGGAATCAGGGTTTGTGGTCCGACCACCCGAACCTGATGTACACCCAAGGTATTTAACGCGTGGATTTGTGAACGGGCCACGCGTGAATGCATAATGTCGCCGACAATGGCCACCACCAGGGGAGGGAACTCGGTTTTCTGGCGGCGAATAGTCAGCATATCCAGCATGGCCTGGGTTGGATGGGCGTGGCTGCCGTCACCGGCATTGATAACCGCGACATGCGGCGCGCAGTTTTTTGCAATAAAGTGCGGTGTGCCGCTGCTTTGATGGCGAACCACAAACATATCCACGTGCATGGCTTCCAGGTTTCGCAATGTATCGAGCAGGCTTTCACCCTTGGTGGTGGCCGATTCACTGCCGCTAATATTAAGTACATCCGCGGATAGACGTTTTGCCGCCAATTCAAATGTGGTACGGGTTCGGGTGCTGGGTTCGAAAAACAAAGTGACAATGGTTTTGCCACGCAATAATGGGACTTTTTTTACCGTGCGCTCACCCATACTGGCAAATGACTCAGCGGTATCGAGAATATCAATAAGAATTTTCCGGCTAAGTCCCTCAATGGTGAGGAAGTGGCGTAGCCTGCCTTCGGTATCGACTTGCAGATCTTGAGTGGTCATCGGGCGCGCCGGGGCACTTTGGTTATCGGTCTTTGAAATCTCGCGGTTCGATGATGTGCGAGGTCGAAATTTCCAAAGTACTATACCACGCGACTATGGCGAATCCTAGTCCGGAAATGATCCCATGTTTCGGTCCGTGCGTCGATGCCCGTCGGAGGGTAGCTTGGGCTTCCGCTATTGGCTGGAAAGCTGTAGTACCAGGCCATGCTCGGGATCCTGGGCGAGTTTGATATATTCGTTTTCCTGTAGCGGAAAGTGTTTGCCGACCACATCGGCCTGGATGGGTAATTCCCTGCCGCTACGCTCAGCCAAAGCAGTGAGCAATACACAAGAAGGTCGGCCGTAATCAAAAATCTCATTGAGCGCGGCTCGAATAGTGCGGCCGGTTTGCAGTACGTCGTCTACCAGTATAACGGCCTGGTTTTCCACATCGAACGGCAATTGGGACGGTTTCACTTGGGGATGCATGCCGATGCGGGTAAAATCATCCCGATAAAAAGAAATATCCAACGTCCCTAGCGGTAACGCTAAGTTTAGTAATGCATGCAGGCGTTTGGCGATCCACACGCCGCCGGTATGAATACCGATCATGCGCGGCTGATCGATACGGCGTTCATCGAGCAGGGTCTGCATGTCCGTTGCCATACGCTGCATGATCAGTTCCAATTCGTTCGCATCACTGACTATCATGAATTTTGCCTTAACCAACTGTCCAGTATAATTTGCGCGGCCGTACTGTCGGTATCCTTGACGGGAGCACGGTGGGAATCCCTAGCATAGCTTTCTGCTTCGAAACTTGATAGGTGTTCGTTGATTTTATAAACGGGTCGGTGCCAACGGCTGCTAAGCTGGCGGCAGAAGGCTTCAATTTGCGGCCACAACGCATGGTCTTTACCGTCGGCGTGCGTCGGCCAGCCGACCACGAATGCATCGGGTTGCCATTGCCGGATCAATTCCCCAATAGCTTGCCAGTGCGACCGTCGAGTACGGCATGTCACCGTAGTTAAGGCCTGTGCCGTTGCGGTGGTGGTTTGACCCACGGCCACGCCAATACGCTTGGTGCCGAAATCAAATCCCATGAGCCGGTTGGGTTGGTGGTCAGGCATGACCCGCTTGATGGGACAGGGATTTCAAGTCAATACCCAACAGGGCCGTGGCCTTTTCCCAGCGTTGCTCCAAGGGCGTGTTGAAAATAAGGTCTGGATCGCTGGGAACGCTTAACCATGCATTTTCACTGATTTCCCGCTCCAATTGGCCGGGGCCCCAACCTGCGTATCCCAAAGCCACGACCAAATTCCGGGGGCCGTCGTTTTCCGCAATGGCTTCCAGTATGTCGCGGGAGGTCGTGATGGCGAATCCGTTGTTGACATGCAACGTGGACTTCCAGGCACCCACCGGTTTATGCATCACAAACCCGCGGTCACGCTGGACGGGACCGCCCATTAACACAGGTATGCTGGCGATTTCCGGCTTTGTGTTTTTAATATCCAGGTGCAGCAATACTTCGCCCATATCAATATTAAGCGCTTTGTTGACCATTAAACCGATGGCGCCTTCCTCGTCATGCTGAAATACATAGGTCACTGTTTGCGCAAAATTGGGATCGGCCAGGCTGGGCATGGCGATGAGAAATTGATTCATTAATTGTGTCTGCTGCATGCGCAATCCTTGTAAAATTTAAAGTCGTGGGCCGTCCCCGGTACTGAATTTCTGACCGTGAAACTTATAGGTACGCACAATATGTAAAACATCAACGTCGCCCATTTCCGGTGAGAACGGTGCAAATGGACTTGCTTGTTTAATGACCCGTTTGGCGGCATTGTTTAACGCCACTTCACCGGTACGCCCCTCGGATATCGTGCCCATCAGTTTGATGCTCTCCACCGTACCATTGCGGGCAATGCCCACCATCATAAGGACTTCACCCTTAATTCCCCTGGGATACTTGCGATTGCCGATGCGCTCTATTTTAGCAATCCAAGCCTGCATATAGGCGGCATAACGATGTTTTTTTGTTCGGGTATGTATATAGTCGCGTTTCGGGCGCTCCGCCAATTCCTGACTAACACGGTCGACGATGTCGTTCAAAGCCTGCATCTGTACGGTAAGCTGGTCGATAGTTGCCGTGTTTTTCTGGGTTTGTTTTTTTTCCTCCTCCGCTTCCTTGGAGAGAATATCGCGGCGGGCCTGCTCGACAGTCAATATCTGCAATGCCTCGGGTGTCGGCTTCCGTTGGGCGGCACTGGGCGCATCGGTGGCGATATTGGCTTTGTCGCTTTCAAATGTCGAGGAAAACGGATTGGCTCGAACTACCGCCTCGTCCACCGTGCCGCCACCGGTATTATCTTCGTTGGCGATAAATCGGGCATCCTCGGGGCTTGCATCGGATTTTTGTTTAACCAGTTTGACTTCCAGCGTGGGCGGTAAATCTTCGTCTTTGACCACGGCGATGGTAAAGCCAACGGTCAGGATAATGACAGCGTGGATCAGGGCGGAGACACCCAGCAGGTAACCCATGCGGTCGTTGGCCATAACGGGAGGCGGAAGCTTGGTGTCCAAATTCATAGCCGCCGCATTCATACTTTCACCTTTTGTAATACCATGTTTGCGATATAACCACTTAACAGTCCAAAGATAAGTGCCGCCGACATGAGCACCGGCAACAACGTCCAAATCCCCGGGTGCGGGATAAATAATCGATAGGCCACATAAAATTGTATCCCCATATGGGCCATGGAAGCGGCCACAGCCGAACCCCAGGGGCTGAACATCGTCAAATTACCCGTTACGCCGAGCACCAGCATAGCGGCGCCTGCGCCGCTTAAACTTA
>Ga0114931_10009204_pt1 | contig 11865 bp, 10 predicted proteins | sample 2SBtaG_FD_89579 | JGI IMG/M metagenome (GOLD analysis project Ga0114931, IMG submission 89579) | Deep subsurface microbial communities from Kolumbo volcano to uncover new lineages of life (NeLLi) - 2SBTROV14_V59a metaG | ecosystem: Environmental > Aquatic > Marine > Volcanic | place: Kolumbo...
AGGTTTACGCTGACCAAAAGTTAAAAGGATATGCTTTCACTTTGCTGACCGCAAGTGCCGTGACAGCTTATTTTATTGCCGATAATGACTTTAATGATAAAAGAGATTATTTTAATGAAATAAAAAGTCGCTACGATTCTTTAAATACTCATGGAAATATCGAACAACTGCGTAGCCTGTATCCTCTTTTAGTAAAAGCACAGGATGATGCTTATGATGCCGAAAATGTTCGTCGGATAACCATTGGAACAGTGATTGGAGCTTGGGGCTTAAATGTCCTTGATGATTTGTTTTTCTTTCCCGAAGAAAAAAGTACCTTTAGCGTAAAGGGTTTAACTGTTACTCCTTCCGCTGATTTAACGAATGTTGGCTTAAAAGTTTCATTAAAAATGTAGTTAAGGAACTTAGGATAATGAGAAAAATTATTTTATCGATACTATTATTGTTAATAATGATTATTACCGGTTGTGATCGGTATATTGACTCCAAGAATCCGGTGCGTTCTCTTCCTCGGGGTGTTCCTGTTCCGACTAATTTACAAGTTCAGGTCAACGATGAAAGTGTTACTTTGAGTTGGAATATTTCTGACAGCAGCCAAATAGCGAAATATCGTGTATATGTTTCTGAGAATGATTCTTTGAATGAACATTTATATGATTCAACTACGACGAGTTCAATTACCGTCACGGGGTTGCAAGTAAATCATATTTATAATTTTAGGATAGCAGCGGTTTTGAAAAGTGGCCTTGAAGGGGATAAGTCGTCACCCATATCGGCTTATATGAGTCTTTTATCGATGAGTATTAACAACAATAACAAATATACCAATTCTCAAGATGTATCTATCGGTATCAATACCTCCAATCAAGCTACGGAAGTGATTTTCTCAGAGGATTCCACTTTTTCCGATGCCGTCTATGAGTCTTTTAGTGCTCATAGGAATTTCAAATTATCCGCAGGGGATGGGATTAAAACGGTTTATGCTCGTTTACAGTTTGCCGATGGTTCTCAATCGGGGGATTTGTTGTCGGATGATATAATATTAGATACCAAAGCTCATATTGATTCGGTCTTTTATACTCCTGCGGGAATAGTGTTCAATCCCGGTGATACTATTATTTTTAGCGTTGATGACAAAGAAACCGAAGGTCAGGCGAGTGTTTCTTTTACCGGGGTTAGTTCCGTTGAGCTTTTCGATGATGGTACCAACGGAGATATTTTGTCCAATGATGGTATTTACAGCGGGAGGTATATTGTCCCGCTTGAAGCGAATTTGAACGATGGTTTGGTTACCGGTAATTTTACCGATGCCGCCGGTAATCGAGCTTCTTCAGTGGTGAGTCAAAAAATTCTCAATATAAATACTCCCCCCGATACGGTGAAACTTATTGGATATGTGAATATCACTGGTGATTCGGTAAATTTTCATTGGACGGAAAGTAATGACAACGATTTTGAATCATACCGTATATATGAAAATAACAATTCGACAGTCGATACTTCCGGGACTTTAATTCAGTATATTACCAGTCAAGCGACAAATAATTTTAGCATAGAGATTCCCACGAGTGCAACTTATTTTAGAGTTTTTGTTTTCGATAGACATGGTGCTTTTACCGGCTCCAATATCGTCCAGTTCCCTAAACCATAAGAGGTAATTTTGACTTTTATTCAAGGAATTAATTATTTTCTTAATTTGTTTTTAGAGTCTTTAAAGAGATTTAAGCTAATAAGAATATGGTTATTGTTACTGGCTTATTTTTTGGTCAATTGGTTAATTTTATATGCCCATTATGATTTTTATTCTCCATTTTTTTATGGTATTATAAAGCCGTGGATTCATTTATTCGGAGACCAGCGGGCGATTGGTTTTACTCACTATCCCGGACATTTTTTAGTACTACCCTTTTTCTTCGGCTGGGCAAAATTCTACCTCTCCGTTTTGTTGGAGGGTAGTGTTTTAGGGGGAGTTGCGGTAATGTTTTATCACAGCTATATGGAAGAAAAAAATGAAAATAAAAACTCTTTCGGACGGATTTTTTTGTTATGGTTTCAATTGACGATGACTTGGCTTGTTATCAATATTATTTTTCTTTTGATTGATGTCAAACTTCCTGAATTATTTCATTCTTTTCTTGCCGGTTCACCTCGGCGTATTTTGGTGTTTCAATATTTATTACAACCATTTCTATATGTTGTGATTATGTCTTTATTCTTTTTTGCTATTCCCTATGTAGCCATATATAGGGTGAATGTCTTTACCGGTCTTGGCCGGTCTTTAATATATTTTAAAAATAACCCTATCCTTTGTTTTTTCCTGTCTGTTTTTATACTGATTATACCGGTGAGTATATCTTTATTATTGACCCAACAACATCTAATAGTGACGAAATTTAAACCGGAATTAATATATTGGATTCTTTTGGTAGGCTTGATTACTGATATTTTTGTGAATTTCTTCTGGATGGGGATGGCGGTACGACATATTATCGACCAAGAGTAACCATTTTACCATACCATTTTGAAACAGCTACGACCTTTCAAAGATTAGAAATACAAGCTTTTGTTTCTATCTACAAGCGGGGTAACATATATTCCTAAGAGAATAAGCAACTTTTTTACTACCTTGAAAAAACACGTCATAAAAAAATCGTAGAGAATTAAAGAAAAATAGCTTTAATTCAAACTTTTTCTCTTTAAAAAAAACGCTATCCGCCGATAATATTTTATATACTACTTAGGATAAATAGGCGGATATGAAAAATATTTTATTAGTTGATGACGACAAAGATTTATCGGTTTCTCTGGCGAATTTGTTCGACTCGGGGAAATACAAGTTTGACTTTTTGGAAGACGGGCTTGAAGTTGGCAAGTATGTGAGAGAGCATGAAGATGTTGATTTGATTATGCTCGATGTGAACCTTCCATCTCTCTCCGGACTTGATGTCCTCAAGCAAATTAAACAGATTAAAAGTAACCTGCCAGTGATTATTATCTCCGGTTTCGTTTCGACGGAGAATGCCATTGAGGCGATGCGTGAAGGCGCATTCGAATATCTTACCAAACCGTTTGAAATTGAAAAGTTGATTGATATGGTCGGCAAAGCGTGTGGTTATTCCAATGAAGCAAAGAAATTGAATCTTAAAATTAAACCGGAAGAAAAGACTATATCGGGGGTTGATGAGATTATCGGCAACTCTACGGAAATAGTAGAAATTGCCAAGTTAATCGGTCAGGTTGCCACTACCGATGCTTCGGTCTTGATTTTTGGCGAATCCGGAACGGGTAAGGAGTTGGTGGCGCGGGCTATTCATCGTAATTCCAATCGCCGTCATAACGCTTTTCTCTCGGTCAACTGTGCCGCTCTTCCGGAAACGCTTTTGGAGTCGGAACTTTTCGGTCATGAAAAAGGTGCTTTTACGGGAGCTTATTTTAAAAGGATCGGTAAGTTTGAACAAGCGGACAAAGGGACTTTATTCTTAGATGAAATCGGTGATATGTCAATGCTCACTCAATCCAAGCTCTTGCGGGTTTTACAGGAGAAACAGTTTGAACGGGTAGGAGGTAATGAATCCATCGATGTCGATGTGCGTATTATTGCCGCCACTAACAAATCTCTGGTCAATTGTATGAAAGAAGGATCTTTCCGCGTTGATTTATTCTATCGTCTGAAAGTGGTTTCTGTTTATATCCCGCCTCTTAGGGAGCGTCGAGGTGATATTCCGCTTTTGGCAGACCATTTCATCAAAAAGTATAGTGGTGAACTAAGTCATCCCGTTAAGAAAGTTTCCAAAAAAGCGATGCAGATGCTGATGAAATACAATTGGCCCGGAAATGTTCGCGAATTGGAGAACAACATTCATACGGCGATGGTGATGACCAAAAGTGAAAGTTTGATGCTGGAAGATTTCCCCGTCTTTTCGGAAAATAAAAAGATAGATATTGATACTGATGTTTTAAAAGAAGATTATACCGAAACTTTCAAAAAAATAATTGACCCGGTAATGCCTAAACTGATTACCAGCTCTTCCGGACAAATATATCAATTTCTGGAATCTGCTTTTGAGCGTGCTTTGATTGCCTCATGTTTGAAGCATTTTAACGGCAATCAGGTAAAGACCTCAGAAACTTTGGGGATATCCCGCAATACTTTAAGAGACCGTATCTCTCGCTACAATATTTATTAGCTTTTTTTATTTCTTATTTACTTACATTTCCAATTTTGTGATTTTCTTTCTTTCCATTAACTTATATATTTATTGCTATGAAGATTTGCCATATTTCAGACAGCCATTTGGGAGCGGGAGAAAATTACCCCAAAAGAGCCCAAAGCGGGCTGACCCTTCGACAAGAAGATATCATCAACAGTTTTAAAGAAGCTATCGATTTAATAATAAATATCAAGCCGGATATTTGTATTCATTCCGGTGATTTGTTTGATGCGGTGCGTCCTTCCAATAGAATAATGGCTATTGCCGGGGAGCAGTTGTATCGACTGGCGTCGGCAAATAACATTCCCACGGTGATTATCAGCGGTAATCATGATGCCCCCAAACAACTTCATATTGGCGCCGCCTTGGATATTTTTAACCATATTGACAATCTGTATGTGTCAGCCGGTGCCGGATTAAAAACATTTACCATAAAAGATGCTAAAATATTTGCCTTGCCTCATTGCCTTACGACGGAGATACAAAAACAAGAGCTTCTAAAATGTATGCCAGACTCAAAGTATAAATACAATCTTTTGATGATGCATGGTGTTGCCGCCGGTATGCCTGAGTTTTCTATGGCTGATTTGGGGGAGCAGGAAATCCCGGTAGAGATAATGAATCAATTCGATTATACGGCTTTGGGGCATTACCACAATTATAGCCAAGTGGGCAAAAGAGCTTATTACAGCGGTTCTACCGAGAGATTGTCTCAAGGGGAACGTGAACACGCCAAGGGGTTTATTGTTGTCGGTTTGGAACCGTTTAAAGTCGGTTTTCAGCAAGTTCACTGCCGTGAAATGGTTGACCTTCCATCTATTGACGCCAAAGGCAAAAGAGGCGACCAATTGGCGCAGGTTATCAAAGAAAAAATAGAACAAGTGGGCAGCTCTGATAAAATTGTCCGTCTAAAAATAACAGGGGCTACCGAGGAAACTTTAAGAACGATGCCGGTGGACGTGATATCATCTTTGAAAAAAGAGTCGTTTGCTTTGAATATAACTTTTGAAAAAGAAAAGAGTAAAGAGCAAGAGGTAAAGTTTGGCCGCTCGGCAATAGGGCGATTGGATGCCAGCTTTATCAAATATTTAGAGACGGTGGAATTGGAGGGGTTTGACAAAGAACGTCTTATCGAAGAGGCAACCAAATATCTTAATCTGTGATAAATATAATTTGAGTTTTTTCTATCTAAAATCAGAAGAAAGAAGGGATAAGTAATGAATTTTTGGGGTATCATATCGGTAATTGTAACGTCAATCGTGGGAATTTTAGGGGTTTTGAGTTATTTTTATAGTATGAGACATGCAAGAAAAATGAAGGAATTGGATTTGGAAGATAATGAAAAAAATAGAATCTTTCAAATTCAAAGAATAGTAACCTTGAAATGTATGGAGGTAATGATTGAAATTGTTTTTAGGTTAAACCAACGAAGGGAAAAGTTTGAGTCGTATATAACTAAAGGAATTGACAAAGAATCAATTAAACAAATGGAAGAGGATCCAATTGACAAAGAATTAATTAAACAAATGGAAGAGGATTCAAATTATATCAAATTAAATTTGCCATATTCCCCTGTTGAGTTAAGGGAAGAAATACTCAATGTATTAACAACTTTAACGGCTTTAACTAAAAATTATAAAAATGCCCCGAATCCAGCAAATATGCTCCTAAACATATCTACTATTATTGAAAAAATAAATAATTTAGTCGGAGAATTAACGGAGAAGTATAATTTATTTAATGAGCAGTCGACTAAAAGGTGATTGTAGGTCGAAGACTCTGCTCTACCGAGATTGCTTGTTATCTTTAGATTCCTGCTTACGCAGGAATGACATTTTTTGAATGACCTTAACTATTGCAATTTAATAGAAGACCCAAATATGATTTGTTATATGAATATACGGGCATCCCATCTCTTGGGGAGTGTTTGTTTGTCTTAAAAAAATTACCTCATATAAATAATCAAGCTATTACTTAATATCAGGTCATTACCGCGCAAGCGGTAATCTATGTTCACTATTTAAGATTAAAAAACGACAACTGCCCCTAAAAAAGATTCATAATTCAAGTTTGGTGAATAAATCAATAATTGTTTGTAACTCCGAATTTTTATTTTTTACTTCGAGATTTTCCAAACAATCTTTGGCTTCTTGGATGCGTCCTTGATAATAAAGACATAAAGCCAAATGCCCTTTAAACAACGGCTCGTAAGGATTCAGCCAAATAGCCCTACGGAATTGAGACTCGGCAATTTGATAAGACCTTCTTGTCAAAAGGTACATGGCGATATTATCGTGGTCGTATCCCAAATACGGGCAGGGTCGAAGGATTTCTTCACGTCGTTTGGTACTGTAAACTTTGTTTTTTTTACTTCTCGACATGATTATCAGTCGTCAATCGGTCTTATTACCCTGAGAGGATTCTTCCATTAATAATTGTCCTCCGGCAATATGACCTATATTTTTTAAATGTTTAATGAGATATTTTACTTGAGGGTCTAAATATGTTTTCAACTCCGGTGAGGTTTCGCCATAACCTTTTAGATACCTGCTACTCATTTCAATCAGCGGTGCCCAAAAAGTGGATGATTTGCCCCAAATTTTGCGAGCGATATTTTCTTTTTCTTCTTCCAAATGGAAGGTGTCTTTTATTTCTTTAATGACTTGATTCATTTCTTCAATTTCAGCAAGGACATCTTCTTTTTGTCGGGTTGTCAGATTATTCTCTTCGTGGTAGAGTACGGAATGTATTTCTCTGCCCGAAGCGAACTCTTTGAATTCGTTTAGCATCTGGTCTAAGAGGAATAAAGTAGCGGTTATAGACCTTTTGTGATTGTCGCCGATGGGGATGGTCTGACCTTTATTTTTTTTATTCATAAGAAAGATAGAATCTTAATTAAAATGTTTAATTTATCATTTCTTTAATTGCGTTTCTTAATATCGATAAATCTTCAATGACGGTATTTATCTTCGTTATTTCCGAGTCGATGGTCTCCGGACTCTTAGGCTCTTTTTTATAAGGCCGCTGCCATCATTTCTTTGGTAGCTCATTTTTTTTATAAGCTCCCGAGAGATTATCTATTTTGCAGGAGTTATCAGCCCAATAGGCAGTTTTGAAGGGAAACTCCATCCCCGATATCGAATACTAATTTACGAATTTCAGTTGAAAAGGCAAGACAAAAATACTTCCCTGTTGCTTTGAAAATAAAGACCTATCATAGTGATAAATTTATATTTGTAGGAACGCTCCGCAGCGTGTTCCTACTTTAATGTATTATCTATTTATAATCAACAAACGGCAACAATTTTAATCCGTTCAATATAACCATCAAAACGGCGATGGGGGTAATATAACGCAAGAAAAATATCAACCCTTTATATAAAAATCCTCGCGAACCGAACTCCTCCATCTTATCGGCTTCCTTCATCACCCAAGCGGTAAACAGACACGTCAGTAAGCCACCAACCGGCAACATATAATTGGTGGTGATAAAATCAAAAATGTCCAAAAATCCCTGCTGTTTGCCACGAAAAGATATTGTCCACATCGATACCGCCGATAAAATCCCGGTGAGATAAATGGCTCCGCCTAAAAGCAAAGTGGCTTTTACTCGGCTCCAGTTCTTCTCATCGATAAAATAAGAAACGACCACCTCCAAGAGGCTGATGGCAGAAGTTAAGGCGGCGAAAGTGAGCAGGATGAAAAAAGGTACGGAGATTAGCGGTCCTGTTTGGGCGAAGAGCACCGGCAGAGTTTTAAAAATAAGTCCGACCGATTGCCCCGGTTGCATCCCATAATGAAAAACCAGCGAAAAAATAGCCACTCCCGCCATCAGAGCAATAACCGTATCAAGGACAGAGACCGTTATGGCATCACGGACAATGCTCTCGTTTTTTTTCATATAGCTTCCATAAGTCAACATTGCCCCCATCCCCAAAGAGAGAGTGAAAAAAGCATGCCCCAAAGCGGAGAGCATTGCCTCGGCGGTGAGTTTATGGAAATCCGGTTTAAAAAGAAACGCTAAGGCTTGCAGTCCCCCGTGAGTGAAAAACAACCCGTACAACATCAAAATCAATAGGATAATAAACAATGCCGGCATGAGAATTTTCGACCATCTTTCAATGCCCTTTTGAACGCCTCCGATTACGATAGCGATAGTTAGAGCCATAAAAACGGTATGCCACCAGATAGAAGCCGAAGGGTGCGTAACCAAAGTGACAAATTCGGATTGAATATGCTGAGGAGTTCCGCTAAAACCAACGATGGATTTAAAGATATACGCCAACGCCCAACCGGCTACGACCGAGTAAAAAGAGAGAATCAAAAACCCCGAAGCCACCCCCAACCAACCGGTTAACTGCCATGGTGTTTTGGGATAGTGCAGTTTTCTAAAAGCTCCGACAGGGTTTTTTTGGGAATGGCGACCAATCATTAATTCGGCAATCATCAACGGCAAACCCACAATAACGACGCAGATAAGGTAAACCAAAACGAATGCGCCACCGCCATAGTCGCCGGTGATGTATGGAAATTTCCAGATATTGCCCAAGCCAATGGCTGAGCCGGCAGCGGCTAAAATAAAACCTAAATTGCCTGTCCAATTTCCGCGACCGCTTTTGATATTTTGATTTTTCCCCAAGTTATTTCCCATAAATTAAACTCCCGAAGGGTAAAAAGTAAAGAGTGAAGAATAATGAAAAGTATGTCTATGCGATTTCAAGTTCATTTTTAAAAATGTTTTTGTAAAATGTATCAGCTTAATAAATTATATAAAAAATAGACATTCCTTCAAAGTCAACTAATATAATCATAATGAAACTTTAATTATGGTTTGCGTTTATACTAAATATGTTGCTTTTTAGTTGACGTTGTGATAAGTAAAAAATAATATTGATAAGTTGAATAAAAAAAATAAAACAGAGGAATGTTATAATGAAAAAAGTTTTTCTTTTAAGTCTGATATTAATCACCTTCGTTGTTCCCAATAGCTTTGCCGATTCTTCTCAGGGAACTCCTTTTGGCAGTTTTAGTACTGCCCGGACATTGGGAATGGGGCATGGGAATTTTGGTGTGGGGCTTGGTTTGGCAGACAATACTTCATTTATAGGTAGTTTTACCTATGGTCTTTCCGCCAATACCGATGGCCGTTTAAAAATTGCTCTGGTTGATAACGATAGAATCGATACCCAGCTTGGTATCGGCGCCGATTTTAAATATCAGCTGATGAGTCTCAAGGGGGTGAGTAACGGACCTTTTGATATGGCTTTGGGAGCTTTTAGTGAGTACTACAATATGGATTATTACACCGTGTTTCTTCTCGGGGGTCAATTGATAGGTTCTTATCCGCTTCAATTAAGCAATAATCAAAAAATTACTCCTTACGGACGTTTTAATGCCAGGTTGGAGTATCTTAGTTTTGATAATCCTATGTCTGATTCCCAATCCAATCTGGAAGTGGGATTGAATGCCGGAATAAAATGGTATGCCACCGATATTCTTAATTTCTATGGTGAATTCCAAATTGATGGCAACGACGGTGTTTTCTTTGGGTTGGATATGAATGTCTTATAATGTCTTGTAGTGATATTATAGTTTTAGTTTAGTTTCCATCTCTTTAGTGAAAGTGAAAAGTATATGTCTTTTTATGATGCTGTTATTTTAGGTATTTTGCAAGGTCTTACTGAATTTTTACCGGTCTCTTCATCGGGTCATCTGGTTTTAGCCAAAACTCTGCTCAAAGTCAAAGAATCAGGTATTTCTTTTGAGGTGTTGGTGCATCTCGGCTCTTTATTAGCAGTATTAATTTATTTTCGTTCCAAAATTATTTTACTTATCAAGTCATTATTCGTAAAACAAATGGTCAAAGAACGGTCGATGGTGTTATATTTAATTATCGCTACCATACCGGCTGTAATCGCTGTTTTGCTTTTTAAAGATTTCTTTGAAAGTCGTTTTTCCAATCCCTTTATGACTTCGTGGATGCTTCTGGCAACAGGGGCTATTTTAGTAAGCACGGGTTTTGTGAAAGTGGGGAAGAAGAAGGTCAGTTTGTTGACTTCTTTTATTATTGGTGTTGGTCAGGCAATCGCTATCATACCGGGGATATCGCGTTCGGGCACGACTATTTCCACCGGTATGTTTGCCGGTGTGGATCCTTCGGAAGCGGCTGAGTTTTCATTTTTGATGGCGATACCGGCGATATTGGGTGCCGGAGTTTTTAAAATTAAAGCATTATTAGCCATTAATGCTTCTTTGTTACCTCCTTATTTGTTAGCGTTTGTGATAACTTTTATCACTTCATTTTTTGCCATTTATGCGGTGTTATCGGTTATAAGGAAGGGGAAATTCGTATATTTCGGTTATTATTGCTTTGCTCTCGGGGCTTTTGGTTTGTATCTTTTCTGGTAAATGAAAGAAAAAATTCTCATTATTCGCTTCGGTTCACTTGGCGATATTGTTTTAACTTCGTCAACCGTTACCAATTTAAAAATAAATTATCCTCAAAGTCATATAGTATATTTATGTAAAGAAAAGTATCGTTCTGTAGTAGAATTAATTGATGGCGTTGATGAAATTGTTACTTTGCCTGACACTGCCTCTTTGATGAAATATTTCAAACTGCTTATAGAACTTGATAAATATAATTTTGACATTATCGTTGATTTACATGGAAATATTCGCTCTTGGTGGGGGCGCAAAATAATTTCCGCCGATAAGGTAGTGGTCTATCCCAAAAGACGATATGAACGGTTAATGGCGGTAAAAAATAAAGTAATTCCGGACTCCTGGCCTCATACTATTGACCTTTACAATGAAGCGGTGAAAAAACTAAAAGCCAAAGTTTACAGCAAAAGACCGGTGCTTAAGATTCCTGAGATAATATTTGATGATCCTTTCAATCAATTTGTAAAAAATAATAAAGTATTTATAGTCGTTGCTCCCGGAGCATCTTATCCTACCAAACAATGGCCCTTGGAACGTTTTGCGGAAATGGCGGTTAATTTACATAAATCCGATAAAGTGGGAATAATTTGGGCGATAACTTCCATAGATGAAGGAAAAGCAAGCCCCGAAGGAAATATCGACCGTTCCCAGTTTTTGAAACTGGTTGATTCTCCTCTTGCAAATTTAACAACGGTTATTTCCCAAGCCGCTTTAACCATTGCCAATGATTCCGGTGTGGCACATTTGTCTTCTTCGGTGGGAACACCGGTTATGGCTCTTTTTGGTCCCACTCATCCTGTTTTGGGATTTGCTCCTCGGGGATTACACGACCGAGTAATGCAAGTTAACGAATCCTGTCGCCCTTGTTCTTTACATGGTGAAAAAAAATGTTATCGTGATAAACAATATTGTTTTACTCGCATACGACCGGAAATTGTTTCCAATGCGGCGGCGGAAATGCTTCGCTCCGATATTAATAAAAATCGGGCGGTATTTGTTGACCGCGATGGAACGCTCATTGTTGATAAGCATTTTCTCTCCAATCCCGATGAAATTGAATTTATACCGGGCACTATTGAGGCTCTTGAAATTATTCAGCAATCGGATTTTAAAATAGTGGTCATCTCCAATCAATCCGGAGTGGCGCGCGGTTTTTTTGATATTAATACCGTTGAAAAAGTGAATGCTCGTTTGGTAGAAATGTTGGTGA
>Ga0114931_10009205_pt1 | contig 11864 bp, 7 predicted proteins | sample 2SBtaG_FD_89579 | JGI IMG/M metagenome (GOLD analysis project Ga0114931, IMG submission 89579) | Deep subsurface microbial communities from Kolumbo volcano to uncover new lineages of life (NeLLi) - 2SBTROV14_V59a metaG | ecosystem: Environmental > Aquatic > Marine > Volcanic | place: Kolumbo...
AACCGCTTATTCGAAATCCTTCAAGAATGGAACCATGTTCTTCAAGGTACGTCTTTAGGGTCTAATCGCAACCCCTGCCTGCAAATTCATAGTACCCAATGAGACCTTTTCATCTTGACTGAATAGTTCCTATTGGGTACCATATAAACATACAGGAAATTTATGATTACTGTTATAGAAACTGCGCAATTTCTTAAAAAGTCCAAGCAAATCATGGCCCAAGGGGAAAAAGATGATTTGATTGATACAATTGCTAGAAACCCGAAAGCCGGTGAGGTAATCCCAAAGACTGGCGGAATCAGGAAGCTTCGCGTTGCCAGGGAAGGCCAAGGTAAAAGCGGTTCATTTCGGTCAATTTATTATTACTACGATCATAAAAATCCTGTTTTTCTGTTTACAGTATTCGGAAAAAACGAAAAGGCCAATCTAACGGATGCAGAAAAGAACGCGCTTTATAAGATTGTGCAGCAGATTAAGAAGGAGATGAAAACATGACAAAAGCAGGACAAGAAGTTATTCAAGGAGCACAAGACGCGTTAGATTACCTTCGCGGAGATAAAACCAAAGGTCGTGCCCATTATATTATCGCTGCTGAGATTGATGTGAAATCCATTCGCGAAAAAACAGGTTTAACGCAAGAGCACTTTGCCGAAACCTACGGATTCAGTCTCTCTACCCTTAAGAAATGGGAATCAGGAAACCGACAACCCGAAGGTCCGGCCAAAGCCTACCTGATGGTGATTAACGAACGACCGAATGTTGTGAAGAAAGCTCTTGAAGGGGCTACAGCAGCATAAGAAAGTTTCCACACCTTACTTCAAAAATTTTGGTCGATTGTTCGAACCGCCCAAACACCCCTTCCAGCAAGGACTTTAGAGGATTAAAACCGTTAAACTATGATTAGGCATTCAGAAATAAAACAAGCGATATCAATAGGTTAGATGATGGCGCACCCAACAGGACGCGATTCGCAACTTTTGCCTCTCTAGCCAACCCCTATAGGTCCCGGAGTACGCTCCCTTGACTGAGCAAAATCTTCAACAATTTCAACGCGGATAAATTAATAGGAGGGAAAAGGGTTTTCCAATCCATAGTTCCTCCACATTGTTACGATACCGTTACTTTGGACGTGGAGTATTGAGGATCTGAGTGGAGAGAAACAAGTAGGAATAGAATGATTAGGTTTTCAAAGAAACCTTTGAAAAACAGCGCATTCGAATTTTTTGACCATACGGGTTCTTTGCAGGAAACTCTGCAAAAAGAGTTTGGGCAGGTTCAACTGGAAAAAGGTATTGAGCACACCCCAGAAATGTAGAGCAATGAATCATCCCAATCATTACCCCAACCTCTACCTTGACCAACAGCATCCCTAACCAAATCTCGATTATCGGTTATAAAATTACCAGCACTTACTTCTGCCTATTGACACGAGCTATTTACTGTCGTAATACGGAACGTATCAAACCTAAAAGGCAGACTGCCTATTACTGTGTCTGTTGCTGCATCGAGCACCACTACTCTATCAACGAGATTTGGATCTATCATTTGATCATCAACTTCCAAAAGAACTACTAGACGCTCGCCGTCACAAGTTAAAGCAAAACTACCGACACCAACAGCAGCAGTGTCTGGATGAAGTTGCAACAGAGTAGGGGGTAAGATCAGACTATTATTGTTAATATTGAAGACCTGTATAAAGGGATCGTCACCTACTGTAATATAGGCTTTGGTTCCATCTGAGGTAATGGCCATACTATCAATTCGAGCCTCGCCCACATCTATTGTTTCTCTAAATGTCACCGTTCCATTGGCAATATCCAGGATTCCTAATGATGGTGCAATAGAGGGAGACTGGAATGTAGGCCCATTTTCAACAAGAGCTAACTCTCCGTTGGGAGCGATAAGGATTTCGCCAGGTGCCCCACCAGAAGGAACCACCTGTCCTGTGTCAGAAAGCTCGCCGGATGCGGAAAGAGAAAATACTCGAACAGCTTCAAGAACAAAAGGAGCTGAGCCTAGGGCCATAGATCCATCAGGAGAAATCGCAAATTTTTGAACACCAGTTCCAGGAGGAAAATCTACCTGATTTATGAGCTGTCGAGTATCAACATTTACCGACATTGCTGGATCTCCTGTATCATTGAAACCGAAGTCGCCAATCCTACGGCGAACAATGTCTCCTACCAATACAAAGTTTCCATTGACTCCTACTCCAACGGCTCCACCATTGAATAAGGGAAAACTCGTGCCAGTGAAAAACGTTCCTGAAGGGGTAATAGGGTTTGTTAAAAGATTAAAAAAGTCTATTTGCCCACTATTTAGTACTCCGGGAGAAAAGATGCGCAGTGCAGTTGCCCCATCAAGAGTTACCGCATCTACCAATCTCGTTGTATCAGGAAAAAAAGAGACAATAGAGAAAGAATTAACATTGACAAGGTACATTCCTGGATTAAAAACATTAAATCCCACAGATTGCAGTAGCATGAGCGAACCGGTTGCTCGTATTTCTCCGACATCAGTTATACCGTTTGGCACTGGGGAAACTGAAATGGAATTCCCGCCGACCATTCCTTCCGGGGTCGTGCCAATGGCCGACACCTGAATACTCCCTTGAATAGTAGGAACGTTGAGGATTTCAAAGCTGCCATCAGCAGCAGTAAAACTGGAAACATCACCTATAGTCGTGACTTCCGCATTCACGATAGGAGTCCCATCTTGATCAACGACGGTACCCACTACAGTTGTAAAGGGGTCCGGAACAATGTCAACTTGGATCTCAGGTGCAAATACTTCATTATTTCCCAAGTCTAGCGCCTTAGCTCCAAGAGTTAAGGTCCCGAGTCCCTGACCAATCTGGTGATCGAGCTGGTAGGGGAACGTCGTATCCGTGGACACCAACTGCCCATCTACAAAAAATTCTACCCCCACGATTCCCATATCATCCGTGGCTTCGACAACAATGGGAAGGATTGTGCCTTCAATCACCGAAGAACCATTGGTAGGTGCCGTAATCATAACCGTAGGGTCTGATCCGTCCGGGACATCTGGCATTAAATATTTTCCGATCTGTAGTTTCGTAGATTGGCCCTGAGGATCAACGTCGACGCCATTTTCTATAATTCCTGGGGAGGTGGTTAAATAAACATATTGGCTATCACCAGCAATTCCAGTGCCATTGGCATCACTCACAATGTTAGTAAAATCAAGAGTCGTAATAGGAAAAGGTGATCCTGAATCGCTTACATTGAATATCGGCACTCCATTCACAAAAAAAACATCGGCACCAAAAGCAAATGAGCCACTTGCCGCAATATCCATGAGGCGACCCCCTGTGGCCAACGGGATAGAAACTGGGGTGCCTGGTGAAGAGGGAGTCGTGATGTCAATTGCAGTTAAACTGTTTTCAAAATCGGCGATCAAGGCCGTCTCGCCCTTCACAACAATGTCTCGAGCATCACTTACAACACCAGTTTGTATTCCTTCAGATTCAATGATTGGATTCATGGCGTCCGCGACATTGACAATAGTCATACCACTTGAGCCATCAGCGACCATGGCCAACATTCGAATCGGATCCACGGCTACGCCTTTTGCAATACCCACCGTATCTATGACACTCAATTCTGTTGGTGTGGCAGGGTCCGTAACATCGACAATCTGTAAACCTGCGTTTCCACTCGCCACATAGACTCGCGGCCCTGAAAGACTTATATCCCAAGCCTCTCCACCTGAAGGGGTTTGGACGGCTCCCAAAATTATACCCGGACTATCGAGAGCAGAGGGGTCACTGATATCCAGGATTTGAAGTCCCCCCGTTCCGTCGGCAACATACCCTAGTGTTCCCATGACCTGCACATCGTTAGCATTACCAGGCGTATCAAAGGTTCCCAAGATAACGGGAGCTGATCGATCACTAATGTCTATGGCATGTACGCCCGCAGACCCTGCTGCGACAAAAACAAGATCACCACTGACATCAACATTGTTTGCGTATCCAGGTATATCTATTGAAGAAACTGAGGTCGGGGAAAAAGTTTGCACCACAATCGTAGCGTTTGCAGAAAATCCACTATTGCTTGCCGTGACGATACAGGTACCTTCAGCGCTTGCAAACACTTGACCCGACTGTCCCCCAAACCCACAAATTCCCAACGAGTTTGAGGTATAATTTGTACCCTTGGCTCCAGGAGTTAAATCCAACACCGTCCCATCGACAAGAGTCCCGGTTACGGTCAACTGCCGAGATGCTTCGGAAAGTAATTGAAAATTGAAGGTTATGAGAGATATAGATGGAGCAATCACAATAGTCGATAGGGTGTCAGCAAGATTAAAACTTGCAGGGTCGGTCGGATCACTACCAGTGGCGACTTCAAGGCCATCACGAATTCCATCCCCATCGGTGTCAGCAAGTAAAGGATTGGTCACAAAGCCGTTACTGCCAGCAACCTCAATCCCATCAAGAATCCCATCGCCATCGGTATCCGCCACAAAAATTTCCGTTCCTATAGCAATCTCTTGAGCATTCGTAAGTCCATCTTGATCAGAATCTTCAATCGCATCCACAGGGTCATTAGGATTCAATCCCAGGGCAACTTCCTGATCGTCAGGAATCCCATCACCATCGGAATCTCCGGACAAGGCTACCTGCACTTGCAGCAACCCTAATGCCCCTTCGTTCAATGCCGTAATCAGCACTGTCCCACTTGAGATGGCCGTCACCAGACCATTGGGACTCACTGTCGCAATCGTGGAATTGCTACTGGTATAGTTGGTTCCGGCACTTTGTGCCGACACGTCGCTCGTACTCCCATCGGGAAACGCTGCTGTGACCGTCACTTGAAGAATCGAACCTTGCCTATTCAATATAGGATTCTGAGGCGAAAAAAGGAGGGAGCTAGGAATGGGATCCACGGCATCCAATTGAATCTCCGGCACATCGACAGAACCATTCAAAGGAATAACAAAAAAGTCAGATTGTCCTGATCGAGTCACACCGTTTTCCACACATGTTGCCCGGGCACGGACTTGTCCTAAGGTCGTCGGGACGTTGGGCAAAACCCATACCCCATCCGGCTGCACTTGTGCGGTGCGATTAAAGACACTGACCGTACAATCTTCATTAAGTTGTCCGTAAGCCGGAAGAGCGAGTGCGAACAGACACCCCACAGTGAACACCATTGACCAGCCCCAGTGTCGTCTGGTTAAGGTTTGCGGTTGTAACCGTATCATGTGCCTATTCACAGGGCCTCCTCCTCTATGGAGTCTTTAATTTTACGATCTTAATTTGGTTGTTTACTGCATGCTGATCAGTTAAATGAACAACCGTCGAAATAATATATAAATTTTTCCCAAAGACCTTTAAATCAATGCCTAATTCTACCGTACCTTCCTGACCGTTGAACTTTTTCAGTGACTTACCATTTGCACTAACTTCTCCAATCCATCTGTGACCATTAATTGCCCCCCCTACCAAAGCTCTACCGTTTAGCAGCCGGACAACCCGAAATTTCCCCAATCCAAATGGTGTCTCAACAACCTTTATATCCCATTTTTCTTCTAAGCTTTCCCCAAAACTTTTCAAGTGAATTTCCTGCTTAGCGGTATGGCTTCTATCATAAACAACGATATAACCATGTCCATCATTCGCGATAATGTTTCCGTTGCGCCCGGCAAATTGTTGCTCCGCCAGCTTTTCCATTTTCGAATCATAGACAGATATCCAAACGTTTGAAGGGCCCATATAAAACTGTGTTAACTCTCCTGAGTTCTCTAGAAAAACAAAACCTCCACTTTTCCCCGGAAGTCCATCAACAAAGAAATCACTTCTTCCGCGATCAAAAACCTTGCTGCGCAACACAGATCCTGAATTGTCAATTTCTAAAATCATTGGATTCAATAATTCATGGCCAATGAGAAGTACTGCCCCATCACCCAATGAAAAAATTTTCGAAACATGCTTGCCGCGTCCTAACTTTTTAGTCCAGACCCTATTTCCCTTTTGATCCATTCTTAATAACGAAGTTTCTTTTTCCCTTGACTGAACTACAATCGATATATCCTTACTTTTCGAAACGCTCAAAGCCACTATATTCTGAAAATTTGTTTGCGCTTCCTCGCTATTTTTAATTAAAAAAGAAGATAGTTTTTCTCCTTCAGAATCAATTTCCCAGATCCAAATCCCCTCGATTTCACCTCGACTCTCCATCTTCCCTGAAGCGACATATGTGCCAGCCAGGTAGATGGTTTCATTACCTTCATGTAAAAAGACAACCTTATGATTGAAGGAATATGCCTCCTCCTTATACAAATGTTTCCAATCAATGCTTGGCAATTGTTCGTGGTCAGCACCTACGGCGATACTTGCTGTCAAAACCAAACAAAGGCCCGTTAAAATTACTTCAAGAATCGTGGGTTTTTGTTTTAGGAAACCACGCATAGCACTCTCCGGCGGAAAAAATATACAAATTAGCAAACATAAATAAACGACAGGCTGGTTAAGTTATTACGAATTTATAGGGGACTGCCCTTCGCAATATTGTGTCCCCTGAGAGCCAGAATTCTATTCCCAAATTAGGTACTATAAAGAGTAGCTTTTTCAGGCATAAGGAACTCCCAAACAAGGCAACACCCTGAAATTTTTCAAAATTTCTGCACACCCCACAAAATGAAACGAAGGAGAAGGAAAGCTACAAGCTGTAGAAACGGTATCGTTATTACCGCCAGCCCTCCCTGAGCATCTGAATTAATCATTGTGATATATATTTCCCAGTAGATACCGCCCAAGGAACAAATAAAACTCACTGCCACATTTTCCACAGATTGACGAAAAGTCGTTGATCTAAGATTCACAAAATAGGCAAAAAGGAGATAGGGGGCTATGGCCCAGAAACCAAAAATGACAAGTATCGTATTACTAGTAGGTTCAAGCGCCACTGCCAACCAAAGGGTAAAAACAATGGAAAAAAATATTAAAACATTTCCAACCAGAACAATCGTCGACTTATTCATGACATTAAGTGAGACTTTCTAAATAAAGACTATGGACAACAGTTACAGGCCAATTTTTGGGCGTCCTTGTAAAAAACTTCAAAGAATTCAACTCCCTCTTGATATTGCTGTGCCAGACCAATGCACTGCGCTAAAAATTCTGAACTTAGAGGGCCAGAATAATCATTTATACAGATGGCTGTTAGTTGGGCACCAAACGTCGAATCACATCCACCTTTATTATTATTACATCCATCGTAACAGTCATCATGATCATTACAGGCTAGTAAAAAATTTCCCTCGTTGGCAAAATGAAGACCAAGGTATTCGGCATTGCCAGAATTAAGAAGTAACATGGGATTATTTGGAACCCCAGTACAACCATTGGGCATGAGCATATGATCTGGATTGGGAACCCGGTTAGGACATTGGTCTAAATCTGCGATCGGATTTTTAGCCAATATCCCATTCGCTTCGCAACACTGATTCTCAGGATCCAAGACATCGCCTTGACAACAATCTTTACCTGGAGGAGCATCTGAATCATCATCCGACCTTGCGATGGTGCCCCCTGCACAAGATTCCAATTGACAATTACCTTCAACCTGCTTTGGCGTGGCAGAGTCATCATTCACACAAGAACTGTTGTTACATGATTGGCAATCACTACAATCGCAACAACTTCCCGATGAGCCAGAGCATTTGCAATCGGGGTGATGCCATCCCCCCTTGATGATCCCAACTCCTGGATCCGATACCACCTTCATTCCATCTTCACTGACCGACCCAGTTCCAATACTCACAAATTGCCCTAAATCATGATCGAAGGAAAAAATGTCCGTAATGTCCCCAGGGGCTAAGCCATTCGTGTTGGGCATGGTGATCGCAGCGGGAGGATTAAAGTGCACCCCTGGTGGCTGAATGGTCACCACGAGTTGAGGCTGCTATCCAAAATTTGGCGTCATGGGTACTTTGTCAGCATGTACCACAGTGACTGAAACGGTTCCACTTTGGCTGCCATCAGGAAATGTAGCAGCCCCCGGCTCAACGGTGAGCGCAAATCCCGGCAATTGTGGAGGGGTCAAGATCCCCCCGCTTGTTGCACTGACAAAGAGCCCATTCGGGATATCTAGCGGAAGAAGATATATTGGCATCCCTATCGTATTATTCTGCCCAGCAATGGTCACAAGTTCATATTCAAGAGTGGGCCATGTACCCGGCTGTTGGACGGTGCTGCCGTCCGCTTCGAGATGGACTGTCCCAACAGGTACCGGTTCCAGAAGAAAAAGTCCTTGTCCATCCGTTTGGGTCGTAAGGGCTTTGCCCTCTATTCGCAACGTGACACCCTGAATGGGTTGGTTGGTGTTATCTAATACCACCCCACTTACCTTGGTTTGACTTGGATCCCCCACAGCGCGTGCCGACAGTCGAAATGATGCAGGGACACTAACGTTTCCAGGGAAATTAGCAGTAACAATGGTATTCTCCACGCCCTCCTGAAAACCTAGTGTTGGCACGGCAAAGGCTCGGCCATCTGAATCCGTGGTGACGATCACACTCGTTTGCCCATTGAAATGACTACCTCCCCCCAGGGCCGTAAAGGTGACCTGGGCTCCAGCTAAGCGATTATTCCCGGTATCCGTCACCACGGCTACAAGAGGACGAGGCAACGGTCGTCCAACAATTCCTGTTTGGTTGTTGCCACTATCCATACTAATGTTATTTGGTGTCCCAGCCAGACCAGTAGCGCTAAAGATTACTTTACCACTGGAACCGACTCCGGTAGCTTCAACAATTTGATTGCCCGCTCCACTCCGCGATCCCAGTGTCCAATTTACCTGGACCAGACCATTTGCATCAGAAGTCACGATTATCGCGCGGCTGGTCGTCAGCCCATCACTTACTGTTCCATTATTTTGGGTCACTCGGAACACGACAGGAATGCCCTCGATTGGAAAGGAAAGTTCTCCTGCTTCCACCACGGCCACTAGCGAATTGGAAAGGGTAGAACCAATGGTACCAACTTGGTTATTTCCAGAGACCATTCGTAGCACAATCTCACTTCCAAAGCTGACTTGTGTAATGGTACGAGTAGCCGTCGCAATATTGCCCGCCTGATCGGTCCCCACCGCTGTAATAGAATTATCTCCGAAATTGAGGGGAACATTAGTCGCTAAAAATTTCCGGTTTGATACCTGAGCTTGGACACCGTTAACCGTAACTTGGGCTTGGCTTCCATTCACCGTACCGACCACAATATCATTGATCATTCCGGTTACTGTTACGGAGCTAGCATCGGTGATGAAACCCTCACCGGGTGAATCAATGGTCACGATTGGTGGTGTCAAATCCCGTGTCACTTGCATACTCGCAGTGCCAACGTTTCCCGCAGCGTTTGTCGCGGCAGCGGTCAAGACACTGTTCCCCTCTCGGATGGGAACTCCAACGGCCGTGAAGGTTCCCCCACTAGTCGTGGCCGCGATCCCATTGACCTCTACCGTTGCATTCGGATCATCTACCGTTCCACTAACAGATATGGTGTCTTGATTGATCACCTCCAAATTAGCAGGTTGCGTGATCGTGATAACTGGTGGAGTGAGCAAGGCTACTTGAATCGCCGCTTGCACGAAATTGCCAAAAGGATCTGTCGCCGTTGCAGTGATGGTGTTCACACCTTCCTGAAGAGGCACATCATTGGCAGTAAAAGTCCCGTCAGCAATAGTGGCCAAGACTCCATTCACGACTACTGTGGCTGTGGAATCATCGACCGAACCTGAGACCGTGATCGGACTAGCATTGACCAAACCCAAATCAACCGGATCGGTGAAAGCTAATACTGGAGGCATTCCGTCAGCTATAGTCACTGTTGCGGTCGTATTGGTTGTATTTCCAGCTGAATCTACTGCAGAAAATGTCACTACGGTAGGCCCCAAAGGAAAAAGAGACAGCGCATCGTGGGTAACAGGAAGGACAGCATCTACATTGTCAAATGCGGTCGCGTCATTCAGAAACTGCTGAATGGTACTGTCGGTAATTGGTGTCCCATTAGTATCTATTGGCGGTACAACAATATCGTCCGGGACTGTTATAGAGGGCGGTGTGAGATCAAGAACGGTCACGATTGCTGTCGCAGTACCAACATTTCCTGCGGAATCTATGGCTGAAAACACAACGGGCGTTTGTCCTAAAGCGTAAAAGACTGGAAAGTCAGGAAAAGCCGATACCACACCATCGACATCATCAACTGCAGTACCGCCATTGTGGAATGTTTCAATAAGAGGATTAAAGGCAAATGTCCCACCACTATTATCCGCTGCAACTGTAATATCTGTCGGCGCTGTCACCACTGGCGGTATAGTGTCTTGTGAGGAAATCAACGCCAGATCGACATCATCGATGAGCACGGTCGCCACTTCTTCTTGGGCCGTCTTCTTATTCAAATACCCGCCAAAGGTGAACAGGTGCGTACCACTGGACAATTCCCCTAACGCCACCTGAAAGGTTTGCCAACCCGTGGTCAGGTCGGGGCCACTTTGGCCGTCACCGATGAGTTCAGCAATAAAGTCATTCGGCGGTGTGCCATGAAGCGTTCCATCCACACTGACTAACGCCTCACTGCGTTCGTCACCCTCGAACGCGCCATCATGAATGAAATTGTAGCGAAACGTCAGCGTGACATCTTCCGGTTCGCTCAGCGTTACCGCCGCTTGCCACCCACCCGACATATTGGTTCGACTTGGGTTCTCATCCACGCCGCCGAGCTGCACTTGTAGGCCACCACCGGCAAAGCCTCCGGTGGGGAGATGAAACCCACTGGCATACAGGGGCAGGTTCGTGGCACGAAAGGCATCATCTTGGTAAACCAAGCCAACACGCCCCGCATCGAAATTCGCGTCCAGACGCCGTTCATTCAGTGGCAAGGCAGCATCCGCGGTCACGGTCCGAAAATCCGGCAGACTATCATCGGTGCCGTTGTTCACGATGAGCTGTACGGTATACACCCCGGCCACGTCAGTAACTAAGGTTGGCGTGGCGCTGGTGGGATTGGTGAGCACTGCCGTACTCCCAGTAGGTTGATTGGTAAGTACCCAGTTAAACGTAAGGGTTTGCCCTCCCGGGTCAACCGACAAATTCCCATTAAAGGTCACTGCGTTACCCACGGGTACGGTGTGGTTAAACGCTCCCGCATTGGCCACCGGGAGGTTCCCTGGCGGGGATATCGGCGTCACGACCACGGTATACATACTGCTTCCGTTAAACGTACCTCCGTTACCCCCAAGCGTGATCGTACCGCTAGGAAACGTCTGGCTGAATAGATCAAACGTCGTATCGTTGGAATCAATCATGTTCATCCCCGTGGTGTTAAAGGCGGACAGCCACGCGGGTTTGTTGACCACTCGGGTATCATGCCCGACATACACGACCACGGATTGATTCACATCAAAGTTCAGAAAATTCGTATCGGTGGCCGTCTTGTCATCGTTAGCCGTGCGGAGAAATGTTTTCTGCACCAGTTCATTGGGAATGGTGGCAAAGGTAAACAGGCGATCAATATAGGGAAGCTCCCCGACGATGAGCCCATCAGGCACAATTTCATAAGGCTCTCCACTGGCCACCGTGAGATTGGTAATGGTCAAGGGAATGATGGGGTTATCTATGGTGACATTGACCGCAGTCGCGTTTCCGAGATTACCGGCCGCATCTCGTGCTTGCGCGGTAAGACTATGGACACCATTGGGGGTTAAGGTGATATCCCAGGTGATCTCATAGGGTGCCAGGAGGGCCTCGGCCCCCAACGGAGTTCCATCCAGGAAAAATTGCACTCCGACGACCGCAATATTATCTGAAGCCGTGGCTGACACCGTCACGGCCCCGGA
>Ga0114931_10009206_pt1 | contig 11864 bp, 8 predicted proteins | sample 2SBtaG_FD_89579 | JGI IMG/M metagenome (GOLD analysis project Ga0114931, IMG submission 89579) | Deep subsurface microbial communities from Kolumbo volcano to uncover new lineages of life (NeLLi) - 2SBTROV14_V59a metaG | ecosystem: Environmental > Aquatic > Marine > Volcanic | place: Kolumbo...
GTCGTCGTCCAGTACGAGCGCTGACCTACTCACATGGGGGTCTGAACCCGAGCAGGGGATAGGTCCGTCCTGTCCTTGGCTTTCGTCTGTTCATGTGCATCGGTACTGTCAAAGTCGGGTCCTGGTGGCCGTCTCCATTGATGTCTCCGATCCGCGCGACGCCGAGGTCGTAGGTGTAGGTCCCGCTGTAGAAGGTCGGCAGGGAATCAGCCGCGGCGCTGGCGGGCCAGAGTCCCCCATACGCCACCCGCATGTCGGCGCCGTCCCTGAGCACGGTATCGTCGGCGCCGTCCGAGTCGAGGTCGCCGGTCGCTTCGAGCACCAGATTGCTACCCGTGATCACGGCGTCCGCGTCGTCGGAGGAGTTGTTGCCGTACGGGTCGAGCGGTCCGAGGAACACGTACACGCCACTGGTACCTGCAAGCAGCAGATCTGCGTTTCCATCGCCGTCCACGTCGGCGACGATGCCGGAGGATCCGAGGCGGACCGTCGTGTCCGCACCCACAGCGATGGCCGACGCGGGTTGGCTGAGGAAGCCCGAGGCTGCTCCATCGATGAAGTATGCGGCGCCGGCACCGGACGAGTCGAGGGTGATCATCTCATCGTACCCGTCGTCGTCGAGGTCGCCCGTGAACATCTGGTACGTGGGAGCCGTGGCGTCCGGATAGTCCAGGTCTGTCTGGCTCGTGGAGACGCTGGGACCGTAGAAGACTTCGTTTCTGATGGCCAGGTCTGCCGCAGCGCTGGGATCGTATGGGTGGTGCGCGATCCAGCCACACCACGTCAGGCCCATGCCGGTGCTCTCGCTCTGGCCCGCCGCGTGTCTTGCGAAGGTGAAGTCCGCATCACTGTCTTGGAGCGTGCCCCTGGGATCGATGAATCCCCTCGGTTCGGATGTGCCGGTCCGCCACCCACCCCCGTTGATTGGGAGGTAGAAGTCCGTACCGTAGCTGGTAAGCATTTCATCGAGGCCGTCACCGTTTACGTCGCAAGCGAGTACCGACCCACCGTAGAGGTAGTAGGAGCTGTTGTTGGGGTGTGATGACGCGAGCATGGCATCCCACTGCGTGGATGCTGGCTGATTGGCGCGACCGAGCCACAAGGTCACGCCGCCGGGGGTGAGAGTACTGCTGAGAGGAGGTCCGAGGGATGCTGAACCTGAGCCGATGATCAGGTCGTCATATTGGTCCCCATCGATGTTTCCGATGGCAAGACTCTCGCCCAGCAACTGGGTGTCCAGCCGTCCCCAGAGATGGATGTCTGCGTACGGTGTTGTGATGGTGCCGCTGAACCGACACGCGGAGGCGCCCCCGTCGCAGTCGTTGTCGACATCGTCGTCGCAGACCTCGGTCTCACCGGGGTTGATCTGTGAGTTGGGAATGCCGAGGGTGGTTCCGATGCTGTCGTGGCAATCCCCCCCGCCGGCGATGCTCGGGTTTCGCCACGTGGGGGCGGCGAGCGTGCACTCGACGTAGCCGTCGCCGTCGTTGTCGATCTCGAGGCTGGAGAGCGTGGAGCCGCAGTGGTTCACGATCCCGTCGCAGATCTCGGTCGCAGCGGGGGAGACGTAGTGGGCCCAGGGGCCGGTGTCATCGCAGTCGCCGCCCTGGGGATCGCCATCGCCGATCCACCCGGGACCGCCTGCGACGTCGCAGGGGACGTAGCCGTCCCCGTCCTGGTCCTTCTCGTTCGCGGGCAGGGAGCCGCCGCACGTGTCGACCCGACCATTGCACTGCTCGGGGGCTCCCGGGTAGGCGAGATCGGCTTGAGCGCCGAGATCGAGGCAGTCGTCGCCGCCGGTGATTGGCGGGCCGTGCCAGGCACCGAGGTCGGTCACCGGGCACTCGACGTAGCCGTCCTGGTCGTCGTCGACTTCGTCGGTCGGCACGCTCGCACCCGTCGAGCAATTGTCGCGGACGCCGTCACAGAGCTCGTCGGCGTCCGGATGGACATCGCCGGCCCAGGAGCTGGTCTCGTCGCAGTCCCCACCCCCAGGTGAGCCATCTCCGATCCATCCGGGGCCGACGCTCACATCGCAAGCCACATAGCCATCCTGGTCCCGGTCTTTCTCTGCGTCGGGAAGCTCGCCGCCACAGGTATCGATGCGGCCGTTGCACGCCTCCGTGGCACCCGGGTAGGCCAGCTTGGCCTCGGGACCGGTGTCGATGCAGTCGTCCCCGCCCGTGATCGCCACGCCGTGCCACGCGCTGATCCCTGCGACGGTGCACTCGACGTAGCCGTCCCCGTCGTCGTCGACCTCGTCGGAGGGCAGGGTCGGCGTGTCGCAGTCGTCGATCACCCCGTCGCACAGCTCGGCGGCTCCGGGGTGGACATCGGCCGCCCAGGGGCTCGTGTCGTCGCAGTCCCCTCCCTGGGGGCTGCCGTCGCCGATCCACCCGGGACCCGCGGCGAGGTCGCAGGCGACGTAGCCATCGCCGTCCGTGTCCTGCTCGTCGGCGGGCAGGGTGCCGCCGCAGGCATCCACTCGACCGTTGCATTGCTCCGAGGCGCCCGGAAAGGCGAGGGACGCCTGGGGGCCCGTGTCGATGCAGTCGCCCCCGCCCGAGATCGTGGCTCTCCACCACGCGGCGAGGTTCGCGGCGCACTCGACGTAGCCGTCGCCGTCGTCGTCGACCTCGTCGGCAGGCAGGTCCGGCCCCGCCGAGCAGTCGTCGAACACTCCGTCGCACAGCTCGGTTGCGCCGGGATGCCCGTCCGCCGCCCAGGGGTCGGTGTCGTCGCAGTCGCCGCCGTCGATGATGTCGATCGGGCCCTGCCAGTCGCCCGCACGTACGATGGTGCACTCGACGTAGAGATCGCCGTCGTTGTCGACTTCGTTCGCCGGGGTCGCGCCCCCCGAGCAGTCGTCCACGACGCCGTCGCAGATCTCGTCGGCACCCGGGTAGCGGCGCCCGGCGACCTCGCTCGTCTCGTCGCAGTCGCCGCCCTGCTTGGCCGGCGTCGTGCGCCAGCCGGGGCCGGACGCGACGTCGCACGCCACGAAGCCGTCGCCGTCACGGTCGACCTCGTCTGCCGGGAGGCTCGCGGCGTCGCAGTCGTTCTTCACTCCGTCGCACAGCTCGGCGGCGCCCGGAAACGCCGTGGCGTCGTCGTCGTCGCAGTCGTCGCCCTGGGCGATGTAGGTGCTGTCGGGTGCCAGACAGGCCGCGACCGCGGTGGTCGGGTCGCCCCACCCGTCTTCGTCCGCGTCGACATACCAGGTGGTTCGGGTCGACAGGTCGAGGTTCGGGTCGGCGTCGTCGAAGCCGTTCACGCAGTCGTTGTCGAGGTTGTCGCACACCTCGGGGGCGGTGGGATGCACCGCGACGAGGGTGTCGTTGCAGTCGCCGCCGTCCCGGACGTAGCCCTCGGGCTGGGAGCAGGACTCGATGGTGTCGCTGTCGGTCCCCCAGCCGTCGCCGTCGACGTCCCGGTACCAGGTGGCGATGCCCGACATGGAGGGATCGGCTTGGTCGACGAGGCCGTCGCAGTCGTCGTCCTGTCCCGAGCAGACCTCCTGGGCTCCCGGGTTGACGGCGGCGGTTCTGTCGTCGCAGTCGGTGTTGTTGCCGGCCTACCCACTGGGCTGGTCGCACTGGGTGAGGGTCGCGCCGTCGATGGCACCGTAGCCGTCTTCGTCCTGATCCCGGGTCCACGTGGGGGCATCCACGGTGCTCTCGTCGATGGCGCCGTTGCGGTTGTTGTCCTTCCCGTCGCAGATCTCGTCGGCGCTGGTGTAGGTGACCGCGTTGGCGTCGTCGCAGTCGTCGCTGCTCGCGACGTAGCCCTCGGGCTGCGAGCAGGCGGTCGTGGAGACGTCGGGATCGCCGTGCCCGTCGCCGTCGGCATCGGTATACCAGGTGTGGTCGCCCAGGCCGTCGTCGTCGATCTGGCCGTCGCAGTCGTTGTCGATGCCGTCGCCACAGACCTCGTCGGCCCCCGGATGGATCGCACCGTCCTGGTCGTTGCAGTCCTGCCCGCCGAGCTGGGCGGCTCGGTAGCCGTCGTTGTCGCGGTCGGAGGCCTTGTCGATGACCGAACGCGGGATGCAACCGGCGAGCAGGGACACGAAGAGCAACACCATGTGGAGGAGACGCATGCCGGGCTCCGGGGGGACTTTCCCATTCTAGAGCCTGCGGGGCCCTTTTGGGAAGCACCTGTGCGTCTGGCGGACCTGAATTTCCCCCACTGCGCCGGATGGAGCGCCATTGCCACCCGGCGGGCGACTTCCACGCCGAGGGACCTTTCAATCACCTTTCAACGTGCGACGTCGGGCGTCGAGGCACATCTGGATTCGTCCGTGCGCGCGCGGCGGCCGGGTCGTGGGGTTAGGACGCGGTACCTCGAGGAGCCCCCATGCGAACCTCCGCATCCCTTCTGCTGCTCGGCCTCGGCGTCGCTGCCCTGGCGTGCCGGGCCGCGCCACCCCACGCGCAGCATCTCAACGTGCTGCTGTTCACCCTGGACACCACCCGCCGGGACGTCATCGGCGCCTACGGGAGTCCGGTGGGGGCGACGCCGAACATCGACGCCCTCGCGCAGTCGGGCGTGCGGTTCGACCGGGCCTACACGGTCACCCCCCTGACCATCCCGGCCCACTCCTCGATCCACACCGGGCTCTATCCGCCGCACCACGGGGTGCGTGACAACGGGGACTACTTCCTCGACGACGGCGCCCAGACCCTGGCCGAGACCCTGAAGGCAGCCGGCTATCACACCATGGCGAGCGTCGGGGCGGAGGTCACCTCGCACCACTGGGGCTTCGGCCAGGGCTTCGACGCCTACTACGACGACCTCGGGGTCGCGAGCGCCCGGCAGGATCGGTGGGAGGTCGAGCGGCCCGGAGACCAGGTGGTCGACGACGCGCTCGGGTGGCTCACGGCCGACAACCAGACCGGCGCCCCGTGGTTCGCGTGGATCCACCTCTTCGATGCACACGCGCCGCACCAGGCGCCGGGCGACTTCGCGAGGCGGTTTCCGAAGATGCCCTACGCGGGCGAGGTCGCCTTCGACGACGCCCAGGTGGGGCGGGTGATCGACGCGCTGAAGGAGCGCGGAGAGCTCGACAATACCCTGATCGTGATCGTGGCCGACCACGGCGAGGGCCTCGGCGACCACGGCGAGATGGCCCACGGCATCCTGCTCTACGACCCGACCACCCACATCCCGATGATCCTGCGCCCGCCGGGAGGGCTCGCCCAGGAGCGGCAGGTCGAGGCGCCGACGAGCCTCGTCGACCTGATGCCCACGGTGCTCTCGGTGGTGGGCGTGCCCGCGCCGCCGAACCTGGACGGCATCGACCTGTCGGGGACCTTCGCCACCCCCGAGGTGCCGCCTCCCGCCGACCGAGCGCTCTACCTGGAGAGCCTGTACGCCTTCCACCACTTCGGGTGGGCGCCTCAGCGGGGCTGGGTCGACGCGGACTACAAGCTGATCGACTCGACGACCCCCGAGCTGTACGCGAAGGACGATCCGAGGGAGCAGGGGGATCTCGCCCAGACCGACCCCAAGCGCCTCGCGGCGATGCAGAGCGCGCTGGACACCTGGGTGAAGGGCGCGGAGGCCGACCCGAAGCTGGCGGCGCGCGCCGAGACCAGCGGAGAGCGGGTCTCCCAGCTCGCGGCGCTCGGCTACGTCACCGGCAACGCCCAGGTCGAGGACGACGGCAACCTGCCCGATCCGGCCGACAAGATCGGCACCCTGCGGTTCCTGCAGAAGGCCCAGGAGGCCTTTCGACAGGGCGATCTCGACGAGGCCGAGCGCCTGGCGAAGCGGTCGCTCGCGGACGACCCCGGGCTGGAGCCGCCGCGGAGCCTCCTGATCCAGATCGCGCAGCGGCAGGGCCATCTGCAGGACGCAATCGCCCAGGCACGCGACCTGCTGGAGCGGGACGACGAGAGCACGATTCACGCGCAGCTGGGTGCCCTGCTCCTTCAGACGGGGCAGGTCCAGGAGGCGCGCCAGGAGCTGGAGACCGCCCTGAAGGACGACGTCTACCTGGCTCCGGCGTGGTCGGCCTACCTGCAGCTGCTGTACACGGTGGGCGACCACGAGGGCCTGAAGGACGCGCTGGCCCGCGTCGAGAAGCGCCTGCCGGGCGCGCCCTTCGTGCTCGCGATGCAGGGTGCGGTGGACGTCGAGCGGGGCGACGTGGCGACCGGAGAGCCGCTACTGCGCCAGGCGCTGGACGAGGACAAGCAGGCCCCCATGGCCCACTACTTCCTCGCCGTGGCCGCCGAGCGCCGGAACGACGACACCACCGCCGAGAAGGAGTACCTCGCGGAGCTCCGGAACGTGCCGTCCTCGGTCCCCGCGCACCTGAAGCTGGTCGCACTCTACGGTCGCACCCACCGCTGGGACGACGAGCTGGCCCATCTGAAGAAGCTCCGCGAGCTGACGCCGGCGAACCCCGACAACACCTACGCGACCGGGCTCGCGCTGTTCAACCTCCACCGCTACGACGAGGCGGAAGCCAAAACGCGGAACTGCCGGAGAAGCTGGCCCCAGGACGTGAACTGTGCGGTGCTCCTCGCCAATGTGCTCGCCAAGCAGGGCCACAAGGACGAGGCGGACGCGGTCTACGCCGAGGCGAAGAAGCTCGTCAAGGGCGACTGAGGAGCCCGACCGCAGGGGCACGAGCACGACGCCCCGCCTCCCCGGATGGGGAAGCGGGGCGGCGGGAAGATTCCGAGCTACTGGCCGCAGGTCGGGTCGTTCGGAGTGGTCGTCGTGGTGGTGTCGGTGGTGACCGTGCCCGACCCGCTGAACGCGTTGTGGAGGGTCGGGTAGTAATCGTCCTTGTCGGCGGTCAGGCTGGCGCCACCGCTCGTGGTCTGGATCGACAGGGTGTAGTCGCCCTCGGTGTCGTCGGCCGAACGCGCGGAGTTCGTGGTGGAATCGCAGGTGCCGGACGCCTGGGTGCTCACTACGAAGATCGTGTAGATCGCCGGGTCGGACGCGGTGTTCGTGGCCTTGGTGCCGGAGCAGCAGTCGAACAACGAATTGCCGGTGGTCGTGATCTGGGTGCACTGGCCGGCGGTGCAGTTGAACTGGTCGTCACCCCGGGCGACGGTGCAGCCGTCGGAGTCGTTGATCCAGATCTTGCTGTCGAACAGGTGCGCGGCGGCGGACTGGTCGACGGTGGCGGTCAGGGTGTCGCCAGCGGCGACCTCGACGGTGTAGCTGTCGCTCATCGACTTGGTGCAGTTGGCGACGGAACCAGCCATGCTGTCATCCGAGTTGTCGGACGAGATGGCCGCGGTCACGGGGTCGGAGGGATCATCGGGGGCCGGATCGTTGTAGTCGTCGGGCTCGTTGCGGATGTGGACGCCGGAGCAGAACCGCGTGTTGGCGAAGGTGCCGCTGGTGAACGACTCGTCCGGGTTGTTCCACGAGATCGAGCCGTCGGAGTCGGTGAAGTTGCTTCCGTAGTCGAAGGGCCCGTAGGTCCCGCCGCCAGCGTAGAAGGTGATCGACCCGCTGTGGAACTGCGGGTAGTAGATGGTCCCGTTGTAGTCGAGGAACGTGAAGAACGCGTTGGTCGCCGTGCCGGTGAGCTGGCCGCCGTAGGGGTTCAGCGAACCCGACGAGACGTAGCCGAAGCCGGTGTAGTAGCTTCCGAAGGCGGGGAAGGCATAGGGGAACGGGCTGTCCGAGGGGCACGGCGGCACGTCGGCACCGTTGCTCGAGCCGGGAGTGGTGCTGGTGATCAGGAAGGCGTAGTCGCAGCCCGGGCAGTCGGACGAGGTGTACTCCTGGCCGGTCAGATCCCAGGTGTACCCGTCGCACACCGTGGCGTCTTCGACCTTGAGGCTCCACGCGTCGGTCGCGTCGCTCAGGGTGTGGGTGGTGGTGGTGGTGGTCGTGACGCCGGTGTCGCAGGTGTCGTTCTTGCCGCCGTTGCACGCGGTGACAGCCATCGCGAGCAGCGTCAGATAGGTGAGCTTGCGCATGGTGCGGTCTCCTCCAGAGATGGCCCGAGGGGTCAAGGGACCCCCCAATATGACACGAGCCGTCACGCTCGCCACTCCAACAGGTAAAAAATTCGCACGGGAGGCGAAACCGCGGCGCACGTGGGCGGTTCGAGCGCGCTGAGCGGGCCGCTACTGCGCCGTGATCGTGATCGCGTAGGATCCACCGGAACCGCTCCAGGCGCCCACGTCCAGGTAGTACTGCTCGCCGGTCAGCACCGGCCAGGCGAACGCCTCGGGCTGGGTCGGGCCATCCGTCTCGCTGTACACGACCGGCGCCGAGGTGTCGTTCACGTCCCACAGGTGCATGTCGTAGTCGTCGCCCGTGGAGGACCAGGTCAGGGAGAAGTTCCACGTGCCCTGCGCGCCGACCGTGAACATCACCACGTCGAAGTCCGAGGTGTAGGCGGTGCCGTCGTTGCTCGCACCCCAGATGTCGCCGCACAGGGTGACCGGTGGGTTCAGGGTGCCGAGATCCTGGGCCGAGCCGTCGTCGCCGATCTCGTCGATCGGCACGCCGCCACTGCCCGACACGGTCGTCTGTCCGCTGCGGCTGGTACTCCGCAGGCCCGAGGCGTCCTGCAGGGTGCCGCTCACCGAGTAGACCGTGGCGTCGCAGGAGCCGCTGCCCGGCACGGGGATCTTCACCGTGCCCGAGGTACCGTTCCACGAGTCCAGGTCGCCCGGGATCCGATAGCTGGAGCCGGTGCCGTTGACGGTCAGGTCGATCTTGCCCCCGGAGAGGTCGCCGTCGGCATCCGAAGCGCTGAACAGCACGACCACGTCGGTGCCCGTCGAGCTGACGCTGAAGCTGTCGAGGGAGGGAGGGTGGCCCTGGGAGCTTCCGGTGTCCTGTGAGCCCGTGTCGTGCGTGCCGGTGTCGTGCGTGCCGGTGTCGTGCGTGCCGGTGTCGCCCGTCCCCGGGTGGCCGTTCGATCCGGAGGGGCCGCGATTCAGCGCGTGCAGGCTGGCCTGGCAGCCGGTCAGAGTGACGAGCAGTCCGAGGGAGGTGAGCAGCACGCGCAGCATGGGGCGGGTCCAGGTCGTGCGAGGGGCGTACCAACTTGCCAGAGCTTTCGCGGGTCCGCCACCTGCGGGCCCCGGTTCGCCCTTCGAAGGGGCCGTGCGTCGACGCTCCGGCCCCGCCGCGCTATCGGCCGCGCCTGACCGAGGAGCCCCCATGAAGATCGTCTGCGCCTACTCCGGAGGGCTCGACACCTCCGTCATGGTCCACTGGCTCGCCCAGCGCTACGACGCCGAGATCATCACGTACACCGGAGATCTCGGCCAGGGTGACGACCTGCCGGCCATCCGCAAGAAGGCGCTGGCCACGGGCGCGTCCGAGGCGGTGGTCGACGACGTCCGCGACCGCTTCGTGCGCGAGTTCTGTTGGCCCGCCCTGGCTGCGGGTGCCCTGTACGAGGGCCAGTACCCACTGCACACGGCGCTGGGCCGGCCGCTGCTCGCCCAACGCCTCGTGGAGGTGGCTCAGGAGCACGGCGCCCAGGCGATCGCGCACGGGTGTACCGCCAAGGGCAACGACCAAGTCCGCTTCGAGGTCACCGCCCAGTGCCTCGCCCCCCACCTGAAGGTGATCGCGCCCCTGCGCGAGTGGGAGCTGACCAGCCGCGAGATGGAGGTCGAGTACGCCGCCAAGCACGGGGTCCCCGTTCCGGTCACCCTCGACAAGCCCTACTCCATCGACCAGAACATCTGGGGCTGCGCCATCGAGTGCGGTGAGATGGAGGACCTGTGGACCGAGCCGCCGGCCGACGCCTGGCGGATGACCCACGACCCGTCCGAGGCCCCCAAGGGCAGCACCGAGATCGTGATCTCCTTCCGCGCGGGCATTCCGGTGGCCATCGACGGCGAGACCCTGCCGCCGATCACCCTGCTCACCCACCTGAACGAGCTCGCCGGCTCCTACGGCGTCGGCCGCATCGACATGGTCGAGAACCGCCTGGTCGGGCTCAAGAGCCGCTAGGTCTACGAGGGCCCCGCGGCGGTCGTGCTGCACCAGGCTCACCGGGAGCTCGAGCGCATCGTGCTCGACCGGCCCACCTTCCACTACAAGAACAAGATCGCGCTCGACTTCGCGACGATCATCTACGACGGCCTGTGGTTCGGGCCGCTGCGCGAGGCGCTCCAGGCCTTCGTCGAGGAGACCCAGAAGCGGGTCACCGGCGACGTCCGCGTGCGGATCTCGGCGGGCCTGTCCCGGGTCACCGGCCGTCGCTCGCCCTTCAGCCTCTACGACGACGGCCTCGCGACCTACACGGACGCCGACACCTTCGACCACAAGGCGGCCGAGGGCTTCCTGAAGATCTACGGGCTGTCCTACAAGACGTGGGGCGCCGCCCGCCGCGCGCAGGGGACGGGCTGATGGCCCTGTGGGACGGCCGCTTCTCCTCGGGACCGGCCGAGGACATGGTGCGCTTCTCGGAGTGTCTGGACGTCGACCTCCGCATGGCCGCCGAGGACGTGGCCGGCAGCAAGGCCCACGCCACGATGCTCGGCGAGGTGGGGATCCTCGATGCGGACGAGGTGAAGGCGCTCCTCGCGGGGCTGGACCAGGTGGCCGAGGAGCTGCGGACCGGCACCTTCGTGCCCACCCCGGAGCACGAGGACATCCACATGGCCGTCGAGGCGCGGCTCACCGAGATCGTCGGGCCGGTCGGCGCCAAGCTGCACACCGTGCGCTCCCGCAACGACCAGGTGGCGACCGACGTGCGCCTGTGGATGCGCGGGCACCTCGGCGACCTGCGCGCGGCCCTGGCCGATCTCGTCTCAGCGCTCCTCGATCGTGTCGAGGCCGACGGCGACGTGCTGATGCCCGGGTTCACCCACCTGCAGCGCGGCCAGCCGATCCTCCTCGGACACCACCTGCTCGCCTACGCGTGGATGGTCCGGCGCGACGCGGAGCGGGTCGACGACGCCCTGAAGCGGCTGGACCAGTGCCCGCTCGGCGCGGGCGCGATGGCCGGGACCCCCCACCCCATCGACCGGCACCGCAGCGCCGCGCTCCTCGGCTTCGCCGCCCCCACCGACAACGCGATGGACGCGGTCAGCGCCCGGGATCACCTGTGCGAGGCGGCCGCCGCCTGCGCGATCGCCATGAGCCACCTCTCCCGGCAGGCCGAGGAGCTGGTCGTCTGGTCCTCGGCCGAGTTCGCCTTCGTGGCCCTCGGGGAGGGCTACGCCACGGGCAGCTCGATCATGCCCCAGAAGCGCAACCCGGACGCCGCGGAGCTGATCCGCGGCAAGGCAGGCCGGGTCTTCGGCGACCTCCAGGCGCTGCTGGTGATGGTCAAGGGCCTCCCGCTCGCCTACAACCGCGACCTGCAGGAGGACCGCGAGGCGTTGTTCGACGCGGTCGACACCACCACCGCCTGCGCGCGGATCGCCGCCGGCGTCTGGCGCACCCTGAAGGTTCGCCGCGACCGCTACGAGGCCGTCCTGAAGGGCGACTTCCTGCTCGCGACGGAGCTCGCGGACTACCTCGTGACGAAGGGCGTCCCCTTCCGCGAGGCGCACCACGTCGTCGGCCGGATCGTCGGGGCGCTCGAGGCCGAGGGCGCGAACTTCACCGCGCTGGACGCGGCGCGTCTCGCGACCTTCCACGACGCCTTCGAGGCGGACGCCCTGGCCTGGCTCGACCCGCGCGCCGCCGCCGAGCGCCGCACGAGCTTCGGGGGCACGGCGTCCAGGGAGATCGCGCGCCAGGGATGGGCGCTGCGGGCCTGGCTCTCCGAGTAGCCCCACTGGGAGCGGCACCCCCGCGGCGAGGAGGTCCTCGTCGTGCTCTCGGGGGCGGTGGACATCGTGCTCGACGAGGTCGACCGGCCACCGGTCCGGCTCGAAGCGGGCGGCGTGTTCGTCGTGCCTCACAAAATA
>Ga0114931_10009207_pt1 | contig 11863 bp, 7 predicted proteins | sample 2SBtaG_FD_89579 | JGI IMG/M metagenome (GOLD analysis project Ga0114931, IMG submission 89579) | Deep subsurface microbial communities from Kolumbo volcano to uncover new lineages of life (NeLLi) - 2SBTROV14_V59a metaG | ecosystem: Environmental > Aquatic > Marine > Volcanic | place: Kolumbo...
AGCAAGATCAAACACTTCCGGGCAATTGCAACGCGATACGAAAAACACGCCGAAAACTATCTCGCCCTCGTCAAACTCGCCGCCATCAGAATCTGGCTGCGAAATTATGAGTCGGTGTCCTAGCACTTCTTCGCTGCCGATGACGCGCAGCGCTTCGCTTGCACCTGGTGCAATCTGTGGATCGCCGGCGAGCAGGCGCTCGACCAACGCCGTGATTACTTCTTGCGGCGTGTCTGGCCCAAACCCGGCGATTGCGTGATAGGCGACGTTTTCTTCCACGTCGCCTATAAAGGGGACCAGATCGCCATAGGATTTGAGCCCGGCTTTTCCCAAGCCCCACAAGGCGGCCTGCCGCCGTTCATCTCCCTTGAATTCATCCGCTCCTGCAACGCGAACCAGTTCATCGCGTGCAAAGTCATTGCCCAACTCGGTCAGGATCAAGATCACTTCCATGCTCAGGTCAACCGGACCGTCTCCCCATAGGACTGCGGCGATGTAATCCTGTCCTTTGGCGGATTCCAAAGATGCCGCCGACCCCGCCGCTTCCAGTGCCACCCGTGGCTCGCCTTCGGTGTCAAGGAACGGTTCGAGCACACCAAGGGCATTATCGTGCAGGTCGGTGCGGAACCTGATCGCCTTGACGGCGGCATAGCGGTCTACCGCGTCCTCTGATCCAATCGCGCCCAGAGGATCGTAATGACGCTCCAGATGAGGGTGCAGATCAGCCATCGCTTCCGGCGCGCCCGCAAGAATCGTGATCCCGGCTTCGAATCTGTTGCCGGGGCCGACATAGGCGTGTTTGCCGTTCAGCGTGTAGGTCTGTTTGCGTGGCGCATTGCCGTCGCCTTCCATCATGACGACGAGCTTTTCATTCGTGACTGAGATTACCTTGCCCGGACGGCTCGGCACCGTCGCCGGCCAGGTCCGGTCACGTTCCGCCCCTTCTGAGGCGGATTTCGGCGCGCCAAGTTTTGACTGGTCCACGGACCCGCGCAGCGCCCCGACGGTGAAGTAGATCGCGTGCTCCGCCGGAACCGGCCCGTCAGGGCCGTCACCGCAGGCGATCAGGGCCACCACATCCTCATTTGTCAGCCCGGCGTCCCAGACGCGATCCGGGTTGTTCGGCGCATCGCTCATGCGGATTTTCAGGTCGCTCTTGGCACGGACTTCCAGCCGCAAGCCGGTCTGCACGCAAAGAAGATCGGGCAGGCGCAGGCGCTTGACTTTCGTCGCCCAGATTTTGTTCGAGCCGCAGTAACGCTCCAGCTCTATCGGCGAAAACCCGAGATCACGCAGTTCATCGCAAACGCGGTGAACGCCGCGCGCGCCCATTGTCAGAAACCGGAGAAAGCTGCTATCGACCTTAAATCCCATTACAGACCTTCCGATTCGTCAGAAGGCGTAACAAGATCGGCCGGTGTCACCCCCAGCGCTTTAGCAAGTAAAAATATATTTTCTAATGTGACGTTCCGTTCGGAACGTTCAATTGAACTTATATAGGTGCGGTGAAGATCGGCACGGTCGGCCAATTCTTCTTGGGATAAGCCCGCCGATCGCCTGAAACGGCGGACATTCTCTGCTAGTATTTGTTTTGCATTACTTGATGGCACAAGAAAAACCTTTTCGATCCTTGAATCGAGATTAGGAATGTGCCAACTTTGAGTCTACAGACTCTGCGTTACGCATCTGGCAACCGCGCACGAATGGGAGGGGCGTTTGAAACCTGATTTTGAGAGGCTATCCGAGACGATTACCGCACCGCGCACGGATGCCGTTTACAACTGTCATGCCTACCTGACCAAGGTTCCGGTCGCGGCTATCCGCCCCTTCATCGAAACCTTCACAGCGCCCGGCGATACCGTCGTCGATTTTTTCGCCGGCTCGGGCATGACCGGACTTGCCGCCCTGATGAGTGGTCGCCGCGCCGCGCTTAGCGATATTTCAGCCCTCGGCCAGCATATATCGCGCGGCTATCTCGCCGAAGTGTCGCCATCGGCATTCCGCGCGGCGGCACAGTCCGTAGCGGCGGCAGCGCGCGCTGCGATTGGCGATCTTTACACGACCAAACGCGAGGCCGATTCGGCCCCGACCGAAATGGTCCGCACGGTCTGGTCCTTTACCTATATCTGCCCGGCGTGTTCCGCACCGATGGTCTACTACGACCATATTTCGCCTAAAGGCGCACCGCCCGACGCATGCCCGTCATGTCACGGCCCGTTTGCGCGCCGCAACTGGCCGCGCGGCGAATACGTGCCGGTCGAGGTCGTGGTTGATGGCGTGGACGGCAAGCAGGCGGCGCAAGCCGTGTCGGAGTTGGACCTGAGGAACATTGAAACGGCCAAGGCCGATTCGCGCCAGAAGGATGTGCCCTCGCTCGTCATTGATGAGCAACGCGAAATGTACAGCCGTTCCGGCCTTGGCAAGGCGGGCATGACCGATACGGTGCGGTTTTTCTCTCCCCGCAATGCCATCGTTCTCTTAGAGCTTTGGCAGGGGATTAACGCGGTGGAGGATAGGCAGATTCGTCAGAAACTGCGGTTTGCTTTCACGGCAATCCTGCCCCGCGCATCACGCCGTTACCAGTGGTCGGCAAAACGCCCCCTGAACGCGCAGAACCAGACCTATTACATTGCGCCGGTCTATTATGAATGGAACGTGTTCGCGCTGTTCGGGCGTAAGGTCGAAGCGGCGTTGCGAGCCGACGAACTAATCTTCGACGGCGCTGGAGCGCCCTTGTTTGGCACTGGACATGCCGGCGATGTCAGCTACGAGCTTGCCTCGGCTGACCATCTTTCGCACATCGCGGACGCCAGCGTTGATTACGTCTTCACGGACCCGCCCTTCGGCAGCAACATTTTCTACAGCGACATGAGCCTCTTTCACGAGGCCTGGCTCGGGACCGTCACCGACAATGCCAGCGAGGCCGTTGTTCATACGACCGGCAAACGCAAGAATGGCTCCGCCGAACGTTACAAGGCGCTGTTGCAGGGCGCATTCACAGAGGCCTATCGCATTCTCAAACCGGGCAAGTATATGTCCGTGGTGTTCGGCAACAGCAGCGGCCAGATTTGGGGGCTCGTGCAGCGCGCGATGCGCGACGCAGGATTCAAGGCCGCGCCGGTTCACGTCGCCATCCTCGATAAGGGCCAGCGATCGGTGAAGGGTTTGAATTCCGGGTCGGAAGGAGTCGTCACCGTCGATCTTATTCTGACCGTCAAAAAGCCCGCCAAGGCTGAGGCGGCAGATGATGCGCGCGGCCTGTCGAACGGCGATACGGCGGAGTTGATCGCCGAAGCCATAGACGAGCTATCGGTTGAAGAGGCCAGAAACCCGAGCCACGTTTACGCTAGGATTTTGCGCAAGGCGATCGAGCATCACTTCACGCTTGATGATCTGCATCTTGGGGATGTGCTCATTGCGCTCCGCAATGCCGGTTACGCGGTAGACCGCAAGACGGGGCGTCTCATTGAGCCGGAAGATAAGTCGGCGGCGGCATAGACGATATGGGCCGGGGAGCAACAAATATCAGACCATCGTCATGAAGCCGTTTTCTATCTTGCATATATCAGACCTGCATCGCTCGCCGCGCGATCCGATCTCCAATGATGAGCTGATTTCAGCGCTCGTTAGCGACAGGGACCGCTACACTCGGGAAGATCCTCCAATTCCGGCACCCGAGGCTATCATACTCAGTGGCGATATAATTCAAGGTGTTCCCTTGGGGACGAATGATTTTGCCAAGGAAATTGCGAATCAATATGCCGCTGCGGAAGAGTTCCTTGATGAACTGGTTCGGCGCTTTTTGGACGGGGACAGGTCGCGCCTGGTCATGGTGCCCGGCAATCATGACATTGACTGGAACACAGCGCTCAGTGCGCTTGCCCCGGTTGATGAGAAAGACATCCCGCCGCGCCTTGGTGCCACCTTGCATAGTGAGAGTTCCGATTATCGTTGGGACTGGAACAGCAGGACGCTTTACCTGATAGCCGATCCCGCTCTTTATGAACGCCGCCTTGAAGCCTTCTGGCAGTTTTTCGCAAAGTTCTATGAGGGCGTCCCAGGATTGCTCGACGTGAAGGCCGGCGCTGACGCCTGCCTTTTCAGTCTGTGCGATGACCGCATTGGTGTTGCCGCCTACAATTCCTGTCATGGCAATGACTGCTTTGCTTTTCACGGCATGATCCGCAAGGAAACCGTTGCCCGCAGCCACCTTGATCTTGACGATTGCGGCAAGATTTTTGATCTGCGCATGGCCGTTTGGCACCACAGCATCGACGGTCCGCCGTACCGCACCGACTACATGGACGTTGATATTGTGCGCGGCATGATCGGTCGCGGTTTCCGCCTCGGCCTTTACGGCCACCAGCACAAGACGCAGGTTGCACCGCACGAAGTCTGGCTTCCCGACCGGGAAAGAATGGCCGTCATCAGTGCGGGATCACTTTGCGCCGGTGCCAGTGAACTTCCGACCGGCGTCCATCGCCAGTACAACGTGCTGGAAATTGCTGGAGATTTCAAAAGGGTTCGCATCCATGTGCGGGCAATGATTGTCGCAAACCTGTTTTCACGCGGGCGCTTTATCGATTTTGGCGATGCCAGCTACGCCGATCTGGATTGGACACCGCCGCGCAACGCGGTTGGCAAAGTGATCGATACGCAGGCGCAGCGGCTCCGTACACTGATCGATCAGGCCGAGGCTGCCGCCAAGACAGGCAGACCCGAAGAGGCAATGTCCATTCTTGACAAGGTAGCGCTACCGAAAGGCAGCTATCAGCGTCAGCTCTATCTCACAGCAGCAACGGACGCAAAGGCCTGGAACGCGGTCGTTAAGGTGACAGACCCTCCGGCCACGATTGACGAGCTTGTCCAGCGATTTGAAGCATTCTCGCGTCTTGACGACCACGGCGGCGCGGTCGATGCGCTGGACCAATTTGCAGAGGAATTGCAGCTTCCTGAACCTATCTTAACCGAACTCCGGGGCCGGGCGAGCGCACAGGAGGCCATTAAGAAATGAGTGAAGCACCAGAGAAAATACCGTTTGCCGTTGAAATCAGCCGCATGATCGAAGTGCTGGCGGCGCAGATTTATCCGACGCCGTTTGCCCTGCTGCGCGAAAACGTACAAAACTCTTTTGACGCCATATTGCTGCGCAGGCATATGGGGCAGGAATTTGAACCCCGGATTGATGTCACCATAGAGCCCAAGCGTGTTTGTGTTACCGATAACGGTATCGGCATGTCGCGTGATGATCTGCGCAACCATTTCTGGCGCGCCGGCTCCAGCAGCAAGAATACCGAAGATGCGCGGGCGGCAGGTGTCGTTGGGACATTCGGTATCGGGGCGATGGCTAATTTCGGGATTGCCGAGGAGCTACATGTCGAAACCGAAAGCGCCCGCACAAGCGAGCGCACAGCTTGTTCTGCGGCGAGATCAACGCTGTCCGTGACAGAAGATTGCATCACTTTTGAAGGCCGGCCTTCGACGAACAGTCCGGGCACGACCGTTACCGCCGTCATGCAGGACGACAAGGCCATCAATGTTGCCGACGCGCAGACATATATCGCACAGTTTGTCGCCTATCTTCCGATCGACGTTTTGGTCAATGGCACCAAAGCGAGCGGCCAACCCATCGAGGATTCTGTTCCGGCCCTGACAAGAACCTGGTCTGTATCAGAAGAGGGCTATGACCTTGGCGACGGCCTTAAGGCTGATATTGACCTTACCGGAGCGATCAACGGCGAGGTCAGGGTTGTCCTGCGCAATATCGCGCTTGGTTCCGACAAGCTTGAAGGCCGGATGGTATTGCGGCAGGGAGTCGGAAACCTGCGCACGTTCCGTAGCGGCTTTGGTCTTGCGACCGCGAATGTAACATCCATTTACGGTTTTGGCGGCGTCGCCGATTTTCTCTTCCTCCAGCCAACGGCGGGCAGGGAAGCGCTCACAACAGATAGCATGCAGCTCCTTCAAAGGATTGTCAGCCGGGTCGATGAGGTTGTTTCGCTTCACCTGGCCGGACGGCCCGAAAGCAACGCGAGCACACCCTTTGTGACCTGGGCGAGAAAGCAGGGCCGATTTGATTTATGCGGAAATCTGCGCGTGCGCATAGAGCCCGGCGAGTCAATGCCACTGCATGAAGTCCGCGACCTGTCCCAGAAAAGGCCCGTGCTTGTCTATTCGGGAACCGACAGCGCAACCATCAAACACGCGTCCGAGGATCGCCCCATCATAATGCTGACGCGCGGTTCGCCCCGCCGTGATTGTGAACTGAACTATCTGCGCCAGCACTGCAAGATCGAAGAGCTTTCCGATGAGCCGAAGGTCCTCAAGCAGAAGTCGGATTTGGAAACGACAGCGGCAGAAAAGGGGCTGGCGTTCCGGCTGGCATCGATCCTCTCGACCGACTATTTTCTCGAAGCCCATATCAGGTTCGGCACGATCTCGCATGGTGTGCCGGTACTGATCACAAGGCGCGAAGCGCCGGTCGAGGTCTTTCTTGATACGGAAGGCGCAACCGTAAAGCTCATCCTCGAACTCTATGATAAGGAATATGCCGCGTTCGGCCATATGGCGAAAGACTTCGTGCGCAACATGATCTTTCCGCGCGTCAACGATCTTGTGCCGAGCGCGACGAGGCAGGGCGCGGAAGCCTTTCTCAAATCAATCCACCGCACCCGCGAGGTCTTCGAATACGAGGCGTCTGATCTGGAGAGCCTGGCTTCGCTCTGGCAGGACTACATGACCGGCAAGCTGAGTTTTCAACAGGCAGCCGATCGCTCCAATCGCGTGGCAACCCGCAGCTACCAAGTCGTTGACAAGGCAGCAGCGGGAGCGGTGCGGGATGTCGTACCGGATGTTATCGACAACCAGGCGGCGATAGAACAGCCGGACGGTCCCGAATATGGGCCGTTGCCACCAATCGAGCGGCTCGATATGAAGACCGACAAGAAACTTTTGACCATTGAAGACGGTGAGCCACCGTTGAAAGGCTACCGGTGCTTTCTTGCGCTAACCAATCGCATCCGTGAGGAAAGAGTCGACTTTTTCCTCCAGCCGCACCGTACATCGGTTGTATGGGGCGGTCAGAAGGCGCTTTTCATTTTCGAGCACCATTCCGGAGATTTTGGCCTCTACTACGATCTTCAGACGCAGAACCTGATTAGCGACCAGTCCGGTGGCGGTTCCTTCGAAACCTGCACCATCGTCATGAAGAACCGGATTTTCATTCCGATTCCGCCGCCGATTCAGACGAGCTTTTTGCCGCATGAAACGGAGAAAAAGCGTTTTGAAGTGCGGTGCGATATTCTCCATATCGATCATCCACCCGATAAGGTCGGTTGATCTCTTTCATTTCAGGCTTGGTGGCGCGCCTGACCACTTCATAAGCGGTCACTCCTGGCTCTCGTGAACCGAATCCCGTGCCGGGTTTCGGCCCCCCGGCTTCGATCCCTCGCGTGGGGCGCTGTCGCGCCCGTCATTGACGGCTGCACGGGGGCGTCCTCGGTCCCGCTGCGCTCGTTCCTCGCATCCGCTCCTGCGGGGCCGCCGGGGACCCCGCTCCGCCGATCGCCGCTTCCCGCCGCCTCAAGTGCGGCTCCTGGCAGGCTTCTCATTTGTTTGAGCGCGTCAAATTGGCCGCGCGCAATACGGACAGCGCCGTTCCGGCGCTGACTTTCCTTTGTCATATTTCGGGGCCTGCGGCCCCCTGGCCGTCAAGAGATCGCGACCCCAACTCATTTCAATACAGTAGTATACCGCTTCAGAAACTCATCGACGTTGAATCCGTGAGTGGCGAGGAGTTCGTTTATCTGCTTCTGGCTATTGAGAATATCAGGATCGCCGAGTGACTTCGCAAAATCGGCGAGCGCTTTGCGCAGCTTTTTTAGCTCATTTTCCGTCATGATCCGCATCCCCTCGACTTCGGATGCACCGTCGCCAAGGGTTCTGAGTGGATGAATGATGACGGGCGTGCCCGTCGCGGCTTTCGTGTATTTGCCTACGAACCATGACATTGCCTGATCGAGCTGGCCCAGATCGGCTTTGGAAATGCCCTTTTCCGAGGTTGAGTTATTCTTGCATTCGATGACCAGAAACGACCCATCTGGGAGCGCCCACAGATTGTCAGGACCTTCATCATTGAACTGTTTTTCCGGGCGCTGAGAATGCAGCCCGATGAACCGGGCAACGTCGTCTATGGCCGCTTCGAATTTATCCGGCGTTACGCTTTGAAAGCGCAGATCGTCTGTAAGCTGATTGACTTCCAGTATCCGGTCCGCCGCTTCAAGGAAGCGTTCTTGATGATAGGACTGAACTTCCGCCGCCTGTGCGCCTTTCTGGGTCGCGAGCTTCTGATACGCAATACCTTCCATCGGTCGTAAGACGTTAGGGTTCAGCCGGTACGCCGCCAGTAAGGTTTTCTGCGATGTGGCCGGGTTCAGGTGATGTTGCATGACCGCCAGTTTCGACATGAGCCATGCCTTTTCATCGTCGTCCTGCGCGGCGTTGGCGGCGGCGCTGAGCAGATCGGCAGCGGCCTTATAGTCTCCCGAGCGGGCAGTGTCGAAGGCCAGCCGCACCGCAACACTGGCTTTGTCGAGTGCCAAGCCCGTTTTGGTCTGGGTTTTCAGAAGCGCTTTCTTGCTGATTTTTACCCAAGACGGATCGCGCTTGAGACACTGGTCAATGACGCCTGCAATCCCGTCGATATCGACGCCATCGAGCTGCTTTGCGATTTTCTTGGAAAGATCGAGCTGCGCTTGTGTGGCAGGCGTTAGCAGCTTGATCCCGTCCGGCGATTTCACGCGGCGCGTAAGTTTCGATCCGGCAAGCAGCACGACACAATAATCATCGTTAGAACGGACGCCACGTCCCATGCCTTGTTCAATGCGTTGCATCTGCCGCCGGAGGCCGGTTTGCGAGTCGCTTAAGACCGCCATATCCGTCAGGTCGGAGAACGATGCCACTTCGGGCAGATTGTAAATCACCAGAACGCGGCACGCATCGTGCGGCAGGTCGATGCCGTCATACCTGTTCACGAGCACCGTCAGCCCGACATGCCCATCGCGCAGCTTGTCCACGCCGTCCACGATGTTCGCGGCCATGAGCGTCTGATCGGCAACGTCCTCCCAGTCTTTGGCAGCGTTTTTCGAAGGCACGATAACGACGACATTTTCCTCTTCCGCCAGATCGACGAGCAAGCCCTTGATCTCTTTCAGGGTGATGTCGGGGTTGAGTTCCTGCGGCATGAGGATCATGCGCTCGCCCATGGACTGTGAGGACGTAGGGACTATGGGATCGGAAAGCTTGTCAGGGTCGGCACCGAAATGCGTGACGAGCACGCTGTCGTCGGCAAGCGTTGCCGTCATATAGATTCTGCGCTTGGCGCGGGAAAAAGCACGCACAAGGTCGGTCGGCGGACAATCCGGCTCGATTTCCATTTTCTGGCCGCTGATCACGCAGCGGCAAAGCGGCAGGATGTCCCGGAGCAGAGGATAGGAGAATTTTAGCTCGTCATCGTTCTTATGGCCGTGCAGGGCTTGCATGATCTCTTCCTGCGCCTTGATCCACGCCCAATACGGCACTTCCATCATGGCGCGCGGATCGCCCGAATGAACATCCAGGAACCGGGCATGGCTTTGCCGTTTCAGGTCCGGTTCAACGATTTTGAGAATGTCCTGATAGGCGGCGTGTGTATTGGGCAGCTCGATCCTGAACTGTTCGGTCACAGTCGCGATGCAGGCATGGGCATCGTCGATCACGACTGCCCCAAGCTTGATCTTGACACCTTCTGCGCCGACGCCGAATACAGACTTCCCATTAAACAGCCTGTGGATCGTCGTGACCAGAATGCAGTGGCCGGACTGGAAGTCCGTATCGTGAGGATCGTCTGTGACTTCGATACCGAGCGCTTCGGCTTCGGCAATCACCTGATCGACCAATTGTTTGTCAGGCGCTATGTAAACAGCCGGGGCGACTTCCTCATTCAGCGAGCTTTGTAACAGCAATAGCCCGACCAGCGTTTTGCCACTGCCGACATTCAGCTTGATAACGGTATCAGGTTGGTCCCTCTGCCCGAACCAATCCTTCATGACTTCGGTTTGAATATCGCGTGGAAATGCGAATGCCTTATCGCGATCCAAAGTAAGGAAGATATCGCGAGGGTCTATGACGATTGAATCATCGTCATCCAAAAGGTCATCGAAATCTATCGGCATTCGTCGTTTCTCATTGCTCTTAAACGTTTTCCGCACCCTGAGGGTGTCCAGGTCGCGCGGCACATTCCCTATGTGCCTGACCAATATACAGTTTTAACGTCCTAAGTTGAAGAAGAACAGGAACAAGTTGAACGAGATACAAATGTAGGTTGGCGCATCCGGCATAGCCGGACCGGGCTGTCGTGAACCGAGCCAGCTTTTAGCCGTCTCGGCCATGCGGCGTCCATCCCTTGCGCGTTATCATCGGACAGCCCTGACGGGCCGAACTTTCCCTTCTTTTTTGGGGCCTGCGGCCCCCTGGCCGTCAAGGCCAAGCCCCTGATAGGGCAGACGCGGGGCGTTCCCCGGTCTTCCGCGCCTGCGGCTTGTGCAGATCGGGAGATACCCCTTTCCCCGCGTCCGGCCTTGACTGCCTGACCCCGCTCATTGGCGCGGGCCTAGTCCGGTTGCAGCAGCAGCGCTGCGCGCAAACGGAAAACTAGGAGTTAGACCAATGAGACAGGACGTTTACGAGAAGATCACCGCCCAGATCATCGCCGAACTGGAAAAGGGCGTGCGGCCCTGGCACAAGCCGTGGGATGCCGGGCATGTCGCAGGCCCCATCAGCCGCCCGTTGCGCGGCAATGGCAAGCCCTACAGCGGAATCAATGTCGTCATGCTATGGGCGACCGCCATGCAGCGCGGCTTTTGCGCACCCATCTGGATGACGTACCGGCAGGCCGCCGAGCTTGGTGCTCATGTGCGCAAGGGCGAGAAGGGAACGCTTGTCGTCTATGCCAGCAAGATCAGCCGCACCGAAGCCGATGAAAACGGCGATGAGATCGAGCGCGAAATCCCGTTCCTTAAAGGCTATAGCGTTTTCAATGTCGAGCAGATCGAAGGGCTGCCCGCGCATTTCACCGCGACCCATCCGCCGCGCCTGAACGAAGAGCAGCGCATTGAAAAAGCAGAGGCGTTCTTTGCCGCGACCGGCGCGGACATCCGCTACGGCGGGAACAGCGCCTACTATGTTCCGTCGCAGGATTTCGTGCAGATGCCGCCCTTCGAGTCCTTCCGTGACGCGACGGCATTTTGTGCGACCCTCGGCCATGAGCAAGTTCACTGGACTAGCCATCCGAAGCGCCTTAACCGCGACTTCGGGGGCAAGCGGTTCGGCGATCAAGCGTATGCCATGGAAGAATGCGTAGCCGAAATCGGAGCCGCTTTCCTGTGCGCCGATCTTGGACTTGTCCCGCAGATCAGGGAAGATCACGCGCCTTACGTGGCTGGCTGGCTTGACTGCCTTAAGCAGGATAAGCGAGCGATTTTCACGGCAGCCAGCCATGCGCAGCGGGCCGTGGACTTCCTGCACTCTTTGCAGGAATCGCAGGAAGAAGAGGCCGCAGCATGAAGCGGCCCGATACCATCATCATCGAGGGGCACGCCTATAGTTGGCGTGCCATCCTCGACGCCCGGCGGGCGCAGCTTGAAGCTTGGAAAGCGGCACAGCCGCAGCAGCCCGCCTTGTTCGCGCTCAAGGACGGTTGCCGCCCGGCAGCAGAGCGCATTGCCGCCGGACGCTATCAGGAGCCGACCCTGCTTTCGCTCTTGCAGGGCTGGCAGGGGTGAGGAAGCGGAAAATTAGCCGCGCCCGCGCTGGCGGGCGGGCGCGG
>Ga0114931_10009208_pt1 | contig 11862 bp, 10 predicted proteins | sample 2SBtaG_FD_89579 | JGI IMG/M metagenome (GOLD analysis project Ga0114931, IMG submission 89579) | Deep subsurface microbial communities from Kolumbo volcano to uncover new lineages of life (NeLLi) - 2SBTROV14_V59a metaG | ecosystem: Environmental > Aquatic > Marine > Volcanic | place: Kolumbo...
ATCCGCCATGCGCCGCGCCCGCTTCGTCGTCCCGACGATCACCACCTGCTTGGTGTTCCGCCCGCGCGCACGAGCCATGCGCAGGATCTCGTGGATCGCCAGGCGGGAGACGACACCCACCACCACATTGAGGACAAAGAAGGCGAGGAGGACCGAGCGCGGCACCACCGCCAGGCGCGTCAAATAGAGGAAGGCGGCCAAGAGGCCCACCCCCAGGGTCACCGACCGCACCACCACCTCCACCTGATGCCACCGCGCCCGGGTGCGCATGGGCTGGTCCGAGCGCACCAGGCGAAAGACGAGTGCCCAGATGGGTACGATCACCACCAGCAGTCCGAGCTGTTGCCGTAGCTCCAGCGGTACCCCCGGCCAACCTCGCAACCAGGTCACCAGGGGAAACGCGACCAAGAGACAGAACGCCGAGACCACCAGGTCGTGCAACAGACGTGCACGCCCCATATACCGCACCACACGCAGATCCATCGTGGATCCTCCTCCGCGGGATCAAATTTGAATAATGGCAGGAAGCCGACCGGACTGACTGGCAGAGGCTACACAGGACATAGCCCCGGTGGGAGAGGCGCCCAGTCTAGTCGGCCACCCTTTTAGGTCAAGCACCCCCCTCGGTTGAGCAGATTCTGAACCACGAGGCAGAGACTCGGACCTCCATCCCAGAGGAGACCATGGGGCCCAGGACCGGAGCCCACGGTGTCGCTGGCGATAAGCCGGAAGACGGCAGCGGCCTTGAAGGTGGGTCTCACGCAAAGACGCGAAGGCGCAAAGAACAGCGTCAGCATTGAAGGTCGCTCACGCCACCCATCACAGATCCAACGTGATCCCCACCTCCAGCCGGTGGTTCGTCTGGGTCTCCCCGGCGACGCTGTCCACGTTTTTCCGGTACTCGAAGTCGTACCGGGCGTGGTACCGCAGGGCACCATGGGTAAAGAGGAGCAGGTCCGTCCCGGCGCGGATATCCTTCTCCCGCCGCGTACCACCCCCCACCACGCCGTTGCGCACCACATCGAAATCGAGGCCGAGTTGGAGATCGTCGATGGGGAAGTAGTCCCCACGCACACTCCACGCCTCCGCATCACCCCCAAACGGGTGGCCGAGGATCTTACCCCGGTAGGTGTAGCCGGTGCGGTAGACGCCGTGCCGGTACCAGAACGGGCCGTCCTTCTGAATATTGCGGGCAAACTCGAAACGGAGATCGGCGGGCACCCCCGGGATCACCTCCGGGAGATAGATGCCCATGAGCTGACCGATGGACGAGACAAAGGGAAGGGTGGAGAGCAATTTCGCCTCGTCCTCACCGCCGAACTCGTAGTAGAGCAGCGCCGGCCGTGGCCACCGCACCCGCCACGCCAGATCGATCGCCGCGAGAGAGTTCTCCGTGTCGGTATCCGCGCTGTCCGCATTGGTCCCTGAGACGAGATCCTTCAGTCCTCTGGAGAGCAACCCCGGCCGGCCGGCCCCCCCGAACTGGATCACCCGCGCCCCCCCCACCTCCCAGTTCGGCGTCGGCTTGAAGTCGAACCGCAACCCGGTGAGATTGGCCCTCGGGATAACACGGTCCTTCTCCAACTCCGTCCAAAACCACGTCGCCTTGATCGGCCCGATCCACCGGAAGATCCACGGCAACAACACCGGATCCGGGTTCGACAGCTTCACCATGTCGAAGGGCTCGGCGTTGTTCGTCAGCAACAAGGAGCCACGCCGGCCAAGGCCCCACCACAGGTGGTCACGCCCCGCCTCCAGCTCCAGGTTCCACAGGCGCAGCTTCGCGTAGCTCTCCCGGAGCGCCACCCGGGCGCCGGTCTCATCCACGGTCGCCGGCACCACATCAATCCCTCGATCCCGAAACGGGATGGAGCTGCCCGTCCCCCACCGCACCTCCGGCCGCACGGCGACGGCGACCTGGCTCCCGAGGCGCGCGTGCGCCTGCCAGTCGAGGCGCAGGTCCACGCCGTCGCCCAGGACATCCCCGTGGTCGAGGATCGCCTCGGGCTCCCCGGAGGTCACGTAGCCGCGCAGCCCCACCGCCTCCAACGGTTTCACGTAGGTTCCTGCTACCCCGCCCTCCAACTCCGCCAGCTCGGCACCAAACTCCTTCGCGAGACGGGCGACATCACGCCGCGCATGGCCCGGCGGTGACTGCTCCAACGCATCGCGAGTCAGCTCCGCAAAGGTCCGCCGATCCCACGGCCGCGACCCGAGCATCGCCATGTCTACCACCCCCAGGGCATACAGCCGCTCCACCGCGCGGTAGGCCCAGTGGTCGAGGGGGACGTTGACCGCGACCGGCGACGCAGTTGCCACCCCGACCGAAAAGAGCATCGCGACGACCGCAGCGGTGAGGTACGCCAGCAACGACGGCGCTCCACCACGGGGCCCCCAAGAAATCTCTTTCATACCACCTCCACGAGTGAGCACCTGCGGACCTGCCGCTCCCCCCAACGGGGGGCGTATTAAACCACGCCCGCCCATACGGTGACGACAAAACCCGGTCACCATCCAGGAAACGGCAAATCCGAACGCCGACAACGCCCCTCGCCTACATGTCCCCCCGAATCTCCCGCTTCTTCTGCTCCCATGCATCACACACGAACGCTGCGAACTCACGCCGAAATCGCTCCTCCGAAAACCGTTCCGCATTTCTACGGATCGTTTCGGGATCGAACTGGTCACGAACATCGTCAAAACGACGGACTGCATTCACAATCGATTCGACCGTCTGCTCCCCGAAAAACAGGCCGGTCTCACCGTCGACGACGGTCTCCAGCGCCCCCCCCTTACCGAAGGCAATCACCGGCGTACCGCAGGCCTGCGCCTCCACGGGGGCAATCCCAAAATCCTCCTCTGCCGCAAACACGAACGCGCGCGCGTTCCCGACATACTCCCGAACGACCTCATCCGGCTGGAAGCCGAGAATCTCGACATTTTTCCCAGCGCAAGCCTCCACGGTCCGTCTCTCTGGCCCATCGCCAATAACGACAAGGCGGTGCCCTTTAAGCTCTCCAAATGCCCGCACGAGGAGGTCAACCTTTTTATAGGGAACCAAACTACCTACAATCACGTAATAGTCACTTTTGTCACTTCGCAATGCGAAGCGATCGACATCCACAGGAGGATAAATGACCCGTGCGTCCCGGCCGTACACCTTCTTGATCCGCCGCGCGATAAAACGCGAATTTGCGACAAACTCATCCACACCATGCGCCGTCCGTACATCCCATATTCGGAGTTTATGAAGCATCCATCGAGCTAACACCGAGCGGAGCCCCCGCTCCAACCCCGCATGCCGCAAGTACTGGTGCTGCAGATCCCACGCATAGCGCATTGGCGAATGCACGTAACTCACATGCAGTTGATCCGGCCCGGTAATCACTCCTTTTGCAACCGCATGAGAGCTAGATACCACCACGTCGTAGTCACTAAGGTCGAACTGCTCAACCGCAATCGGCATTAGCGGCAAGTAGCCGCGATGCCTTTTCCGTGCGAACGGGAGGCGATCGACGAAGGACGTGTGTATGTCCGCGTCGGCGATCGGCGAGCCCGCGAAGGCTTTTCTATCGAATACTGTGGTAAAGACAGGTGCATGTGGAAACTCACAAAGGATTGAAGCCAGAACGCGCTCACCTCCCCTGTAACTAACCAACCAATCGTGAGCAACCGCAACCCGCATACACTTCAACCTACGCTGCCAGTAAATGGCAGCAGGATGGAGAATCATCTTCCAACTTTTTATACGCCATCATCACCCGAGAAAAAATTTTGTCTCAAGCTTTTCTTTCACTGGAAACTCGAGAAAAGATCCTTCATAATCACGGGATTTCTCCAGCAGCAAAAAAATACCCCAAGCCATGCTTGGAACTAACCTCGCAAGTGGCCTCGCCAACATTGGGGGAAAAGGATAGAAATTAGCACCTCCAAACTTCTCAAGTTCATACCCTCCCCGAAAACACTTCTCCAGAAACATGCAAATATCACCCCTCGAAAAGCCTCGAACATGGGCGGAGCAGCTCTTAATCGGGCTCGGTTGTTTGCCGAGCAATAGCAAAATCCTATTATGCAAAGATGCCAAGTTTGGAACTCCTATAATTATCTTTCCTCCGACTCTTAAAACACGAGATACTTCGTGGAAAATCCAAAAAATATCCTTTGTGTGTTCCAACACCTGATTCGCGATTACAACATCACACCCGCCATCATCAAATGGCAACCTGTCTCGCTCGAGATCTAATACAGACACCGCAATACCGTTATCCACAAGATTTTGCACAAATGGACGGTGAGCCTCGACCGCAAACAGGCGAGCTTTAGGGTTAACAGCCCTCGCCAGCATCAGGTCATCTCCATGTCCCGCACCAACATCAAGAACACGATCATAAGGCATCGACTGCTCCAAGAAGCGGCGGATGTGATTCCTTCCATAGTTCAACGATCGGTCAATCATCGATGCTCCAGTCTTGCCTCGTGGCGTGGTCCGCCGGTCGACCCACCATCCAAAACGTGACGCACTGCCTCTATAACAGCATCAACCGTTATCATACGCATACAAATTTGATCGCTGCATTGCGGAAAGATGCCGTCCTGATAACACGGCGAACAACTGATGCCCGATCCATGCCATATCGCAACGCTATCCGGGGAACTTATCGGCCGTTTCTCCACCGGATATGTTGGGCCAAACAACGAGATAACCGGGATTCCTGCCGCTGCACCAATATGCATGGGCCCGCAATCATGCGTGACAAACACATCACAGTGCTGCAACAGGAGAAAACTTTGCTGAACTGTCGTTCTTCCAGACGTGTCGACGACCCTGCTATCTCTTCTGCCTCCCATGACTTCCCGAATAACGTCACTGTCCGAAGGTCCACCGACTAGATATATTAGACATTCCGTTTCTTCGAGGAGCCGACTAACCAACGTGTGATAACACTCAACGGGCCACCTACTTATACTTCTGGTTTCCTTTGCGTTTGATGCCCCACCGGGTGCAATCGCAACCATCGGAACACCCTCGGATTTTTGAACTAAAGAGTCGATAGCTTTGTAGTCCTCCTGGGATGGAAACAACTCCATTCTATCACCATCGCACTCATATCCCACCTGTGTTCCGAATAATTTCTGATATTTCTCAATCTCGTGTTCACTTAACGATGTCGAGATCGCGTCCGTAAGAAACATCCCGCGCAAGTCTCGTGAAAACCCAGACCGATGTGGCACACCACACGTGTACGCGAGTAAATTCCACCGCCAATCACGATGCGCCAGGAAGATACGTCCGACATGAAGCCTTCGAATAAGGGCACGCAGCCGAAATATCTCCTTCCACCGCTCTAAATGGCGGCCCTGAAATATTTTTCGATCATCAACGGTGAAGACATCATCAACGTATGCGCAATTCTTGAAAACCTGGGAGTTAGATTCACCGACGATAAACCCTATGTAAGCTTCCGGAAAGCTTTTTCTAAAAGCACGCAATCCCGGCGTCATCATCAACAGATCACCGAGACCTCCAAGTTTAAGTATGCAGCACCTCACTCCGCCTCCTTCGAGTAAAGAACTATGCCGCCCTTCTACCGAAATCAGATCCGACACGACATCCAAAATAACGGCGCCCTCTCCTAGAGAAAAACGCGATAGCTATAAACACTATCTCCCAAACCCAATTCGCCTGAAAACAATCCGCGATTAGCAACGCGATGAGAGCGGCGATTCCTTCTGCTCCATGAGCTGCATGGGTATTAACGCCCACAATCAATAGCCACAACAACAGTAGGGCGAACCCACAGACGCCGCACGCTATTAGGACATCCACCGGTAGAATCTGTACCGTGACATTTTCTTTGAACTGACTATTTAATTTCGCAGCGAACTCCCCATAACGCCCTGGCCCGACGCCTAATGCGACAGTTTCCAAAGACTTCCCCAGTAGCGAGAAGGCCACGTGGGCGTGCCAGGCCCTTTCCCCAACAGATGCGCCGTAGACAGCCCGCGAAGACGAATAATTATCCAACTTCGATGCGATAGCACAATACGCCACTGTCCCAGCCGGAACAGCGACGATGGTGAGGAAGGCAAGACTCACTATAGCCAGTCTCCTCGATCGCCTATGGGCAATAAAATCCCTCAGCACAGAAAGATATCTCGCAACGAGTCCCACCGCCAGCCAACCACAAAATGCACCTACGATTTGCGTACTCGCACTCAACATCGCTCCGGCAAAGGCAGCCGAGGCATAAATTCTATACCTAGCCCTTGGTATTTCTCTCCTGCAAACATGAAACACCAAAAACATACCAAACATAAAGAGACCAAAAATGGGCGCCTCATCAAATGTACCCGCCATACGTGGCAAGCGAAAGACCCCTCCGAGGGACATTGTTTGCCTGAGCAAATAATCGACAGCGTAACTCTTTAGTACTGTCGGTGCCGGGATCCATGAAAATATCGGGATCAATAGCAGGTAGATACCGTAAAGCAATTCAAAAATGGTAAGTAGGCCGAAAATACGCAAGGCCGCTGAACGAACGCGCTCGTGCCGTAAAAAAAGCAGACAGCAAGCAAGGAATGTGACTGCTAGGAGGATGCGCATAGGCTCACGCAGTGCCACGTATAGCGAGTCGGCAGGACGGCCCAACAGATTTACAACAGCGCTAAGCCAGAAAAACAATGAAAGCAAAACAGCCACACTAAATTGGCGGCTCCTTTTTACTAACATGCCTATGGACTTATAACAACAGATTGCTGTCACCATGGACAACAACAACGTTGGATCTATCCACCGAAATTCATCACTAATGCCAATTTGCTTCTTTATTGCATATGAGAACGGGAGTAGGTATATGCTTAGCAAGAATAGTGCGGCTGCCATTCTGGAAGTCACATTAACCTCTTGGTACTGTTCCATTGGTGTTGTGCAGTGCTGGTATCGTCAAAAATCTTTCGTACTTGGAGGTGACCCCCGTTTTTCGGCTCTTCGACGGGCTGTTAGACCGGCTGCCAATAGCGTCATCGGATCGTTCGCCCGCAAACCGCGTCGTCCTTTTTTCGAATCCAACCGATACATCTGCCGCCGAAAACGACGAAATGTCCGCATGCCTTACCCCATCTGAGCATTGCAATAGAAACCAATGCGCCTCCCAGGGGTCTGCAAATATGCCAAAGCACGTTCCACCATGGGATCCGGTGTTTTCTTCGCACTCGGCCCCATGCTAATGCGTATCGATAGTATTTTGCCAACATGCTCCGATTCAGCTTAAAGGATATTTGTGGGTGAATTATGACAATCCGAGGGTCATAGTGAATCCGAAACCGTTTAGCGATACAACGTAAAATATAGTCCCCATCCTCTCCAGCCTGATAAACCGTTCCGGAACCCAGGCCCAACGTTTCATCGAAATTACCGACGCTTTTTACGACCGGTCGCCGCAAAAAAATGCTTGCTGAAGTACACCGTCGGTCAAAATTATACGATTTTATCTCCCCACTTTTCTTTTTAAAGCGCCCTGATGCATCCTTGCCTGTAAGATCGGCGACGCGACCAGTGATACCGTCGTATTCCGGATGCTGTGAGAGTGTAGTGGCTACATCCAGCAATAACCTAGCTGGATAGGAACAATCGTCATCGGGGAATGCAACCACATCTCCTTGTATATATTTTAATCCGATGTTGCGTGCACGACTTAGACCTCTCTCATGCGATCGAATGTGACGTATAGTGATATTATTCTCAAACTCGGCCACTACCGGATCCAATCTCGAATCTAGATTCTGGTCAACAATTATCACTTCAAAATGCCGATATACCTGCTCACGGAGGGACAACAAAAAGTTCCGAACATCGTCCTGCCTTCCAACTGTCGCAAGGACCAACGAAAATGTCGTCTCAGTCATCACAAGTCAGCCACCCAGAAAGATCACGTCCAACATACCGTTGTAGTTGACGAACGTCATCATAGAAGAATTCAATAAGGTGCCGTCTATCTGAGATCGACATCTTTGTCTTTGCACGAAGGTTAGCCGCCATAAGTCGCTCTTTTATGTTGTGTCCAACGTCGTGAGGGATGACTGCCTTTGCCAGCGACTTAATTGGATTCGGCTTGCTGCAGAAGGCATTCACCCACCGAAAGCGCGGATAGCCTGAAGGATTATGACGGATCGACATTTTTGCCATAAAATCCGGCGAGATATTAAGAAAACGAAATACGCCTCGCATAAACGACACGGGATTATCCACGAAGTCTTGATAGAACATTACCGCAATATTGTCTTCGCAAAACACGTTTGCATAACGAGCTAATTGTTTATAATATAAACCAACATTCTTGTAGTGCCAAGAAAATTCCCATCCGCGTTTGATGCGCACATCTTCCTGGTCCAAAGCGGCACGAAAGGTGAGAGTCTCTCTATTATCCCTCACCATGTGCAGGTAATGAGAGAACGCTCTATCAACAGGATTTCTGAGAATTACGAGAATCTTGGCGTTTGGAACTTTCCCGAAAATATTTTCTGCTGCAGTTTCGGAGTACAGATACGAAAGGGAACCCTCGCCGATTATCTTCGCTGGCGACCACCGCCGAAATAGACGTAGATACGCCTTTTCATCGTTCATCCAGACTGTGGTAAGGTCATCGCCTGGACCACAACCGGGTTTAACGAGGGATGACGACCTTGGATATCGCGAAAAAAAATTTGGCTCTTTTACATCGCTTAGAAATACGTCTGGATGCTGCTTTAGATAATAATAAAATGATGTCGTCCCAGCCTTGGGCACGCCAACAAGATAAAAATTAGGATACGGTATTTAAATACGCCCTACGATACGAGCTGGTCGCAATTTCTTTTAAATGCGCTTTACGCGCCAAGCACGCAGCATAGAGAATGCACCAATCCGACGACACTAGTCAGAAAGGTAAGAGGTATGCCTTGACAGCTTCCCAAAAGCGCCTTCACCGCAGTACCACAGCACCTTAGCCGCTGCAATCGGTCCACGTTTTAAGAAATAGAAAAGCGTATATTTAACAACGTGCCGAAGTAATCCACGAATGCCCCGATATCGCAACTTAATATAGGCCCCATTCCTGACCGCCAAATAGCTTCTCAGCCTATCCTCCACATCAACAACGGTGAAGCTCATATTTCCAATCCTCACGACGTTTGCGACCATTCGATCACGGGGATGTAAGAATAGTGAGTCAACACTCGTCGCGATTGGGATTCTTGCCTTCCGCGCACGTAACAAATACTCCGTCTCATCTCCCCACATGAATAGCTCCTTTTTTGGGAAGCCGATTTCCTTCAGAACCCGTCGATGGACCAGGATGCCATTGAAGGGGGTCGCCACGTCCGGCAACACTCGCCCGCTCGCAGCTATGGCATCAGCTTCCCTTCGATAGGCGACATCGGCAACGCCATGGACCTTTAGCCGAAACGCTAGTTTGTCCGGCTCGTCAATATCGAGAACAAGAGCGGACCGGAATAGTACGTCGGGGCCAAAAGCTGTAAGAAGATTAAAAAGGCAATCCTCCCCCGGCTGTCCATCGTCATCCATTAGCCACAGCCAGTCGTACCCTTCGCCATAACCCTTCCGCGCTCCGACATCAAATCCCCCGGCCCCTCCCAAATTCTCTGCAAGGGAAACGTATTCAACATTTTTGATATTAAGGATACCTTCTGACACCAATGATACGTAAGTACCATCGCGGGAGGCGTTGTCTACAATGATAATCTTATCCACCTGACGAGTTTGAGCCAGCAGAGCGCGCAGACACTTAACAAGTAGCGTCTTGCGATTGTACGTTACGACCACCGCGGCAACTGTTTCACTCATTTTAACGCCTCAGCAACATACGTCGCCGCCCGCCACGCGCCACCGACAACATGATCCATATTATAGTAATGGTACTGCGCGAGACGCCCAACAAATGTTGTCTTCTTTTCCTTTTCCGCGAGCCGTCTGTACCTAGAATACAAGAGATCGTTTTGCGGACGTGGGACAGGGTAGTATGGATCGCCTTGCTCCATTGGATATTCCCGCACGATGGAAGTACCACTGCACACCTGTCCCGTAATGTGTTTGAACTCTGTAATCCGTGTGTAGCTATGGTCATTTGGATAGTTCACAGTACCCCCAGCCTGATATGGGCTAAGGCGTGACAAATGCTCATGCACAAACCGAAGTGATCTGTAGGGAAGGCAACCGTAGCGGTGCCCGAAGTATTCGTCGATCGGCCCCGTGTACACCACATGTCTTGCCTGTGCGCTGTCCCGCACATCCGAGAAATCGACACCAAGCTCAACGTCAATCTTCGGATGGTCAAGAATATTTTCAAATAGCCGCGCATAACCTTCCTTCGGCATGGCCTGGTACTCATCTGTGAAATAGCGATCGTCGTCATTGGTCCGCGTCGGGATGCGTGCGGCGACGCCCGCATCTAGCTGGGAGAGATCTAGACCCCATTGTTTGCGAGTATAGCCACGGAAAAATTTGTCGCATAAATCTCTTCCCACGCTGTTGAGTACAACGTCTTCACTGGTTTCTAGCTTCTCCCTCGGCTCACGAACACTTTCCAGGAAGGCAGCAACCCCTTCCTCGTCTAGGTTCAAGCCATACAGTTTGTTGATCGTGGTCCGGTTGATGGGGATCGGGTACAACTGCCCTTCGACCTGCGCCAGTACGCGGTGCTCGTATGGGCGCCACGCCGTGAATTGGGAAAGATAGTCAAATATACGCTTCGATTTTGTATGGAAAATATGCGGCCCATAGGGATGCACCAAGATCCCATGCTCATCGTAGCGATCGTACGCATTACCGCCAATGTGCTGCCGCTTATCGATCACCAGCACCGACTTTCCCCTCTCGGCAAGCTCCCTCGCCGCCACACTACCGGAAAAACCAGCTCCTACGACCAAGACATCTACCTTTCTCATGCGAACGAAATCCTTCCTATGACTCGTATCCCGCGGCGAGGAAGCACGAAGCCCATTGCGGTCGTAACGACGATTTCTGTTAGCAGCACCGCCATCGCCGCCCCCTGTGCACGAAAGTAATACGAAAGCGGTATTATCACAAGTATGTTAAACACTCCGGACAATATCAATATTCTACTGAAGTCTTTTTTCAGACCGAAGGGCAACATGGTCTGGATGCCGAAGACGTTGCTTACGGCAATAATAAATGGCAGAAACGCCATCAAACGGACCAAGGAAACGGACGCCCCATATTGACTACCAAGCACCAGTTTAACGAGCGGTGCGGAGAGCAGAAATAGCAAGGATGATGCAATGAAACTTGCTCCGCCTATCCACCCCAAGCTCTTTCGAATGAAGGCAAGCGCGGCGTCACGGGACTGATTCACGAGGTTACTGATGTAGGGATAAATGGCTTGTGATACTGGGGTCATCAAACCCTGCACTGCTTTTATGAGCTTTTCCGCCGCACTGAAATAGCCAACCGCCACATTGCCGGCGAGCAAACCGAGAATGAATGTATTGCTGGCCGTATAAAGACTAATTGCAGCAGTGGAAATGAATACGTGCCAACCTTCCTTGAGTTGGTTTCGAATAATGGAATATGTTGGCCAATGCAGCGAGGCAGTAACAAGCGAAGGAATGACAACCCAACTCATTACGCCCGCTAGGAGAGTACTTCCCGCCTGGAACCCTGCGGCATAGACGTAGTCGCTTTCATGCCTAACCCAAAAGAAAATCGCTGCCACAGATACAAGTCGCGCGGCAATACTGAAGGTGGTGACAAATTTCATGCGTTCCAACCCTTGGAAAAGCCAGAGGGGGAACGCGACGCTTCCAATCACCGCAATGTAGCTTACCGCGTACAAAATCCAGTCATGG
>Ga0114931_10009209_pt1 | contig 11862 bp, 14 predicted proteins | sample 2SBtaG_FD_89579 | JGI IMG/M metagenome (GOLD analysis project Ga0114931, IMG submission 89579) | Deep subsurface microbial communities from Kolumbo volcano to uncover new lineages of life (NeLLi) - 2SBTROV14_V59a metaG | ecosystem: Environmental > Aquatic > Marine > Volcanic | place: Kolumbo...
ACGAAGGCGATCACCTGCTTGGCCACCGATTTGTAGTCCAGGGTGTCGGCCAGCTCGTCGCTCTCCGCGGCACGGCGGATGTCGGTGGCCATCTCCAGGTCGATCACCGTTTCAACTACGCTTTCTGTTTGCCAGCCGGCCCGAGATCATGGGCCGGGTCCTGGGCATCGTCTACCGTATCATTGCCACGCATCTGGTCAAGAAAGCGGGATTGACTCACAATAGCGCCCGCACCGGCGCGGTCACGCTGATCCAGCGGTTTGGCAGTGCACTCAATCTGAACGTCCATTTTCATATGCTGTTCCTGGACGGGGTGTATGTCGACGGCCCTCATGAGCTTGCCAGGTTCCGCTGGGTCAGGGCGCCCACCACACAGGAGCTCACCCACCTAGCGCACACCATCGCCCAGCGTGTGGGACGATTTCTGGAGCGGCAAGGCCTACTGGAACGGGATGCCGAAAACAGTTATCTCGCCGGGGATGCGGTCGATGAAGACCCGATGGCTCAACTGCTGGGGCATTCGATCACTTACCGTATTGCGGTCGGGCCACAAGCAGGCCGTAAGGTATTCACCCTGCAAACGTTGCCGGCTTGCGATCCGGAGGATCAATTCGGTGACACGGTGGGTAAAGTGGCCGGTTTCAGTCTTCACGCCGGCGTTGCCGCCAGGGCGAATGAACGCCAGAAACTCGAACGCCTGTGCCGGTACATCTCAAGGCCGGCCGTGTCCGAGAAGCGGCTGTCGCTGACGCCCAATGGCAACGTTCGCTACCAACTGAAGACGCCCTACAAGGACGGCACCACCCATGTGATCTTCGAGCCGCTGGATTTCATCGCCCGTTTGGCAGCGCTGGTACCCAAACCACGCGTGAATCTGACTCGATTTCACGGCGTCTTCGCCCCCAATAGCAAACACCGTGCTTTGGTCACGCCCGCCAAGCGGGGTAAAGGCAGCAAGCTCAAAGCGCCCGATGAGGCGCAAGACCAAATGCCGGCCGAACGCCGCGCGGCCATGACCTGGGCACAAAGATTAAAGCGTGTATTCAACATCGACATCGAGATCTGTCGGGAATGCAGCGGCGCCATGAAAGTCATTGCCTGCATTGAAGACCCGGTGGTGATCAAGAAGATCCTCGATCACTTGAAGCAAAAAGACAAAGCAAACGAGCCTAACCCGTTGCCCGAGAGTCGGGCGCCGCCTGCCGGCATGCAGGCGGGCTTGTTTCACTGATGCCCAAAAATCAACTGTTTCTCTCGACTTGCTGCGCTGGGTAACCGCGGCCCGGCCGCGCTATGCCTGGGGATCGTAGCACAGGAGTTGAATTCAAGGCCGATTCTGGATGATTGAACGGCTACGAGGCGGGTTAACGGTGGCAAACTACCGCTAGACTTGGGAAAAAAGGGCGTTTATTCTTCTTATATTCCGCTCGGACCATATTTTCAAGCTCAGTACCAGGGAAAATACGCAATCCCACGGTCACGGAGACACGATCTGGATTTGCATCTTTAATGAACTCGATTGTCTCCCGTACTGTCTCACGGGTCTCACCCGGTGCCCCAAATAGTAACTCGACTATATGTTCGAGCTTGTAGCGTTTCGCGGACACGACAGCATTCCGGATGTCATTGGGCGTAAAGGTGCGCCGTAGTATCTTAAGCATCTTTTCACTGGCACTGTCGACACCGAAATTCATGCCAACGCATCCCGCCTCGCTCATGGCCGATGCCAACTTATCGGGAAACGGAGCGGGCATGCCATAGGCATACCATTTCACTTCGCGTTCAAGCCCGCGGCGAAGAATTTCTTCACAAAAAGAGATGGGATGGCTTATGCTCAAATTAAATTCGGAGTCATTGATATGAAACACGTTAATACCCTGCTCAAGCAGGGATTTCATCTCGTCTACGATATGTACGGGATTGCGCAAGCGCACCTGCTGGCCTTTGGTAAGTGGTTCGACACAGTAGATGCATCGACGATTACAACCACGCTTGGTTTCGATGCCTATTTGCCCGCCTTTGGCGAAATACAGTCGGTTGTCGACCGTGGTACGCTGATGTGCGCCGACATCCGCCAATGCACCATACTTTCCACTTCCCATCGGATTGTATTCAATTCCGCGAGCACTCCGATAAAGCAGCCCTGGAATGTCGGATATATCCTCTTGCCTGCTGAGACGACCTATAAGTTCCGGAAACGCAAATTCTCCTTCGCAAACGATCCCGAAATCCGCTTCGAGGTGCTCGAGAAGTTTCTGAGGCATTACAGAAAATCCCACGCCGCCCAAAGTGATGGGAACGCTGCTTTCACGACGCACGATTTGCGCGATTTTTCTTATTTGGTCAAGAAAACTATAGCTACTGGAAAAGTAGACATCATCTGTGTTGCGTAATGTTACGCCCCAGTGATCAGGCTGCCGCCGATTGCAGTAGCTGACTATTTTCTGCTCGAAGTTTTCTTCAAAACACAGGTCGAGAAGATCGACCTCGTAACCCGCACGTTGCAAAGCAGTGCTGAGGTAATCAAATGCGATCGGCGCTATGGCTGGTTTGACTTGATTGGTGTTGACTAACGTAACAAGCGTCGGCATTTAAATGGTCCCTCCCTTGGAATAGTCGCGTCACGTTCCGCTCGTGACGCCATAGTGAATGGTTTATCGGAGTTCGGCTTCGGCGATCTTCTTCAGGGATTCAAGCTCCTCATCCACTTTGCTGACGAGTTCATCGAACATACCTTGTGGGGCCTCGGGTGGTTCCTGGATTGTGAACTCATACACGAGATGACCATTACTCTTGTACAAACGGGTTTCGGCAAAGTCTTCGGCGTCACCGATCTTCCAATGATATGTGATTTTCCCTGCATCCTGGGAACACTCAGTCCACAGTTCTGCTTCACCCTGGGGCGTTTCCGCCTTGACGGTATCTCCTTCCCGCCAAATGCGCTTAGCGAATACGGCCCAGCGCGGCATGTTATTGAGGTCGATTAGAAAATCATACAGCTTCTCGTAGCTTGCCTCGATTTCAGTATTACGTGTGGATTTCCTTCTCATGCTTTAGCCTCCATAATGTCAATAACAATATATGTCCTGTAGTGGCAGTCTGTTCAACCAGTTCAGATCTCCAACATTCGTAGTGTCTTGAGCGCGTTTTTGAGTTGCCCGATCTCATTGGCTGTGAGCAAAATGGCCACCTGTGAATCCATTTGCGCCAGTACCCTTTCGGCAACGGGCCGGAACGCTCTACTGCGGTCCGTTAAAAATACCTGCGTCGCGCGACCGTCTTTAGGGTCTTTCCTGCGTTCCACCAAATCCGCCTGTTCCATATTGCGAATCAGCGTAGTCATGGTCTGTTTACTCAGACGAGTCCGCTCAGAGAGGTCCCCCATTCGCAAACCGTCCTGTTCAAACAAAGGGATCAAGATTGATCCATAAGAAGGCCTGACCTCGTCAAAACCCGCGTCGCAAAAACCTGCATACAGCACTTTGTTCCAGCTTTGTACTGCCTTCGCTAACAAGTAGCCAAGATTATCTTTAGAGAGATGTCTCTCTTTGATTTTGCTAACGATCGTCCAGCCTCACCTTTAACACCCTACCGGGTACGTCGAGGGTAAAAATAGTCCGATATCGGACTAATGTCAAGGCGCACATGCGGTCTGCAATATATCTCTCCGACCCGCAGTTCGCGGTTGCAGTGTATGCTAAGTTACTGAATTACTGTGAATTGACAGCGAAGTGTGCGCAAACGGAGGGCCGACTTTCGATTTTCTCTATTGAGATCCGGTTCTCAACTTGTGTCATTCGCAGCGATGGGCGTACGCGTGACAGGGTCGGAAAACACATGAATTGCCGCACCAATGAGGCGATTCTTTACGGCAAACGGCTCGGTTTGCCCGGTGGCGGACACTGGCGCGAGTTATTTAACCCGGACCTCTATGCAACCGGGTCAACCCCCATGTTAGCGGCAACCACGGCGGGATTTACGCCCGTGTCTTGCGAACATTGAGAGAGACGTTACCCCAACAGCCCATGCATCCGGGCTGCTCAGTTTCACCGATCCGTTGCCCCTCCTGTTCGCCAAGCGGCGCGCGATTACCGGACAGATATGGCGCATCGCCAACCGCTAGCCGCACCTGTGTATCGCAGCGCCCGCGGCATTAGCGCATATATGGACGAGAACGACTTTGTTAGCTTCCCGACCACGGGATATTTGACCATACCTTCAGGGAGAATCCCAAGCTGCCCTAGCCTGCCCCAGGTGCAGGCTTTGTCAAAAGTCTGGTCTCGTAAGGGATCCGTGGGGACGAGAACAAGAGTCTTCTTTGGGCGCCGGGTAAGAATGGTTAGGAGAAGAGTCTCTGTTTTTCCGGTACCTGTCGGCAGTACGATAGTGGCGGGCTCAGTGGACTTGGACCAATGAGCGAGGAGCGCATGTAAGGCGCCTCTCTGCGGTGTTCGGAGCTGCCCTTCTTTTGCCTCGAGAGAAAGCCGCGTGCTCCAGGTGCTTGCAAGATCATCAAGAGTCGCTGCAGCGATAGGAAGCTGGATGGGTGTGTCTGTACATCGTGTGCTTCCTCACTGCCGAATGAATATGGTATCGCCGCCGGCCAGACGGCGAGAACTTGTGCTCCTTACGATAGTTCCAGTCTGCCCTGTCTCACTTCTAACCTCGAACGTGGTAACTCTTCCCTGCCGGACTTCTGTGCTCTCAATGCCATTCGTGTGCACGGAGAACACATGACGAATGAGATTCCCACCGATTGACTTGTTTAGATCAAGCAGCACGTTTATCACGCCCCTGAAGGTCTTTATTGTCAACCACGAGGTAACCCCCTATGCTGTCGAACGTGCTTCACTTTCCATAGTAACTGTGGATGTTGCCTGATGCGCGCTGCCAGCGCCTCGTCCCCGGTCAGAAGCTCGGGAACAATTTCACCACGTTCGAGGACCGCATCCAGAAAATCACGTTCATGTTGCTCAAATGGCAATACCAACGATAACCGATCCCGGCATTCTGTAACCAAGCGTTCCATCCACTCGTTCATCTCGCTGGATGCAGGAACGGCGTCACCGCGTAAGACAGGTATAAGCTGCCGTTGAAGCTCTCTCTGGTCACAGCGTATATCGTCAGGTGATATCGTTCTCCAGTCTTTACGGCTGCACGCGCCATACACGACAAAACCCAACCGTACCTTTTCGCGTTCAAGATCATTGTGACTGAGTAATGCGTGCGAGTCGAAAAGATCGCGACTCGCCTGCCTGGAAAACAGTGCACCGAGTTTGCCCGCCGCAAGTTCGTGAATATCGAGGATCGGTATATCGCGCGCTTGGAACGAGCCCACGGGATGGGAATCCCGCATTTGTACCGGCCACAACGGAACCCGCAACGTGAAGACCACATCGATTTCAAGATTGGCGTTGCGGCCAAGCGCATTGGTATATCCAAGTCGCCACTTGCCGCCGGCGTGTTCTTGCGGTACACGTCGCAGCGTAAACCCTTCGCGGCCACAGATTGCCATGATCGCCTGCTCAACCTTCTCCCGTTCAGCAAGCATCACGTCACGGTCCGGGGACCCTACATAGTTCAGATCGATATCAACAGACAACCTCGGCAAGTCAAATACAAACAGGTTCAGCGCCGTGCCGCCTTTCAAGACAACGCGATCCTTGAGGAAGGGATGATTTCGAAACGCATCCAGCAACCCGATCAGACGGATGACCTTGTCCAGCGTCTCCGGCAGAAACCCGGTCACCGCTGCCTCGGCCTGGAGATCATCGAACGAAAGATTGCTCGGCACTTCCATGTGCCTCGCCGCTTCGCGGCTGGCGCGAAAAATTTTTCCCGAAAATTTTTTCATGCCCCCTCCTCCCAGGTACGCTCGAGAACGGCCGGCGGCACCACTAATCGCCAGGCGGAGACAAGCTTGCCGGACTCCCTACGGCCGCGGTCCAGGTAACAGGGCTGCTTGGGTACGTGCTTTCGCAACAGATCCAGCCGCGTCTCATCCACCATCAGTGCTTCACGGTGTTGCTCGAGGAAAAAACCCACCTTCGCGGCGGCCGTCGCACTTTGCAACATCAGGACGTAGTCGGTGACCTGGTCCAGGTTGAAGTACTCGACCGATTCCAGGGATCGCCACACCTCCTCCCACCCGCCGCCCAGGTCGGGACGCACGAGCACGTCCACCATGGTGCGTTCGAGATGGGTAACCCGGACCTGTCCCCCGGCGTGTTTGTGGGTCTCGACCCCGAACAACTCGGCCTGATTGGCCTGCAATGCCTTCGGAAACGGCACGGCGGTGAATTCCTGCCCCTGGTACTCGACGGGCCGCCGGGAGTGCCGGGACAGATAGGGAAACCGGCGATGCACCGAATAGGCCTTGCCGTGGAACTGCAGTGCGCTGTGGTAGGCCAGCACGGCGTCATCGGTCATGTGCGCCCCGAGCAGGTAGGGGTCCACTTGATAGCTCTCCGGACTTATTCCCTCCGGCACGACGGCGTACAGGCCGCGACGGACCCGGAGCAGATGACCCGCGTTGACGTGGTAGGCCAGCAGTGCCTCCCGGGTCTTTGTGTTACGGCGGCCAGTGGCCTCCAGAAAGGCCGCAAACGTCTCATGCCGGAACACCGGATTTGCGCGGAAGAAATCCTGTACCTTCATTGCGTGCGAGCGAGTAGTTGACAATTTTTGCGTGGACACCTAACTAATTTAGGGGTGGACGCTATATTTGTCAACTGTCAGTCACTTGACGTTTCCTGCTGCTACACCTAACCAGATTAGGGGTTCGAGCACGATTTGTCACTCTGACAGAGGTAGTGGTTTGCCGGAAATGGCAAATGGACGAGGCTCAGGTCCGTCAGCAGGGATCCGGCGCTATACCGCAATCACAGCACGTGGAACGCGCGAAACGCGCTCCACACTACGTCGAGTATGCCGACCTGTCTCGCCGGGCGCAGAGGTGCCGGCGCTTAACATCGTTTTGGTTTCCTACGCTTGGGCTTGCTGTCCAGGTCTTCGATAATCGGGCATCCTGCTTCGGCGCCACGGCACAGGTTAATGAGCAACGTCAATTCCTTGCGCAGCGTGTCGAGTTCTTCCATGTGGCTCTCCACCTCTTCCAACTTCTGGTGCGTCAACTCGTGCACCTCATCACGGGCGTTTTGTGGGTCCTCTCGCATTTCCAGAAGGCGCGCGATCTCTTCGAGCGAGAAATTCATCGCCTTGGCGCGCTGAATGAATTGCAGGCGTGACAGGTCACGTTCATCGTAGACGCGAATACCAGAGGCAGTACGGTTGACTGGCTGCAGTAACTTTATCTTCTCATAGTAACGTAGTGTGTCGGCACTGAGTCCGGTGAGACGGGTCACGTCGCCGATACGATATTGGACGTTATCACGGCCCTTTTTGGCTTCCCGTAATTTCGAGTTGCGTTTAGTACTTGATGATGAAGAAATACTCATTAAGCAGATAAAACCCCGTCAATATCAATGTGACACCAGCAATCCATTCCAGTGCTTTCTGGTGGCGTGACAGCATGTGCAACGACTCCAGCCAGCCCATACTCCATGCACCTATTATAATAGGGATACTGCGTCCCAGCGCGAAGGCCAGCAACAACGCAAAACCGAACGAAATCGAGCCAATGGCGGCACTGGCGGTCAGGGTCACCAGCAGCGCCGGTGTGCAGAAGGGGCAAACGGCCACGGTAAATGGAATACCCAACAGAAATGCACCCCAGACTCCACTCACCCGCCTGGCCCGCATGGAGATCCAGGGCAGGCGCAGTTTGAGCCAGCCGGGCCACAACAACCCGAGCAGGATCAACAACGGTCCGAGGAACAGCCCCCACTCCCGGCCCATCACGCCTTGTACCCAATCGCCACCCAGGGCCGCCGCAACACCCAGCGCCACGTGGGTCACCACCAGACCGGCGACAAAGGCTCCACCCATCATGATCGCGCGGCGCTCCTCGTGGGCCTTGGTGACATAGGCCAGCACCACCGGGATGGAGGCGAAGGACACCGGATTGAAGCTGAACACGAAACCCGCCAGAAAAGCCAGGACGATCCACGCCAGGCTGGCCTGCTGCAAGGTTGCCTTGAGCGTGTCGGTGCTCACGTCGAGTGCAGGGATCAACAGATAAAGCGCGGCGCCGAACAGCAGCACCGCTGTCAGGTACGGACTGCCCTTCGCCGTGCGGTTGAGCAGCTCTCGCCCGTCGGCGTGCACGCCCTTGAATGACGTGAGCACCATCGGCGCAGTGAACAGAGTGGCAAACAACAGTCCGGCCAGCGCCGCGAAACCGACCGAGTCCACCGTCACGGCCAGGCCGGCCACCACCACGAATAGCGGGATCGTACAGGCCGGCAAGGTCAGGCCCAGCTGCACGGCGAAGGGCAGCGCTCGGCCGCCGGGCAGTAACTTGAAAAACTCCAGGTGTGGCACCGATATGTAGGTGAAACGGGACACGATATAGACAATGGCCATCGCCGCCAGGATGATACTGGGCAGGTAAGGACCCCAAACCAGTGGCGGTATTGCCAGAACAGCGATCACCAGCAATATGCCGGAGAGAATACAGCGCGTCAGCCAGACCGCCAGCAAACTCTGGCAGCAGCCGGCGCGCGTGGCCTTGTGGGCGCGTGCCGAAAAAAGGGTATGGGTGGCGATGGTACAGGGCTCGAAGAAGGCCAGCAGTCCCAATAACGCCGCACTGGCAAGTAATACCGGAGTCATGCGTTTCCCGCCCTCCCTTGCACAGCGATCCGTCGGTCGAGTTCACTGCGCAACTTGCGTACTGAAGGCAGCCCGGTAAACGTAAGATCGCCATCGATTGCGATGGCAGGCGTGGACAGCACGCCGAGATTGACGGCGTAATCCAGTTCTTCCAGCACGTTGACTTCCCGCCAATCGATGCGGCCACCACCAATTTCCTCGGCGAGCTTGCGTAACACTTTTTTGGCCTGGCCACACTTGCTGCAGCCGGGGGATGAAAACACTTCGACTTTAATACTCATAGGGGCTCACCTTATGTCCATCAAAAGTTGAATCGCACACCGGCGCGGACGATGTAGTCGTTTTCCAGTGCCGTACCGTTCAGATCCTGGATCACCGGCAGTTGCACAGCGCCTTCGAGAATCCAGCGCTTGGTGACGTACTGAATACCCGGTGTTAAAAACAGCTGCGTGCCACCGGAGTCGGGATCCTCGCTGCCGTTGCGCCGATTTCTGTCCTGGTGGATAAGATTGACTTCAATCACACCGTAAAGGTAATCCGGAACGCCTTGCGCTCCACTGCGCCACAGGCGATGTTGATAGGAGCCATCAAGGCGAGCGATATCACCGGCCTCAAAACCCTTTGCTTCATTGTTAACGCGGTAACTGAGTTGGCTGTCGAATTGGTATTGCAAGGTCTGGTAGGTCAGCACCACACCACCGAAATAGTCCCAAGAACCGGAACCCACCTGCACGCTGGCGGGCAGTGTGCCCAGCCCGTCGCGTGTATCGTCCTTGCCCGTCGGCGCCTCGACACCGAGGAACGGGGCGACGCGGAAGGTGCGTCCCGGCTGGTCGTGCTGGTAAGCGGTATATCGCGCGAACAGGGAAAGGTCGCCGAAACCATTGTTGCTGCGGCTTACCCGTTGCCTGCTTGAGGTGATGTCCAGATCGATGTCCCGGTAAGGAAGCACACCAAACAGCGCCCACTGCCCTGTGAGCCCGTAGCCCAGCGCGGTCACAGCTGCTAAGTCGGTGCGGTCTCGATTGGCACCACTGGGATCATCGCCGGACTGATTCACAACCAACTGCTCGCGGGCAACGAACTCGCCTTTTGCGACAGGTAAGGCCGTGTTAAACGTAATCGGCGCACCGATGACCTGACTGGTCCAGACCAGTGATGGAATAAGCAAGACGGTCGAGACGAAGCTAGCGATGCTGGTCCTATGTTCAATCGAACTGTCCATTCTGTACGCTGTGGTTATCATGACTCCAGCCAGATACGCAGGGGAAGCGCAATATACGCAGCAAAGAAGCCGATGACCCAGAGAACCACCGAGGTCCAGTAAACACGCCGGTTCCAGACGTTGGCCCTTTCGCATAGCGCACCCAGTTCCGGATCGCTGGGGCAACTGCGGCCGGAACGGTACAGCAGCCAACCGGACACGCCCAACATGATGCCGGAGAAGCTGAACACCCAGATCTTGTGCTGGCTCAGCGTGATCAGAAACGGAAAGGTGCTGGTCAGCGCCGCGACTGTCGCGCCGAGCCCCAGTGTGACGAGGATGATGGGCAGCGCGCAGCAGATCAGGGTGCCGGTAGAGACGAACAACGTCAGCCAAGTGACACTGCTGTTTTTCTGTTGTGCATGCTCGGCACTCATAGCGGCTGTTTTGTCATGCTGCGGTAGGTGAAGCCCGCGTCCTTGAAGAGCTGTTTCATCTGCGGCTCGGTGATTTCCACACCCTCGCTCACCTCCACGACTACCAGCCCCTTCTCCAAGTCGACATCGATCTTCTCGACGCCATCGATCTTCTTGAGCTTCTTTTCGATGCCGTAGGCGCAATAGGGGCAGGCCAGCCCGTCCACCCGCATGACGTACTGCGTGCCCGCGGCAAGCGCCGCCAGACTCCAAATAAACAGCAGCGATACAACTAAAAATTGTTTCATCACATCACCTCTTCCAATTTGTCCAGGTACTTTCATACGATTCACAGATGCCATTCGAGCACCAGCTTGGCGCGGTAGTCGGTTTCTTCCTGGTCCCCATTCAGATCACTGGCGATTGGTATCTGCACGCCGGCCTTGATAGCAAAGTTACGTTTGGTCCAGAAGATGCCCGGCGAAAGAAACCACTCCGTGCCGCCGGTGTTGGCCAGTTCAACACCGTTCAGTTCAGCGCGTTTGCCGTATTCACCGTTCAGCTCCAGCAGCCACACGGTGTCGGGCTCGTAGTAACTGGGCGGTGTGGGCCGCCATCCGCCGACCAGATCGAACAGGATCTTGTCCCCGCGGCGCAGACCCGCGTCGTTCTCGCCGTTGCGCCGGTAACGCAGGCTCGCCCAGCGATACCACTTGAGGCTCTCGTAGCCATAGGTCAGGCCGAGGATGGTGTCGGTGGTGCCGGTCCCGAGGGCGGGCGTGGCATTGTCGTCACCGCTATCGGTCTTGACCTTGAGCAACACCGCGGCGCTTTCCTGGGCGCCGAGGGTATCGTGACGCCAGAAGCGGTACTTGGTGAACAGGCTGACATCGCCCGTGCCACTTGCGCTTTGCGGACCCTCTTCCTTGCGGGCATAGGACAACTCGATGCCGGCGGCCCAATCCCCGGTGATGCCGTACACCAGTTCCAGCCCCAGTTCCGTGTCTTGCTCATCGCCGGCCTTATCCGTGTGGACCTCCGTGGCCACCTCCACGCCGCCCTTGTACAGCACGTGGGGGCCGAGCCCGAACACCGGGTCGTGCGCCCAAGCGGGACTGCCGATAAGCAATACCAGCAGGGTCGCGCCCAAGCCTGAAAGCCTCGTCACCTCAAGCACAGCCATGTAAGACAATCTCCGAAACTATATTCACGACAAATTTGACAACCTGGAGTCGACTCCAGGTTCCATGGTACCCGGGAGAAATTCGACTTCGGAACACAGCCTACAACCTGGAGTCAACTCCAGGGCAAGCTCTGATTTCGGTTTTTTCACCGCGCCTGAGAGTCTTCCAGCAGGTACTTGACTCCGTACTTGGGTACGGCGTTTAAGCTTTGAACAAGCTTGAATGAATGGGGAAAGAGCCATGGCGGGATCCACCGTAACCAAAAATCGTTCGCTGATTGCTGCGGCGGTCGCCGCGATCGGCGCCTCCCTCTGCTGCGTCGGTC